>Ga0247840_10011887_pt1 | contig 10478 bp, 8 predicted proteins | sample LaCruzMarch2015__FD_192404 | JGI IMG/M metagenome (GOLD analysis project Ga0247840, IMG submission 192404) | Freshwater microbial communities from meromictic Lake La Cruz, Castile-La Mancha, Spain - LaCruzMarch2015_17m | ecosystem: Environmental > Aquatic > Freshwater > Lake | place: Spain...
CGCCAGAAATTCTTCCAGCTCTGCCGCCGAAAACGAATAGCCGAAGAGCCGCATATCCTCGAGTATCTTTGACAACAACTCCTCGAGGGAAAGTTCCTCGGCATATCCCGTGATAATTTGGAACAAAATGTATTCGGCGACCCGCTCATCCCCCGACGCGCTCAAACGATTTCTAAACCCGTCGTAGTCAAACCGGCGTTTGGCACTCTCCGTAATGGTGCTCCACACGATATCTTCAGCTTGCCTCATCGCCAGATCATTCTCCCTGCGCCTGTTTCCTAAGCGTTGAAAACACTCTATGCCCTCAGCGTGTCTGGGTGGAGTTGTTTTCCAAACCTAGCCCCCGTCGGAGTGGGGCTTCGGAACGTCAGAGCGCCGGTTTATGTTTGTACTTCGTGTGTAGCAGGTGGTGCGATTTTTCGCCGAGCGGCGCGCCCAGGAATTCTTTATAGAGTTGCTGAACCGCTTCGTTCTCGTGGGATTTGCGCAGCGCTTTGCCTTCGTCTTCGGCATAGATGGCGCCGATGCGTTTCAGGCGCACAGAGTCATCGGTCAGTCGCGGCTGTCCGCCACCGCCGATGCATCCGCCGGGACAGGTCATCACCTCGATAAAGTGATAGCTCTTTTCGCCGCGCTTGATGCTTTCCAACAGGCGGCGAACATTGGCCAGTCCGTGGGCAACAGCCAGCTTGACCTCAATACCTTCGAGGAATGACCACGCCGGAACGGTGCCCGTAATGACTACGGAAGCTTCTTTGATCCCTTCAAGTCCGGCAACCGGTTTGACGTGCAGGTTTTCCATCGGCAGTGTGCGTCCGGTAACGATTTCATAGGCCGTCCGCAGCGCCGCTTCCATCACGCCGCCGGTATTAGCGAAAATATCCGCCGCGCCGGAACCGAGTCCCAGCGGCGCATCCATCTTGCCGTCTTCGAGCGACATGAAGTCGATCCCGGCCTCTTTAATCATCCGGCCCAGTTCGCGCGTGGTGAGAACATAATCCACATCACGGACACCGCTGCCGTCCATCTCTTCGCGCTGGCATTCAAACTTCTTGGCTGTGCAGGGCATGACGGAAACAACAATCATATCTTCCGGTTTCACGCCGATTTTCTGCGCATAGTAGGTCTTGGCGACGGCACCGAACATCTGCTGCGGCGATTTACAGGTGGAAAGGTTCGGCAGGAATTCCGGATAGTAATATTCCGCAAAATTAATCCAGCCCGGAGAGCAACTGGTGAACATCGGCAACGGAACTTTTTCGCCGTCCACCAGCGCTTTCTTCAGACGCGTCAGCAGTTCGGTGCCCTCTTCCATAATGGTGAGGTCGGCGGTGAAGTTGGTGTCGAATACACCGTCAAAGCCGAGTGCGCGCAGTGCGCTGACCATCTTACCGGTGACGCGTGTACCCGGTTCACAGCCGAAACATTCGCCAAGCGCGGCGCGAATGGCCGGTGCCGTCTGTACAACGACCGTTTTCTTCGGATCTTCGAGCGTTTTCCAAACATCTTCCACATGGCTTCTTTCGGAAATCGCTCCGACCGGACAGACGGCGGCGCACTGTCCGCACTGCACGCAGGCTACGCCGTCGAGGTTGAGCGTAAAAGCCGGGCCGATGACCGTGTCGAAGCCGCGTCCCTGAGGATGCAGCGCGCCGACGCCCTGCACCTGCGAACAGACCGTAACGCAGCGGCGGCACTTGATGCACTTGGAGTTGTCGCGAATCAGCGCCGGCGTGCTGTCGTCGATACGGGCTTTGGCCTTTTCGCCTTCGTAGGCGATTTCGCGAATCCCAAGTTCGGAAGCCAGCGCCTGCAGTTCGCAATCCTGGTTGCGATCACAAATCTGGCAATTACCGTCGTGCTCGGAAAGAAGCAGTTCGACCACCTGGCGGCGGGCGGCACGGACGCGAGGACTGTTAGTTTTAATGTCCATACCGTTCGTTACCGGCGTCGAACAGGCCGCCATCAGCGTGCGCGCACCGGCGATTTCGACCAGACAAACGCGGCAGGCGCCGATCGGCTCGCGCTTTTCGAGGAAGCAGAGGGTCGGTATGCGGATTCCGGCGCGGCGGGCGGTTTCCAGAATAGTCGCACCGTCCGGAGCCTCAATCGATTTCCCGTTAATCGTAAGTTTATACATTGGTGTCCTCCCCGTCACAAACGGTGCATTTACCATAATCACAGCGCAGACAGCGGCGGGCCTGACGAACCGCTTCGGATTCATTCCACGACTGCTCCACTTCATCAAAGTTGCTGCGCCGTTTTTCGATCGGCATCATCCGCAGTTTTTCCCGCGGATACGGAACCGGTTCCGTGTCAGGATCATAGTCGGTGGTGTTTTCCTGCTCAGCGCGCCAGAACGCATGTTTCGAGCCGCTCAGCAGTTGATCAATGCCGACCGCCGCGCGTTCGCCGTCGCCGATGGCATGTACCACCGACATCGGGCCGGTCACGGAATCGCCGCCGGCAAAGACGCCGGCAAGCGAGGTCTTTCCGGTAACCGGATCGGCTTTAACCCAGCCGCGTTCATCGAGCGCCAGTGCGCCGCTGAATACCGAACCGTCGAGCGTTTGGCCGACCGCCATAATGACCTGATCGGCGGCCACACTGAATGTTTCATCCTGATCCGCTTCGGGGCGGCGGCGACCGGAGCGGTCGAATTCGCCTAACCGCATATGCCGGCATTTCACACCGGTTACTTTGCCTTTGGCGGCAACGATTTCCTCCGGCGCCGTCAGCGCTTCAATCGTTACGCCCTCCTGCAGCGCTTCTTCAATCTCTTCGGCATAAGCCGGCATTTCTTCGCGGGTGCGGCGGTACAGCACCGTCACGGAAGCGGCGCCCAGACGGATCGCGGTACGCGCGGCGTCAATCGCCGCGTTGCCGCCGCCGATCACGACGACTTTCTTGCCGACCGGCACGGAACCGCGGATGTTGTATTCGCGCAGAAAAGCCATGGCATCTGCTACGCCTTTTGCGTCACTGCCGGGCAGTTCAACGCGGATTCCTTCCGGCGCGCCGATACCGACAAAAATTGCGTCGTAGCCTTCATCCTTAAGGCTCTGGACGGTGAAATCTTTTCCGAGTGTTTTGCCGGTTTTAATCTTCACGCCCATGTTTTCGATCAGGCGTATTTCGCGTGCCAGCGTTTCACGCGGCAGACGGTAGGCCGGGATCGCCTGCACCAGCATACCGCCGGGACGCGGTTCTTTTTCAAAAACGACCGGCTTGTAGCCGAGGCGGGCGAGGAAAAAGGCGCACGAAATACCGGCGGGGCCGCCGCCGATAATCGCGATTTTCTTTTTCGCATTTTCGGCGCTGACGCGAATTTCCGGCATCTGCATTTCGTTTTCCTGATCCACCATAAAGCGCTTGATGCCGCGGATCGACACAGAGTTGTCGAGCGAGGCACGCCGGCATTTATCTTCACAGGTGTGGAAGCAGACGCGGGCGCAAACGCTGGCAAACGGATTGCGGTTACGATGCAACTTGAGCGCTTCGTCGTAGCGTTTTTCGCCGACCAGCGACACAAAGCCGGGGATATCGACACCGGCCGGACAGGCGCTCTGGCACGGCGCGCGCACCAGCGAGGCGCAGACTCCGGCGCGGCAATGGCGGTCGCGGATGTGTTCAACATATTCTTCGCGGAAGTGGCGGATAGTCGAGAGTACCGGATTAGGCGCGGTCTGCCCCAGTCCGCAGAGCGAGCCCTGTTTGATGAACTCGCCGAGTTCGATCAGGCGGTCAATGTCATCCATGCGCCCCTGCCCGTCACAGATGCGGGTGAGAATTTCGAGCATCCGCTTGGTGCCGACGCGGCACGGCACGCATTTGCCGCACGATTCCTCCTGCACAAATTCGATAAAGAAACGGGCGACATCGACCATGCAGGCGTCGTCGTCCATCACGATCAGTCCGCCCGATCCCATGATCGCACCAAGTTCGCTGAGCGATTCGTAGTCGAGCGGCACGTTGAGGTGCTGGCGCGGAATACAGCCGCCGGACGGGCCGCCGAGCTGCGCGGCTTTAAACGGCTTGTTGTTCACGATGCCGCCGCCGATATCGTAGATCAGTTCGCCGAGCGGCGTACCGACCGGCACTTCGACCAGACCGGTATTGCGTACGGCACCGGCCAGCGCGAAAACCTTGGTGCCTTTGCTCTTTTCGGTGCCGAAAGAAGCGTACCACGCCGCGCCTTTGCCGATAATGGCCGGCACGTTGGCAAAGGTTTCAACATTGTTCAAAACCGTCGGTTTGCCCCACAGCCCCTTCTGCGCCGGGAACGGCGGACGAGGACGCGGCTCGCCGCGCTTGCCTTCGATGGAAGCCATCAGCGCAGTTTCTTCACCGCAGACAAACGCGCCAGAACCCATGCGGATTTCCAGATTGAACGAAAAGCCGCTACCGAGAATGTTATTGCCGAGCAGTCCGTGGGCGTTGGCATCGTCGATTGCTTTCTGCAACCGGGCCACCGCCAGCGGATATTCGGCGCGCACATAAACATAGCCCTGTGAAGCGCCGATGGCGTAGGCACCGATAATCATCCCTTCGATTAAACTGTGCGGATCGCCTTCAAGAACGCTGCGGTCCATGTAAGCGCCCGGATCGCCTTCGTCGGCATTGCACAGCATGTAGCGCTGGTCAGCAGGCGTTTGACGGGTAAAATTCCATTTCATCCAGGTCGGAAAACCGGCGCCGCCGCGGCCGCGCAGTCCGGAACCTTTCATCTCATTGATGACATCGTCCGGCGTCATGCCGTCGAGCACTTTGCCAAGCGCCTGATAAACGCCGGCATGGAGAGCCTCGTCGATGCTTTCCGGATCGATCTGTCCGCAGTTGCGCAGGACGATTTTGGTCTGCTTCTTAAAGAAGTCGATGTCGTTGATGTTGGCAACGGCCTCGCCGCCTTTGGCGTCTCGGGCGACGAGCCGCTCAATGACTTTTCCGCCGACGGCGTGTGCCTTGATAATTTCTGCAGCGTCTTCAGGTTTGACGCGCTGGTAGAAGGTCATGTCATCAACCATCAGCATGACTGGCCCTTCAACGCAAAGGCCCATACAGCCGACGGCGGTCACGTTTACTTTGCCGGCCAGTTTCTGTTTCAGAATTTCAGCGCGCAGTGCGGTGATGACTTTGTCGGAACCGGAGGCGAGACATCCGCCCCCCGCGCAGACCAGAATCTGTTTTACGCCTTTGGGCGCCTCGTGCTCCTGCGGGATTTTACGCAGTTCCTTGACGGACGAAATCGTTTTTTTGGCGGGCGCGATCATTGGGCATCTCCTTTCTCACCGGCAGCGTAGGCTTTGAGCAGTTCGCCGACTTTCGACGGTTTTACTCGCTGGTGAACGTCGTCGTTTACCATAATGACCGGCGCGAGACCGCAGGCACCAAAGCAACGGCCGACATCGAGCGAGAAAAGCCGGTCTTCGGTGGTTTCACCGACATCAATGCCGAGCTGTTTTTTGAGTGCCGAAAGCACCTCTTTGCCTCCGCGCACATAACAGGCCGTGCCGAGGCAGGCGCGGACGACAAATTTACCGCGCGGTACCGTGGAGAAGAAAGAGTAGAAGCTGACCACGCCGGCCACTTCGCTGTACGGCTTGTTAAATGAGGAGCTGATCTTTTTCAGCACGCCTTCTGAAAGGTATCCAAATCGGCCTTGTGCGATTTGCAGTGCTGGAATCAGGCCGCCTGGTTTGTCGCGGTATTCGTCAAGAATTTCCCCGAGCTGAAGGATCATTTCTTCTTCGGTCATGGACGCCGAACAAGCACAGCAAGCCGCAGTTTCCGCCATCAGATACCTCCGTTGTACGAATAATATGACCGAAAAACCGCTCGCATTGTATACCGGAAAGGCGTCTGACTAAAGTCGAATCCGCTTTAATCACAAAATGGTGCCGTCACCGTCCCGATCCGGAACGTCCAAGCGAAATAATCCCGGACTTACTTAAAGCAAATTCGGTCAATCCAGTCATTGAAGGCGTCGGAGCCGGAAAGCATTTCAATTTCCACGCGCAGGTAAATGACCGGCAGATCGCATCGGTCAAGGAGCGGAAAACGCACCGCATCCTTCTCGGTAGTGACAATCACATCGGCTCCGGCTTCCGTGGCACTGTTGATGGTTTCAATAATTTCCTGCTGAGAATAGCGGTGATGGTCGGCGTACCGCGCACTGTGGACAATTTCGGCGCCGAGTTTGCGCAAACCGTTTTCAAAACTTTCCGGGACAGCGATCCCGGAAACGGCTGAAATTTTAAGGCCTTGCAGGAAATCGAGGCCGATCTGTTCACGGGTATAGAGATTTTCCAGATACTTGGGGCTGTGGCGGCATTCGGAAATTTCAGCATGCGGATTGAGTTCGCGCAATTTCGCCTTCAGTTCCGGCGCCCCTTCCGGCGGACATTTGGTGATGAAAATAAAACCGGCGCGCTTGAGGTTGCGCATCGGCTCGCGCAACAGACCTCGCGGCAGAACACGGTTGTAACCGAAAGGATTGGTGTAATCCACCAGCACAATATCGAGCCGGTGCTGAAGTTTCAGATATTGAAATCCGTCGTCGAGCACCAGCGTATCGCAACCGAATTTGCGGATGGCATATTTGCCGGACTTCACGCGGTCTTTATCCACCAGCACCACCACGTCCGGCAGATTGGACGCCAGCATGTAGGGCTCGTCACCTGCTAGATCGGAGTTGAGCAGGAGCCGGTCACCGTCGGATACCACGCGCGGCAGGCGTTCCGAGTTCTTCAGAATTTTTTCCCACAACGGTGTTTTCCGGCTTTTATAACCGCGGCTCAGAATAGCCACCTTGCGCCCCTTTTGCTGAAGCGAGCGTGCAAAGGTTTCTACAATCGGAGTTTTTCCTGTTCCGCCGACGGTCACATTGCCGACGCTGATGACCTGGCATCCCAACGTGCTGGCGCGAATGATGCGGTGCCTGAAAAGCAAAAGCCTCATCTGCACAAGTACACCGAAAATCCACGACAGCATTCTCAACAACCCGCGCAGACAGGCGGCGCGTTTGCCGAGAGTCTCCTTGGCAATCACCTTCAGCAGGCGCTGCTCCAGCCGTTCATTTGAGCGGTTTGGCATAAAAATCTATCCTTCTAAAATCAGTTGCTCACTGACACATTCCGCGCCCGTCAGCCTCACGGTAACGTGCGTATGCCCCGCTTCGGCCAGCACGGTTTCAAAAGTCGTTCGGGCATGGTGCGGACTGTTACAATCTGAGCTCAGGTGCGCAAGAAAAAGATGCTGCAACCCGTCGCCGGCAATCTCAGCCATCAGCGCCGCCGCCGCCCGGTTGGAAAGATGCCCCCGATTACCGCTAATCCGCTGTTTAAGACTCCACGGCCGAGTCGACGCCTCTAAAAGCTCCTCGTCATGATTAGCCTCAATCACCACGGCGTGGCATTTGCGCAGCCGCTCCCGCAAAACATTCGTTACCTTTCCGATATCCGTTGCAACACCGACTTTCAGACTCCCCGCCGAAAAAATGAAACCAACCGGATCGTCGGCGTCGTGCGGCACCGAAAAAGGATGAACGGAAAAATCGCCGATCGGGAACGGAAAGCCGGTGGTGAATTGGCACCACTTCAGCCCAGCCTGTTTGCTGTCGCGCAGAATGGCATCGCGTGTTACGCCGTTGGCATAAACCGGCATACCGTAGGTTTTCTGGAGAACGCGAATACCCGCGATGTGGTCTCCATGTTCGTGGCTCACGCAAATGGCATCAATATCCTCCACCCGCTCGCCGATATCCGCCAGACGCTCCGCCGTTTTACGCGCCGAAAGACCGGCATCGATCAGGATGCGGGTCTTTTCCGTGCCGATAAACGTGCAGTTACCGGAACTGCCGCTAGCCAGTACACAAAGTTTCAAGGTCATAGAATTAAAATTGGATGTTACAGCCAAAGCCGTTCTGTGTTATTGATTGGGCGTTGATTGTCAGACAGGACAGGGAGTTTGTAAACCCAAATGGCAGAACAGTATCTAGGTCACACTCAGGTGCAGCGGATGGAGCAGTCGCTCACTCCGCAAATGCTCCAGTCCCTGAGAATCCTCCAGGCCCCGATTCTCGACCTCCAGACCATGGTCCGCGAGGAGATGGATCAAAACCCCACCTTGGAGCGCGAAGCCCCTGAAACTGAACAAACCACCGATTTTGATGCGGCGGCCCGCGAAGAACTGCGCGAAGAACGTGAAATCGGCGAACTCACCGAACTGGCTGAATGGGATACCGACTTCCGCCGGAACCGGGAAGTCCGCTCGCAGGGTGACGACGAACGTCATCAATTCATGATGGATTCGATCGAAGGGGCGGAATCGCTTCAGGAACACCTGCTCGACCAGCTGGCGCTCGCCGGACTTGACGCCCGCGAACGCGGCATCGCTGAGGTGCTTATCGGCAGTATTGATGACGACGGCTATCTTCAGCTCGACATTGACGGAATCATGGGCTCCACACCTGAATTTCCCGCAGAACTTTTTGAACGCATCATTACCGTTATACAGGGATTCGACCCGGTCGGCGTCGGAGCACGCGATCTCAAAGAATGCCTGCTGCTTCAGCTCCGCCATCAGGGTAAAGCCGATTCTCTTGAAGCGGCGCTGGTTCGCGACCACCTCGACAAACTCGGGGCCCATCAATACGAGCAAATCGCCCGCGCCATGCGTCTGCCGCTCGAAAAAATAAAAGAACTTTCCGTTGCGGTCGCCGACCTTGACCCGAAACCCGGCCGTAATTTTACGGACGAAAAGACCGAATATGTCATCCCGGAAATCTCCGTGGAGAAAAAAAACGGTCTCTGGACCGTCACTCAAAACCGCAGCCCCTACCCGCGACTCTTCATCAGCCAGAAATATCTGGAGTTGCTCAAAGACAAAACCACTGCGGGCGATACCCGGCGGTACATCCGCGAAAAAATTGCCAAGAGCAAATTTTTCATCCGCAGCATTGATCAGCGGCAGGACACCATCTACCGCCTCGCCTGCGAGATTGTCCGCGTGCAGGAAGATTTCCTTGAGGAAGGTGTTTCCGGACTTAAACCGCTCACCATGAAACAGGTCGCTGAAATTTTAAAGGTTCACGAAACCACCGTCAGCCGTGCCTGCAACGGCAAATATATGGCCACGCCGCGCGGCACATTTGAATTCAAATACTTCTTCACCACCGGTGTCGCCCAGGCCGATGGACGGTTCGTCTCCAACACCTCCATCAAAAGCATGCTCGCCGCCATCGTTCGCACAGAAAGCCGCCGCCGGCCGCTTTCCGATCAGCGGATCGCCGACGAACTCAGCAAACAAGGCATTGATATCGCACGCCGCACCGTCGCCAAATACCGCGAACAGCTCAAAATCCTACCCGCCCGTCTGCGTCGTCAGACGTGATCTTCATCCCATGACCGATACCACCACACACATCACCAAAGACGAAATCAACCGGTTGCCGATGAAGCAGTTTGAAGGTCCGGTTCACCTGATCCGCACGCCGGACGAAGCGGATAAAGTCGCCGGGAAACTGAAAAAAGAAACCTTACTGGGGTTCGACACTGAAACCCGCCCGACCTTCCGCGTCGGGGAATATTACCAGCCGTCCCTTCTGCAACTGGCGGCGGGAAAAGAAGTATTCCTTTTTCAGATCAAACTTACCGGCCTGACCAAAGGATTGTGTGAGATTCTATCCAGCCCGGATATCGTTAAAACCGGCGTATCGATCCGCTCCGACGTCGGCGAATTGCGAAAATTAGCCGGATTTGAACCGGCCGGATTTGTTGAACTGGCGGAACACGCCAAAAAAGCGCACATCAAAAATCTCGGACTGCGCGGACTGGCGGCTCTATTGCTCGGCTTCCGGATTTCAAAACGGGAGCAGACTTCCAACTGGGCGAAGAATGAATTGACCGAATCCCAGATCCGCTATGCCGCCACCGACGCATGGCTCGGCCGCGAGATATACCTGCACATGGCCGGACTCGGCCTGATTAAAAACTAAACGGCGGAAATTCTGACCGGCGTGTTGTTGAGCAGGTTGAAAGAAACCGGACAGCGGGCATCGACTTCGTGAACGAAGGCTTCTTTTTCTTCTGCCGTCATATCGGCGTCGATGTCGGCCCGTATCCGGATTTCCTTAAAGCCGACCGGATCGTCCGCCGGCTTGCCGAGCAGCCCGTCCGTGTTGATGTCGCCTTCGACGGTGATTTTCATGCCGCGCAGTGCAATCCGTTTCTGCATCGCGATAATCCGTCCGACCGTCCCGATACATCCGGCCAGCGAGACCAGCAGATAATCGAGCGGTGTCGGCCCGCCATCGGTTCCTCCGCCGGCAACTGGCTGGTCCACCAGAATCCGGTGGCCGTGAACCGTACTCTCCAGTTTAAATTTTGCGTCCAGCACCGATTCTACTTTTACCGTTTTTAAAGCCATATTTTCCTTTTAACCGTCAAAAATCCCGGTGGTTTTAGAAACTGTCTTCAAAG
>Ga0247840_10011891_pt1 | contig 10473 bp, 8 predicted proteins | sample LaCruzMarch2015__FD_192404 | JGI IMG/M metagenome (GOLD analysis project Ga0247840, IMG submission 192404) | Freshwater microbial communities from meromictic Lake La Cruz, Castile-La Mancha, Spain - LaCruzMarch2015_17m | ecosystem: Environmental > Aquatic > Freshwater > Lake | place: Spain...
CTGGTTCACGCGCTGGAAGAGATGGGCGAAGTGGCCCGGTTGGTGCTGCAATGGGAAGGGTATAAGGACGCGCCGAGCGCCGAGAAGCTGCACGCCGAGCTTGAGGAGGAGCTTTCCGATGTCTTCGTCTTCCTCTTCAAGCTGGCCTATCAGACCGGCGTGGATGTAGAATCGGCATTGGCGCGCGGGCAGGCGAAGGCGGATGGCCGGTATGACGATGTGGCGCAGGCCAGCGCGATGTTGGCGCGGTATCATGCGCGGCAGGTTGAGGGGTTGGCGCAATTGTTGGGAGGGCAAAATGGACGGGCGGATTGACATCCCCGACGCATTTCGGATGGACGTCCGGCGCGCGACTGAAATACTCAGGGCGGCGGGATGCTCGGAGATATTTCTCTTCGGTTCCCTGGCAGAAAAACGCGCAACTGCCAGTTCCGACCTGGATCTGGCGGTAAGAGGATGTCCACCTGGGAGCTTCTTTCGGGTATACGGCAAATTGATGATGGAATTGGACCATTCCGTTGATCTCGTGGATTTGGATAGCCGGGATCCATTTGTCCGCTTTTTGGAAGAGCACGAGGAACTGGTGCAAGTTGGCTAGTGATCTGACATTGAAAGTGCAGTTTGAGATAGCGCAGATTGATCGGCTCCTTGAAACCTATGCCGATCTGCTTGTTCGTGCTCAGCAAACGACTCCAGATCTCGTAGAAATCGCCGCCTTGGCGACCGTATTGCACTCGTTCTACAATGGCCTGGAGAACATTTTTCAGTTGGTGGCGAAGCGACTCGACATGGGTATGCCACGTGGCGCAACATGGCATCGTGATTTGCTCGCTCAGATGGCGGAAGCGCGGTCACATCGGACTTCGGTCATTTCAATAACTACTGCTCGGCGTTTGACGGAATATCTTGGCTTCAGACACGTGTTCCGGCACGCTTATGCTTTCATTCTGGATTGGCGCGATCTTCAAGTCCTGGTTTTGCCGCTGGCCGATGTCTGGGCGCAGACCAAACAGGAGCTTCTGGCGTTCCTTGAGACCTTACGTTAGCCTCTTGTCGTTCACATTTCATTCTCTTGACGGTAATAGGAGTTTTTCCGGTTATGACTATAAAGCCTCTCTCTTTCCAAGAAGTCATCATGCGGCTCCAGGCTTACTGGGCCGAGCACGGCTGCCTGATCTGGCAGCCCTACAGCGAGAAGGTCGGCGCGGGGACGGGCAACCCGGCCACCGTGCTGCGCGTGCTGGGGCCAGAGCCGTGGAATGTGGCCTATGCCGAGCCGAGCTATCGGCCCGACGATGGCCGTTACGCCGAAAACCCCAACCGGATGCAGATGCACACCCAGTTTCAGGTCATCCTGAAGCCGGCCCCGGCCGATGCGCAGGAGCTTTATCTGCGCAGCCTGGAGGCGATCGGGATTGACCGGAACCAGCACGACATTCGCTTCGTGGAGGACAACTGGGAATCGCCGGCGCTCGGCGCGTGGGGCCTGGGCTGGGAGGTGTGGCTGGATGGGTTGGAGATCAGCCAGTACACCTATTTCCAGCAGGCCGGCGGCTATCCGCTCGACCCGATCCCGGTGGAATACACCTACGGCCTGGAGCGCATCGTGATGTATCTGCAAGGGGTGGCTGAGGTGTGGCAGATTGACTGGGACGGCCGCCGCACCTATGGCGACGTGCTGAAGACGCCGGAGATCGAGCATTGCAAGTATGACTTCGAGATCGCCGATGTCAACCGCCTCAAGACGATGTACGATCTGTTCGAGGCGGAGGCGAAGAGTTGTCTGGCCCACCGCCTGGTCACTCCAGCCCATGACTATGTCCTGCGCTGCTCGCACACCTTTAATTTGCTGGACGCACGCGGGGCCATCGGCGTGACCGAGCGTGCCGCGTTCTTCGCCCGGATGCGCGATCTGGCGCGGCAGGTTTCTGTGGCGTATGTCGAACAGCGGGAGCATGAGGAGTATCCGTGGCTGGCGGATGACAAGGTGACAGGGGGGCAAGGTGACAAGGTGACAGACGAAGCTCACCGTGTCACCGTGTCACCCAGTCACCCCCTCACCTACCTGCTCGAAATCGGCACGGAGGAGTTGCCGGCGACCGATCTTCAGTCCGCGATCGATCAGTTGAAGGGGGCTGTGCCGAAGTTGCTGGCCGACCTGCGGTTGGCGCACGGCGCGATCTTCGTGTCGGGCACGCCGCGGCGGCTGGTGGCGCAGGTCGAGGCGTTAGCTCCGCGGCAAGCCGACGAGGAGACGGTCGTCAAGGGGCCGCCGGCCGATCGGGCCTTCGACGCCAGTGGTGCGGCGACGCCGGCTGCGGTCGGTTTTGCGCGGAAGAATGGTGTGCCGGTCGAATCGTTGGAGGTGCGCCAAGAGGGCGCCGGCCGTTATGTATACGCGGTCGTGCGCCGGCCGGGCCAGCCGGCAATGGATGTATTGCCGAACGCGCTGTCCGGCCTGGTCGCGGGCATCAAGTTTGGCAAGACGATGCGCTGGAATTCGACCAATATCGCGTTTTCGCGGCCGGTGCGCTGGTTGGTTTCGCTCTACGGCGAAATCGTGATCCCGTTCGCGTACGCGGGCCTGGTCGCGGGACGCGTCACGCGTGGGCCGCGCGCCGAAGGATCGCCAGAATTAGAAATTGCCAACGCCGACGCCTATCTCCCATTGATGGCCGGCCATCAGGTGATCGTAGATCGCGCGGCGCGCCGTGCGACGATCCAGGCGCAGGTGGCGGAGTTAGCCGCGCAAGTCGGTGGATCGGTGCCGGATGATCCGGGCTTGCTCGACGAAGTGACCGACCTGGTGGAACAACCGACCGCGATCCGCGGCAGCTTCTCCGATGACTATCTGCGCCTGCCCAAAGAAGTGCTGATTACGGTGATGAAGAAGCATCAGCGGTATTTTCCGGTGGTTGGGAGACCGGTAGATTGGGAAATTGGTAAATTGGGAGACCAATCTACCAACCTACCAATCTACCAGCCTACCAATCTACCAGCCTACCAATCTACCAGCCTACGCTCCTACTTCATCACCATCCGCAACGGCCCGGCCGGGCACGCCGACATCGTGCGCACTGGCAACGAGGGGGTGATCCGGGCGCGTTATGCGGACGCGGCCTACTTCTTCCGCACCGACACTTCCCGGCTGTTCGAGAGCTTCACCCCGCGCCTGAGCACGCTCACCTTCCAGGAGAAGCTCGGTTCGATGCTGGATAAAGTGCATCGGGTCGAGGCGGCCGTGCCAACGCTGGCGGGGCAGCTTGGCCTGGATGATGGCGATCGGGTCATCGCCCAGCGCGCGGCGGCGCTCTTTAAAACCGACCTGGCGACGCAGATGGTGGTCGAACTGACCTCGCTCCAGGGCGTGATGGGGCGCGAATATGCGCGCATCGCCGACGAACCGGATGCGGTGGCTGTCGCCATCTACGAGCATTATCTGCCTCGTTTTCCGGGAGATGTCATGCCGGCCTCCCGACCGGGGCTGCTGTTGGGGATCGCCAACCGGCTCGACTCCCTTGTCGGGCTGTTTGCCGTGGGGCTGGCCCCGACCGCCTCGGCCGACCCCTTCGGGCTGCGCCGCGATGCGTTGGGGCTGGTCGGCGCGTTGGTCGGCTGTGCGCAGCCGTTCGATCTGCGGCCGGCGCTGGCTGCGGTCGCCAGCCACATGCCCGTGCCGGTCAGCGCCGCGGTCCTGGCCGATGTCCTGACCTTCATCCGTGATCGGCTTTACGTCTGGCTGCGCGATCAGGGGCTGCCGCACGATGTCGTTTCCGCGGCGCTGGCGGAACAGGCGCACGATCCGTATCGCGCCGCGGTCACGGCGCGTGAGTTGGCCGAGCTGGTCAAGTCGCCCGATTGGGCCGAGGTATTCACCGCCTACGCGCGCTGCAAGCGCATCGTCCGCAGTTTGCCGGAAGTGTATCCGCTGGCGCCGGAGCATTACACCGAGCCGGCGACGGCGGCATTGTACGCGGCATGGCAGGAGTCAGGGGTCAGGAGTCAGGGGTCAGGGGTCAGGGGGCAGGAGTCAGAGGTCAGTGTTGCGGCGTTGGCTGAGAAACTGCGAGCCTGGCAGGGGCCGATCAATCGCTTCTTCACCGATGTGCTTGTCAACGCGGAGGATCTCGTCGTGCGGCAGGCGCGGCTGGCGTTGGTGCAGCGCGTGGCCGCGCTGCCGGAGGGGATTGCGGATTTGAGTTTGTTGCAGGGGTTCTGATCGAGGGAGGGAATAGGATGAGGAATAACGGAACACGGATTACCCTAAATCCCAATGTGATGGGGGGCAAACCTTGCATCCGCGGTATGCGCGTCACAGTAGGAATGATCGTCGGGTTGGTCGCTTCCGGTTATTCGACGACCGAGATTCTCAACGCCTACCCCTATCTTGAAGAAGAAGATATCCGCGCCGCCCTGACTTACGCGGCATGGCGGGTCGAAGAGATGGATCTGCCGCTGGAACTGGTCGCAGCATGAAGATCCTGATTGACATGAATCTCTCCCCCCAGTGGGTCAAGGAATTGGCCCGACACGGGTGGCAAGCGCAGCATTGGACGGCGGTCGGATTGCCGACCGCCACTGATGAGTCAATCATGGAATGGGCCCGCGCGAACGGCTATGTCGTGTTCACGCTTGATCTGGATTTCGGGGCGCTGTTGGCTTTGACCCACGCGGATGGGCCAAGCGTCATTCAGGTTCGTGCTCAAGATGTGATGCCGCAGCGGCTTGGCGCGCTGTTTGCCAATGTCCTCCGGCAGTACGAGTCGTTCCTTGAGCGTGGCGCGTTGGTGATCGTGGATGAAGCCAAATCAAGAGTGCGGTTGTTACCGCTGTAAAAAACATGAGCCCACTCAAACTCCGCCTCCAACGCTTCATGTGCTACCGCGAGGAGCAGTCCCTCGACCTCTCCGACTTCTACCGACTTGCTCCCAACACGGGAGCGTGATAGAATGAGCCTATGCGCGTCATTGCATTGAAGGCCCTGCGCGACTTCTGGCAACAGCACCCCGATGCGGAGCAACCGTTGCGCGCATGGCATCATGACGCGCAACAGAGCGTGTGGCGCACGCCTGCCGAAATCAAGCGTGTCTATCGCAATGCCAGCATCACCGGGAGCAATCGCGTGGTCTTCAATATCAAGGGCAATACCTATCGCTTGGTAGTAGCCGTTCAGTATGAGCACGGCATCGTCTATATCCGCTTTGTCGGGACGCATGAAGAATATGACCGGATTGATGTCACGAGGGTCTGAGCGGAGAGGTGAGGCATATGAAGATCAGACCGATTCGCACTGATGCGGATTACGCGACCGCGCTGGCCGAGATCGACCGCTTGTTCGCGGCCGCGCCAGACACGCCCGAAGGCGACCGCCTGGATGTGCTGACCACGCTGGTTGAGGCTTACGAGGCGCAACATTACCCGATCCCGGCGCCTGACCCCGTCGAGGCCATCAAGTATTTCATGGAAAGCCGCGGGCTGACGCGGGCCGATCTTGAGCCATACATCGGCAGCCGGGCGCGGGTGGCGGAGGTGCTGAACCGCAAGCGGCCGCTTTCGCTGAACATGATCCGTCGCCTGTATGCCGGCCTGGGCATTCCGGCCGAGACGCTTGTGAAACCTTACGCTGTAGCTGAGCGTAAGCCGATCTATGCGCTCCATGAGTGATCTATGATCCCACTCAAACTCCGCCTCCAACGCTTCATGTGCTACCGCGAGGAGCAGTCCCTCGACTTCTCCGGTATCCACCTGGCCTGCCTGACCGGTGACAACGGGCACGGCAAGTCCACGCTGCTCGACGCCATCACCTGGGCGCTGTGGGGCAAGGCCCGCGCGCGGCGCGATGACGAGTTGATCACCCTGGGCGAGACCGAGATGTGGGTCGAGTTCGAGTTCGGCCTGGGCGGGCTGCGCTATCGCGTCTGGCGGCAGCGCAGCAAGAAGGGCCGCGGGCAGAGCGATCTGCATTTCTATGTCTGGAATCCGAGTAGTGGCGATTGGCAACTCCTCGATGAAGGCAACCTGCTCGAACGCCAGGCGCAGATCACGCGCACCTTGCGGCTCGATTACGACACCTTCACGAATTCTGCGTTCCTGCTCCAGGGCCGCGCCGATTCGTTCGCGGCCAAGACCCCCAGCGAGCGCAAGCAGATCCTTTCGGAGATCCTCGGCCTCAGCCGTTATGATCTGTACGAGCAGCGCGCCAAAGAGGAGGCGCAGGCCCGCAAAGAGCGCGCCGGGCTGATCGAGGGCGAGGTCACCGCGATCGAGCGCGACCTGGCCCGCCGCGGCGACTACGAGGCGCAACTCAGCGCGGCGCGCGGCACGGCGTTGGCCGCGGTCGAAAAGCTGCGCGCCGCGGAGACCGAACAGGCGCGCAGCCGGCTCCAGGTCGAAGGGCTGCGGGCGCAGGCCAACCAACTGGCCGACCTGCGCCGGCGCCTGGCCCGCGGTGAGGAGGAGAGCAAGGCGCTTGACCGCCAGCTCGCCGCCGCGCAGAGCCGGCTGGAGCAGATCGCGACGCTGTTGGCGCAGCGGGGCGAGATCGAGGCCGGCTGGGCCGCACTGCAACAGGCCCGCGCCGACGATGCCGCCTGGAATGCGCGTCTGCTGCGCCACACCCGGCTGCAGGAGGCGATCCAGCACGCCCACCTGGCCGTCAGCCAGGCGCGGCTGGCCCTGGAGGCGGAGCAGCGCCGGCTGGCCGACCGCCAGGCGGAGTTGAGCCGCAAGATCGCTTTCGGCCAGGAGGCGGCGGTCAGCTTGGCGCAGGCGCGCGCCGCGTTGGCTCAGTTCGACGTGCTCCAGGCCCGCCGCGACGCGCTGGCCGCCGAGCTGCGCGACGTGATCGAGCGTGCGGCCGGCTTGAAGGCGCAAAACGACCGGTTGAAGGCCGAAGGGCAGGCCGTCAAAGACAAGATGGAGCTGATGGGGCAGGCGGTGGCCGCCGCGTGCCCGCTGTGCGGCCAGACGCTTACTGCCGACCACCGCGACCGGATGCTGATCGAACTGGATGCGGAGCGCACCGGCCTGGCCGACCAATATCGCGCCAACCGCGACACGCTGCACGCCCTGACCGAGCGCAAGACCGCCCTCGAGGCGGAGGACGCCGACCTGGCGCGCCAGTTGCGCGGCCGCGACGCCCGGCAACGCCAGATTGCGCAGGCCGAGACCGCCCAGACCGACGGTGAAGTCGCGGCCGCCGAGCAGCTTCGCGTCGCTGAGCAGGTTTCCGGGGTGCTGGCCCGGCTGGCCGGCGAGGAGTATGCCCCGGCCGAGCGCGCTGAGTTGGCGCGCCTGACCGCCCAATCGTCCGAGATCGGCTACGACGCGGCCGCACACGACACGGTGCGCCGCGAGCTGGCGCGGTGGGCGCCTTTCGACGCGCGCTACCAGCGGCAACTGCTGCCCGCGCTGGATGGCGAGGCGGAGGCGCGCGCCCGCGTGGCCGACCTGGCCGCGCAATTGGCGCGCCGCGCCGCCGATCTGGCCGCCGACCGGGATGAGGTCGCCCGGCTGGCCGAGGCGGTGGCCGACCTGCCGCAGCTCCAGGCCGCGCTGGCCCGCGCCGATGCCGCGGTGGAGGCGGCCGCCGCGACCGAGCGCCGCGCCCGCCAGACCGAGGGTGCGGCCATGCAGCAGCTTCACGCGCTCGATGCACTAGCCGAGCGCCGCGGAGTGCTCGCCGCCAACCTGGACGCGCTCAACACGGAGCTGAGCATCTATAATCAGCTTCGGGAGGCGTTCGGCAAAAAAGGTCTCCAGGCGATGATCATCGAGAGCGCCATCCCGGAGGTAGAGGCCGAGGCGAATCGGTTGTTGGGCCGGATGACCGAAGGCCGGATGAGCCTGCGCCTGGAAACCCAGCGGGAGAAGGTGGCCGGCGGCGTGGCCGAGACGTTGGATATCATCATCGCCGACGAACTGGGCGCGCGGGCGCAGGAAATGTATTCCGGCGGCGAGAGCTTTCGCGCCAACCTGGCGTTGCGCATCGCGATCAGCAAACTGCTGGCCCGCCGCGCCGGCGCGCAACTCCAAACGTTGGTGATTGACGAGGGGTTCGGGTCGCAAGACGCCAAGGGGCGCGACCTGGTCATAGATGCGATCAACTCGATCCAGCACGACTTCGAGCGGATCATCATCATCACGCACATCGAAGAGTTCAAAGACCAATTCCCGGCCCGGATTGACGTCGTGAAGACCGCCAGCGGGTCGCGGGTAAGCATCGCGTGAGAGGGAGCCACATGGGCACAAAAATTCAAAGCATCAAGGCCCGCGAGATCATCGCATTGCGGGGCACTTTATCCCTGGAAGTCACCGTCACGACCGATGACGGCTGCCAGGGGGTCTCCACGCCGGAATCGGGGGTATCCACCGGCGCGTATGAAGCCGCGTTCCTGCTCGACGGCGGTGATCGCTATGGCGGGCTGGGGGTGCGCAAGGCCGCCGCGGCGATCAACGATGTGATCGGCCCGGCGCTGGCCGGCATGGATGTGGCCGGGCAGCTTGAGATTGACCGGGCGATGATCGAGTTGGACGGCACGCCGAACAAGGCGCGGCTGGGCGCGAACGCCATCGTCGGCGTGTCGTTGGCCGTGCTCAAGGCCGCGGCCGCGAGCGCGGGGCTGCCCCTCTACCGCTATATCGGCGGCGTCAACGCCTGCACCCTGCCCATCCCCATCGTCGGCATCGGCGCGGGGGGCCGCTATCGCGATCCGGGCCGCTCGCGCTGGTTCAAGCCGAGCTACGAGTTCGCGGCCTACGGCGCGGGCGGTTACGCAGAGGCGCTTCATTGGAGCTGGCGCTGCGCGGAGATGGTCAAGAAGCTGCTGAAGGAGCGCTACGGCGACAAATACTCGCCGGCCTACCACAACACCGGGCTGGCCGGGGTCATCAGCCACGACCGCGATCTATTGGAGATCATGACCGAGAGCATCGTCCGCTGCGGCTACGCAGGGCGGGTGGGCATCTACTTCGATGTGGCGGCCGACATCTACTACGAGCCGGACACGGATCGCTACGTCGGCCTCTTTTCGCCCGGCGAGAAGACGCGCGACGAACTCATCAGCCTGCTCCTGGACTTCGTCAGCCGCTATCCGGTCGTCTCGCTGGAAGACCCGCTCCACGAGGATGACATCGAAGGGCATGCCATTGCCACGCGGGAGTTGGGCATCGAGGTGGTCGGCGATGACCTATTCACGACCAATGTCGAGCGCCTCCGGCAGGGGATCGCGGCCGGCGCGTGTAACTCGATGGTGCTCAAGATTTCGCAAGTCGGCACGGTCAGCGAGGCGCTGACGGCTTGCCGATATGCACTGGCGGCCGGCTACAACGTACATCCATGCGGCAGCCGGGGCGATCGCGACAGCATCGGCGATTTCGCGGTGGGCTTGAATGCCGGGCAGGTGCGCGCCGGCGATCACAACCGGCTGCTCGCCATCGAGGATGAGCTTGGCGCATCGGCGGTCTGGCCGGGCAAGGCCGCGTACAAGGGGCGACGCTAGTCGTCTGACAGGCCATGCGATGCCTCACGGATAGAACGGAACACGGATGTGGCCCGATTTCATCTTGGAAGAATCGTTTTGCCAACTGCCAGTCGTGAAGTCTGGCTGCTCAGCCTCGCCACGGGCCTGATCAACGCCGGCTACCTGAGCATGATGGGCCTGCTCAAGACGATCTTTGTGCTGCGGCTCGGCTACGGCGCGGATTTCGTCGGCACATTGATGGCGGCCGGCTCGCTCAGCTTTGCGCTGTCGAGCCTGCTCGGCGGGATCCTGGGCGGTCGGTTCGGCGCCCGGCGCGTGATGATCGCGGGCACGGCGGTCATCGCGGGCGGCATGGCGCTCTTGCCCCTCACCGAATTCGTGCCCGCCGCGGCGCAGCCATTCTGGCCGCCGCTGGTTCAGGTGATCACTTCGGCGGGCTGGGCCTGGGTGGCGGTGAACCTGGTGCCGGCGCTGATGGCTTTCAGCCAGCCGGAAAACCGTAAGCGCGCCTATGGCTTGAAAGAGGCCGGGGCGGGGTTAGGCATGTTTTCCGGGGCGATCGTCGGCGGGCTATTGCCGGCCTTTTTCGCCGGCGCCTTCAGCCTCAGCCTGGACACCGCCGCGCCGTATCGCTACGCGCTGGTCGTTGCGGTGTTGGTGGCGCTGGCCGCCCTCATCCCGGTGCTGCGCCTGGCCGATGTGCCGGGCATCGCCCAGGCCGGCGTCCCGATGCGCGCCTCGGCGGCCAGCCTGCGCCCCTTCGCCCCGCTGATCCTGGCCGCGCTTCTGAATCACGGGGCCGTCGCCAGCGTGCGGGTCTTTTACCCGGCCTACCTGGATCGGGTCTTCACGCTGCCGACATCGCTGATCGGCCTGATCGCCAGCATCGGCACGCTGCTCGCCGTCGCAGGCTCGCTGGCCGGCCCGCGGCTGATCGGCCCGCGCGGGAGCGGCTTCGGGATGGTGGTCGCCTCGCTCGGTCTGACCATTA
>Ga0247840_10011895_pt1 | contig 10471 bp, 10 predicted proteins | sample LaCruzMarch2015__FD_192404 | JGI IMG/M metagenome (GOLD analysis project Ga0247840, IMG submission 192404) | Freshwater microbial communities from meromictic Lake La Cruz, Castile-La Mancha, Spain - LaCruzMarch2015_17m | ecosystem: Environmental > Aquatic > Freshwater > Lake | place: Spain...
CAGAAAACAAAAAATCTCCATGGTGCTGAATACCAAGGAGATGGATTGTGGAGCGAAAGGGGATCGAACCCTCGACCTCCACGTTGCGAACGTGGCGCTCTACCAATTGAGCTACCGCCCCGAAAAGAAGGCTCGGAATATATCCGCGCCGCCTGTCCGCCGACAAGCGTTTAATCCCTGAAATGCTCAAACGCCTTGCGCTCCAAGACCGCGCCATCGAGCGTTAGAACTTCCGGACGATCAGTGATGGTTCCAATCCTCTGAAACTTCTGTTCCAAATCTTCCAGACAGTGGAAATCTAAGGCGTCGGCTTCGGCAGACGGCACGGTAAAGAGCAGTTCAAAATCCTCACCGTCGAACAGCGCCTGTTCCACCGTTTTTGTTTTCGGAATCGCCGCGCTTTCCAGCGCCGCGCCGACTTTGGATGCTTTGAGAATATGGCGCAGGTCGGTGGCAAGACCGTCGCTGATATCCATCATGGCGCGGACGACGCCGGACTGCCGCAGCCATTTGGCTTCTTTAATGCGCGGCATAAAGTTCAGGTGTTTGCCGCTTTCGAACGAGCCTCCGAGCGGGCCGGTGACGTAGATGACGTCGCCGGGGCGCGCGCCGGAACGAAGCAGCGCTTTACCTTTCGGTACGCGACCGACGCCGAAAACGTGCAGTTCGAGTACCGGGCCCTGCGCGAGGTCGCCGCCGACCAGATCGACGCCAAACTGCTCCCGGAGTTTGGTAACGCCGGCGTAGATCTTTTCCAAGGTTTGGAAATCCTGTTCCGGCGGCGCAACGAGGTTGATCAAAAGATACTGCGGGTCGGCACCCATCGCGGCGAAATCGCTCAAAACGCGGGCGGCGGCTTTCCAGCCGATAGATTCCGGCGCGGTGCCGGGAGTGAAATGAACCCCGCTGATAAGCGGGTCGGAGGTGAGGACAAGATCGTAGTGCGCGTCGAGCGGCAGGACGGCGCAGTCGTCGCCAACGGCTTTCAGGTTTGCAGTCAGTGCCGCGATGGCGTTATGTTCTCCGACATCCTTCAGGGTTTTCATACCTCAAGGTTAGTTCAGGAGCTTTTTATGAACAAGAAGGTTTTAGTGACAGGCGGCAGCGGATTTCTCGGCATCAATATGATCCGTTATCTGCTTCACCAAGGCGTCACCGATATTACCGTGCTCGATCTTCTGGAGTTCGATTATCCGGAACGGGACCGGATCAAAGCCGTGATCGGCGACATCCGTAATGCCGGAACCGTCCGCGAAGTGATGCAAGGCGTAAACTGGGTCATCCATACCGCCGCCGCCCTGCCGCTGTATACGAAGGAAGAAATTTTTTCCACCGACATTGAAGGCACCCGCATCCTGCTGGCTGAAGCGGAAAAACAAAATGTTGAACGCTTTGTGCATATCTCTTCAACCGCCGTTTACGGAATTCCGGATCACCACCCGCTATTCGAAACAGATCGGCTGATCGGCGTAGGCCCGTACGGCATCGCCAAGATCGAGGCGGAAAAGGTCTGTCTTGAATACCGCGCCAAAGGAATGTGCGTTCCGATCATCCGGCCGAAATCGTTCATCGGCCCGGAACGGCTCGGCGTTTTCGCCCTGCTCTACGACTGGGCGAAAGACGGCAAAAATTTCCCCATGATCGGAAGCGGCAAAAACCGCTACCAGCTGCTCGACGTCGAAGACCTCTGCGAAGCGATTTACCTCTGTCTCATTAAAGACGCGGCGCTGGTAAACGACATCTTCAACGTCGGGGCCAGAGAGTTCACGACGATGAAGGAAGATTACCAGGCGGTGCTCGACCGGGCCGGCCGCGGCAAAAAAATAATCGGCACGCCGGCGAAGCCGCTGATCTGGGCCCTGCGCATCCTTGAGTTTTTCAAGCTCTCGCCGCTCTACAAATGGGTCTACGAAACCGCCTGCAAGGATTCATTCGTCTCAACCGAAAAGATCGAACAGAAGCTGAACTTTTATCCGAAGTTTTCGAACAAGCAGGCGCTGGTGCGCAATTATGAATGGTATATCGCTAACCTTCATACCTTTGAAGGCAAAGGCGGCATTTCACACCGCGTACCGTGGGGTCAGGGCATTCTGAAATTCTTCAAACTGTTTTTCTGATTATGAAAAAGTCACTCGTCATTATCACTTGCGCCCTGCTACTGACCGGTTGCGGCCAGAAGGACGGTGCACAACTCGATGCGGCGGACGAAAAGGATTCCCATGTCCGCAAAGGGCTCGAACAGGTCAGTCTGAAAAACTTGGACGAGGCCATCGGACAGTTCGAAACCGCGCTGGCGAAAAAGCCGGAACTGGGCCGCCCCGATCTGGAGCTGGCGATAATTTATCAGCAGCACGAAAAAAACTATGCCCGCGCCATCTACCATTATGAACGCTATCTTGAAAAACGCCCGCTGACCGAAAAGCGTCCGCTGATTCAGGACTGGATTAAACAGGCGAAAGTTTCACTGGCCGGAGAAACCGGCGTGGCCGGCGGCGATGTTTCGGAAGAACTGGTGCGGCTGACGCGCGAAAATAATCTGCTGCGCAGGCAGCTTGAGACGGCGGGCGGAGCCGCGCCGGCAACCGTCGCTAATGTCAGAACGATTCTGACCCAGCCACCCGCGCCCCGCCCGCGTCCGGCGGCAGCGCCCGTTGCAGCGAACCCGGTCGAACAGCCGAAAGCGGCCCGCACATATCAGGTGCGCCCCGGCGACACGCTTTCGCGCATCGCCGGTTCGGTTTACGGTGACACCGGCAAATGGCGGAAAATCTACGACGCCAACCGCGACAAGATGAAAACCGAAACCGACATCAAAATCGGTCAGACGCTGACTATTCCGTAGGATCTAGTTTCCTTCGGTGCGGAGACGCGGATCGAGCGCGTCGCGCAGGGCATCGCCGAGCAGGTTAAAGGCGAGCACCAGACCGAAAATAGCGAGCGTGACGAAAGTCATTTCCCACCAGACGCCCTGCCAGAGTCGCATCCGGGCGCTGTTGATCATAAGTCCCCACGACGGCTCGGTCGCCACGCCGATACCGAGAAAACTCATAATCACTTCGGTGCTAACCGCCGCCGGGAAGCGCAGCGTGAAGGTGACGATGATGACGTGGAATACATTTGGCAGAATGTGGCGGAAAAGAATGCGCGGCCAGCTCAGGCCGAGGGCGCGGGCCGCCTGCACATAGGCCTGCCCCTTGTGCTTCATGACTTCACCGCGGATCAGGCGGCAAAGTCCGACCCACGTTGTAAGTCCGATGCCGAGATAAATGCCGAGCAGTCCTTTCCCGACCACCATGGCGATAGCGAGAATAAAGAGTAGCCCCGGGATGGAGGCGACGGTGGAGTAGAGCCAAACAACAAAGTCGTCCACACGCCCGCCGAAATAACCGGCGAGACAGCCGAAAAAGACGCCGATTGGAATAGCGATGAGCGCAGTGATGATGCCGACTTTATAAGCGATGCGTGTTCCCTGAATCAGCCGCTGCATGACGTCGCGGCCGAGTGCGTCGGTACCCATCAAATGTCCGGCAGACGGCGGCTGATAGGCCTGGCCAAGATCGGTTTTCTGATAGAAGGCGGTTTGATCTTTCGCCTGGTAGTATTGATAAACCGCTTCGCCGTACAGCGCGGCGAGCGTGTAGAACGCAACAATGCCGAGACAAACCATCGCCAGACGGTTTTTTTTCAACCGCCGCCAGGCGTCGCTCCACAGACTGTTTCCTTTTTCACTCATTTCAATTTCACCCGCGGGTCAACCGCCGCATAACAGATGTCGGTTAAGAGGTTCGCGATGACAAAGAGAATCGAGCCGACCAGCACGATGGCGCGGACCACATCCACATCGGACGAGTTGATGGCGTTGATCCCGAGGTAGCCGAGGCCGGGTATGCCGAAGAAGCTCTCCAGCAGCAGACTGCCGGTGTAGAGAAACGGAATGGCAATGACGGTGTTGGTGATAATCGGAATCATGGCGTTTTTCAAAACATGCTTAAACAGCACCCCGGTGCGGCTGGCGCCTTTAGCCTGTGCAGTACGGACGTAATCGCGGTGCATTTCATCGAGCATGACGGTACGGTAAAACCGCAACTCGGCACCGAGTCCGCTAAAAATACCGATCAGTGCCGGCAGTGCAATATAGCGAACGGCTTCAAAACCCCAGACCGGGAACCAGCCTAATTTAAAACCGAGCAGATACTGCCCGCCGACAATCCAGACCAGATAGTTGACGCTCATCAGCGCGACTGAAAAGACGACAAAGAAGCGGTCCACCCAGGTGTCGCGCCAAAAAGCACAGAACAGTGAGAGCATCACGGAGGTAATCAGACCGATGAAGAAAACCGGCACCGCGAGCATCAGCGACGGACCGATACCGTCGAGCATCAGTTTTGAGACGCGCTGGTTCGTACTGCTCGAAACGCCGAAATCAAGATGCGCGAGCCGTGTGAGATAAAATACAAACTGCGAGTCGAACGGTTGACTCATTATGCGGCGGAGCTTGATGGAACGGATTTCAACCGGCGCGCCGGACGGTGCAATTTTTTCCAGGGTCTTTACGCGCAGATGGATTTTTTTCCAGTCCTTAGAGAGTTTGAGCTGCTCACGCCCGAGCATCGTAATACCCCCGGCGCGCCCTTCTATCTCCAGGTCGTATTTACAATCGGTGCGCAAAGCAAATTTGACGGGAAGCGTGTATTCGCCGCCGGCCGCCAGAATGATTGTGCCGTTGGTCCAGACAACGCCATTCACTCCCTGCCAGTCGCCGGCGGTCCGCTCAAAATCTGAATCGGCATAGGCGCGGGTCGTGGTACGGCGGCCGATGAAAAGAGGTTTATTGAAGCCGCGCTGTTCATCAAACTGCTCAAGCGTATCGGCCTGCGCGTGCGGACCGAGCACTTGTTGAGCCGGACTTCCGCCGACCATATTGAACAGCACGAAAGTGACCAGGATGACACCGAACACGGTTGGTATCATCTGCAGGATTCGTTTACCGATATAGCGAAGCATTAGTCTTTCCTTCCTTGCTTCGCCTGCCATTCGGCCTGCGCGGCGCTGTCGATGCGGCGGTATTTCGCCATGGTGTAGGGAAAGTCATGCAGGCTGTAATTTTTCAGCCAGTTGTGTATGACCGCAAAGTCCATTGGCTGGTACATGAAAATCCACGGACAGTCCTCGATAACAAGATCGGCCATCTGTTCGCAAAGGCGGTCTTTCTCCGGGCCGGGAAGCATCGTGCGCAACTGATTATAGAGTTTATCAAACTCCGGATTGGAATAGTTTGCGTGGTTCGGCCCCGGCGAGGCGTTTGCGCTGAAGAAAAGCTGAAGAAAGTTTTCGGCGTCGGGATAATCGGCTGTCCAGCCGAGCCGGAAAAGTTGCCCCTGACGGCGATCCATCTTGTCGAGAAACGCCGGCCAGTTGTTGTAGCTGGCTTTCAGCACGATCCCGACTTTGTCGAACATGCCGGCCATCAGGTCAATAACCTGCCGCACGTCGGGTGTGGCGTCGCCGACTTCAAGGGTCAGCTCAAGGCGCCGCCCCGTTTGGGGATTGATCCCGCCCGGATAGCCGGCCTCACTCAAAAGCTGTTTGGATTTTTCCGGATTGTACGAGTAGGCCGTCGGCACCGGTTTAAAGCCGGCAAGCGGGTCGGGCAGCGGACCGTAAACCGGAGTGACACGGCCGTTGTAATACTGCACCAGCAGCTCCGGATCAAAGGCGCAGGAAAGCGCCTGCCGCAGTTTTTTATTTTTACCGACAACCGGGTCGTCCAGATTAAATCCGATATAAAAAATATTAAGCGTTGGACTGGAAAGCAGACTGACACCCTGCGCTTTCAGTTCTTCGACAAGTCCGCTGGACGGTTTAATAACAGCATCCCAGTTATCGCGCGAAATAGCGCTGTAGCTGAACTGCCCGGTAAGAAACATCATCCACTGCGTGGCGGCATCATCCACAACATATTGAACAATGCGGTCAATGAAAGGAATCTGTTTCCCGGCATCATCGAGCCGGCCGGCGGAGCGATCAGCTTCGGCTCCGGCGGACGGATAGAGTTCAATGCGGCCGGTTTCAGCCCACTTCGGATTACGGACAAATTCAATGCGGTAGTTGCTCTTCCACGTTTCGAGAATATACGGACCGGTGCCGACGGGATGGTTAATAAAATCGCTGCCGTAAAATTCAACCGCTTCGTGCGGAACCGCAAAAGCGTAGTTCATCGCCAGCACCCAGAGCAGTTGCGGATAAGGCTCTTTAAGCTGTATCTGAAAAGTATAGCGGTCCGGCGCGCGCAGCCCTTCAACCGGAGCGTCGTAATCCGTCGGCAAATCGCCCGACGACGCGGCGCGAAACTCGTCAAGTCCGGCGATGCGTCCGTTGAATGCCCAATATCCGGAAGAGGCGTTTTTCGGATCCGCAACGCGCTTGATAGAATAAACAAAATCCTCTGCCGTCAGCTCGCGGCCTTTGCCGCCCGGGAAACAGGGATCGTTCTGAAAATAAATACCCGTGCGAATATGGAAGGTGTACGTCAGACCGTCAGAGGAAACGTCCGGCATAGCCGCGGCAAGCATCGGCTGGAGGTGATACGGACGATCCAAATAAGAATATTCGAGAAGACCCTCATAGACTCGGCCGACCATCATGGACGAGGCCACATCGCCGGCTTTCGCCGGATCGAGTCCTTTAATGCGGGGCGTCTGCCCGTAAAGAACCTGCTCGCCTTTGAACCGCAGCGTATCGAGATCATTCCGTCCGCATCCGGCCAAAAACAGGAAAAAGAAAACGGCGGAACTGTGGAGGAAAAGTTTCCTGCCGATGTTCCGCCGTTCCATGACGCTACGCTCCCGGGTTACTCCGCAGGAACGACTGGCGTTGCTGGAATCGCCTGTTGCGGCATCGCCGCAGGCTGTTCCACCGGAACAGGCTGTTCGACCTTCGCCTTGTCCATGAGCGACTCACTGGCGCTGCCGGCAAAAAGCATACCGAGAATCAGCGTGTTTAACAGGAACACACAACCGATCACAACCGTAGCTTTGGTGAGAACATTACCGGCGCGCGCGCCGAAAAGTGAATCGCCGCCGCCGGAACCGAAGGCAAGGCCGAGACCTTCATTTTTGGATTTTTGCAGCAGAATCAGACCGATCAGCGAAAGGCTGCATGCGGCTTCGAGAATAATAAGCAGTGTACGAATAATGGCCATTTTTACCTCCAGAGGGTTCGAACTTTAGGCTTTAGGAGCGGAATTGCGAGTACAAATTCCGCTCCCGGCCGCTTACAGCCCTGCTTTGACGATATCGATGAAGGAGCGGGCTTCAAGTGCCGCGCCGCCGATCAGGCCGCCGTCGATATCGGGCTGCGAAAGCAGTTCCTTGGCGTTGGATGCTTTCATGCTTCCGCCGTACTGAATACGCAGACCTTTGGCCGCTTTTTCGCCGACCATATCGCGGATGATTCCGCGAATGAAGGCGTGTACTTCCTGCGCCTGTTCGCTGGTCGCCGTTTTGCCGGTGCCAATTGCCCAGACCGGTTCGTAGGCTACTACGACATTTTCAAACTGTTCGGCGGTAATATCCGCCAGGCTGCCGCGAACCTGCGCTTCGACAACCTTTTCAGTATTGCCGGCTTCGCGGTCGGCCAGCTTTTCACCGACACAGACAATCGGACGAAGATTGGTTTCGAGCGCCTTTTTGACCTTCTTGTTCACCCAGAAGTCGGTTTCTTTGTAGTACTCACGGCGCTCGCTGTGGCCGAGAATGACATACTTAACGAACAGCTCTTTGAGCATGGTATGGGAAATTTCGCCGGTGTAGGCGCCGTCGTTTTCTGAACTCATGTTCTGGCAGCCCAGCTTAACCTGGCTGGCGGTCAACACATCGCTGACAGACTTAAGCGCCGTAAACGGCGGGCAGACCACCACTTCGACTTCTTTACATCCGTCCAGCTCGGCCTGAATTCCCTTAACCAGCGTTAATGCTTCAGCAATCGTCTTATTCATCTTCCAGTTGCCGGCGATAATTTTCTTTCTCATCAGATTCTCCAGTTTGTTTTTAAAGGTTACTTGTCAGTCAATGCGGTGACGCCGGGGAGCTGTTTGCCTTCGAGGAATTCGAGGCTCGCGCCGCCGCCGGTGCTGATATGAGTCATCTTATCGGCCAGGCCGGACTTGTTAACAGCGCTGACGCTGTCGCCGCCGCCGATGATGCTGACGCTGTTGGAATCAGCCACCGCCTGACAAACCGCGAAAGTGCCTTTGGCGAACGGAGCCATTTCGAAACAGCCCATCGGGCCGTTCCAGACCACGGTCTTGGCTTTGGCGATTTCCGCGCAATAGAGCGCAATAGTTTTCGGGCCGACATCCAGCGCCATCCAGCCGTCCTCAATGTTTTCGCCGACGACTTTCGTGTTGGCGGCGGCATCAAACTTATCGGCCGCAATGTTATCAACCGGCAGCATCAGTTTCACACCTTTGGCTTTGGCCTGAGCGAGAATGTCTTTGGCCATTTCGACGCGGTCGTCTTCGACCAGTGAGTTGCCGACCTTGAAGCCCTGCGCTTTGTAGAAGGTGTAGGCCATGCCGCCGCCGATCAGAATCGCGTCGCACTTGCTCATCAGACTGGTAACCACATCGATTTTGCCGGAAATTTTTGCGCCGCCGATGATGGCAACGAACGGTTTTTCCGGAGCTTCGAGCGCTTTACCGAGATAGTCGATTTCCTTTTCCATCAGAAAGCCGGCGACGTTCTTCTTGTAGAACTGGCAGACAATCGCGGTAGAAGCATGGGCACGGTGGGCAGAACCGAACGCGTCATTACAGAAGATTTCGCCGTCGCCGAGTTCAGCCAGTTTCCTGGCGAGTTCTTTCTGCTTGGCCTTCATTTCCGCCTTGGCGGCTTTCTTCTGCTCATCCGTGGCATCGTCGGCCAGCTTGGCTTTGCCTTCTTCTTCTTTATAGAAACGGGTGTTTTCGACCACCATGATTTCGCCGGCCTTGAGCGCCTTGGCCTGAGCGATAGTTTCAGCGCCGACGCAATCCGCGCCGAACTTGACCGGCTTGCCGAGCAATTCTTCCAGTTTAGCAGCAACCGGCTTCAGGCTGAATTCGGCTTCGTAGCCTTTGCCCTTCGGACGGCCGAGGTGGCTCATCAATACGAGCGATCCGCCCTTTTCGAGCACATATTTGATCGTCGGAATGGCCGCGGTGATACGGGTCACATCGCCTACGACGCCGTCTTTTACCGGCACGTTAAAATCCACACGCATCAGAACCCGATGGCCCTTTACGTCTACGTCACGAATCGTCAGTTTCTTCATCTTCTATTTCCTTTCAAGTTGGCCTGCCCTGAGCGACATAAGGAGTCGAAGGGTTTAAAAATGAGCCCCGAATATAAGGAAAAAAGGGCCGGAGTCAATCTGACTCGGGTTCTGTTTTGACAGAATCGGAAGTGTCAGTCCTGATGAAAGCCGATGCGTCGTTTCGGCGGGTCAGGCGGCGGAGCCAGTAGAGGCTGAAGCTGTTCCCAAATCAATCCAAGCGCCTGATCGTGTTCCAGCAGGGTTTTATCAATTTCCGCCAGCCGTTTCAGGATCGCGGCATTGGCGGCAAGCTGTTCACGCATCCGGACAAAGGCCCGTATCACAAACAGGCTCATCGCCACCGCTTCCGGACTGTTCAGCACCATCGCCGCCATCAGTGCGCCGTGTTCAGTGAAAGCTCGCGGCAAAAAACGCGGGTCGCGATGCCGCTGGGACCCGGTCACAATTTGTGACCGGTTCATTTTATCCTGCTCTATTCCAACATGTTCTGATGAACCGGTCGCAAATTGCGACTTCAAGTTGCGCCACTCCTGAGCGGTCAGTTGAAACATTAAATCTTCAGGAAAACGGTCGGCATTACGTTTCACTGCCTGATTAAGCGCCTTGGTCTGAACTCCGTAAAGTCCGGCGAGATCGGCATCCAAAATCACTTTCTGCCCGCGCAGAGTCAAAATCAGCGGCTCAATTCGTACCGGTTCGTTCATATCATCCCCTTATTCCCGACAGCATGGTTTAAAAATCTTTCCAAGTTTGTATGGTATTGTTCAGGCCTTTGGAAGCTCGTTCTTAGCCGGAAAACAAAAAGCCGCCCCGGAAACCGGAGCGGCTTTTACGCTGAAGCGTAATCAGCTTACTTGCTGATAACCACGATCAGGTCGAGGACTTTGTTGGAGTAGCCCCATTCGTTGTCGTACCAGGAAACGACTTTGACGAAGGTCTTGTCGAGCTGGATACCGGCTTTGGCGTCGAAGACCGAGGTGCGGGCTTCGTGACGGAAGTCAGTCGAAACGACATCGTCTTCGGTGTAACCAAGGATGCCCTTGAGGGAACCGTTAGCAGCTTCTTTCATCGCCGCGCAGATTTCTTCGTAGGAAGCTTCCTTGACCAGTTCGCAGGTCAGGTCGACAACCGATACGTCGGAGGTCGGAACGCGGAA
>Ga0247840_10011897_pt1 | contig 10468 bp, 8 predicted proteins | sample LaCruzMarch2015__FD_192404 | JGI IMG/M metagenome (GOLD analysis project Ga0247840, IMG submission 192404) | Freshwater microbial communities from meromictic Lake La Cruz, Castile-La Mancha, Spain - LaCruzMarch2015_17m | ecosystem: Environmental > Aquatic > Freshwater > Lake | place: Spain...
CGTTCCAGGAAGATGGCGACGGGGTGATGGGGCCGACGACGCACAGCCGGTGGGCCTACGCCAACTCCAAAGCGATGGATGAGTTCCTGGCGCTGGCCTACCACAAACAGCGCGGGCTGCCGGTCGTCATCTGCCGCTTCTTCAACACCATCGGCCCGCGCCAGACGGGGCGCTACGGCATGGTGGCCCCGCGTTTCGTGCGCCAGGCGTTACGGGGCGAGCCGCTCACCGTTTACGGCGACGGCCAGCAATCGCGCTGCTTCGCCGATGTGGGGGATGTCGTCCAGGCGGTCCTCAAGCTGGCGGCCCATCCCGACGCCGTGGGCCAGGTGTTCAACCTGGGCAACACGAACGAGATTACCATCATTGACCTGGCACGCTTGGTGATCCGGCTGACCGGGAGCAGCTCGCCGATCGTGATGGTGCCTTACGATCAGGCCTACGAGCCGGGGTTCGAGGACATGCGCCGCCGCGTGCCCGATATCCGCCGGGCCGCCGCGCTGATCGGATTCAAGCCCGCGCACACGCTCGACGAGACGCTCGGTCGCATCATCGCGTACTATCGGGAGCAGGAACGCGCGTGAGGGCGGTGAAGTTGACAATGCGCCCGAAACGGCTATAATCTGTTTGTAACGCCCCCGTGGTGGAATTGGCATACACAGTAGGTTGAGGGCCTACGCCCGTTAGGGCGTGCCCGTTCGAGTCGGGCCGGGGGCACTACATGCAATCTCAAATGCGGCCTGATCCGTTGCGCATCGCTTCGACAGGCCGCATTTTTGTTTATAAAGGCAGGCGTAAGGCCGTGCCCAAGGAATCTCACCTTGTCCGATCCCTCTCTCACCCAGGCCCACCCTGAATCGCCGATCCTCGTCACCGGGTGCGCGGGATTCATCGGCTGGAAGGTTTGCGAGCTGCTGCTGGCAGGTGGCCGCCCCGTCATTGGCCTGGACAACCTCAACGATGCCTACGACGTGCGTCTGAAGCAGTGGCGCCTGGCGCGGCTGCGGGCCACGCCGGGGTTCGAGTTCCACCAGGCCGACATCACGGAGCGAGCGGCCATCGCGGGCTTGATCGCCCCCCTGCGCGCGGCGGGCTGCGCGGCGGTGATCAACCTGGCGGCGCGGGCGGGCGTGCGCTACTCCGTCGAGAACCCGTGGGTGTATCTCGATACCAACGCCACGGGCACGCTCAACCTGCTCGAGCTGTGCCGAAAGGCACATATCGGCAAATTCGTCCTGGCCTCCAGCTCCAGCCTGTACGGCCAGCAAAACCCGCTCCCCTACCGCGAAGATCAGCCGACCGACCAGCCGATCTCCCCGTATGCGGCCTCGAAGAAGGCCGCCGAGGCGCTGGCCTACACTTACCATCACCTCCATGGGCTGGATGTCACGGTCTTCCGCTATTTCACCGTCTACGGCCCGGCCGGCCGGCCCGACATGATGCCCTTCCGCCTGGCGCAGTGGATCAGCGAAGGCCGGCCGGTGATCGTCTACGGCGATGGCAGCCAATCGCGCGATTTTACCTTCGTGGAAGATATCGCGCGCGGCACGATCGCCGGGCTGCGGCCGCTTGGCTTCCGCGTGATCAACCTGGGGTCGGATCGGCCGGTCGTGCTGCGCGACGCGATCGCGCTCGTCGAAACATTGACCGGCCGCCGTGCGCAGGTGATCCACAAGCCGGCCCAGGCCGCCGACATGCCGGCCACGTGGGCCGACATCACGACGGCCCGCCAGGTGTTGGGCTGGCAGCCCGCGGTCGCGTTCGAGGCCGGGATGGCGCGCCTGGTGGAATGGTATCGCGAGCAACGGGACTGGGCGAAGGACGTGCCCACCACAGCGAGCTGATGAGCGCCTATCGGGTTGCATTGATCCACGACTGGCTGAACCAGATCGGCGGCGCGGAGAGCGTCCTTGAAACGCTGGTGCGCCTGTATCCCGGCGCGCCGGTGTTCACCAGCATGTACGCGCCCCAGTTCATGCCGCCGGCGTATCGCACGTGGGATATTCGCACGACCTTCATGCAACGCCTGCCGGGCATCCTGACGCACCACCAGGCCTACCTGCCGCTTTATCCGCTGGCCTTCCGCGGGGTGGATCTGCGCGGATACGATCTCATCCTGAGCAACAAAAGCGGCTTTTGCCACGGCGTGCCCGTGCCAGAAGGCGCCACGCACATCTGCTACTGCTTGACGCCGACCCGCTTCTTGTGGCAATATGATGCTTACCGGGCACGCGAGGCGTTCGGCTCGTCACTGAGCCTGACGCTGCGACCCATGATCGCGGCCCTGCGCCGGTGGGATTACGCGGCCGCGCAGCGCGTGCATCATTTCATCGCCATCTCGACCGAAATCCGGGAACGCATCAAACGCTTCTACGGTCGTGAGAGCGTCGTGATCTTCCCGCCGGCCGATGTCGCCCGCTTTCGCCCGGCCAGCGATGGGCCGGACGACTATTTCCTGGCGGGCGGCCGGCTGATCCCGTACAAACGAACCGATCTGGCCGTGCGGGCCTGCTCGGAGTTGGGGCTGAAGTTGCTGGTCTACGGAGATGGCCGCGACCGGGCCGCGCTGGAAAAGATGGCCGGGCCGACCATCACCTTCCTCGGCCGGGTGTCGTGGGATGAGTTGGCGCGCTTGTATGCTCGTGCGCGCGCCTTCATCTTCCCCGGCCTGGAAGATTTCGGCATCGCGCCCGTCGAGGCGCAGGCCGCGGGCCGGCCGGTGATCGCATTCGCGGGCGGCGGCGCGCTCGACACGGTCAGCCCGGGTGTGACCGGCGAGTTCTTCGCCGAGGCGACCGTTGCGTCGCTCAAAGCCGTCCTGGCGCGTTTCGACGCCGCGGCGTATGATCCGGCCGCGTGCCGGGCCAACGCCGAACGCTTTGCGGGCGAGCGGTTCGAGCGGGAGTTGCGGGAGTTCATCCGCCGCACAATGGTTGCATGAGGTAGGCCCATGGAACTCAAGGCATATTGGCGCATCATCTGCCGCCGGTGGTGGCTGCCGGTCGGGCTGACCGCGGCGGTGCTGCTCGTGACCCTGGCCGTGAACCGGCCCTGGCAGGCGCGGCCGCCGGTCTACAACGCCACCATGCGCTTCAACGTCGGCGTCCAGCCGGAGCGCATCCCCGGCGTCTACACCTATGACCGCTACTACACCATGATGGCGGCCGAATACCTGGTGGATGACCTGGGCGAGATCGTGCGCAGCAGTGTCTTTGCCGGCGCGGTGAGCCAACGCCTGGCCGACCAGGGGATCACGGTCGCGGCGGGCGCAATCGGCGCCAGCACGCAGCCGGGCAAACTCCACCGGATTTTCACCGTCAACGTGACCTGGGGGGATGAGGCGCAGCTCCACGCCATCGCCAACGCGGTCGTCGCCACCCTCACCGAGAGCAGCGCGGCCTTCTTCGCCCAGTTCAGCGCAGCCGAGGCGGATATCCGGCTGATTGATGCGCCGAGCATCAGCCGCGTGGGCCGGCCCGCCCGCGAGCAGCTCGACATCCCCCTGCGGCTGGCGTTGGCGTTAGCGGCCGGCATCGCCCTGGCGTTTCTGCTGGACTATCTCGATGACGCGGTGCGCGAGCGCGCCGACCTGGAGCGCTTAGGGTTGGCGATCATCGGCGAGATTCCGGCACGATAAAAGCACGCTCATTACCGACAGGCGTAGTGTAGCCCCTTGTGGGCGTCTTGGCGGGCACAACAGCCGGGCTCACGGGCACAACAGCCGGGCTCCACGGGCACAAGGCCCTATGCTACGGCAAATAATGTCGGGTAATGAATGAAACACAACCGGGGTCAGCCCGGTTTTTGACAAGCCTCCCTGCTTCGGCTATACTCTGAATTGGCCCTAGATCCGTACACGTATCCACGGCCGGAACGCACATGGCCTGAACGGAGGAATCGCAATTCTTGAGCGTCTGGTTTGCAAGGCACGCACAAGAGGTTCCCGTCACTGGCTGCCAACCGGCCGATCAAACGGAACCGCTGAGTTGATGAGGGGCCTCACCTACCGGTGAGGCTTCATGCTGTTAAGTTGGAGCGTGATCGGACTAACTGTTGGCGGGGAAGGAGGTGACACGAATGGCTACCGTAGCTCTACGAGCTGGGGAATCCCAGGAGTCGCTGCTGAAGCGTTTCCGCAAAGAGGTAATGAAGGAACGGATTCTGCCTACTGTGCGCAAGAAACGCTGGTTCACGGCGCCCAGCGAATTGCGCCGGCTCAAGAAGCAGAAGGCAATCCGCAAGGCGCGTCAGGCTCAACGACGGCGTGAAAGCCGCGAGAGCATCCGCTAATTCCAGTCGCGCGGAGTTGCTCGGAGTCATGTGATCGCCCCAGTTCTGGAAGGGGATAGGTATGACGAAGCAAGAAGAAAAACTGACCATCGAAGGCAAGATCAAAGAGTCGCTGCCCAATACGACCTTTCGTGTGGAACTGGAGAACGGCTTTGAAGTGTTGGCCTATCTCTCCGGCAAGATGCGCAAGTACTACATCCGGGTTTTGCTCGGCGATCGCGTTCGGGTGGAGTTGTCGCCCTATGATCTGACCCGTGGCCGTATCGTTTACCGCCATCGCAGCGCGACCGGGCCTACATAAGCCCGTCCGCGGGATGGTTGACCACGTGAGGTTGCGGCGAATAGGCGCGCGCCCAAACAATCTGCACTTCTTGGTCATCTTCGCCCCATAAAAACACGCCAAACTCTTGACAAGGCGTGTTATAATAAGTACGCATAAACGCAAGCCGTAATGGGCGGTGGGTAGCCACCGCCCATTCGCTTATTTCTACAATGTTTCACTTCTACAATGTTTCACGTGAAACACAGGGAGCCTGGTTGGCCGAGCAGGTCTTACAAAACGATCACGCCATTTGCGATTACGAAGGCACCAGCTATCGCGCCCGTTTCTGGGCCGATCAGGGCCGCACATATGAAGATCTTGCTGAACGAATTGCCCTCCACCGGCTATTGCCCCCGCACGGGCGGCGTCTACTGGAGGTAGGCGCCGGGTTCGGCCGCCTGGTCAGCCTGTACGACGGCTACGACCAGGTGATCCTCCTGGATTATGCCAAGTCTGGCCTGCGCGAAGCGCAGGAGCGGCTGGGCCGATCCGGCCGCTTCCGCTATGTTGCCGCCGATCTGTACCATCTACCGCTCGCTCCGGAGATTTGCGATAGCGTCGTCACCGTGCGCGTCCTGCACCACCTGGAGGATGTCCCCGCGGCGCTCCGGCAGATCGCCGGCGTGCTGCGCAAAGGCGGCGCCTATGTGCTGGAGTACGCCAACAAACGCCATCTGAAGGCGCTGCTGCGCTATCTCGCCGGCCGGCAAACGTGGTCGCCCTACGCCAGCGAACCTTACGAATTCGTGCCGTTGAACTTCGACTTTCACCCGACCTGGATGCGCCGCCAACTCGAGGCGGCCGGATTTGCCCTGGACGCTGAGTTGGCCGTCTCACACTTCCGCCATCCGCTCTTCAAACGGCTCGTGCCACACGCAGCGCTCGCCAGGCTGGACGGCACGCTCCAACGTGTGGGCGCGTTGTGGAAGCTGACACCGAGCGTTTTTGTCAGCGCACACACATCGGGACAGGGAGGCATAGCACAGGGGAGCATTTTCCGCTGCCCACGCTGCTCGACCACCCCGCTGGCAGAATATCCTGCGGCCCTGCACTGCACGGGCTGTGGGGCGGTCTGGCGCATTGATGACGGCATCTTCGACTTCAAGGCGCCGGTCGAGGGGCTTTCGGCAGAACAACTCAGAACCGGTAACGCAGATCACGTTGTTTCGTAATGTGAAGCGTTATAATAGTTTGCTACAATAAGAGCCAAGGAGAACGCCCGTGAGCGCACAGCCCGAAGACCTCGAATTCCGCAACGCCATCGAACCAAGCGAAGATATGGCTGCGCGCTCGGCAGAGGCCGCCGAGCAGCTACTTACATTGGGCCGCGACCAGGGCTTCGTGACCTACGATGATGTCTTGACCGCGTTCCCCGACGCAGAAAGCAACATCGAGCAGTTGGACGACATTTTCGCCAACCTCTTCGAGCAAGGGATCGAAGTCGGCCCCTTCCGAGAGGAAGAAGAGCCAGAAGAACACGCCGAAGAGGAAGGGCCCGAAGCCGAACAGCTCGACTTCGACCTGGACTTGATTGACATTGACGACTCGATCAGCCTCTACCTGAAAGAGATCGGCCGGGTACCCCTGCTGACCGCGGAGGAAGAGGTCTCGCTCGCCAAACGCATGGAGCGCGGCAAGGATGCGCGCCAGAAACTGACCCAGGGCGTGGATGATCCGATCGAGCGCGAGCGGCTGCTCAACGCGGTCAAGGACGGTCAGGCGGCCCAAGAACACCTGATCAAGGCCAACTCCCGACTGGTGGTCAGCGTCGCCAAGAAGTATGTCGGCCGCGGCGTCCCCTTCCTCGATCTGATCCAGGAAGGCAACATCGGCCTGATCCGCGCGGTCAAGAAGTTCGATTATCGTCGGGGCTACAAATTCAGCACCTACGCGACCTGGTGGATCCGCCAGGCCGTCACGCGCGCCATCGCCGACCAGGGCCGCACGATCCGCGTCCCGGTGCATATGTACGAGCAGATCAACCGCCTGACCCGGACCAGCCGCCAGCTCGTCCAGGAGTTGGGTCGCGACCCGACCACGGAGGAGATCGCCGACCGGTTGGGGGTGCCCCCGCGCAAGGTCGAGCAGATCATCCGTGTGTCGCAGCGGCCGCTCTCCCTGGAAATGCCGGTGGGAGAAGAAGAGGACAGCTACCTGGGGGACTTCATCGAGGATGCCGAGGCGGATAGCCCGACCGATTCCGCGTCGCAGACGATGCTGCGCCAGGTGATTGACGAGATCTTCGAGTCGCTCACCCCGCGCGAGGTGCGCATCCTCCAGTTGCGTTTCGGGCTGGTGGACGGCTACTCCTACACCCTGGAAGAGGTCGGCAAAAAGTTCGGCGTGACGCGCGAACGCATCCGGCAGATCGAGGCGCAAGCCCTGGGCCGGCTGCGCCACCCCAGCCGCAGCCGCAAGCTGCGCGATTACCTGGCGTAGGACACACCACCGACAGTCACATTTCGGCCGTCTCAAATAAGAAGCCCGGTCGCCATCAGGCGCCGGGCTTTCGTTTTCTCACACGTCCAGGTTGCGCACCTTTTTGGCGTGGCTCTGGATGAACCGCTTGCGCGGCGCCACCTCGTTACCCATCAGCATATCGAAGGTGCGGTCGGCGGCCGCGGCGTCTTCCACGGTAACCTGGAGCAAGATGCGATGCTCCGGGTTCATAGTGGTTTCCCAGAGCTGTTCCGGGTTCATTTCACCCAGCCCCTTGTAACGTTGGAGCGTGACCCCACCCATGCCGCCTATCTCCTGCACCACCCGCTCGCGCTCCTCCTCGGAATAGGCGTAACGCGCCTCCTTGCCCTTTTTGACCAGATACAACGGCGGCTGCGCGATGTAGAGATGGCCGTTCTCGATCAGGGTCGGCATGTAGCGGAAGAACATGGTCAGCAGCAGGGTGCGGATGTGGCTTCCGTCCACATCTGCATCTGTCATGATTAATATACGATGATATCTTAAGTTACCGAGTTCTATCGAATCCCCGATCCCGCTGCCCAACGCCTGCACCAACGCCTGGATCTCTTTGTTCGCCAGCGACTTGTCAAGCCGGGCCTTCTCGACGTTCAGAATTTTGCCGCGCAACGGCAAGATCGCCTGGAAGCGGCGGTCGCGACCCTGTTTGGCGCTGTTATGAACGAAGATACCTGCGGCGAGCGCGAAATTGTGATAACGATCCACCGTCAAATCATAGACATCCGCCACATCTGCAATGGCCCGCACCGAAACCACCTTACAGTTGATATTCACCGCTGCTTCTCGGAGCCGCGGCTCATCCCCTGGGCCTGGCAATTCATCCCCCGCGGTCAATCGGGTCTTGAGCGGCATCAAGCTATCATCTGTTCGCAACTCGCTTGCCGCTCGATATGATCCATCTCGGAGCCTGAACGGATGGTCCTGCGTACAGCGGAGAACCTCCCCGCCATCCAAAATCACTTCGACCAACGCAGCGTCCCGTTTCGTCAAGCGTGGCTCAAGCAAGGGTACGATGCGAATATCCCCCTCGTCGTTTGTCGCATATCCAAAATGCTGAATACCGAGCGCCCAATCCTCAACTAATTCGCGCATCGTCTTGCTGATACCGGAAGCGAGCGCGACGCGCGTTTCCCCGACCAAACACCCACCCGCGGAGTCCCCTTCCACTATGTAAAGTTCACACTTGGCGGGGTCGCGCTCCGAGCAGTCGGCCAGTTTGCCGGGCAGGGTCAGGCTTTCCAGCGCGCTCTTGCGGATGACGAGATCACGCGCCTTGCGGGCGGCCTCGCGCGCGCGACTGGAGGTGGTGCATTTCTCGACGATCTTCTTGCCGTCGCGCGGGTTCTTCTCCAGCCACTCGGTCAGCGCCTCGTTCACCGCCGATTCGACCTGCGTGCGCACCTTTTCATTGAGCAGCTTAACCTTGGTCTGCGACTCGAACTGCGGGTCGGGCAGCTTGACGCTGACGATGGCGGTCAGGCCCTCGCGCGTGTCATCGCCGGTGAAGGAAGAATCCCCGTCTTTGAGCAGATTCTGGCGTTTCGCCCAATCATTGATGGTGCGGGTCAGCGCGGCGCGCAGACCGGTGAGGTGCGTGCCGCCGTCGGGCGTGTTGATGGTGTTAGCGAAGGCAAAGACCGATTCATTATAGCCGTCGTTGTATTGGATCGCCGCCTCGATCAGATTGCCTTCGATCTCCTTTTCGATATAAATCGGATCGTGCAACACCGCGCGATTCTTGTTGAGATAGCGAACAAAGCTGCGAACACCGCCCTCGAAGTAGAAGGTCATCCAGCGCGCGCCGTTGTCGGTGCGCTCGTCCTTGAACTCGATAGTCAGCCCGCGATTGAGGAACGCCATCTCCCGGAACCGCTGCTCCAACGTCTCGAACCGAAAGGTGGTTTCCTCGAAGATGGTCTTGTCGGGCATGAAGGTCGTGCGGGTTCCCGTCGTGCCATCCTTGACCTCACCGACCACCGCCACATCGGCCTGGGGGATGCCGCGATGGTAACGCTGCATGTACAGCTTGCCTTCCTGGCGCACCTCGACCTCGAGCCACTCGGAAAGCGCATTGACCGCCGACACCCCTACACCGTGCAACCCGCCGGAGACCTTATAGGCGCCGCTGCCGAACTTGCCGCCGGCGTGCAGCTTGGTCATGACCGTTTCCAGGGCAGACCGCCCCGTCTGCTTATGGATGCCGATCGGGATGCCGCGGCCCCAGTCCTGCACCGTCACGCTGCCATCCTTGCGGATCACCACCGCGATTCGATCGCAGTAACCGGCCATCGCTTCGTCAATCGAATTGTCCACAACCTCGGAGACCGTATGGTGCAGCGCCTTGATATCGGTGCCGCCGATGTACATACCCGGCCGGCGGCGCACCGCCTCCAGCCCCTCGAGCACCTGGATATCGTCTGCTGTATAATGATTCGGGCGAGTATCCTGTTCTGCCACAGTCAAAACTCCTCAACCGGAAACAAGGAAACAAGGAAACAGGTAGACAAGGAAACAAGGCGCATTCCCTCGCCTACTCGTTTCCTTATCTACTTGTTTCCTTGTCTACTTATCTACTTGTTTCCTTGTCTACTTATCTACTTGTTTCCTTGTCTACTTATCTACTTGTTTCCCCGCCTGCTGTTTCTCTACCGCGGCCAACCATTGCTTCCGCAACCCACCATAATACGTGAACACCGCCAGCAACATGGCCGTCGCCAGATAGGCGTTGCCGGCCAGCGCGACAAGGCCGCCCGCCGGGGTCTGCCCGATGATGCCCCACACCGCCCGAAAGCCGACCAGCAGCAGGTTGATCAGGCTGATCAGCCCTAATGTCGCCGTGATATTGCCACGCATCATCGTGGCGCCCTGGAGCATGGAACGCCAGACCGGCTGACGCTCGAAGAGCAGCCCCTCGCTCGTGAAGTAGAGCGACAGCAGCATCCACAGCGTGATCCACAACGTGACGCCGGCCACAAGCGCAAACATAAACCCCGTTAGCGGGCTGCCCGAGAGCAGCAACAACACCACCGCGGCCCCCAGCGGGAGCCTGAGCGCAAACATCAGGATCCCCAGGAACAGACAGAAACCGATCAACTGGATGACCTGAATCACACCTTGCGTCCAGTCGCCGGCAGCCGGCGCGACTGGCGTGGCCGGCGTGGCCGGCGGCGTTGCCTCCGCGGGCCGCAACACGGCGGAAGCGACCCAGCGCAGCCAGCACACCGCGACGACCTGCGCCACCAGCCACAAGGCCGCGATCAGCAGCAGCACCACCAGAAAGCTCTGCGCTTCGATCGGGGGCGCTTGCCACGGCGCGGCAGCCAGCTTCACAGACTCGGGGATCAGCCCAACCGGCGCGAGGAGCAATTCGCTGATGAA
>Ga0247840_10011898_pt1 | contig 10468 bp, 9 predicted proteins | sample LaCruzMarch2015__FD_192404 | JGI IMG/M metagenome (GOLD analysis project Ga0247840, IMG submission 192404) | Freshwater microbial communities from meromictic Lake La Cruz, Castile-La Mancha, Spain - LaCruzMarch2015_17m | ecosystem: Environmental > Aquatic > Freshwater > Lake | place: Spain...
CCAGTTCGAGCGCCAACGCCAGGTTGATCTCCCCCTCCAGGCTGCCGCAATTCGACAGGCCGGCGATCATCGTCTCGGTGCAGCCGCCGAAGCCGATCTCGCGGGAGTCCTCCGGCGTCAGCCCCAAGTCGAGCGCCTGCAGCGCCCGCACGTAGAGGTCGTCGTTGTAGAGCGCCGGCCGGCCGCTCCCTTCACGCAGCGCCTCTAGCGCGGCCACGATGGCCGTGTCGGGTGTCTCCCGCGTGATGCGCAGTGCGACGTTGGGCCGGCGGTGATGATTGCGACCGCACGCAGCGATGCACTCCCGCGTCAGCGCGTTACAACCGTCCGTGCCGTCCGGTTTGAAGCCGCCGATCTGCATGTTCCAGCCGTTGAAACGCTCGAAGTCGCCCCACAACTCATCCAGCAGCTCGCGAGCGAAGGCGATATCGAGCCGTCCCGCGGCCAAATCCGCCTCGAACAACGGCCCCAACACCTGATCGAACCGGCCGATGCTGTCGCAGCCGTCGAGCAGCCAGGTGAAGTGGACGGCAAGGAGGCCTTCCAGGAAGGAGGTGGCAGGGGTCAGGAAGCAGGAGGCGAAAGCGCTGGCGATCAGGTCGAGCTTGCGGCGCCGGCCTTCGTCGGTTTCCCCATCGGCCGCCCGGCGGATGGCCGCACTGGCACGGCTGTGAAACGCACGCACGCCGGCCGTGTAATCCCCCAGCGCCAGCAGCAGATCCAGCGCGCCCGGCCCGGCCCCGTTCTGCCCCGCCCGAACCTTCGCCAGCTCCGCGTCCAACTCGGCGGCCATCGCGTCGAAGCCCTCGTTCACCACCCGGCGCATGTCGGGATTGCTGTGGGTGTAACCGCCGAAGTGGACCAGCCGGCGCTTCAGGTCGGCGGTCAACGCGTCAATGAATGCCGCGTGTTGCGGAAAGCGGCGCTTGCGGTCGGCCGCGATGGCGTCGTTGACGCGCAGGCCGCAGTGGTGGTTGTGGTCGAGGATCAGGCTGGTCGCCGTCCAGACGCCGTGCTCGGTCCACGTCCAGGCATGCGGCAGCGGCTCGAAGGGCAGGAGAAAGCGCCCCGGTGGGATGATGATCTCCATGTTCTCATATAGCCGCCGGTAGGCCAGCCCGTAGGCGCGCGGCCAGGGCAGGTCACGGCCTTCGTAGAATCCGAGCGTGGCCCATTCGCCAAGCTCACGCAGGATAGTGTCGTTCATGGAAGTATTACCTCGCGTTGAATCACCTACCACTCGTCATCAAGCCCGCCGCCCATGATCACGAGCTCTTTGCCATCTGCCATGCGCACACGCCGGCCCACGGTCTGCTCGAAATGCACGATCTCCTCGGGCCGCTGCCCGGCATGGATGAGCGCCGCGAAATCCGTCTCGGTGAACGCCGGTGTCTCCGGCCCATCGGGCAAGGGCAACACATAGCGGATGAAATCTGCGCGACTGGCGATCAGGTCAGCCGGCAGCCGGATGTTGCCCTTGCGGTTGCACGCCAGCGCCGCCAAGATGCGCCGCTTGGCTTCGACCGCGCTGATCCGTTGCATCGGCATCCCCTCACTCGTCCAGCGTTGCACGTGATCCCGCACAGCCGCGCGCGGGTCCTGGCGTGGCAAGGCTATGATATCCTTGATCGCGCCATCCCACGGCGGGTTGGAGTCCAGCAAGAAGTTGATCCCTTGAACCTGGGTGCGCTGCCGGTCGCGGAACCAAAAGATGCTGAGGGTCGCCTGCGAACGATCACCGTAGAAATAGGCATCGAAGAAGGTGTCTGGCTGCTGCGCCTGCGTCAGTGCAGTTGTCTCTTCGCCCGCGGCTTGCAGCCATGCCACAGCCAAATCGCGGTCCGGGCCGGCCACCGCGGCGCGCTCGACCGCCGCACGCAGCGCGGGCAGATGCTCACGACGACACAGCCAGACCGGTACGAGTTGCGCGAGGCGCGCCTGCGCCGGTTCCGGCGCCGCCTGGTGCGCCTTGAGCAGCATCCCGATCAGCTTGGCGGACGAGACACCTTTGCACACCGTGTCAAGCTCGGCGTGCGCCTCCGCGTCGTCGCGGCGCAGCCAGGCTGGATCGCTCCACAAGCGGTTGAGGCGGGGGCCGAGGAGCGCGGCGGGCGGCAGACCCGGCGCGCTCCGATCCTTTTTGCCATGTTTGGCGGTGCGATCGCTCATGCGTAGTTCCTCCGTGGATCAGTTTCGCGCGGCATTGTATCACAAGATGAATTCGATCAGCGGCGCCGCGGGCAGCGGCAGTTGGTCGGACGACATGCAGGGCATCCCTTGTGAGCGATAGTGTGTTCCCTCGTCTACTTGTTTCCTCGTCTACTTGTTTCCTCGTCTACCGCCGCCGATACACCGCCTCGCGCAGCCCCTTGATGTAACCGATGGCGAACAGCCGGCCGATCGCCGAGTAGGCCGGGGTGTCGTTCGAGTCCCCTTCCATCGTCGGCACGTGATCGGGCCGCAAGACGCCCTCGAAGCCGATGTCACGGTAGGCTTCCAGGCAGGCCAGCATGTCGGTCTGCCCGTCGTCGTGGAACGTCTCGACGAACTTCTCCGGCGTGCCGCGCACATCCCGGAAATGGGCGAAGAAGATCTTGCCCTGCTTGCCGAAATGCCGGATCACCGTCGGGAGGTCCGGGCTTGTCCTGAGCACAGTCGAAGGGCCAGACGGGTCGCAGCACATCAGCGCGAAGTTGCCCTGGCACAGTGCGATGCCGTTGACCGGGCTGGGATAAAGATCAATCAGCCGTTGATAATTCGCCACGCTGCGCATGATCCGCCCCAACCCGCGCACGCCCGACAAGGGCGGATCGTCCGGGTGCATCGCCAGCTTGACGCCCGCCTGCTCGGCCACCGGCACGACCGCCTTCAGGAAGTATTCCAGGTTGGCCCAAAGCTGATCCTCGGTGACGATCCCGTATTCGGTTAGCGGTGCGTCGCGCAACAGTTCCAGGTCGAAGCTCGTCGCCAGCGCGCCGCCCCGCGACGGGGTGGTGGTGGAGGTGCGCAGCCAGTTGAAGACCGGCATCCACTCATAGCACCAGACCCCGATGCCCAGCCGGCCCAGGTTGCGGAGCAGGTCGCACACCGCCTCGATCTGCTCGTCGCGGCCAGGCAAGCCGAGCTTGATCTTCTCCATCGGCGGCCGGCTCTCCAATACATCGAAAATGAAGCCGCCGTCCTCGTAGGCGCTCCTCAGCCGCACGAGCGACATATAGCTCCAGGGCAGCTCTTCCTTCGACACATTCAGCCCGCGGCTGAAATCCATCCCACCGACCACGTAATCCACCCCGCACTGCTTCACCATCCGCCAGAGCGGGGTCGGCTTGGGCGGCAACACCTCGGCGATCTTAATCATGATCCCCCCTGTAGAGATGACAAGGTGACAAGGTGAAGGGGTGACAAGGTGATCCTCGAGTGTGCCACCATGTCACCGTGTCACCGTGTCACCATGTCACCATGTCACGCAAACTTCGGCAGCCAGTCCCCATGCGCCTCGATCAGGTCATCCACCAGATGCCAGATCTGATCCAGGTCAAGCTCGGCGGCAGTGTGCGGATCGAGCATCGCGGCATGGTAGATGTGCTCGCGCTTACCGGTCAGCGCGGCCTCGACGGTCAACGATTGGACGTTGATGTTGGTCTGGCACATGGCCGCGAGTTGCGGCGGGAGCGCGCCGATGCGCACCGGCTGCAAGCCGTTCTTGTCCACCAACACCGGCACCTCGACGCAGCAGCCGGCCGGCAGATTGTCAATCAAGCCCCGGTTCGGCATGTTGCCGTAGACCACGCGCGTCGTCCCGGTCTCGATGCTGTGGATGATCCCGGAACCGTACTCGTGGCTGCGATGCACCTTGCCCGCGTCCAGCTCGGCGGTCTCGTGCAGCACCCGCTCGATGTAGCGCGGGGTGAGATAGGGGTTGGTCGCAGCTTTCGCCTGCATCATCCCCCGCAGATCGTCCAGGCTGGCCCCCGGATGGTCCATCTTGTGCTGGACGAACTCCCAGCCGGCCAGTTGGATCTCGCAGCGACGGATGTACTCGTCGAACGGCACGTTGAACTTCTCGACCAGGTCGGGCCGGTCGCGCTTGATGAACCACGGGGTGTACTCGGCGAAATGCTCCGACGACTCGGTGACGAAGTAGCCCAGGCGCGTCAACATTTCGTAGCGCACGCGGTTCCAGTCGGGCACGCGGCCCTCGGCGGCTACCTGGCGGAGTTGCGGATAGAGATCCACGCCATCGCGCTCGAACTTAAGGTAAAACGCCATGTGGTTGATGCCGGCCGCGATGTAGTTGATCTCTTCGATGGGGATCCCGATGTCACGCGCCAACTGCTCGGCCGTGCCCTGGACGCTGTGGCACAGACCCACTGTCTTGATCTTGCTCGCCCGGTTGATGGCCCAGGTGATCATCGCCATCGGGTTGACGTAGTTCAGGAAGGTGACGTTCGGGCACAACTCGGCCATATCCTGGCAGATGTCGAGAAAGACCGGGATCGTGCGCAGCGCGCGCATGATCCCACCAATGCCGAGCGTGTCGGCGATGGTCTGGCGCAGGCCGTACTTCTTGGGGATCTCGAAGTCCACGACCGTGCCGGGCTTGTAGCCGGCGACCTGGAACATCGAGATGGCGTAGTCCGCGCCGTCGAGCGCCGCCCGCCGGTCGAGCGTCGCCTCGATGGTCGGGTGGACGTCCAACGCCTGCGCGATGCGGCCCGCCACGACCTGCGTGGTGCGCAACCGCTCCGGGTCAATGTCGTGCAGCGCGATGGTCGCATCCGCAAGCTCGGGATAGCTCAGGATGTCGCCGAGCAGGTTCCGCGCAAAGACTGTGCTGCCGGCGCCGATGAATGTGATTTTGGGCATGGAATGCACTCCGTTGTTGTTGATATTTACGTGTTCAAGTATTGCGTATTACATATTGCGTAGCGCATCGAGAGCGGTGGTGGACAACGAAATACGCACTACGCACTACTTTCGCTCTCGCTTCTGCCAATCGTGCGCGAACAGATTGAAATGCGCGCCCTGGCGGGGGTGCGCGGCGATCACATCCTCGTCCAGCGCCACGCCCAGGCCGGGGCCGGTCGGCAAGGCGAAGTAGCCGTCCACGACCTCCGGCAGACCAGGCGCGGCGGTCTTGACGTAGGCCTCGCCGAAGTCGTTGAAGTGTTCCAAAATCTTGAAGTTAGGCAGCGACGCGGCCAGGTGGAGCGCAGCCGCGGTCGAGACCGGCCCGCCGACGTTGTGCGGCGCGACGAGCATGGTGTACACTTCGGCCCAGGCGGCCAGCTTCTTGGTGTTCAGGATGCCGCCGATGTGGGTGACATCGGGCTGGAGGATATCCGCGGCCTGGAGTTCCAGCACCTCCCGATAGGCGTACAGCGTGTGCAGCCGCTCGCCGGTCGCGATGGGGATGCCGAGCGGCGCGATGGCGTCGGCCGCCTTCTTGAGCGCGGCCGTGTTCTCCGGCGGCACCGGCTCCTCGAACCAGCTCGGCTTGAAGCGCGCCAGCTCGGCCGCCATCTCCGCCGCGGAGACCGGGCTGAAACGGCCGTGCATCTCGACCATGATCTCGACATCCGGCCCCACCGCGTCGCGCACCGCCTCCACCAGGCTGATCGAGCGCAGCTTCTCCGCGCGGCTCAGCTCGTAGAAGCCCGCGCCGAACGGGTCGAGCTTCAGCGCCCGATAGCCCCGGGCGACCACCCGCTGCGCGGCCGCGTGGAACTCTTCGGGCGACCGCTCGACGGTGTACCAGCCGTTGGCGTAAGCCTTCACCCTGTCCCGCACCGCGCCGCCCAGCAGGCGATAGACCGGCTGGCCGAGCGCCTTGCCGATGATGTCCCAGCACGCGATCTCGACGAGCGCGATGCCGGTCATCACCACCGTGTCCGCGCTCTCGAAATCCTCGCGGAACATCCGGGAGACCAGCCGCTCGATCTCGAACGGGTCGCTGCCGAGCACGTAGCGCGGGGCCGCTTCGGCCAGATAGCCCAACACCGCTTCGGTGCGGTTGAGGACACGCGCCTCGCCGACGCCGGTCAGCCCCTCGTCCGTCTCCACCTTGACGAAGGTCAGGTCGCGCCAGCCCGTGCCAAGGACGAGCGGGGTGACTTTGGTGATCTTCATGTATCGCTCCGATATTTTGGGCGCACGGAGAAACCGATGCCCGCACGGTGGGTGTACCTCACGGATGGAAAGGAACACCGATTTCCTGCAGGACACTCAATTATCCGTGTTACCTTCTATCTGTGAGGAATCAACGCGATGGAATCCCCCAAATATCCGTGTTGCCTTCTATCCGTGAGGGATCAATTCACTGGGATGCCCAAATCGGCCACACCGCGGGGCGAGGTGGTCGCTTCTGGATAGTAGCGGCGGATCATCTCCACGGCGATCGCGGCCCGATGCACCCGCTCGCGCACCAATGCCACGGCCGTGTTCTCGACGTGCATCCCGCTCGGGTAAATGTTCGGCGCGTTGCGCAGGCCCAGCTTGACGTACATCGGCGCGGCCACGCGCACCATCTCCGGGACCTCGTAATGGCGCACGAAGCCGCCGAAGTCGTCCGGCGCTTCGACGTAAACGTCCAGCGGGAGGGAGACCGCCTGGCGGATGGCGGCCATCTGCGGCAGCGTCAGATCGGTCGGCACATTGTAGGTCCCCGCGCCGAGCTGCTCCATCCAGCGCACCGAGATCGGGTTGGCCGCGGCCATCTGCACCGAGACCTTGAGCACCAGGCTGGCGGGCAGCTTGCCGGCCTTCTTCATCTCCGCCGCCAGCCACAGCAGCCCCTCGTCGGCCACCAGCACCGAGCGGATGCCCAGCCCGCACGCCCGGCGGATATCCTCGGCGGCGTAGACCACCTGATCCATGCCGCGATGCCGCGCGCCCAGGTTCTTGCCCGCGCTGGCCGCGGCCTGCGCGCTCGGCTCCCAGCCCGCGCGCGGCCCGACGAACAGGCTGACCTCGATCCCGGCGTCGTGGCCCAACACGACCATCTCCCGGATTTCCGCGTCGCTGAGGAGCATGATGCCGCTGCCCTGGGAGACGCGCTGGATCAGCACCTTTTGCCGCTCGGCCTCCTCCAGCATGGCGGTCAGCGCGCGCGGCCCCTCGACGCTGGGGATCTCGACGCGATACTGCGCGCCATCGGGGAAACGTTTGGGGGAAGTCGGCAGATCATAGGCGTCACCGCGGGGTAAGCCGCGGGATGCGAGGAAGTCACGGGTATCTTGCATGGTCGAAACACCCCCTCTATTCATCGGAACCCAAGAACCACTCAACTGCCGATTCGTGAAGATAGGTCGTGCGTTGTGGCTCCCAGGCATTATCACCGAAGCCTAATGCAAACCGGATGGCAGTCTGTACTTCGGCCATTCGATCAGAAGACAGGTTTGCGATGAGCGCGCCGAGTTGCGCCTTGGGCACTGTCTGAAGACGATCGAGATTCACAGCGCAGTCAATCAATACACCGTCGGCCCGGTTGAGGAAAACCTCGCTGGGGGTGTTGCGCAGTGTCGTGGTGAGCGGAGCAACGGTCAACGCATTCAGCACAGGAATCGCAGAGTTGCGCGTCAGGATCAGCACAGGACGGTGCTTGTCAGGCGCAGCAAACGTACACCAACGGATTTCACCGCGCCACATGAGTCGCCTCGGTCAGCGCACCCCAGGCGTCGCCCCAAGGATCGCCCCAGGCGAGTGACGATTCTGGGACGTCAAACTCACCTGGCTGCACCGGGAATCGCGCATAGCCTTCGGCGTGCCGGCGCTCCAATTCGATGATTTTGCGGCGCCGCAGGGCGAGGATCAGCGCTTGGCGGATGAACGCCGAACGAGTCACGTTCATGGATCGTATGACTTGATCCACTTCGGTTAGGAGGCTATCATCTATCGTCATTTGAATCGTCTTCATGGTTTTCACCGTGAGTGTGGATTACTCTCCACATGATAGCCCACATCATGCCGCGCGTCAAATCGAAGACGGAAATGTAGTCTTTTCTCCTTCAGACAGAACAAGCGCCCCGCAAAACGTCTCCATCACAGGAAGAACGTTCTGCCGAGGCGCCGACCCTACTGCAAAGCGGCTGCCAACCCGTCACGGCATCAGTCGTCTGGCCCACCCGCCCACGATGGGCAGCGGCGCCATCTGGCCGCGCAACGCATTCCGCATGCCCAGAAGCCAGGCGATGACCCCAAAGATCGCCGCGGCGATCACGAGGCTGAACGCCGCGACCCCCACGATGAAGAGGACCGACACCCAGGCGGTCAACCAGGCCAACACGCCCCACCCGATCAGCACGGCGACAAGGAATAGGGCCAAAACCATAGATTGCTTCGCATGATAGATGACGAATCGGCTCCGCCGGCCGAACAACAAAGCGATCAGCCAACCGAAAACAAACAACAGGTAAGCCAGAAAGGCGAGAATGCGTTGTGATGTACCCACGATCATGCTCCCACGCCACGCAGTCGTAGCTCCCTCGCAAAGTGGCAACTGACGAAATGCCCCGCAAGGCTCTCATTGAGCGTTGGCTCAGACTCGCGGCAGATCTCTTTAGCATAGCCGCACCGCGGATTGAAGATGCAGCCTTTGGGCGGATTCGCTGGGCTGGGCACTTCACCCTGCAAGGGGATACGCGCATACTTGATGTCGGGATCGGCCGGCGGAACGGCAGACAGCAGCGCCTCGGTATAGGGATGCAGGGGATGGTGCAGCAATTCGGACGTGTCCGCCATTTCGACGATCTTACCCACATACATGACCGCGATCCGGTCGGAGACGTGCTCCACCACCGAAAGATCATGCGCGATGAAAAGCAGGGTTAGACCGAGTTCATCCTTCAGGCTTTGCAACAGGTTGAGCACCTGCGCCTGAATCGAGACATCCAGCGCGGAGACCGGCTCGTCGGCGATGATGAGGCGCGGCGATAGCGAAAGCGTGCGCGCCAGACCGATGCGTTGCCGCTGACCGCCGGAGAACTCGTGCGGGTAGCGGTTCATGTAGTTGGGATCGAGGCCCACTTCCTTCATCAGTTTGCTGGCCCGTTCTTCCAACTCCTTGCCCCGGGCAACGCCGTGGATAATCAGCGGCTCGCAGATGATATCTTTGACGGTGAAGCGCGGATTCAACGAACTGAAGGGATCCTGGAAGATCATGCGCATCTCGCGGCGCAGCGGCTTCATCTCCGCCAGGGTGAGCTTCACCACATCAATCCGCTGGCCGTCGGCTTTGCGATACCACACTTCGCCAGCGGTGGGGTCATACAACCGGAGAATCGCGCGGCCGGTCGTCGTCTTGCCGCAACCGCTCTCACCCACCAGCCCCAGGACTTCGCCCTCGCGCAGAAAGAAGCTGACGCCATCTACCGCCTTCACATTGCCCACCACACGCTGCAAGATGCCACGGTAGATCGGGAAGTACTGCTTGAGATTGGTGACCTCGAGGATGTAATTTTGATTGTCGTTTGCGCCCATACCCTCGTCCTGTTTGCTGCTCTGCGAATACGTCTGTGCCGCCGGGGCCGCGCGGCAAGCCAGCGACTTGCGTTACACTTTCCCAGCATGAGAAACTGACTCGAAACTACCGCATCCACTCGCCGCAGCGGCATTCACACTCGCCGGCAGCTATCTCACTTTCAGCCGCGGCCTCAGCCTTGATCTCGACCCGCCCTTGCTCCATCAGCACGTCCTCGTCCGTCCAGCCTTTCTGCTCCATCAGTTTCTGAAAGTTGCGGCGGAAGAAGAGGCGCGCCTCGACGATGGCTCCGCGGCTGCCCACCGGCAGATCGAAGACATATTGGCTGCGGTCGGTACCGAAGGCTGGAATGCGGGTGTCCGCGATGATCTTCACCGGCCGCCAATACGCCGCCGTCGGCGCCTCGCCCGTCCACTCATCTTGCAGGACCTTGGCGTAGGTCTGGCCGGGCTGACCGGCGTAGTTGCCGGCCCAGTCTGGCAAGGTCGGCCCGTTGCGCAGCGCCAGCGGACGGCCCTGGGCATCTTTGGCCTCGACCACCAGGATCATGTGACGTTGCGGCGCGTCGGTGGGGATGTGATGCCCCGTCTTGTCATTGGTGATGCGCACATCCACCACGACCCGACCGTCTTCGAGATGGGCCGTTGGCGTCATCGAAACCGAGTTCTGGAGGAACTGCTCATCATACGCGCCGGGCATCTTATGGTTGTGAATCTTATCACCGCCGCGCTTCAGGCCGCCCCGTTCCGGGAAGACGATATAATCATAGTCCACCGTCGGCATGTGGCAATCCTGGCACGTCTGCCCCGTCTTGGGATCGCTGTATGGGCTGTCGAGCCACTCGCCATAAGAATTGTAGATGACCACGCCGCCCGTCACGTGTCCCGCGCCAACGACACCGCCGAAGACGCCGTAGTGGCACGGGGCACAGAAGGCGCTTTCACTTTGCAGCGGCAAATAGCTAACCCGCCGCGGGATGTCGTCGAAGGG
>Ga0247840_10011905_pt1 | contig 10462 bp, 7 predicted proteins | sample LaCruzMarch2015__FD_192404 | JGI IMG/M metagenome (GOLD analysis project Ga0247840, IMG submission 192404) | Freshwater microbial communities from meromictic Lake La Cruz, Castile-La Mancha, Spain - LaCruzMarch2015_17m | ecosystem: Environmental > Aquatic > Freshwater > Lake | place: Spain...
CCCTTGCTATTATTTGGATATATGTGTTATAATAGTAAGGGAATAATTTCAAATATGACAAAGTATTTACAAATATAAAATTAATTTAAATAATGGAGTGAAAAAAATGTTCGGATTAGCTCAGGATATCGGTATAGACCTTGGTACTGCATCAGTTCTTGTATATATCAAAGGAAAAGGCATTGTTTTAAAGGAGCCTTCTGTTGTTGCGATGGATATAAACACCAAAACTCTTCTTGCAGTTGGTGTGGAGGCACAGCGTATGCTTGGCAGAACGCCAGGAAACATTGTTGCGATTCGCCCTCTTCGTGATGGCGTTATTTCTGATTTCAATATGACCGAGCGTATGCTTAGGTATTTCTTGGACAAGATATGCAAAAGACGTATATTTAAACCACGTGTAATAATTTGTGTTCCAAGTGGTGTTACAGAGGTTGAAAAGCGTGCGGTTATTGATGCTGCGATGCAGGCAGGTGCAAGCAAAACATATTTAATTGAGGAACCAATTGCGGCGGCTATTGGTGCAGGCATTGATATTTCAAAGCCAAATGGTAATATGATTGTGGATATTGGTGGCGGCACAACAGATGTTGCTGTTATTTCGCTTGGTGGCATAGTTGTAAGTGAATCTATAAAAATTGCAGGCGATAAATTTGACGAGGCAATTATAAAGTATATCCGTAAAAAACATAATGTTTTAATTGGCGAGAGAACTGCCGAGGAAATGAAAATTAATATTGGCTGTGTGTTTCCAATTAAGGACGAAAAGGGCGAATCACAGCAAAAAACAATGGATATTCGAGGTAGGAGCCTTGTATCTGGACTTCCAAAGACTATTACTGTTTCATCAGATGAAATGTTTGAAGCATTCGAAGAGCCAGCAGCAGCAATAGTTGATGCTGTTAAAACCGTGCTTGAACAAACCCCACCAGAGCTTGTTGGTGATATAAGCACAAATGGTATTGTAATGACAGGTGGAGGCTCGCTTGTGAGTGGACTTGATATGTTAATCGAGCGTGAAACAGGAATTCGTTGTTACATAGCAGATGATGCTGTTTCCTGCGTTGCAATTGGTACTGGAAAAACATTAGACAACATAGATATTTTGCCAGAAGGAAATTCTATGGACAAATACAGAAGAATGTAATGCCTTTGTGGCTAATTTTCCGTTATGCATCGTTACAGAACCGTTGGCAATGGACAAACCATTGCCAAGAACCTACGCCTTGCCTAACGAAAAATTATCTCACAAAACTCAATGACACTTAATAAAATGTATAAACACCCCTTTATATGCAAATAATAGAGATATTATTTATGCTAACAAAAGGGGTGTTTTTTTAATGAAGGGTTTAATAATGGCAGGTGGCGAGGGAACGAGGCTTCGCCCAATAACCTGTGGCAAGCCAAAGCCTATGATAGATGTAATGGGGCGACCTGTTATGGAACATATAATTGAACTGATGAAAAATGCAGGAATAAAGGATATTGCAGTAACACTTATGTATATGCCACAGGTGATAACCGATTATTTTGGGGACGGAAGTAGCTTTGGCGTTAATTTAGAGTATTTTATAGAGGAAACACCACTTGGCACAGCAGGTAGCGTGAAAAATGCGCAGGAATTTTTAGACGATGATTTTATAATTATTAGTGGGGATTGCTTAACGGATATTGATATTAATGCTGCAATAGATTTTCACAGAAGGAATAATTCAGTTGCAACACTTGTGCTGTCGAGGGTTGACACTCCCTTAGAATATGGCGTGGTGGTTACTGACGACAACGGAAAAATTGTTAGATTTTTAGAAAAGCCAAGCTGGAGCGAGGTGTTTTCGGATACTGCAAATACAGGCATATATGTGCTAAGTCCATCTGTTTTGGATATGATAAATGCTGGTGAAAAGTATGATTTTAGTCAGGATTTATTCCCACGCCTTTTAAATGACGAAAAGCCTATGTTTGGCTATGTTGCCGAGGGTTATTGGTGTGATATTGGTGACCTAAATGCTTATAAAAAATGCCATTTTGATATTTTAGATAAAAAAGTAAACGTAATAATAGATGCAGATGAAAGCCAGCCCGGTGTGTATATAGGTAAGGGTGTGCAAATTCAGCCAAACACATTAATCACGCCACCCTGCTATATCGGTAATGGTAGCACAATTCACAGTGGTGCGAAAATTTTGCCTTATAGCATAATTGGTAGCGATTGCAAGGTGTATGAGGGTGCTTCAATTAAGCAAGCAGTTCTTCATAGAAATGTAACCCTCGGCAGGATGTCCCAGCTTAGGGGCTGTACAATTGCTGATGGTGTCTATGTTGGGGCACATTCTATGGTGCTTGAAAATTCAGTAATTGGCGAAAAGACCTATATAGGCGAAATGTGTGAAATTAAAAATAATATTAAAATTTGGCCTAATAAAAACATTGCAAATGAAACAGTTGTAAGTGAAAATTTGGTATGGGGCGATAATTTCAGCAGAAAGCTATTTGGCGAAAACGGAGTGTCTGGTGAAATTAATGTGGACATTACCCCAGAATATGCAACGAGGCTTGGGGCAACCTTTGGGGCAATAAAAAAAGGTGCAAAAATATCGGTTAGCAGTGGCACAGCAGGGGCACTCGATATGCTAAAAAGTGCATTTGTATCAGGGCTTTTATCGGCAGGCGTAGGGGTTTATGATTTTGGAAACCAGCCACTCCCTGTAACCAGAAAGGCAGTAGCTTTTTATGGTCTTGATGGTGGTATCCATATAAATGTAGTGGAAAGGCAGGGCGAGGAACGCCTCGTTATAGCCTTTATTGATGGTTTGGGTGCAGATATATCTCGCACGGACGAGAGAAAATTAGAAACCCTGTTTATGCGAGAGGATTTCTCCCGTTGCGAGCCACAGGATATAAAGCAAATTACAACACTTTTTGATTATAAAACGTATTATGTTAGGGAAATTTTGAACGAACTACGCTCGGACAGGCTTGATATGAGCGTTGTGCTAAGTGGAAACGATGAAATTACTGGGGCAATTCTTTTCGAGCTTGGGGCAAAGGTTGTGGCAAGTGGAAAAAACGCTATTGCAGGCAGAATAGATAATTTTGGAGAGCGATTAACACTTATAGACGAAAAAAACAGGATAGTATCGGGAGAGCTTTATGCGTCACTTGTGTGCCAAATACTGATGAAATCTGGGCAGACAACCGTTGTTGCACCTTTATCTGGTTCGAGTATAATTGAAAACCTTGCTACTAAGTATAATGGAAATGTTATTCGCTGTAAAACAAGCAAAAATGAAATTATGAGTACGATGGTGAAAAATAATGCCTTAATGCAATTTAGAATGATGTATGACGGCACGTATGCCCTTGCGAAAATTTGTAGCTTTTTAAGGAAAAACAACCTACGCCTTTGTGATTTGATTGATGAAATTCCAGAAATTCATATTATCGAGCGAGAGGTTGAATGTGATTTTAGCAAAAAAGGCAGGGTAATTCGATCTATTGCAGACGGTGCAGAGCGTAATAAGGCTGGCAATAAAATTGAGCTTAAAGAGGGTGTAAAAATACTAAACGAAAACGGTTGGGTGCTTATTATTCCACACCCTGAAAAGCCAATTTGCAGGGTAATATCCGAGGGCCAAAGTGAGGAGTTTGCCAAGGAGCTATGCAACTTTTATATTAAAGAAGTGAAAACTTTTTCTAAGTAGGGATTGATTTTTAATTTAAGCTATGCTATAATTACTATGATTGTAACAGTTCGGACAAATAAAATAATGGAGGTTTAATAGTGGTAAAAAAACAAAAATTAAAGATAATTCCGTTGGGAGGACTCGATGAAATCGGCAAAAACATAACTGTTTTTGAGTACGGAAATGACATCCTTGTCCTTGATTGCGGCCTTGCATTTCCTGATGATGAAATGCTTGGGGTGGACCTTGTAATTCCTGATGTAACCTACCTTTCTAAAAACCAAGAGAAGGTTCGTGGCTTCGTTTTAACACATGGACATGAGGACCACATAGGGAGCCTTCCCTATGTTTTAAAAGAGGTAAATGCACCAATTTATGGCACAAGGCTAACCCTTGGGCTTGTTTCTAATAAATTGAAAGAACATAATATTTTGTCAAGCTGTAAGCTTATCAATGTTGTACCAGGTGACACAATCAGCTTGGGCGTATTCAAGGTGGAATTTATTCGCAGTAATCACAGTATTCCAGATGCTGTTGCTATTGCGATACATACTCCTGTCGGAGTAATTTTTCACACTGGTGATTTTAAAATAGATTTCACTCCAATCGATGGCACTATGATGGACCTTGCTCGCATTGGTCAATTAGGCAATGAGGGTGTGTTAGCGCTAATGTCCGATAGTACTAACGTAGAACACCCAGGATATACAATGAGCGAAAGCACTGTTGGAATTGCATTTGATGAAATTTTCAGCAATAATGCTAAGCAAAGAATTATTGTTGCAACCTTTGCATCTAACGTGCATAGGGTTCAACAAATTATTAACGCTGCACACAATCATAACAGAAAAGTTGCTGTGTCTGGCAGAAGTATGGTAAATGTAATAGCTGTTGCAATTGAATTAGGGTATATAAAAGCTCCAAAGGGAATATTTATAGAATTAGATGAAATAAACAAATATGCCCCTGAAAAAATTGTTTTAATAACAACAGGAAGCCAAGGCGAACCAATGAGCGCGCTTACTCGTATGGCATTTTCTGACCATAAAAAGGTTAATTTAGGCATAGGGGATACTGTGATTTTATCTGCATCTCCAATTCCCGGTAACGAAAAGACGGTTTCAAAGGTTGTAAATGAGCTTTTCAAGCACGGTGTTGAGGTTATTTATGAATCGCTTGCAGATGTACACGTTTCTGGGCATGCCTGTCAGCAGGAATTAAAAATAATATTAGGTCTTGTAAAGCCAAAATATTTCATTCCAGTTCATGGTGAGCATAGGCATTTGGTACATCATTCGGCACTTGCACAAAAGATGGGCGTATTAAAGAAAAATGTATTTTTAATGGGTATAGGTCAAGTTTTAGAGCTTGATAATGAGCATGCAAAAATTAACGGAGTTGTGCCGTCTGGCAAAATATTGGTTGATGGGCTTGGTGTGGGCGACGTTGGAAACATTGTTCTTCGTGATAGAAAGCACCTTGCAGAGGATGGCTTAATCGTAGTAGTTGTTACTATTTCAAAGGAAAGCAAGGATATTGTGGCAGGGCCTGATGTTATTTCCAGAGGCTTTGTATATATGCGTGAAAGTGAAGATTTGATGGAGGAAATTCGAATCTGTGCGAAAAATTCACTTGAAAGCTGTAGAGAGAAAAATCTGCATGATTGGAACACATTAAAGGGTCGTATGAAAACTTCTATTAGCGAGTTTTTATATGGTAAAACAAAACGTAGGCCGATGGTTTTGCCAGTTATTATGGAGGTGTAAGCTATGTATAATGATCAATCCGTTCAGTATCAGCTGGATTCTCAGGTTGCTTTAAATACCTATATTTCTAAGGTTTTTGGAATAATGTTTGCAGGGCTTTTAATTACTGCGGTGGCATCAATTTATACAGCTTCAAGCGAAGTGATGTTAGAGCTTATTTTTGGAAACCGTATTGGCTTTTTCGCACTTATAATATTGGAATTCGGTCTTGTTGTTTGGTTGTCGGCAGGAATAAAGAAAATGAGCTATGGAACAGCACTTGGTATGTTTTTCGCATATTCGGTTATTAATGGAATAACGCTTGCGTCTATATTTTTAGCTTATGAGCTTGGCTCGATTGGTATGGCGTTTGGGGTTGCAGCAGTAACCTTTGGCGTTATGGCACTTTATGGAATGGTCACAAAAACTGATTTAACCAAAATGGGCAGTATGTTTATGATGGTTTTGCTTGGTGGTATAATTGCTTTTATTGCAAATATGTTTATTAGAAGCAGTGCGTTTGACTTTGCTATTTCTCTTGTCCTTTTAATTGTTTTTGTTGGGCTTGTGGCTTATGATACGCAGAAATTAAAGGGTTATTTTTACGGAACTCAAAACGATATTGCTATGCAACAGAAAAGTGGTGTGCTTGGGGCATTGGCATTGTATTTAGATTTTGTAAACATATTTTTGTTCCTACTACGCATTTTTGGAAAAAGAAGATAAAATTATTATGCCAACTTGCTTTTTAGCAGGTTGGCATTATTTTAAGGGGTGTTTAAAATGGCTTTATATATTGTGACGGATTCTTCTGCTGATTTACCAATTGAAATAATCAAGAAGTTCAACATTGATGTGCTTCCTCTATCAGTTACAATTAATGATGAAGAATATTTTGATGGTGTAACAATTGGCAACAAGGAATTAATGGATAAAATGAGGGTAGGTGCAGCTCCGAAAACCTCTCAGGTTACTGTTTCGGCGTTTTTCGAGGTTTTTGAAAAACACGCAAAAAAAGGGGACGGTGTAATTTGCCTTACGCTTGCCTCTACTCTATCTGGTACTTATAATTCTGCTAGCCTTGCAAAGGGAGAAATCCTTGAAAAATACCCTAATTCTGATATAACATTAATTGATTCTGGGTGTGCGTCATTGGGCTTAGGTATGGTTGTGTATAAGGCACTACTTATGCTTAGTGATAATGCCTCGAAAGAGGAAATAATCAACGTGGCAGAGGATAATTGCCAGCATATGCAACATATTTTTATGGTAGATGATTTGGAATACCTATTTAGAGGTGGTAGAATTGGCAGAACCTCTGCGTTAGTCGGAGGATTACTGGGAATAAAGCCTATTCTTGAATTAAACGTCGAGGGGAAAGTTACACCTCTTGAAAAAGCAAGAGGACGTAAAAATTCAATAAAAAGAATGGCTGAAATCGTTGGCGAAAGAGGGAAAAACCTTGATAATCAAGTTATAGGAATTAGCCACGGAGATGATTTAGAGGCTGTGGAGATTTTGACCGACCTGTTAAAAGAATTTTATGGTTGCAAGGAGTTTATAATAAATAATGTAGGTGGTGTGATTGGCTCACATACTGGGCCAGGAACGCTCGCAGTTTTCTTTTTGAATTAAAAAAATGGCTATATGAAATGTCAAAATTTCATATAGCCATTTTATTATTTTAATATTTCATCTATTTTGCTAAGCTCTTGTGTTGTAAACTCCATATTGTTAAGTGCTTTAACGTTTTCTATAATTTGATTTGGCTTGCTTGCACCAATTAACACACTTGTTAAATTACCAACCTTTAATGCCCAAACGAGTGCCATTTGTGCAAGAGATTGCCCTCTTTGCTCTGCGATTATATTTAATTTTTTAAGTTTTTCTAATAGCTCTTCCGTTATTGCACTATCATTTAAAAATCCCGTTGGTTTTGCAATGCGTGAATCGGCTGGAATATTTTTTAAATATTTATCAGTAAGCAAACCTTGTGCAAGTGGGCAAAAAGCAATTGTTCCTACCCCTTTTTGATGCAATAGGCTGCTTAATCCATCTTCAAGTGAGCGATTAAGCATACTGTAGTTTGGCTGATGAATTAGGCAGGGGGTTCCAAGGTCTTTTAATATTGCGTACGCTTTTTCAGTTTGCTCGGTATTATAACTTGAAATGCCTACATACAGTGCCTTGCCTTGCTTAACAATGCTATCTAATGCACCCATTGTTTCTTCAAGTGGGGTGTTAGGGTCAAAGCGATGTGAGTAAAATATGTCGACATATTCAAGCCCCATACGCTTTAAGCTTTGGTCAAGTGAGGAAATTAAATATTTCCTGCTTCCCCATTCACCATAAGGTCCAGCCCACATACGATAGCCAGCCTTTGATGAAATAACAAGCTCGTCACGGTATCCATTAAAAGTAGTTTTAAGCATCTTACCAAAGTTTTCCTCTGCACTTCCAGGGTATGGGCCATAATTGTTCGCAAGGTCAAAATGTGTTATGCCGAGGTCGAAAGCAGTTTTAGCCATTTCTGTCATATTATCATACACATCAACGCTACCAAAATTATGCCAAAGTCCAAGGGAAATTGAAGGCAGGAGTAGTCCGCTATTTCCTGTTCTGTTATATTTCATATTATCGTATCTATTTGGATTCATATAATCACCCTTTTAGTATTCGATTTTTTTAGCAATATATGCTTCAACTTCGCCAACTGGAATTCTAACCTGCTCCATTGTATCACGGTCACGAACGGTAACACAGCCATCAACCTCGGTGTCAAAATCAACTGTAATACAAAGAGGTGTGCCGATTTCGTCTTGCCTGCGATACCTTTTTCCTATGCTTCCTGCATCATCATATTCGCACATAAACTTTTTGCTAAGTGCTGTATAAATTTCATCGCCCTTTTCAGAAAGCTTTTTAGAAAGTGGCAAAATCGCTGCCTTTATTGGTGCAAGTGCAGGGTGAAACCGCATAACAACACGAGAATCATTATCACCCACCTGCTCCTCGTCATACGCCTCAACTAAAAATGCAAGGGTAACACGGTCAGCACCAAGCGATGGCTCGATAACATACGGAACAAAACGCTCGTTCGTAACAGGGTCAAGGTAGTCAAGAGGCTCGCCAGATGTTGTGGAGTGGGCTTTAAGGTCGAAATCCGTCCTATCAGCTATTCCCCAAAGCTCTCCCCAACCAAATGGGAACATAAATTCAAAGTCTGTTGTTGCGTTAGAATAATGAGATAATTCCTCTGGGTCGTGGTCACGAAGGCGTAAGCTTTCCTCGTTTATGTTAAGGTCTAAAAGCCAGTTTTTGCAATATTCCTTCCAAAATCCAAACCACTCCAAATCTGTACCCGGCTTGCAGAAAAATTCAAGCTCCATTTGTTCAAATTCACGAGTTCTAAATGTGAAATTACCCGGGGTAATCTCATTTCTGAACGATTTACCAATCTGTCCAACACCAAAAGGAACCTTTTTGCGTGATGTACGCTGAATATTTTTAAAGTTTACAAATATACCTTGTGCAGTTTCAGGACGAAGGAATATTTCGTTTTTTGCGTCCTCTGTGACGCCTTGAAACGTCTTAAACATAAGGTTGAATTTGCGAATATCTGTAAAGTTTTGCTTGCCACAATCAGGGCAGCAAATATTGTTTTTCTTAATAAATTCAAGCATTTGTTCGTTTTCCCAACCATCAGCAATAGAGCCATCAAAATCCTCAATCAGCTTGTCCGCACGATGACGAGTTTTACATTCCTTGCAGTCCATTAAAGGGTCAGCAAAGCCACCAACATGACCAGATGCAACCCAAGTTTGTGGGTTCATAAGGATAGCTGAATCAAGGCCAACATTATATGGGCTTTCCTGCACGAATTTCTTCCACCATGCCTTTTTTACGTTGTTTTTAAGCTCAACGCCAAGTGGACCATAGTCCCATGTATTTGCAAGGCCACCGTAAATTTCAGAGCCAGAATATACAAACCCTCGTCCTTTGCACAGCGACACTATTTTATCCATTGTTTTTTCTGTATTTAACATAATATACCTCCACCTCATAATACAATATATTATCACTAAAATTTCTTACTTTGTCAAGTAAATAGGAGGAAATTATGGCAAATTGGTTAAAAGTATCGTTAGTTTTCATAGGCACGGTTATCGGTGCAGGGTTTGCCTCTGGTCAGGAGATTATGCAGTTTTTCATAATTTACGGTGAAAAAAGCATTTGGGGTATTGTGATTAGTGGCGTGTTATTTGGGTTAATCGCTATGGCTGTGCTGTGCAAAATTAATGTTACGGGTGCGTCGTCAATGGAGGAGTATTTCGGAGACGTCATAAATAGCTGGGGGCTTTGGGTGTTTGATTTGGTAATAACCATGTTTATGCTGTCGTCGTTTTGCATTATGGTGGCAGGGAGTGGTGCGGTTTTTCAGGAACAGCTTCTTCTTCCTCTTTGGCTTGGTATCGTGGCAATGTGCATTATATGTATTTTTGTTTTTTGGCGTGGAATTGACGGAATTGTGGAACTAAATGCTCTGCTAACGCCTATAATGATAGCAGGAATAATAGTCTTAGGTGCTTATATTTACGCAACAAATGGCACGCTGCCAATGTTTTCAATAGGGGGTCTATATAATAATTGGCTTTTCTCTTCAATTATATATGTAAGCTATAATACGCTAACATTAGTTGTTGTTATGACTGCCCTAAATAAGCTGATTGATAGCAAAACTACTGCAATAATATCATCAGTGTTTGGTGGTGGGGTGCTTTGCTTTATGGCGGCAATATTATGGTGGATACTTTATAATGTGGACACAGGCGGTGCAGAATTGCCAATGCTATATGCAGCTGGTGCTATTAGCAGCGTGGCAAAGGGTATGTATTTGCCTATTTTGTATATTGCAATGGTGACTACGGCTGTCGCAAATGGGTTTGGAGTGATAAAAAGCATAAAGGCACGGTTTGGCATAAGGGAAAAATTAACCAGCGTTATTATTTGTATGATTGCGTTAGTGGTTAG
>Ga0247840_10011910_pt1 | contig 10458 bp, 21 predicted proteins | sample LaCruzMarch2015__FD_192404 | JGI IMG/M metagenome (GOLD analysis project Ga0247840, IMG submission 192404) | Freshwater microbial communities from meromictic Lake La Cruz, Castile-La Mancha, Spain - LaCruzMarch2015_17m | ecosystem: Environmental > Aquatic > Freshwater > Lake | place: Spain...
TACCTATCTATTGTAAGAAGTGCCATTTTGTTATGGGTACTAAAAGAATACACAAACATAAAGGATTATGCCAGAAGTGCTGGGCTAAAGAAGTTAGAAGGATAAATAAAAGGAGGAAGAAATGAAACCATCTACCTATCTAAAACAACGCTACAAGCTGAAGGAAGCCACTACAATCGCTTTTCTTTGCCTAGACTACTATTTATCAGTAGAAGATATAAAACATCTTTTGAATAAGGATAAGAAATAATTTGTATACACAATCTTTATAAGCAAAGTAATTATAATAATCTTTAATGGCAGATCCGATTAGTTCATTATCTTCTTTCGTTCCGTCGGGATCATCTGTTGCTCATGCTGGTTCTACTCTAATGCAGGTGCTGACCTATTTCTTTCTGTTCCTTATAGTCGCAGCATTTGTAGGAGTAGGACTTTATTTTTGGTTATCTTCTTTAAAGTTTAATAAGCGTATAGTTATCTTCGAGAAGATTAATGGTCGTATGGAACAAACAGGAATAGATAAAGCTATGGAAGTTAAGTATGGCCAGACTGGAGATTACGTTATATATCTTAGAAAGAGAAAGAAGTATCTAGCTCCTCCAACAATTCAAACCGGAAAGAAAACTTATTGGTATGCAATAAGAGAAGATGGCGAATGGTTTAACATCGGCTTAGAAGATATCGACGTAGCAATGCGACAAGCTAAGGCTAAGTTCTTACATACAGAAGCTAGAGCGTTTAGAACTTCATTCCAAACTAATCTTAAAACAAGATTAGAAGAAAAGAAGTTTATGGAAAAGTATGGAGCGATTATATTTAATATTATTGGTTGGGCAATCATCGGATTAATCATGTGGTTCATGGCAGATAAATTAGTTTCTTTCTTGGATAAGTTTGGATCAATACAAGATGCTCAAATTAAATTGATGGCCACGAATGAACAAGTCCTTCAAGTATTAGATAAAGTATGTTCTACTTCCGGCTATATATCTCACGGCTAAAATGGTAATGAGTATCATAACAATCTTAATGTATGCTTTAATGTTTCTAGGAACAGTATTGCTAGTGGGAGTTATTTGTTTGCCGTTTGTATTCTTAATCTTCTGGATTAAAACAAAGAAGTTATTAAAACAGATTCCACAAGAAATTAAAGAGGAGGTGCAAGATGCAAGAGCAAAAAGAAGAAATGACTATATCGAAACAACTAGAAGAAGCTCAGCAAGTAATAGCGAGTTATCAAGTCCAACAGATATTGTCAAATCAAATTAAGTTCAATGAATGGATGATGACGCAAGTTCTTCAGCTTAAGGATGGAATAAATCAAATAGGATTAGTTCTATCTGAATTAGAAGTTCAAGAAGAACCTAAGCCAGAGCCGATTAAAGAAGAAGTAAAGCCCATGCCAAAGAAGCAAAGCTTTATGTCTAAGCTTGGTGTGGCTGCAAAGAATGCGAGTTCATCCTTTGAAGAATCAATTAAACAAACAATAGATTAACAGGAGGTAAATAAAATGATAATAGAAAAACGAAACGGTAATGTAGCTATATGGAATAGCAAATGCTCTAAGACAGTTTTGTCACCAATGCTTCATAAAGTCTTTTTTAATAAGCATACAAATGAATTAGAGCTATGTGATAATAAATTATTCTGTAGCCATTACTCAATAGAAGAATTAGACTCTATGTTAAAATATCTAATTAAAATTAATAAGGAAAGGATATTTAAATAATATGGAAACAAAACATTTACTTTATATTTTAATTTCTTTAATAGTTATAGTATTAATTCTAATAGGAATAGATTTAATCCGGCTATCCGGTATATCATCCGATGCTTGTATGAGTGATCCAATAGGTTATATTAAAAATACTACGGGAGTTTTTTGTAGTTGTTTAGGATAAGATATGGGATATGAAGATGGCGGGGATAGTAATGGCAGTAAGTTTAATGCCGGTATATATCAGACACAACGAGTGCATACGATCCTATTAGAGATAAATAGGTGCAAGACTAAGCCGGAAGCTTTTAATATGGAATATCAAGACTGGAATTATTTTGTATGGCTTAATTCTCTGAATGCCTTATTTGATGAGATACATGGATGGTTAAAGGATGATGAGGCTAATAACCTTATATCTATATCTAATACCATAGAAAATGTAATGGAAAATCATAAAATACATGATGTAATAACTAAGCTATCAGATAAAGGACAGCTTGGAATTAATAGGGGAAGGTTATTAACATTCAAGAAAGCATTAAGGGGATATGAAAGAGATATCCGTAAGTTAGGTATTAAGTATAAAATCATAGCCGTAACTGCAGAAAGTGATATGGATGGGTTATAAAAATGATAATAGACTACCTAGATGAGAAGTTTGCAATAGAAGATAAGCTTGTTCTTATGTTAGACTATATGACAGATCGTGTAATAAAGAAACATCCAACGCTTGATTCAGTATTACAGAACTCCGGTGGTGAGGGTGAAGGTAAAACAAACGCTTCTATTGTAGAGGCGGCCTATTTTAAAATGAAAACCGGTAGGCCTATAAGTTTATTCTTTAAAACTTCTTCTTGTTTGAAGTTCGCACAACGAACTGAGAAACAAATTCTTATTTTAGATGAGCCATCCTTTGAAACTTTGGGAACTGATTTCCAAACTGCGGCCTTTAAAGATTTTTTAAGACTAACTTCGACTATGAGAGTTAAAAGACATATACTTATTATAAACTTTGCAAAGTTTTGGAAGTTTCCGGACTTTCTTGTTGTTGATCGTGCATTATGTATGATACATCTTTATTCAAAGCAAGGAAAAGATCCTGGAAGATTCCTTTATATCAAAAAAAAGAACTTAGAACCGCTATGGAATGGTTATAAGAAGGGTGGAAAGCGTTTATATGGAGCTTTAAAGAGCTTTGGAGGCCGTTTTCCGTATGTTATGGATCGATTATGGGATAAATTAGACATAAGAGTTGAAGATATTGAGCATTCTAAGCTAAAAGACTATGATTCTCTCAAAGATATTGCGATAAACTCAATAGGGGTTAAGAGAGATAAGAAAAGAGAAAAGGATTTGCGTAAATTATTAGAGTTAAGATACAAATTAGGCAATGTAAAAAGAATAAACTGCGAACTTTTGGCTGCTGAGTTAGGAATAGCGTCTGCAAGATTGAGAGAGTGGCGTAAAATCGACCTAGATGATCCAAATTCCCTAGAAAATCTTGATTTAGAGCTGAAAAACGACGACAATCATAGTAATAATGTGGCTATTCGGTTAACCGAACAACTGGAAAGTGAGGAAAAAAGGGGTTTTTTTGATATGGAGGCTAAAAAAGTCAATGGATTTGATGAAGAAGAGATAGATTTCGATATGGAAGATACTAAAACCGATACAAAGGATACAGAGTTTGATTTAAATTAACTAATCGGTATACCGAATAACTAATGAAACATGAATTTAAACTATATATAGAAGAGAAGGATCTTAATAGTTTAAAAGACAAGGCTAAGAGTATAGGGATCGAAGGCCGGGGATCTATAAACGCCTATATAGTAAAGATCGCACGTGAGCCGATCGCTTTTTTAGATGATAACCTTATAGCCGTTCTCAAAGCCTTAAAAAAGGTTTAATAAACCCGCAAGAATTGATACTTTAATGGCCTTTATTTTTGATTTATTTTTTTTAAAAAAAATTATTGATAAGCACAATTTTCTTATATTGTGCCACAAATAATCTTTATTATGAATAAATAAGCTTTATAAATGGCGTAAAACATGGCCTTTAATCTATTTAAAGTTAGTTTATAAATGTTTCTATTAAATATTTATTAGCTTTACAAACCAAAAGGTTTATAAACTATTATATATTGTATTTATTATAATAAAAGAAGAGTGGATCGGAATAAAACCCGATCCGCCTTAATATTCAAAAGATGATAAACAAAACAAATAAAACAATAAAAGAAATAAACACGGACTTAAATATTCCTATTGCTATAAGTTACGGAGAAAACGAAGTAACGGCGGAAACAATAGTAAAAGAAACTCAAACGGAGTTATTTACTCCGCAAGAATTAGCCGATCTTAATTTAAGCAAATGTTTAAGGAGTTTAAAATGAGATCCTCAGAAGAAATAATAAAGCAGGAGGATTTAAATATTCAATTCTTTTGGGATTATAACGACGAATTAAGCGAAGAGCAAGTTTTAAAGATTATAACAGAAGAAGAAGGTTTAAACGATGTTGAAAGTCAAATTTATGATAATAATATAGATTATATAAGCGAATTAGAAAACAATAAACTAAAAGATATTTTAACAGATGACTTTCATCCGGATATTAATAACTAAACAAGGAGGATAAAAAAAATGGAACAAGGAACAGATATGGAATCGCAAGTTATGTATGATATAGACTTTGACGATTTAAGGGATCAATACCAAAAAGGTTTTAATATCTTAATGGAATATTTCGACTCCATACACGATAGCGAAAAACCGAAAGTAGATAAACGTTTAAAAAAAATAGGGTTATAAACTCAAAATGTCAATTTTTTATTTTTTAAAACGGATTTTATATAAAGATCCTTATTTAACAGAGCAAGAAGTAACAGATTTAAACGAAGTAGAAAAAAACGCTTATATACAACAAGCAAAGCTTTTAAAGATCCAACGGGGTATAAAAAGAGCTAAAATAGACTTTAAATATTAACTTCTTGCTTTATTTCTTCTTTATTCTTATTATTATATAATATTTGCCTAGCTATTGCCTTTTTTCTAAACTCCATATCGTTTTTATATCTATTTCTCATATAAACTTTTATATATTCTTTTTTTGAATTAGTTAAGGCCTTTTTTTGATCCGCCGTCAATTCTCCATACATTTTTTTTGTTCTTTCGATGGATCTCTGCTTTAATCCGGGATTTATATGGTATGATATAGTTGGCTGAGAAACTCCATACGCCCCCGCTAACTCCATACACGTTTTGCCTTCTCCATACGCTTTTTGTATTTCCAGGACTTGAAGTTTAGTTAGTTTGGCCATTAGAAACTCTCCCAAGCAGTTTGTATTGTCTTAACTGGATTTGCTCTTGTATATATTCCAGTTGTATCTAGTCTAGAATGGCCTAACATCTGTTGAACCATAGGTAAAGGAATATTTTTATCATTAGCCATATAATTTGCGAATCCATGTCTTAATGTGTGGAAGTTAAGATTTTTGCCTAATACTTTTTTACATAGTCTTGTGAAATGGCCTTGTAACGTTCTTCTGGGAATAGTAAGCGGTAATAACTCCATATTAGATTTATTAAGCCAAGGTGAAGTAACCGTTATTCTTTGCTTACCTCGTTTCGCATATTCAATTCTAATCTGGTGCTTATCCAAATCTATTTTATCTTTTGTAAGTGCTGGGATTTCATTTTCACTTTCTATAATTTCGCCAGTAGCTTTATTTTTCTTTCTAGATTTTCCTTTATAGCCAACGATTTCAGAAATTCTTAATCCAGATCCAAAGGCCAAAACGTAAGCTAATTTAAATTCTTTATTCTTTTCTTCTGATAGTATTTTTTTAAATTCCTCTATTTCAATGAACTTTAACAGGTTTTGTGTCATTTATTCACCTTTCTCCATACGTATTTTTTCATTTATTGGCGTAGTTTTATTAAATTGTGCTAGTTTATTAAATTTACATTCCCATCTAGTTGGATCAAAAATAGATTTTGAATTATTATATTTCATATATTCGCATCTAGTTTTGCAATCTGGAGTATCTCCATTGCAATCTTGTCTATCCGGATAAGCACATTCTTCTTTTGATTTAAATTTTGGATATACCATATATTTATTATTATTCTTCTATTTATAAACCTTTCCATATTATATAATCGTTTAGAAAGATTTATAAACCCTTTAATATATAAATATCTATGTCAAAAATAAACTTCATCCTCGTGGTAATCGTTTGCTTCGGCATTCTTTACGCCATAGGTAAAAAATACTTAATAGGAGATCAAACACAATAAAATGGATATCAATACAACAATTCAATCTGCAGTAGGATTTATCTTCTGGCTTTTGAATTTTATTATGAATCATTTCTTGGAAGTTGTTATTCTAGCTATGATTATCTATGTGATATACTACTGGCCTAAAATAAAGGCATTGTGGGGAATGATTTATGCTAAAGTAGATAAACAGATGGATGTGCCATTTAAACGTGTAGAAACTATGTTAAAACTCGATAGAGAGGCATCACAATGAAGCTCAAGATTGATGGAGAGTATGCAGATGTGGATTTCTGGAGCTTTACTAAGTGTTATATATTATCTAACTTAGCAGTTTTAGGAATTGTATATGGTGTAATGTTTTTATTAGGACTTATTATCGGACTTTCATCCGGATATTAATAACTAAACAAGGAGGATAAAAAAAATGGAACAAGGAACAGATATGGAATCGCAAGTTATGTATGATATAGACTTTGACGATTCTGAATTAAACTTCATAGCATAAATAATGATTAAGAGATTATTATTATGTGTTATAATTTATTTTATTGACTTACTTCTTGTAACTCCATACGCAATAGCAAAGTGTGGATTACAAGAAGCAGGTTTATTAAATTCTTTTGGATATGACATAGTAGGAATATTATGGTTTCCTTTATGGGGTATAATATTTATGCTTTTATTACATTCATTATTCAAATGGATAAAAAGCAATGTAAAAAGAAGTAATCTAGTTATAACTACGATAACTATAACATTTTGTGCTTTAATGCTAAGCACAATCATTCATAATTTAATGGTGATTAGAGAATATTGTTAATTTAAAGGCCTTTCATAGCTTTATGAGCCATCTGCTTATCTATTGACTCCATCCTTTCGTGCTGTTTCATAGAAAGTTTTTTCATATGTTCTTTCATCTCAGCAGCTTTTGATTGTTTGTATACTTCCATTATTTTGTCTTTCCTCCATTTAAATTTAATTTTTAATATTATGTGGGGATTATTTCTTATGCGAGGTATCCCAAACCTCTGAATTATAGATGTGGGTGGCGACCTACAGGATTTACGCCACCCGTTGACCATACTGAGTTAGAGAGCGTATGGTAGCTCCCGACTGATTAAGGATCAAACCTTACAAAGATTCTCTACTTTGTCCAGGTTGGAATCTTGTTACAGCTACAATAACGATTGCAATAACAAGGATTATTACAACAACTCCTAACAGAGTGAATACTGTTGGTATATAGGAGAAGAATGTAGTTGTTCCAGATGTTATATTTCCTATGATGTAACCAGTATTATTTGCAGCAGATGAACCTGCTGTAAAGATGTTAGCATTTTGTAATGAAATAAGTGCTAAGAATACTGCGATAGCAATAACTGCTAAAGTCAATAAGGAAACGATAACAGCCTTAGCTGTGTCCAAACCTAGAATAGCTTTCTTCGAATAAGCTTTTCTCATTTTTTCTTAATAAAATCCTCCTTTCATTAGAATTAATCGTGTATGCGTTTGCATAAAATGTCTACTAAAGAGGAGTATTTAAAAAAGCATTAACTATGTTTACGGCATAAACATTACATTAGTCTTTATTGAAAACATAGAAGATTATAAATATTATTGTTATAACCCAGAAATATATCAAATATAAATTAGATATTATTCCATATTGCATTGTCATTATTGTTCCAACTAGCGAAGCTGTTAAACTTCCAGCCACTAAAGAGGCCATAATACTTGGTTCTCCTAAAAACTTCTTAGTTCCAAAGTATGTTGATCCAGCTATAGAAAACATTATGAATAATAATAGATATAATGGGAATTGAGGCATATTGTTTGAAGTAAAAACTAAGAACTGGTCTAAATTTCCATTAGTTAGTGTTGTATTTAATGTTTCGTATGTCATTTTATCTACCTGCTCTGAGAGTTGACCAAATCCCCAGTAATATTAATATAGTCAATATAATCATAAATGAACCAGTTACTATCGGTGGTATAGCCGTATAATCTTGAACTATTGTAGGTATATATCCGAATATACTTGTAGTTATTGTAAAGAATGTTGTTCCGGCATCAATAATACTTCTAAAATAAAATCCTAATGCAGTTAAGACTGGATTTTTAGTTTCATCTTGATAAGCTTGTAAAGAATTATTTGCGGTTGTTGTGCTATCTTCTAATTGGCTATAAATACTTGAATTTAATACTTGTAATTTATTTTCAGACATTATCGATTGATTTGTTGATTGCTCTATCGCAAATTGTCCGCTGAAAGCTAATAATGATATTATAACTATACCGATCAATACACTATTGATAACTATATTCTTAAATTCCATTATTCTCTACTCCTATACTTGTATATAAGTATTGCTACGACTATTACTATCCAGATTGACGATGTAATTACTCCTATCATGCTTTCTCCCATAGCGAATAAAGAGAAGGACAATATAAATCCTACTCCATCCATTAACAATACCCATCTTATATCTGGTATAAATAAAGTTATTAATGTTAAAAACATTATAATAAGAATAACTACCGTATTGCCGCCTAAAACATTACTTATATCAAAAGACCATGTCCATGGTGCTATCTCTACTCCATCCTTAAAGAAGTATGCTACAACTGTATTATTACCATAAGATAAAGGCACGTAGCAAGTTAAAGCACCAGCTGATGTTGAAACACTTGTATTACATATTGTCGGAGGTATAGCATCATCTGTAGTTACATATAATCTGAAATCAGATACAGAACTATCTAAGGTATTAAAATTGACTGTAACCGTTCTTGTTGTTTGATTAAACGAAGCATAATATGCAGTATTGTATAAATTATTTACATCTACTAATGTTGCTCCAGATGGTGCTGCATAAAGATTAATTGCACAAGATTGTCCAGTTATACAATATAAAGATATTGATGGGAATAATCCTATTACTTGGCCATTATAAGTTGCAGTTATAGAATAAATTCCATTATTTAATAAATCAAAATAACCTATAGCTTGACCATAAGTATCTGTTTTTTCTATCTCTACAGTTTTATAAACTCCACTTTGGCCCGTGTATTGTCTTTGTATATTTAATAATACTCCAGATATTCCGGATAAAGTTGTTCCTTTAAAGTTCATCTGGAAAGTTGTTGATGCACTTGATGGTAATAAGTATAAACTTGTATTTTGTGGTATTGTAGTGCTTCCTAGAGAATAATTCTGTATATAATTATGTCTTGTTGAATATCCGGTAGCCCAGTAAGTTGTTTCTGTATATAATGAATATGCTGATCCAGATAAGCTATTATTTATGCAAACAGTAGCATTATTGACTCCAACAAATTGATTTGAATAATTCGCAATCAAAGTTAATGTATCTGAGCTATAAATTAAAACATTTGTAGATATGTTTCCAACAACGCTATTTTCTGTTGTTTCATCTAGGATTGTATAATTTATTAAAGCATATCCATAAGAAGAACAATTACCTAATAACAGTGGTTCTATAGTTTGTATACTAGATGATGTAGATATAGTATAACTATTGCTTAATGTATCAGTAAGAACGAATATCCAGTAGAAAGACATATTAGTATTATTAGTTACACTAGGAGCTTGTAAGGAAGTAGTAAATACATAATTATCTCCAGAAGAAGATATAACTGAAGAATAATTAGTATTATTATAATTTAAATAAGCATAAGCGTTAGGATACGCTGTAGAGTTTATATAAGCATTTATTGCGAATGTATTTATATTCCCAGATAAGGTTGTTGCTGAATAAGTTCTATTGTTTTCTGTTAATTGATAATCCCAACTAAAAAATGAAGAATTAGAATTTCCAGCTGTATCATTAGCATAAATAGTTATATTCTTTTTATCCGATAAAGTTATATTACTTAAACTAGCAACTCCAGAAGTAGCACTTATTGTTATATTAGTTCCATTATAATCATACCATACACTATCTAAATTAGTATCAGTAGCTGTTAAATTTAATTGAAGTGTTCCGTTTACTGCTCCATAGTCTATTAAACTTGTTGGATAATTTAAAGTAATTGTTGGTGCTGAACTATCTATACTAAAAGTATAATTAGAGGTTGCGAAACCACAAGCCCCATCGGAATCACAGAATTTATAGTTCCATAATATATTTGAACCTACTGGGTAGGTGTTTGTGAAGGTTTGTGTTTTATTTTTAACAATATCACTTTTATTCATTGTTATTTTACTAAATGCAATCCATCTATTTGTATCATCTCCACCTCCAAAATATGAAGATGTATAATTTATTAAAGTTGCAACTTTTGGATAAGTTTCTCCACTTGTACCATAAGCAGTATAACCTACACCACTATTATCTGTAACTATATAATAAGTAGTTGATGCGTTTAATAGTATATTAGGGAATACGGCTACATCTCCAGAGAATGATACTGCACTACCAATTTGG
>Ga0247840_10011916_pt1 | contig 10454 bp, 10 predicted proteins | sample LaCruzMarch2015__FD_192404 | JGI IMG/M metagenome (GOLD analysis project Ga0247840, IMG submission 192404) | Freshwater microbial communities from meromictic Lake La Cruz, Castile-La Mancha, Spain - LaCruzMarch2015_17m | ecosystem: Environmental > Aquatic > Freshwater > Lake | place: Spain...
AATACAATATTATCTCCATAGTATACTATGATACTTAACTTTTTGTTAATAATCATTTTTTACTTTCTAATTTTTTTCCATTGCGTTATAATATAGTTTTGATCACCTAAACCAGCCGGTGTGGGTTCTGCATATAGGGAAAATATGGGGCTGTTTATATTTGTATTGGTAACTGTCATGTCTATGCATCTAATAATGTCTTTATGATAATTTTTATGACATATAGATTGAACAAAACCCTCGGGATTCTCTATGTTCACGGGTTTTATAATCCAGTACTTATATTCCCATAGTATTGCCATATCAATAGTTAGTGTTTGTTGAGAACCACTTTGACCAGACCCTCTGCAAAATGGACAAAGGTTACCCCTGGCAAAATTTATAGGGCCACCACTTTTATATATACCAGAAGATTTTTTTAACATGCTATCATAAATACAATTAGGACATTCTGTAATATTGGTTGCTCCCAAATTAAGCACACATTCTGTGGATAAACCTGAACTAGATAAATAGTCATCTAGTTGTTTATTAAAAAGTTGTTGTAGATTAGGATATGAAATAATACTCATAGATTATCCATAAAAGTCGTTATTGGTTCTATCTCTTATAGGGCCACGAAGTAAGTATCTTGGGTCAAACTTATTACCAACAAATGGGCTGAGGATAGCTCTGACGGCACTAGCATTTTTAACATCCCAGTGACTTGTTAATTCTTCGTATAGTCCACAAGCACCATGGTCTATGATGGACTTCCATCCATTCAAAGATCCTGATATACTAATAGAAGATGGACCTAGAGCCGTTCTTATGCCCTCTAAAGCAGCTTTAGTCCTAAAAGTTCCCTGGTCAATAATACATGCTGCTTTTAAGCATACTATACTTATAAAAGTTTCATCATTACTTTCTGTAGGATCTGGGGTCATATTAACATTGACCACATCAATTTCATAAAGGTTGTCTAGATTAACATCAAATTGAACATACTTTGCAGCAACTGCTAAAACTTGCTGTATTCTACTATCAGAATAATCGTATGGTTCATCTAGATCATTAATTAGAGTCCGTGTTATAGCTGTTAGTTCAGTCTGCCACGACATAGTTTTTCCCCTATAGTTAGATATTCTATCTATGTGTAGATACACCCAAAATAAAAAAGGCTAGCATATAGCTAGCCTTTCTTACCTTGAATAAGTTTTCAAGCTCTATATTAGAGAGCACCAAGAAGTACTCTGCGGTTATCAAGAACAGCAAAACCTTGCTCGGCCCAGCCGTAGAAACCAGCTCTCTTTTGACGATGTAGTGTATCGTCTTCAAAGATCTGAACTTCTGCGCGAACTGGCATGATGAAACTGTCTCTCTTGCGTAGATCAAGACCAACTACTAATTCAGCCTTGCTACTTGGTAGAGTACCATTGAGCACGTTGCTGTAGAATAGTTGATACTGTTGACCTTCGCCAAGTTCATCAAGATCATGAAGATTGATGCTGAAGACACGGTTAACAGAGCCATCGGCGGCAAGATAGATCTCACGACGAGTTACTTCGTCGATCTGATCGATGCCCCAACTACGGATGTCTTCCATAGCTTCTGGTGAAACATAGAGGTCGGTTAGCATACCGCGATTATTACTCGCGCTGTTACCACCGCCGTTGCGTCTCATTACTGTCTTCATCAAACTCACTAGTCTCTTGGTGAAAAGACCTGCACTAGCATCGCTATCATATACTACGATGTTGCGATCAACACCAGCAGCAAGAAGTGTGTGCCAGCCGTCATCATTCATCTTCTTAACGAATTGTGCTTCGAGAACTTCCATAGCACGACCAACAACGTCCCAACGGGCGTCACGGGCATACTTTAGAAGATAATCAACTGAAGCGCCAATGTCATAGGTTGGAACCATGACGTAATCGCCTTCAACATGACGCTGTGGGATATAACCATGGTTTGGGATGGTATAAGCCACAAAGTCTTTCTCTGTGCCTGGGGCAACAAAGTCTAGTGGAAATTCTGGAGTGGCACCCTGTTGGAGCACGATTGGCTCGAAGATACCATCTAGAATATCGCCACTTAAAACGCCTTGACGAAGAGGAAGCTCTAGTGCTTTAGCAAATTCTGCATTAGCGGCAAGAGCCTGCTCCTTTTGTAGTGAACCAGAACGAACAAGAAGATCTGTTAATTCTGGAGTTGCTTCAAATCTTTTGTTAGCCATATTTTTCTCCCTTATCATGTAATATTAATGTCTACTTTTACGTAACCGTCAGCATCTTTGCCGCTAAGAAAACGACCAACCTTAACGCTGTTTGTTGATACTGTGGTTAACTTACCATCATTAGCATAGTAAGCATCAGCACCAGCAGCTGGAGTAACCTCAGAGCCAACCATATTGGTTGTGACCTGACCTTGACGTAGGAGCGTTACCTTACTGCCAAGCTGTACTTCGTCTTTGTGCCAATTGATGTGTTGTCTTGTGAGATCAAGATTCACAACATCATTTAGTAAAAGACCAGCAGGCTTGGTGCCAGTATTAACTGTTGGATAGGCTACCACAGCACCAGCATCGTCCATGCTGACGCCATTGCCACTTGTTACGTGTACTACAATACCGCCTCTTTCAGCAACACTGTTGCAGAAGAAGGAGATGTCTGTGTATGATTCGATACGATCTGGTTTTAACGCCATGTTCACTCTCCCTTATTAAGTTTTTTACCGAGTCTGTTATAAACAAAATCAACTAAAGCTGCTCTAGTATTTTCAACCTCAGATACAACGTTGCCGCCTACACTAAGGTCAATTTCTGGCTCAACTTCGACATTTTCTAGAACAGAAGCGTCAACTTTCGTAGATGCTTCTTCTTTCATTTCTTCTTTATCTTCTGTTTCTTCATCGTCTTCTGCTTTCATTTTTTTAGCAGCTAACAATGAGGTTACAGCTTCGAAAGAAGTATCGTCTAGATTTTCAAATTTGTCTACGGTAGCTTCTGCGACCTCTGATGAGACGCCGTTATCGACTAAAGCTGCCATTCTCTTATTCTTCTTTTCTTTCTTCATCATTTCTTCTTCTTTAGTCTTGTAACCGGCAATAGTCTCATTAGCAGCCTCTAAAGCAGCCTTGAGATTCTTGTTCTCTTCTTCTTTCATATCTTCTGATTCTTTTGTTTTCTTAGCAGCTTCAATCTTTTCAGATTCTAATGAAGCAATTGTGCTTTGAGCTTCAGCTAAAACAGCTTCTAATTGGGAAGCTTTATCTTGTAGTGTAACAAGAGAAGCTTGGGCTTCTGAGCAATCTGTTGTGGCCTCTGCTGTTTTTTCGTTGTCTAAACTCATAATGTTCTCCTTTAAGTTTGCTTGATTAGAAAATACACCTTCTTCTAAAAAAACTGTTGTTTTTTTTATGTCATTATTTTTTTCAACCGATGCTTCAATAAAGTTTTTCATATTATCTTGGCTAAAAATAATACTTTCTGGATTCGCTGGTTTATCAACAAAACCCTTTCCAGAGAAGGTAATATTTCTTAGCACTCGGCCAATTTTATAGTTTTCGTGTTCTCCTAGACCACCGTATGCCCTGAGATATTTGGTTAGATGTGCTGTGCTGTCATTTCTTGTTAAAATTTGATAATTGCCTGTAGTTTTATCTAAAACACCATAATCAAAACCACCAAAGTAGCACTCCATACTTACATACTTTTGTCCATTCTCTATTTCTGCAATAAGCTTATCTGATCTTTCTCTAAGTACAGGGTCAGAGAAACCTGTATATATTACAGAACCTGTTAATATATGATATTTTTCTGGTAAATTTTCAATGGGGGTATTATTATCTATTAATAAACCGTTTTCTGTCATTGGCCAATTAGCAGTAATATGCCCTACTATGTCGTGCTCATTGTGTTCAAGGTTTGTTGGTTTATGTGTTGGGGTGTCTTTTGCTAACCAAGTTTCTTCGTTGTTAAAAATATCGTCATTTTTATTCCAACTAGATGTTACTAAAATAGATTGAACGTAATATAGGTCTTTATCTTCTATTGAGGCTAAACTTTTAAGTTCTTTAGTCTTGCTTATAATTTGTTTTGCAGATGGTTCTGCTATGGAGGCGAACGATATGGACGCGCTAGACTTTATAATTTCTTCTAAGCCGTCTGCTTGTTCTTGTTTATATATATTCATTAATAACTCCATTAATAATTTGCTCTAATTAGTATACACCATACTATAAAAATGAGCTTTGATATATTTTTGCTCTTCGGTCGTTAATGGTCTGTCGAGAGATGAGCTGGAAGATTTAACAAATTGATGGTAAAAGTGGTTAATTTCTTTATTTTCAATACTATCAATAGTATTGAGCTTCGCTGATAGTATTTCTTCGTTAATTGCAGCATATGGCTCTAAACAAAATAATATCTTAGTTTTTATATTTTCAGCTTCTGCGTATTCTATACTGGATAAACTACGCATATTCTTTTTAGAGTAAAAATCTAATAGCTGTGGATTCATTATATTGGTAATTTTTTCTTGAGCTTCTAAAGCCCAAAGCTGTAGTGATGCTCCTGTTTGAGGGGCAAAATCTTTTGTTTTACGTTTTTCGATATCTTTAGAATTTTTAGGTCTACCTTCTCCTGGCTGTCCAGGGTTTGAAGAACCGGGTATATTACCTGGACCACCGGGTGTAGGAGTATTGGCGGCTTTTAACTCAATAAGAGTTTTTTCTCCTTTTTTCTTTGGAGATAACTCTAGATCTACTTGACTAGGTGTTGCCAAGCCTGTTTGCAATGCTATCTTCTTGAGTGTTTCTTCTGTCTGAGGATCGTGCCACGGACCAGCTTTTCTAATCATTCTTTCACTATTTCTGTCTCTATTTTCTTTGTTGAGTCTGCTCTTTTCCATTTCAGGATCAAACCCAAACATCTTTTGAAGCATCTCGTCACTAACAAGATTTCTGTCCGCAAGTTGAACGAGTAATGCTTTTTCTGCATCTTCATTGCTCAAGTCCATTCTGTCAAATTCAATCTTAGCGGGATATTTGAACCCCATAGCTTTTTGTACTAGAGCAATTTCATTCTTCCAAAATGACATAAGCACTTTACGACCATATTGAAGTCTTTGTGTTAATGTTTTGAGAGAGATAAAATTGTTTGTTGTTCCAGCGGCTCCATATGTGCCTGTAAGAGTCGGAGGAATACCTAAACCAGCATATATACTATTTAAGTGAGGGGTATATTTAGCTTCGCCTAGGAATTGATGAACACTAGTTTTACTCTCTATTAACTCAATATCTGGACCCCACACTAGATCCATTGTTCCACCGCCAACATTATTTTGAAGAATATCTCCTAGTTTAGAAGCGGCGGCAGCCGTTGGGGCTATTTTATGTTCAAGGCTTCCTAGTTTGAAAATGCGAATATTACTAATTGCACCGTCTAAAGCTGCTAAATCTGCTAACTTTAACTTTTCAATAATATTAATGTCATCCATGATAGCATAGATCATAGGATAGGCCCATACTTGCCAATCATCTTTTTTATAGTGATAAACAAGGGTCTTTTCTGGATCTAGAAGATATGGTTTTTTTGTTTTGGCTGCTTCAATAATCTGAGATGGTAGTTGTTCGATGAGTGCTCTTTCAGCATCATTTTTAGGACTATTGATAGTTTTTCTAAGAACTGGTGGAATGTTAATATAGTAATTTCTTGAGCCAACAAATGAGGATAGTGATCCTCCAACAACATCAACATATGTAGGATCTAAGAAAGTATATCTCCAAGGAATTTCTCTTTTTTCAACTTTTATCTCGTCGCTGTTAATTATAAGATCAGGACTAGCAACTGTGCGATAAAGATTTTCACTAACTTTTAAACTTATTTTTGCTGTTTGACGATTAATGACAATATTACCAATTTTGTAAAGATTATTAAGGAATCTTTCTGATCGGTCTTCTCCACGAACTTTCTCAAACCAGTTTCTATAAAATTTTTCTATACGCTTATTTGGATGAACTAATCGTATTCCTTGACAAGCAAAATCACCCATAAGATCAACAACATTTTTTACCAGTCCAACCCTACTATAGATACTGTCGGCTGCTTGGAAAATATGTTTGATAGCATTTGGTGTTGCTTCATCTGGACGAAAGAACTCGTAATCTGATCGTGTAAGTCCAGGACGCCCGGAAATATTCGGCACCAAATTAGAGAAGTCTCTATATCTAGAGCTGTTTGCGGCATTGGCTCTTTGAACACCGGTAAATTCATTAAGACCCTGAGAAGCTTGTTTAAGGGCTTCTCTTTTACCCGTCATATCATTATCGTCCCATGTAATATATGCGTTTTGGTCTACGGCTTTAGCGTTTTCTATTGCGTCACTTTTTGGATATTTTTTAGGCATAATTATATTACAATTAGATTACGATACATTTACAAATTTAATATACACGAATTATCTATAAACCCCTTTATAAATATCGTTATTTGCTGCTTCTGTGAACCAGCTTGGACCCTTGTATAAGTTACCAGAATGAGAATTTGGTGACATTCTTAAGTTGGATCCAATTATATCATACTCGACTGGTTGCAGATTACGAAATAATTGTCTAGCTAACATATTAGCTATTAATAAAGAACTATAACGATCTTTCCTTAATTTACCCTTTTTGCCATTTGGAAGCTTAACATCTGGAGTATCCCATCTATCACGAGCATTAGGACCCGTACTGGTTTGACTCATAACAATAGTGGTCAATTCATTCTTTAGTTCTTCTATTTCTAAAATACATTCGCTTTCACTGTCATATAAATTATCTAAAGACGTTTCCATAATGTCTTTATTTTCTCGATCTAGGGCTAATGCCAAACTTACCTGATCAAATCGTGGAAATAATAATATTTTATCTTCTAGGTCTTTTCTTAGTCCGTGATTAGCTTGGCTTGTCCAGTCTGCTCGCGCAAACTGAATAAGATTAAGTATATGTAATCCAGACTGAGAATCGGTATCTTTGGGTTTCTCTATATCAACAGCTGGCCATATTAATTGTTCTCCGTCTTCTAGTTTGGACGGATCATGTAGTGCTTCTTCGATTGCCACACCACCACCCTGTGCGTCTAGTCCTATAGTGGTGGTAGGAAACACCTTCATTAAATTACGTATTTTTCTTGCACAAAATCCATAGAAGTCGTGTTCATTTACTAATCCTGTTTTTTGTCTATCTTTAAAATTATTTCTATTAGTTGTCCAACAATAAACGATTCTACAATGATCCGGGTGTAATTCTAAAACAATAATACTAAAATTATCTTTTTCGGATGCTGGGTCGATACCGTAGACATATTGAAGATCAGGATTACCTTTTGTACTAACGTCGAATAAAATAGTCTTACTGTTAACGATGATTGGATTAGCTTCATTAGAAACACAGCTCTCTATAAGACTACGCTTAAAGAAGCCGTCGCTATCAACGGTAAAACATGCAGCATATTCCATATTGTATATACCACTATGAATAGTAGCTTTGGCTCGTGATATCTGTTTATCATCCATAAAGCCTTTTGGAATAAGTTCATATGGCATTCGTATAATGCTATAATCTTTCCAGTTAAAATTATCTGGAACTTCTCCTTTAAATATTTCTTCTAGTTTACGCTTGTCTCCCCGACTGTTGATAATATCTCTATATCTTCTCCAGTACTGAGCAAAGTGTTTGAAACTATAGTCGGCTGTACCAGCTATTATGGCCTGGTTACCTTTTTTGATTTGTATTTCTTCTAGTTGTTGATTCCACAAACCCGCCTGCATCATTGCTGCTTTTTTAGCTTCTTCTTTTACATTTTGAATAGGGTTCGCAGAAACAGCAGCGAAGCCCGCTACCACTGTTTCATAAATATCAGGAGATATAGATGCAAATTCGTCTGCAATAATAATATGTGCTCGTAAACCTCGGATTTTAGATCCATCACCCATAGGAACAGCAATAGTCCAACTGTCTCCTAGTCTCATGGTGCATCGGTCTACGTCTCGTCGTGGTCCATCATCATTACCATTAAATATACTTCGTAATATAGAACTATTACGCCATATAGTCTCCATATATTCAAATACTAATTTACTCTGTCTAAATGCTGCACCAACTACTACTATCTTTGTTCCAGGATTTAATATGCATCGTAAGGTACAATATAATGCCATTAAAAACGACTTACCAAAACCACGACTAGCAACGAACATGGGAAATGGACGAGTCCAAAATTCTTCTAGTATAGCTATTTGTATAGGATGTAGTTCTATATCAAATAATGTTTTGCAGGTAAAACCAAAGTATTGTGGTTGTCGCAATATTCTCATTAGGTGTAAATCTGGATTTTCTATATCCTCTTTACTCCTATTAATCATTAAATTTTTATCAATTTGGATAGATGATAAATCACCTAATCCTAACCATGCATCATCATATAGTGTTTTCGGTGTTGCCATGTTTTTCATGCACTCTTTTCATTATGGATACTGCCATTCTTTCGGCATTTTCTGAACACCCACAAAATATGATGTGTATACGATGATTTAATTGAATTTGAGTAAGGTATTTTAATATATAGTTAGGAGATATTTTAAGATTGTCCCATAATTTTTTAGGTATATCACTACCAACGGGAAAACTATAAATGTCATCCAGTTCAAACTCAAAAAGCATGAAAGGATAAGGTATTACGCTCATCCTTTCTATGACATCTTTGAATCTTTTTTCTGTTATATTATTGGCGATTTCAGCAACACTTTTCTTGCGTTCTATACACAACAGATGTTCTAAACCTTCGACACTATAATCGCCTGTATCTAGTTTTTTCTTGGCTGTTGCATGTAGTCCGAATTCCCAAGGTTGCTGCTCTCGCGTATCTATTATAACAGTAAAATTATCCATTACTCTTTATCTAGATCTTCATCATTTTCTGGTACTGGCTGATTTGCTAATAGCTTACGTGACTTCTTAATTGCTCTATTAACCATCAGCTTGCCGACCAGATCAACAAATGGTAGGCCACGCCTATTAGCTTCTTCTCTGAGCCAACCAACTACGGTATCAATATTTTGCTCGCACCAGTCGCTACCCTTAGTATTCATTTCGATAGCATGACGGCGACACGAACAACTATCACTCATTACAATGCCTAGACTCTTGATCATTTTACTTAAGACGGTACCAGGACCGTTTGGATCTTCTTCCATAGTCTTTGGAAATAGTGATCGTAGTTTAGCTGCGGGGTCTGACCCTAATACTTCTAGAACTCTTAGTTCAGCTTGCTGCTGGGTCCAGTCTCCGGCAGATGTATATTCTTCACCACTGTATAGAATTAGATTTGTGGGAATTCGGTCAATTCTAGCACTTAAACTATTATTAGATGGTGTGTCCATATAGGTAATATTTAAAGTGTCCAATACGATTGGTTCTGGTTGTGTAACCTTGCCTGTGCCATCAGAATATGGGGGTGGTGTAATTGTAACAGGGAATGGAAGCTTCATTTTGTTTTATCCTTTTTTAAAATAATTTGGGTAAATAATTGAATATAACTGTCCTCTAAATTTTTTATACCGTCATGGTGATAACGACATAATGTAATACCGTTGTTGGGATGAAATCTTAACCCCGGAAAATCCGCCCATTTGTAAATATGGTGCGCATTTAATTTTATAATAGACGAGCACCCTGGCCATTGGCAAGTAAAATTATCCCTTTTATAGATTTTTTTTCTCCACTCTTTGTATAATGGATCTTTATAATTACGCATTGTGTTTAACTACGGACTCGGCATTCATTATTGGACTATCTACGCTACTATCAGCATAGTTATGATATTCATATAGTTTTTCTTTAGCTTTGGCAGTAGCTAAATTTATGATTTCTAGTTCACGACCTTCTTTTTCTCGTATATCTTCATCTTCTAACATTCGTATAAGACCAACCCAGCTACTTTTACCATCTTCGATTCGTTTGATTCGTTGTTCTCTTGTGGCCTTGAGATCCTTACTTATTTTTTGTTGTTCATTTAATAGTTTGGTATATTCATTGGTATAACTAGCTATACTATTGCGGGAAAAGCTTAGTTGGGTTTCTAGATTAGATAGTCGGGGGATATCTCTTTGGTCTTCGGGTTTTTCATATTCAGTATCTACTAATTTTTGTAATTTTTCAGTTTCGCTAATATGACGCTTACGCTCTTTCATACTTCTATTAATAAGAATATCTATGGTGATAAATTGTTTGATCTGAAGTTCTTCGGCGGGTAAAACGTCTTCTCGAAATTGTTTAATTAAATTTATCCACACATCTTCAAAGTATTTTAATTCTCCACTCTCTTCATCAAACTGACGCTCTATTTCTTTCCAGAAGTTTTTGGCGTGAAGTCGTTGTTTAAGATATTCGTAGTCGTTCTTTTCTTCTGATGGAATAAATAATCTTTGTTCTTC
>Ga0247840_10011917_pt1 | contig 10454 bp, 10 predicted proteins | sample LaCruzMarch2015__FD_192404 | JGI IMG/M metagenome (GOLD analysis project Ga0247840, IMG submission 192404) | Freshwater microbial communities from meromictic Lake La Cruz, Castile-La Mancha, Spain - LaCruzMarch2015_17m | ecosystem: Environmental > Aquatic > Freshwater > Lake | place: Spain...
GTTGCCGACGTTCCACCCCCCGCCCCGGCAGCGGCGATCCCGCAGGTAGCGCATCCCCTCGTCCAGCCGCGGCCCGATCTCTGGCGCGGCCACCCACGGCGCTAACGCCAACAGCGCCAACGCGGTCGGCTCGACCCAGCCCGCCTGCCCCGGCAGCCACGGCCAGCCGCGCAACGCAGGATCAATCCCCAGGGTGGCCTTGGCCCAACGCACATCTTCCGGCTTTTCGACGCGCACGACCTGCACATCCAGCAGCCACCGCACGCCCCGGCGGATGGTCGCTGCATCCGCGCCGCTGCGCGTCAGCGCCAGCACCGCCCAGGCGGTCTGCCAGCCGCTCTCGGCGTCATCGGCCGCCAGCCCCCAGCCGCCATCGCGGTGCTGCGCGGCCCGCAGCCAGGCGGTCGCGCGCGGGATCACGCCGGCCGGGTCGCCGGCGCTGACGAGCGCCAACGCGACCGCAGCCGTCGCCTCGACGGTCGAGCCGTGACCCGCGGCATAGCCCCAGCCGCCATCCGCGTTCTGGGTGCGGAGAAGGTACGCTTGCGCTGCTTCGCTTGGTGTTTTCATGGGGAAAATAATCCTATATGGATTATACACCATATCGGTGTATAATGTGGCGCGGGAGCAGTGTAACCGAGGATCTGAAAAAGGAAAAACGCGTGCTACACGTCAAAAACACCAGTCGGAATATCACACTTGTGGATCGCGGTCGCGTCGCCGACACCGTTTGGACGCGCTTCAAGGGGTTGCTGGGAGTGCGCGAGCTGGCGGCGGGGGACGGGCTGGCGATCATCCCCTGCAACGGGGTGCATTGCATGTTTATGACCATCCCCATTGATGTGCTGTACGTCTCGACCGGCCATCGGGTGGTGGCGCTCGACCCCCAGATGCGGCCCTGGGCGATCGGCCGGTTCCATCGCGGCGCGCACTACGTGGTCGAGCTGCCGGCGGGCACGATCGCCCGCACGGGCACGGCGGTGGGCGACCAACTTGCCGTCAGCTATTGATCCGCTGGGCGGCGCGCCGAGCGCGCGCCGCCCAGCGCAGCCAGCTCCGCTTCGAGAGCGGCGAGTTGATCGGCTAACGCCTGCACCTGCGCCCGGTCGGGGACGTGCCGGCTTGCCAGGGCGCGGCGGAGGGCCAACTCTGCGGGCCAATCGCCGGATGCCAGCGGGCCGCCCAGCGCCAGCAAGCGGTCGCGCAGGCTCAGCCCATCTTCTTCGGCCAGGTCGCCGGCCAGCACCAGGCTGCGAATCCGCCGCTCGATCTCCTCATCCACATGGCGCACCAGATCGAGCGGCGCGATCAGGCTGCGCCGCAATGCCGCCAGCGTATCACCCCCCGCCTGCACCAGGCCGGCCAGCAACGCCTGGGGCAAGAAGCCGCTCTGCCGCTTCTCCTGCTCGACGATGATCTGCATGAGGATCAGCGCGGTCAGGTCCTCGCCGGTGGCGTGATCCACCACCTGCACCGCCGCGCCCGCCCGGATCAGCGCCGCGACGCCGTCCAGCGCGATGTATTGCCGGGCCGCCGTGTCGTAGAGCTTCCGATTGGGATAGCGTTTGATGACTGGCATACGTGCGGTTCAGGACTTTTCCTTCAGTTCATCCACCTTCTTGGTCAGCTCGGCGATCCGGGCGCTCAACGCGGCGATTTCGTCGGTGGTTGGGATGTTCATCCGGCCGAGCAGCTCCTCGGCGCGCTTGTCGAGGCCATCTTCGACCTTCTTGACCTGCTTCTTGCGACGCTCCAGGACATCCTTCATCATCTTGCGGCCATCGGCCTCCGCGATTTCCCCGCGCTCCACCAGCCGGCCGACGAACTCCTCGACCTCCTCTTGGGCCAGCGCCACCGCGCCGATGCCGGCCAGCAGCACCTTGTGTACCGTATCCACGAACACGCTCGGCGCGGCCGGCTCAGTGACCGCCGCCTTCACCTCATCCGCCTTCGGTTCGACTGCCTTCTTGGCTTCCTTGACTTCCGTACCCATAGTTGCCCTCCTGATCTCACTCACGAACACTGCATGACGCATTGCGTCATGCAGTAATATACCATAACGCATCGGTGATGTCAAAGGACCGACGAAGGCTGGGGCGTGAGGATACCGTGGATACCACCTTGACGAATTGCCCGTCAGGCTGGTATACTCACAATCCAGGTGGGTAAGAAAGCGGAGGCCGGGTTTCCGCAGGGGAACCCGGCTTTCGCGTGCGACACTCGACCGGGGCGCGCTCCTCGATGCCACACTTCACGCATACCGACCAATCCAAACCATCGGAGCATTCCTTGTTTACTTCACTGAAGTCTCAATTTCTCCTTGATCCCGGCGTCATCTTTCTGAACCACGGTTCATTTGGCGCCTGTCCGCGGCCCGTGCTTGAAGCCTGTCAGGGGTTCCAGCGCGAGCTGGAGGGCCTGCCCACGCGGTTCCTCGGCGGCCGGTCGCGCGATCTGCTGATCGCCAGCCGGGCCGCCCTGGCCCAATTCGTCGGGGTCGGCGCCGATGATGTCGTCTATTTCGCCAACCCAACCACCGCCATCAACGCCGTCGCGCGCAGCCTGGCCGATGATTACTCGGCCAGCAACGGCCGCGACGGGACGATCCGGCCGCCGCTGCGGCTGAAACCGGGCGATGAAATCCTGACCACCGACCATGAATACGGGGCGATGGAGCGTACCTGGCGCTATGTGTGCTACCGGACGGGCGCGACCATGATCCAGCGCGCCATCCCGACGCCGGTCACCACCCAGGAAGATTTCGTGGAGCATTTCTGGGCGGGGGTTAACGAGCGCACCAAGGTCATCTTCATCAGCCACATCACCAGCCCCAGCGCGCTGATCTTCCCGCTGGCCGAAATCTGCCGCCGCGCCCGCGCGGCCGGCATCCTCACCGTGGTGGACGGCGCGCACGCCATCGGCCAAATCCCGCTCAACCTGGCCGAGCTGGGCGTGGACATCTACACCGGCGCGTGTCACAAGTGGCTCTCCTCTCCCAAGGGGTGCGCCTTCCTTTATACCCGGCCAGAGGTGCAGTCGTGGATCGAACCGTTGGTGGTGAGCTTCGGCTGGGAGAGCGATCATCCCGGCCCGTCGCAGTACCAGGATTGGCACCAATTCCAGGGCACGCGTGATCTGTCGCCCTTCCTGGCCGTCCCCGCGGCGATCGCCTTCCGGCAGGAACACGACTGGGATGCGGTCCAACGGCGCTGCCATCTGATGGCGATCGAAACCCGGCGCCGGATTCACGCGCTGTCGGGGCTGGCGCCCATCTGCCCGGAGCCGCTTGCACCGCCCGCGGATGCGCCCACGCCGCACCCCGCGGCCTGGTTCCATCAGATGTTCTCCGCACTCCTGCCGAACGTCAACGCGGACGTGCTGCGGCAGCGGCTGTGGGACGAATACCGTATCGAAGTGCCGCTCGGCCCGTGGCGCGGTCAGAATCGCATGCGTATCTCGTTCCAGGCCTACAACGAGCAATCGGACGCCGACACGGTGGTGGAGGCGCTCGCGCGGCTGCTGCCCGAGCTCGGCGCGTGAATCGGGCCGGGCTGATCGAGCGGAAAGAAGCGGTGCGGGCCGAGCTCGCCCGCACGCGCCAGGCATTGGCGCGCGCCCAGCAGGATCAAGCCGGCGCACCCGGCCCGCGCCCGCCCCGCGCAGCCCGCCAGATCGCGGAGCTTGAAGCCCGCCTCGAGACCCTGATGACTGAAGAACATGCCCTGCGGCTGCAGATTGATCGGAGCGGGTAGGGTCAGGCGCGTTTCGTTTAGAAGGCATTGAGCTGAAGGCAGAACGCGAACGTGCCAGGCACTTCGCAAGTGCCTGGCACGTGACGTTTCTTATAATCGCGCCGGTTCAGCGCATCACTGCGATTTCATCGTCACCGGCAGATAACTATAGTAGAACTGGTTCGCCAGGAGCGCGTTCACCGTCACCCACTGCACCGGGTCGGCCAGGGTCGGGTCTTGCGCGACGGCCACGATCACCCCGTGATACGTGCCGGCGACCGTGGCGGTCGGATTGACGCTGACCGTGATCACGGAGCGCGTGGTCCCCGAATCGGGTGAGAAGACCAGCCAGGCAGGCGGCGGCGCCAGTTGGCCGTCTATCATTAGCCCGCCCGCCTCGATGCGGGCCGCGCCGCTGGCGAGCTTCTCACGCAGGTTGACCGCGGCCGCCAACGGCAGCGCGGTCGCCACCCACTGCGTCGGCGTCATCGGCCGCAACACCTGGATCTCCTTCGTGACCTGCGTCGCCGCGCCGATCTGCTGCCAGAGGTTCACAGCCGAAGGATAGAGGACGAAACCGGGATCCGGCACGTTCAGGTTGACGATCACATGTTCGATCCGATTGGCGATCTTTTCATCGGTCGCCATGATCTCGATCGTCCCCTGCCGCGTGCCCGGCCCGGCCGCAACGGTGTTAACAGTCACATACAAGGTGCTCGGCGTAGTCCCAGCGGTTGCGCCGATGCGCAGCCAATCTGCGCCCTTCAGTACCTCAGCCGTCCAACCGGTCTGGCCGGCGCCGCTGATGTTGATGGCGACCGGCAAGGCCGGCCCCGGATCGCCCCATTCCACGTCGAAGTCCAACACGGTCGGGGTGACCAGCAAGCCGCTACCTGTCAACTGATAGGTCACAGGGATGTTGTGGATCCTGTTCTGCACCGAAGGATCCGTCGCGGTCACGCGGATGTTGCCGGTGTAGGCGCCGGGCGCAATCGTGGTCTTCACGCTCACCCCGATCTGGTCGGGGGTTGTACCTTGCGATTTGTCAATCAGGAGCCAGTTGCTCCCCTCGGTCACCTCGGCCTGCCATTGGATGGCCGCCGCCGTGCCGACGTTGGTCACAGCCAGCGTTTGGATCGGCGAAACTGCGCCATAGTTGAGGACAAAACTCAACGAAGTGGGCGCCACGTTGAGGCTGGGGCCGGCCGGGATGCCAGGACCATCCAGGTTCGCCAACACCATCACGGGCCAGTCGGTGCCGGTGGGCGGTACGCGGAAACTGCCGGCCACCTCAACATAGGTGTTGTCCTGCCACATCTGCGTGTAGGCCCGGAAGCGATCGAACCGCAGGATCACCACCTCATCGCGGCCATCACCGTTCAGATCGCCTGTCCGGATCTGCTTCCACGCCCACCCTCCGTAATCCAGGGGGAGTTCGATCCACCGCGGCGGGGTGACTGCGGGGCTGACCATCAATAGGCCGATCTTACCAGCTTCCACCGGATCACGCAGCATGAAGATCTGATCAGGCCCATCCAGGTTGAGGTTGCCCAGGGCTAGAGAGGTAAAATTGGGATTATATCTGAAGTTACCGTACTGGCCCGGGAACGCATCAGAGAATCCACCCGAAGCCACATTGAGCATGAGCAGAGAATCAAGACTCGCGCCGACGCCAGTACGCAGCAGCGCCAATTGGTCAGGAGGGTTCGAAGGCAAGAGCCGGCCCGCGGCCAGGGTGATCCAGGGATAGCCATAGCTACTTTCCGCGATGGTATCCCAGGTCCGCCCGTTGTACACCTTCAGACGGTTGTCGACCTGACGCACCATAGCCAAATCATCAATGTTGTCGGCAAGGCCATCGGTGTTGAAATTACCGGTCGCGAGAGCCTGCCACGACGCGCCAAACGTCTCAGAGCGGATGGGATCGCAATTGCCAATCGCCCTGATCTCAACGGTGTTCACATACGGATTGGATACACCCTTGGTGGTGACGATCTCATCCTTGTTGTCACCATTGAAATTACCTGTAGTGACTCGCTCGAAGTAGCCGGAAGACAAAGGACACTCGAACGTCACCGCGGTCTGCCCCGGCTGCGGGAAGGGATCGAACACCTTCAGCCGGTTGCCCTGGATCGCCACGATGGACTCGTGGCCGTCGCCTTTGAAGTCGCCGGCGGCGATGTATTCCCAGCCGGTATCCGCACCGGAGTTCCAGTTCGCCGGCACCATGCCCGGATGAGGGATCACTTCTGTGACAACAATCTGTCCTGCGGTGGTCAAGGTCACGACCTGATCGTAACGGCCCGGCGCGGCCGGTTCCGCCTGCGCCAAATCCGTGGGGAAGCTCAACTGCACTGGCACGGAGAGCGCCGCCAACACGACCGCACACAGGGCGATCCGCCAGAAGGAATGTCGCATGATCGTACCTCCTTACTTAAATGAGAGAATGGGGTAAAAGAAGCGCCGTCTACCATTGACGAAGGCGGCGGCCTTTTGGTTCCTGTTTGGCTCAAACCAACCAAGCCAATCGCGAGATTATAGCACAGGGAACGGACGGCCAACAAAACAACCACCTTTGCATCGAGCCTGTGGTAAAATGTCGGCGGAGGAATGCTGAAGAAATGCCCGCATCCAAGCCGATCAAGACCCTGGCGATGCGCGTGCTGGAAGGGCACAAGGTGTCCTACCAACCCGCCTACTACGAAGTCGTTGACCATCTGTCGGCCGCCCAGGTGGCCGCCGCCATCGGCTTGCCGCCCGAGCAGACGTTCAAGACCCTCGTCGTCCTCCCGGAACGCGCCAGCCGGCCCATCCTGGCGCTCGTGCCCGGTGACAGCCAGCTCGACCTGAAAAAGCTGGCGGCCGCGGCCGGCGAAAAAAAGATTCAGATGGCCCCGCACCGCGAAGCCGAGCGGCTGACCGGCCTGGAAAAGGGCGGCATCTCGCCGCTGGCGCTGCTCGACCGGGGCTGGCCGGTCTTCGTGGACGAGACGATCATCCTCTTCGACCGCGTCGAGATCAGTGCGGGCAAGGTGGGCGTGGGCGTGATCGTCGAGGTGGCGGGGCTGCTGCGCGTGCTGGCCGCCAAGACAGCCGATTTGACTGTGAGTTAGTATTTAGCCGAAAACCACGGGCGCTGAGCGTGCCGAAGCGCCTTTCGACAGGCTCAAGGCACGTTTGCGGATAGATTCTTAGAGGAGGGCATGATGCATCCCAACCCCGTACTGCGCAAGCTCGGCCTGACCGGTGCCGACCGCGTCGCGCTCATCCACGCCGACGACATCGGTATGTGCGGCGCCACCCTGGACGCGTTCGCCGAACTGGACGACTTCGGGCTGGTGTCGTGTGGCGCGCTCATGGTCCCGTGCCCCTGGTTTCCGGCCGCCGCGGCCTATGCCCGCAGCCATCCCCGCGCCGATCTCGGTGTACACCTGACCTTGAATTGCGAGTACACGAGCTATCGCTGGGGACCGATCTCGACCTGCGACCCCGCGTCGGGCCTCCTGGATGCCGAAGGCTATCTCTTCCGCCGAACCCAGGACACCCAGACGCACGCCGATCCCGCCGCAGTGCGGGCCGAACTGCGCGCCCAGGTGCAGCGCAGCCTGGCGGCCGGGGTGGATGTCAGCCACGTGGACACGCACATGGGCACGGTGGCCCACCGCAAGTTCATCGCGGCGTATATCGAACTGGCCCGCGACTTCCGCCTGCCGCTCATGCTCATGCGGCACGACGAAGCCATGTGGCGCGCCCGCGGGCTGGACGCGGAGACGGCCGCCCAGGCCGCCGCGGACGTGGCGACATTGGAGGCGGCCGGGGTCAGCCTGGTGGATCATATCTTCGGGATGCCGCTCGATGCGCCGGACGACCGCCTGGCGCGGGCCAAAGCGGCCTTCGCCGCCTTGCCCGCCGGCATCACCCATTTCATCATCCATCCCGCAGCCGACACACCCGAACTGCGCGCCATCGCGACGCACGACTGGCCGAGCCGGGTGGGCGACTACCGGACCTTCATGAGCGAGGAGTTGGCGCGCTACGTGCGGGAGAGCGGGGTTCACGTGATCGGCTACCGCGCATTGCGCAGTCTGATGCGCTGACGCAATCCGCTGGATTGCGTTACGCCGCACCATGTGGCGCAATCATTCCCGACAGACGTAGCGTAGCCCCTTGTGGGCGTCCTTGTGGGCAGCGCCGCGCGGCCGGCGGGCACAAGGCCCGATGCTACGTCAATTTGTCGGGTAATGAGTGTGGCGCAATCCGCTGGATTGCGTTACGGCACGATCGTGAGCGGGATCGGGGTGAAGACCAGGGCGAACACCACAACCATCGCCGCGGCAAACACCTGCTGCCGCCGCGTCAAGCGCGTCAGCTCATCGAGCGGCTGATCTTGCAGCCGGCCAAACAGCAAGACCAGCCCCAGCCACAGCAGCCAGCCTTCCCAAAGGAATCACAGCCGCGCCAGCGCGTCGGCCATGCGCTCGACCGCCTCCTGCAGCGCGGGGATCGAGTTGGCGAAGCAGAGCCGCAGATACCCCTCGCCATGTTGGCCGAAAGCCGTGCCCGGCAGCAGCGCCACCCCGGCTTCCCCCAACAGATAGTCGGCCAGCCAATTGGACGTCTTCCCAAACGCGGAAACGTTCGGGAAGACGTAGAACGCGCCCTGCGGTGAGCGGCAGCGGATGCCGGGGATGGCGTTCAGGCCCGCCACCAGCACATCGCGGCGCCGCCGATACTCATCCACCACCGCCGCGACCGCGTCCTGCGGCCCGGTGATCGCTTCCAGCCCGGCCCACTGCGTGAAGTCCGCGGTGCAACCGACCGCATGGGTCAGCAGCAGCTCGACCCGTTCGGCCAACGCCGCGGGCATGATGCCGTAACCCAGCCGCCAGCCCGTCATCGCGTAGGTCTTCGAGAAGCCATCGCAGATGATCGTGCGCTCGGCCATGCCGGGCAGCGCCGCGATGCTGGGCACCGCGCCGCCGTCGAAGGCCAGCCGGGCATAGATCTCATCCGACAACACCCAGAAGTCGCGTTCCCGCGCCGCCGCGGCGATGTGTTCGAGCGCGGCCGCCGACATCACGCCGCCGGTCGGGTTGCCCGGCGAGTTGATGATGACCAGCCGGGTGCGTTCGCTGAGCGCCGCGTCGAACGCGTCGAGGTCGAATGAGAAATCGCTCGCTTCCTGCAGCGGCACGGCCACGGGCACGCCGCCCGCCACCCCGATCATCGCGGTGTAGGTGGGGAAACCAGGGTCCGGGTAGATGACCTCGTCGCCGGGCCGCACCACCGCCAGGGTCGGGAAGAAAAGCGCGGGTTTAGCGCCCGGCCCGATCACCACCTGGGCGGGCGTGATCGGGATGCCGCGCTGCTGGCTGGCCTGCTCGGCCAACGCCTGGCGCAGCGGTCGGATGCCGGCGGCCGGTGTGTAGCGCGTCCGCCCCTGGCGCAGCGCGGTCACGCCGGCATCCACGATATTATCGAAGGTCGGGCCGTCGGGCTGACCGATCTCCAGGTGAATGATGCGCCGGCCCTGCGCCTCGAGCGCCTGCGCCCGCGCCAGCATATGATACGCGCCTTCGGGCGCCAGATGCGCCACACGTTCCGCAAAAGCCATCGCAACCTCCGGGGAAACACAAAAAGCCCGGTGCGCAAAGCACGACCGGGCTTACACGCCTGAGGGTAACAGGCTACTTACGCCACACCCGCCAGGGACTTCGCCATACGAACGGCTGAACTGGCATCGGGGGCGTAGCCGTCGGCGCCGATCTGCTTGGCGAAGGCATCGGTGACGGGGGCGCCGCCGATCATCACCTTCACCTGGTCGCGGATACCGGCTTCCACGAGCGCCTTGACGGTCGTGCCCATCGAGGGCATGGTGGTCGTGAGGAGCGCCGACATGCCCACCACCTGCGGCTTGTGCTCCAGCGCGCCCTTGACGAACTTTTCGGGCGTGACATCTGTGCCCATGTCAATGACCTCGAACCCGGCGCCTTCCAGCATCATGGCGACCAAGTTCTTGCCGATGTCATGCAGATCGCCCTTGACGGTGCCGACGATGACCTTGCCGGTCGGCTTGGCGCCGCTTTCGGCCAGGTATGGCTTGATCAGCGCCAGACCGTTCTGCATGGCGCGCGCCGAAACGAGCATCTCGGGCACGAAGTACTCGTTCTCCTCGAAGAGGCGACCGACCTCGCCCATGGCCCCGATCAGGCCTTCTTTGAGGATCACATCCGGCGCAATTCCTGCCGCCAGCGCTTTTTCGACCCCGGCCTTTGCGGCCGGTGCGTTGCCGTCCAAAACGGCATTGTAAATGGCTTCGATTTGGCTCACCACGCCCTCCTGTGGATTTTGGCCGACCGGTCTTGCCGGCGGCTTGCGAGAGGATGTACGAAAGCTACCGTTCGCTACTTTACGCCTATATGATAGTGCCCGTCCATGACCTTAATCAGGATAACCCACAATTTTGCACTTTGTTGCGGCCAATTGGGGAAAGTCACACGGGCATCCCGTGCAGCAGCCAGCCGGCCAGCGCGGCCAACGCCAGCACGACGACCACCGGCACGCGTTTGCTCAGGGCCAGACCCAGCGCGCCCACCATGATCGCGCCGCCCCGCCAATCGGTTACCGTGCCCTGGAAGAGGGTCCATGCGACGCCGAGGGTCAGCCCGATCACCCCCAGGGTGATGCCGCGCGTGAAGCTTTGTACGGCGGGATGCGCCTCGA
>Ga0247840_10011927_pt1 | contig 10447 bp, 9 predicted proteins | sample LaCruzMarch2015__FD_192404 | JGI IMG/M metagenome (GOLD analysis project Ga0247840, IMG submission 192404) | Freshwater microbial communities from meromictic Lake La Cruz, Castile-La Mancha, Spain - LaCruzMarch2015_17m | ecosystem: Environmental > Aquatic > Freshwater > Lake | place: Spain...
GCCCTGGGCGCTCTTCTCCTGGGTGTAGGCCTCGGCCGGCATCAGGGCCACCTCGATCGCCGTCTCTATGTAATGGAAGCGTGTGACGCTCTTCTGCATGTAGGGGTGGTTGCAGACCGCTTCGCCGAAAATCTCCTCGATTTGGGGATTCCGGGGGACGAATTCGCCGAAGAGAAAATCCATCAGCCGAATGGTAGCCCCGGAATTCCGGAACTCTTTCAGAACAAGGCCCAGGCCGGATTCGTAAAGGGATTGGCAGGGCGCTGAACGAAAGAGGTGGGTCGCGCCAATAACCTGCCCGGTATTTGTGCGGGCCACGATGGAATGATAACGGCCCTCCCGGTTGGCTGCGGTGATCGCCTCCGGATCGTAAAACAGCCGGATCGGATAATTCTCGCCATAGACGGCACGGAAAAGCTCGACGATCCCCTTGGCGTCTTCAGGCCGAAAAGAGTCCACGGTAAACGGTTCATGTTCCTTGGGCGTCGTTTGCTCGTTATTGTCTGTCATGGATCAACGTCTCCTTTTTTATTGTAAGCACAAGAGAAAGCAAAACAAAACCGGCGGCGATGTAAAACAGGGTGTCAAACCTTGCGCCGGACGTGATGACGATTCCGCCCAGATCGGGCATGACGAAATAGGCCGCATCCATCGCAAACAGGGTCATGTTGGTGTTGAGGCCCCGCAGGGTCGGCGGAGATGCGGAGAAGAGCAGGGCATTCAGCAGCGGCAGAATCACACCCAGACATAACCCGTAAGTGGCGGCCAGCAGGTAGTAGGGTAGCGGGAAGGTTGCGTGGGGGAGCAGAATCAGGCACGGGATCAGCAGCGCCAGGGCTTTCTGCAGTGTGGATCGCTTGTTCATCCGGTCAAACAGCGCAGCGCCGAAAGCGCGCACCGCGATCATCGTTGCCATCGAAGTGGTGAAAAAAAGGCCCACATTTCCGGTACGGAGCTGCAGCGAGAGATCCTTCATGAAGTAAAAAAACGTCGCATGGGCGAGGTAGATGAAGAAGATGGCCGCGAGCAGAAAAAAGACGGACCGTACCCGAAAATTTTCCCGGATCTCGGAAAGGGTCGGACGACTCAGCAGAACGTTGTCCATCCCGCGCAGGGCATCGTCGATACGCCTTCGCACTGTAATCAGCAGTAAAATCGCGGCTATGGAAAAGATCGAGACGGCTGCGTAAATATCGGCTTCACTTCGCACATAGGGGAGCAACGCCTCAAAGAGAAGCGGGATCAAGGCGTAGGGAATCATCGTCGCGATACTGATGGAGCTGAACCCCTGGCCGCTCTTCTCTGCGGGGATGAAACTCACGACGAGGGCGATGGCCGACGAGGTGAGAAGAACAAAGACCGCGCCGTGGACGATGCGCAACGCTATCATTGCGGGAATTGTCGTCACCCACAGGTAGGCGCAGGAGGTCGCAATCAGCAGGAGCAGCGAGAAGATCAGGACAGGCATGGCATTGCGGATGTGCAGCCAGGGAAGGATGAGCAGACGCAGCAAAAAGGCGGACATCGGTTCCAGGCCGACGAGAAAGCCACGCCACGCGAAAGGAATCCCGATATCGCCCAGGTAATGATAGAAACTGTAAAACACACTGACGTTGCTGAACGCCGTCATGATAATCAGGCAGAGGACAAGAAATTCAACGGTGAACAACCTCTGTGTTTTCAGTGTGGGGTTCATTGGAATCGCCTCACGTTGCCAGGGTTTTCTTCAGCGCCGCGACGAAGGCTTCCATCGCCTCCGTTTTCGCCAGTGTGACCCGGATGTGATTTGGATAGCGAAAACCCGTCATGGGCCGGATCATGATCCCTTCCCGCATCATTTTCCGGTAGGCGAGGGTATCGCTCCCCGGCAGCTTTACGATCAGGTAATTCCCCTCGCCCGCGATGATCGGGAGTTTGATCTTCGCCAATTCCTCGCGCAAAAACGCCCGGCTTTCGCGAACAAGCGCGCGCGTTTGCCGGATATGGCCCGTATCGTCCCGAAACGCCGCCAGAGCTGCTTCCTGCGCGAGACGGTTGACGGAATAGACGACGCAGGTCCGGCGGATCATGTTGACAACGGCGAGATCGCCGATGAGGTAGCCGATGCGCAGCCCCGCTATCCCGTACATCTTGGAAAAGGTCCGAAAAACGACAAGATTCGGATAATCGCCAAGCAGGGAGACGCCGTCCGGGTAGTCCTCCTGCTCCACGAACTCGCAATAGGCCTCATCGACGACAACGATGTGTTCGCCCCCGACGGCGTCGAGGAATGCCTTGAGCCGCTCCTTCGACCAGTAGCTCCCCGTGGGGTTGTTCGGATTGCAGACGAAGAGGATTTTCGTATTCGCATCGATGGCCCGGAGCATCCCGATATCGTCGAATCCTTCATCTCTGAGCGGAATAACGCGCGCCTCGATTCCGGAGAAGACCGCCACCCACTCATAGACGGCGAAGGTCTTGTCTGCCGTGACGATGTTGTCCCCCTGCTCGCAGAATGCCTTGATCACGAACGCGATCACCTCATTGGCCCCGTTGCCCACGAGAATCTGATCGGGGTCGAGGCCGTGGAAGGCGGCGATGGCCTCTCGCAGGTAGTAGGAATCGCCGCTCGGATAGAGCGCGCCCTGGGGCGGCGGGAAGCTCCGGATCACCTCCTGCGCGCCGGGAGGGGGGCCGAGGGGATTCTCGTTGTTGTTCAGGCGGAAGAGCCGCGGGGTTCCGTAGAGCTTCATCAGCTCCGGATCGGGCTTGCTCGGGATATAGGGATCAAATTCCCGGACATAAGCCGGGACGAGGGCGTCAAGGTTTGGTTGCATCGTGATGCTGAAAAATGACGAGATCGGCCTGGCCGGCAAAGGGCAGGAGGATCTCCGGTTGAAAGCGGTTGGCCGTCAGGGCGGGGATCATTTCCGCTTGCCAGGAAACGCCCAGATCGAGCTCGAAAAAGAGATTGTGATACCCCTCCTTCCGGAGAAAGTGGATGTGCCTTTCAAGATTGGCGGCAAAATCGGCGCCGGGCAGGAGCGGCCGAAGAGTCGCATCTGCCCGCTCACGGTGTATTTCGGCGCTGAAGAGGGAAAAGCCGGAACGTGTCTCACCCATGTTTCTCACGTTCCGGATGCTCCGCGCGAGGACGAGCCGGTCATACGTCCGTTCAAGCCAGGCGGTGAGTTCCCCTTGCGACCAGACATTGCACCCCGGATCTTCGTGGAGGTGGCGGAAGAAGAAAGGGTGTTCGGCGGGTGGCAGGTTCGGCGCATAGTGAACGAGATGGCCGAGGGGTTCGAAACGGTCCTGCAGCACGGAGGGAAGCCCGGAGCGGCTGAGCAAACCCAGAGTCTTGGTGCGGGCGATCCGGCTGAGGCAGGCGTCAAGAAGCGTTTCCGCGGTGGTCTTTCCGTCTCCCGTGTGCAGGATAAAGGGCCCGAAGGCCTCGACGATCCGTTCCGTCAGGTCCCGGAAGAGGACGCCTCCAACGATCTCCTTTTTGGCATTCATCGCCGTGATCAGCCGGTATTCGCCCCCGGCTACCATGTCCGCCAGACACCCGGGACAATCGAAGAAAGAGGGCAGATCTGGCGCTGCGGAATATTGCTTCACAAGAAGCGCAAATCGCTTAACACCTTCACCCTCTGTCGTTTCCAGCGTCAATGTCTCCGAAGCCTCCGGACAGGGAAGTTCTTCCACAATCGCCGGGTAGGTTTTCTCCTTGGTCACAGCCAGACTGATCCGGTTCGCTTTCTCCACGGTGATATGAAGGCGTTCGACGGAGCGGGAAGCGATCATGAGCCCCATATCCTTGAGATCACCTTCGTCTTCGAAGGTTCCCGTGGAGGCGATGTTGAGGCCCCGCAGGTTTAGCTCGGATGCGGAAAAAAGGAAGGTCAGACGCGTGTAATAAAGACCGTTGAAACATTCGATATCAAATGAATTTTCCGGACAGACGCCAGAGCAGAGATAGAGGAAAATTTCTTCCGTGGCCAGGCTGAGCTTCAGGGCATCCTTATCCTCCAGACCAAAGGCGGCCGCCCCCGCTTCCACAAACCGGGTAACGACGGAAAGATAGGCCGGGTGTGCGGTGAGGCTCAGTTTCAGGGTTCGGTTTTTGGTTTCGTCCATCATTTTATACGGTTTTTTCCGACGAATTCGGCCAGGGCGCGGACGGAGGCAAAGGCTTCCATGCCCATCTCCTTGCTTTCGATCTTCACCCCGTAATCCTTCTCAAGCATAAGGACCAGTTCAAGCACATCGATGGAATCGATCCCCAGATCCCCCCCGACAAACCGGTCATCGTCACCAATATCCTCTGGCGTAACGTCCAGCAGGGAGAGGACAGCGATGATTTTGACCTTCAGTTCCGCAATGAGCGCTTCCATTTTTTACCTCTTTTAAGATGATGTGCGTTTTAACCGTTTGAAGATCACAGATCCCCGGCGCCGGTCGTCTCTTTTTGTTTAATCTTTCAGGCATTCTCTTCCGGGCGAAAGGCCTGGATGGTGACCACGGCCACCTCTTCCGTTCCCACGCGGACCGTTCCTGCGAAGACGGCATAGCTCTCCATGGCGTAATCCTTCCGGACTTCGGTTATCAGTTTGGCGTTAAGCGGAATGCGCGGCAGACGGAAATCGGCCGTCTTGATCCCCACCAGCCAGCCCTCTGCCCCTTTCCGTCCAGACTGCAAACGTTTCCATCCCTCCAGAAGGGCCGCCGTCTGGGCGACGAGTTCGATCGTCACCAGCACATCGACAGACCCGTCGCGGAAGAGCGGCCACTCCTCCGTAACAACGGATGCCGTGACGGCCTCGTCGTCATTGACGTTCACGACCTCACCGATCAGCCGCATCAGGCCCCGGTGGGGTATCAGCTCCTCAATCTCCATGCCCATCCCTTATCCTTGCGGCCCTCATAACAGAAATCCCACCCTTCGGCAAGGCCATGTTGGGCATGAGTCATTAAAAATCATGTTGACATTTTGGAACAAATAGAGGATTCACTCGTATCAAACAACAAACCGAAAGGAGAAAGCACATGAAACTATCGAAGTTGTGGTTGTTGGTGTTGGCCGTTCTCATTGCGTTGTCCGGAGTTGCTCTTGCCGGACCGACCTTGGACAATGTCAAAACGAAAGGTTTTGTTCAGGTGGGTGTCAACGGTGAACTTTTCGGCTTTGGAAAGCCGGATGAAAAAGGTGTGTGGCGCGGCCTCGATGTCGATACAGGACGCGCGGTAGCGGCGGCCGTTTTCGGTGATGCCAACAAGATCAAATTTATTCCCCTGACAGCGGTCCAGCGTTTCACCGCACTTCAATCCGGAGAAATCGATGTTCTGTGCCGCAACGCCACGCAGACCCTTGGGCGTGACACAGAGCTAGGCCTTGATTTTGCCCAGGTCAACTACTACGATGGCCAGGGCTTTCTGGTTTCCAAGAAGAACAAAAAAGTAAAAAGGGCGAAAGATTTAAATGGTGCAACGGTTTGCGTTCTCCCCGGCACCACCACCGAACTCAATGTCGCCGACTATTTCAGAGTCAACAAGATGAAAATGAAGCCGGTTGTCATTGAAAACAATGCGGAACTGGCCAAGGCCTTTTTTGCCGGAAGATGCGATGTCCTGACCTCCGATGCCTCCCAGCTTGCCGGAACCCGCGCCGTGGCTCCGAAGCCGGATGACTATGTGGTTCTTCCCGATATCATTTCCAAGGAGCCTCTTGCCCCGGCAGTGCGTCATGGCGACAATCAATGGAAGGACATTGTAAACTATGCCGTGCTGGCCATGATCGAGGCAGAGGATCTTGGCATCGATATGAAAAATGTTGAAGAACAGTTAAAAAGCGCTGATCCTAAAGTTCAGCGTTTTCTGGGTGTTACCCCCGGCAATGGAAAGGCCTTGGGACTTGACGAAAAGTGGGCATACAATATCGTCAAGCAGGTCGGCAACTATGGAGAGGTTTTTGAGCGAAGTGTCGGGAAAAACACCCCTCTGAAGCTGGAACGCGGCTTGAATGCCCTGTGGAAAAACGGCGGCCTCATGTATTCCCCGCCTTTCCGGTAAGAGACATAGATCCACATCGTTTTTTGTCGATAGCTGATGGCAACGGAGAATGGTCTTCGTTGCCGTCAGCCGTTTTCCTGGGCAGGCGCGATTGCTCTCCCCATGCGATGACCTTTTGATGCTCCGGGCAGATAAAAATGAAAAAGGGCAATCCTGTCATTTCATCAGACCATACCACAGAGGGCGCCACCTGGATCAATGATCCGAAGATACGCGCGATTCTTTACCAAATCGCAGTATTAGGATTCGTCGGGCTTCTTGGGTACTATCTATTCAGCAATACGACAGAAAATCTCAAGAGACAATCCATTGCGACCGGCTTTGGTTTTTTAAACAAGGAGGCCTCTTTTGAAGTCGGCGAATCCCTGATTTCCTACTCGGCCGCCGATCCGTATATCAGGGCATTGCTCGTCGGTGCGTTGAACACGATCAAGGTTGCATTCGTCGGAATTGTCCTCACCATTATTTTGGGAACCTTTCTGGGCATTGCGAGGCTTTCAAAAAACTGGCTGGTTTCAAAACTTGCGGCTGTATATATCGAGGTGATGCAGGACATCCCGATATTGCTCCAACTCTTTTTCTGGTACTCCTTTTTTTATGATATTCTTCCTTCGCCGGGGGAGGCCCTGGAGCCGCTCAGTGGTGTGTTTATGAGCAACCGGGGATTGGTTATTGCGGTTCCCGAATGGCATCCTGCATACCAATACGTGGCGATGGCTTTTGTTGCAGGAAGTATCGCCGTTTATTTCATGCGCCGATGGGCGAGAAGACGCCAGGAACAGACAGGACAACCTTTCCCAGTTTTTACATTGTCGATCGGGATTATGATCGTATTACCTGCCGTAACCTGGCTTCTTGCAGGGGCGCCTCTCACGATGAGCGTTCCGGAACTGGACGGTTTTAATTTCAAAGGCGGTTTGAACATGAGCCCGGAATTCGCAGCACTCCTGCTCGGACTTGTTCTTTATACCGCCGCATTTGTGGCGGAAATCGTCAGGGCAGGCATTCAGGCCGTCAGCAAGGGGCAAACGGAAGCGGCCATGGCGATAGGGTTGAAACCGGGCCAAGTCCTTAGCCTTGTCATACTGCCCCAGGCTTTGAGGGTCATTATTCCCCCGCTTACCAGTCAGATGTTAAACCTGACCAAGAACAGCTCTCTTGCCGTTGCGATCGGGTTTCCGGACTTTGTTTCTGTCGCCAGCACGACCATCAATCAGACCGGGCAGGCCATCGAGGGGATTTCTCTGATTATGCTTGTGTATCTTTGCTTTAGTTTACTGACGTCGCTTTTCATGAACTGGTATAACAAGAAGATGGCTCTTGTGGAAAGATAGATCGCGCCATGGTGAAACCGGGAAAAAACAGTATTCAGGGAGAGGGCTTAAGAGCGCCGGTCATTCGCATCGGGTTGCTGCAGTGGGCAAAAACGAACCTGTTTAACGGTGTTCTTAATTCCATCCTGACGATCGCGACGCTCTTCCTTTTGTATAAGGTTGTTCCGCCCTTTGTGAGATGGGCATTCATCGACAGCCTCTGGTTCTCTTCCGCGGAGCAGTGCCGCGCCGGAAGCGGCGCGTGCTGGTCAATCATCCCTGCCAACATCCGGTTTATCATTTTTGGTTTCTACCCGCACGAACTGCACTGGCGACCGCTTGTCGCAATGATCATGCTGGTTGCCCTGCTCTTTTACAGCAAAAACAGGGACCATTGGCGGCCATCCCTCGGTTACATCTGGATTGCGGGTCTTTCGACCATGGGTATTCTCATGCGAGGAGGACTTTTCGGATTAACCCCGGTCGATAGCGACAAATGGGGCGGTTTGCCTCTCACGCTGATGCTCTCTTTTTTCGGGATGTTTGCGGCATATCCGCTCGGGGTTCTCCTTGCGCTGGGCAGGAGATCCAAGATGCCGGCCGTCAAGACGATCTGCGTCCTCTATATCGAGCTGATACGCGGTGTTCCACTTATCAGCCTGCTTTTTATGTCTGCGGTCCTGTTTCCGCTGTTCTTCCCGGAGGGGTTGACGGTCAACAAAATTATTCGCGCCCAGGCGGCGATCATCCTGTTTACGGCAGCCTACATCGCCGAGGTCGTCAGAGGTGGCCTCCAGGCCATTACAAGAGGTCAGTATGAAGCCGCAGAATCCCTGGGGCTCAATTATGTTCAGAAAATGCGGCTCATTGTTCTGCCGCAGGCGCTTAAAATCGTGATTCCGCCAACGGTTGGAATCCTGATTTCGGCTTTCAAAGATACATCGCTTGTCGTGATCATCGCCCTCTATGACGTTCTCAAAACAACAAAATCCGCGCTGGCCAACCCGTCATGGATGGGGTTCAGTCCCGAGGCCTATCTGTTCGTAGCATTGATCTATTTTGTCTGCTGTTTTTCGATGTCGAATTATAGCCGCCGCCTTGAAAAAGAGCTGCATACCTAGAGGCGGCCAGCCACTTCAACACAAGGATGGAAAGATATTATGACCGGCGAAACGTGTAAAACCAGCAGATCTTCTGAAGATAAAATTATTGAAATAGACTGTTTGCATAAATGGTTCGGCGATTTGCATGTCTTGAACGGTATCAGCCTGACCGTTTTCAGGGGTGAACGCATCGTGATCTGCGGCCCTTCTGGTTCGGGAAAATCGACCCTGATCCGCTGCATCAACCGGCTTGAGGAACATCAGAAGGGAAGAATTATGGTTGACGGGATTGAACTCACCGGAAACCTCAAAAATATCGAAAAAATCCGTGAAGAGGTGGGAATGGTCTTTCAGCATTTCAATCTTTTCCCACACTTGACCATCCTTGAAAACCTGGCGCTCGGCCCGATCTGGGTCAGAAAAGTGCCTAAAAAAGAGGCCGAGGAAACGGCCATGTATTATCTGGAAAAGGTGCATATTGCAGAGCAGGCGAAGAAGTATCCCGGACAGCTTTCCGGTGGCCAGCAGCAGAGGGTGGCGATTGCCCGCAGCCTTTGTATGAAGCCGAAAATCATGCTCTTTGACGAGCCGACATCGGCGCTCGATCCCGAGATGGTGAAAGAGGTTCTGGATGTGATGATCAACCTTGCCGAAGAGGGCATGACCATGATCGTTGTTTCCCATGAAATGGGATTTGCCAAAAGCGTTGCCCACAGGGTTCTGTTTATGGACTTTGGCCAGATTGTTGAGGAAAACACACCGCAGGTGTTTTTCGATTGTCCGCAGCATGATCGGACCAAGCTCTTCCTGAGCCAAATCCTGCATTGATCCGTCACCGTTTCTCCTGTCCATGCAGACACAACGACAGGTCCCCCGGTAAAGCCGTTCTCGGGAGAATTTCATGAATATTCAGTCCTTGCTGGCCCGGCGGACGGAGGGGCTAAGGCCCTCCCCGATTCGCAAACTGAACCCGCTGATGCGGATTCCGGGCATGATTTCGTTGGGTGGGGGCTATCCGAATGCGGAGACCTTTGCCCTCACATCCATGGAGGTTGTTTTCAAGAGCGGCCGCAAGCTTCATCTCCGGGACAAATCGATGGATCTGGCCTGTCAGTACGGTCCGACCGACGCCCATGCCGACTTGAAACCCCATATTATCCAATGGCATTCCGCCAAAGACGGGGTAGAACTGAAAGGAGACCAGATCCAGGTTCTAAACGGTGCGCAGGAAGGCCTCCATACCATGGCCTATCTATTCCTCGATGAGGGGGACAGCGTCGCCCTGTCAGAGCCGGCTTATCCCGGCGCCATGGCCGCTTTCAGGGCATTTACGCAGCGCTTCCTTCCCGTTCCGCTGGATGCTCAGGGGATGATCACAACGGAGCTGGAAAGGCTTCTTGCGAAGAGAAAAGCCGCTGGGGAAAGCCTGCCGAAATTCATCTACGACGTTCCCAACGGAAACAACCCGGCCGGGGTCTCCCTCTCCGTGGAGCGCCGCAGCCACCTGCTGCAGATCGCATCAAAATACAATCTGCTGATCCTGGAAGACGATCCCTACCAACTGGTTCAGCTTGAAGATCGGAACCCTTTGCCCACAATCCAATCCCTGGATACGGAGGAACGGGTACTCCGTCTGGACAGTTTCTCCAAGATCTTTGCGCCGGGATTGCGGCTGGGGTATGCCTCGGGACAGGCCGATATCATCCGCTATTTTCAGCTCTACAAGCAGGGATCGAATCTGCATACCAGTGCAATGGACCAGGCGCTACTGGCTGGTTTTCTGGCAAGCCACAGCCATGAAGAGTTCCGCGCTCTGGTCCGCGAAAACTGCAAAATCTACCGACGAAACCGGGATGCCCTCCTTGCCGCTGCCAAAAGAGTGCTGCCTGCCGATATTCGGTACAACATTCCCCAGGCAGGAATGTTCCTCTGGTTTGAACTGCCTGAGCGGTTTGACACCGATCGCATGATGGAGCTGGA
>Ga0247840_10011928_pt1 | contig 10446 bp, 7 predicted proteins | sample LaCruzMarch2015__FD_192404 | JGI IMG/M metagenome (GOLD analysis project Ga0247840, IMG submission 192404) | Freshwater microbial communities from meromictic Lake La Cruz, Castile-La Mancha, Spain - LaCruzMarch2015_17m | ecosystem: Environmental > Aquatic > Freshwater > Lake | place: Spain...
TCCATGAGGATGGTTTCGTAACCCTGCTCAGCCAGACCCAGTGCGGCAGTCATGCCCGAGAGTCCGCCGCCGATGACCAGGGCCTTTTGGATGACCTTGACCGACAGGGGGGGCAGGGGAGCGAGCAAGCTCGCTTTGGCGACAGCCATGCGCACCTGGTCGATGGCCTTGGCCGTAGCCTTTTCAGGCTCCTTGGAGTGCACCCAGCTATTCTGGTTGCGGATGTTGGCCATTTCAAACAGATACTCGTTCAGGCCAGCTTCACGCATGGTGTCTTTGAACAGCGGCTCGTGCGTGCGCGGGGTGCAGGCCGCGACCACGATACGGTTCAGGTTGTGTTCTTTGATCTTCTCGGCGATGAGCACTTGCGTGTCTGCCGAGCAGGTGAACATATTGTTCTCAGCGAAAACCACGTTGGGCAAGGTCTTGGAGTACTCGGTGAGGGCCTTGACGTCGATCACGCCCGCGATGTTGATGCCGCATGAACAGACGAAAACGCCGATGCGAGCTTCTTCTGCGGTCACGTCGCGCTCAGGCGGATACGTCTTGGCCTTGGCCAGTGTGCCGCGCGCTGAGGAGAGCAGCGCAGAGGCGCCGGCAGCGGCAGATGAGGCTTCTACCACGGACTGCGGAATGTCCTTGGGCGACTGGAAGCAGCCAGCCACGAACACGCCATCGCGACTCGATTTCACCGGCTCGAAGCTCGATGTCTCGGCAAAGTGCGAGCTGTTGAGCTCGATGCCAAGCTTGTCGGCCAATTCCATGGAGGACTTGCTGGCCTCCAGGCCGATGGAAAGCACGAGCAGGTCGTAGTCTTCATAATGCTCGACGCTGTTTTCATCCACCCAGCGGATTTTGACGCCTTTGTTGTCCGCGCCGGGGTAGATGGTGTGGGGCCTTGCGCGCAGGAACTTGACGCCCTTTTCCTTGGAGCCTTCGTAGTACTTTTCAAACTCTTTGCCGTGCGAGCGGATGTCCATGTAGAAGATGGTTTGGGACACGTCGCCGGTGGTGTGTTCAGCCGTGACCAGAGCCTGCTTGATGGCGTACATGCAGCACACGCTCGAGCAGAAGTGGTTGTCGCACTTGTTGAAGCCGCGCGAGCCCACGCACTGGATCCAGGCTATCTTCTTGGGTTCAGTGTGGTCAGAGGGGCGAGTCAGGTGCCCCAAACACGGTCCAGAAGCCGACAGCAGACGCTCGTATTCCAGGCTGGTGACCACGTCCGGGAACTTGTGATAATAGTAGTGGTCGTAGCTCTGGGGATTGAAGGGGTGGAAGCCCGGGGTCAGGATGAGCGACCCCACGTTGACGTCCACGCTCTTGCCTTTCTCGTCCAGATTCACGGCGCCGGTGGGGCAGAACTTCTCGCAAGCCTTACACTTGCCGTTCTTGTGGTAGATGCAGCTCTCATCGTCGATGGCGTATTTGAGCGGCACGGCCTGGCCGTACAGGATGTAAGCAGACTTGCGCTTGTCCAAGCCTTCGTTGAATTCGCTGTCGACTTTTTTGGGACATTTCTCAGCGCAAATGCCGCAGGCAATGCACTTTTCCATGTCGATGTAACGGGGATGCTGCTTGACCGTGACCGTGAAGTTGCCTTCCGATCCGGTGACCTTTTCGACTTCAGACAACGTCATTAATTCAATATTCAAGTGCCGACCGCACTCGACCAACTTAGGTGCGAGTATTCACATCGCGCAGTCGTTAGTCGGGAAGGTCTTGTCCAGTTGGGCCATGACCCCGCCGATGCCGGATTTACGCTCGACGAGATACACGTAATAACCGGATTCGGCCAGATCGAGGGCAGTCTGGATGCCGGCGATACCACCGCCTACAACCATAACTGATCCAAGTTTCTGTACAGACATCGAAACCCCCTTATTGCTATTAAGGATTGGCCATATTTTCGATCGGGAAAACGATCTTTGAGCTTCCTCAAAACCGGGTGCGGCCTTGGACTACATCTCGTCCATCACCACTTCGAGCTTTTCCCATTGGGCCGTGGCCTCAGCTTCGGCCTTGGCGATTTCTTCCGCGGACCAGGGCTCGATCACCAGCGCCTCGGCGATGATCTGCCAGATGTACTTGACTTCGTACTTGCGGTTGTTCGGGTAGAACTTGGGCAAGCGGCGCAAGATCATGTCGCGGCAGTTGGAGCAGCCCACGACCACGATGTCGGCGCCCGAAGCTTCGATTTGCTCGGCCTTGAAACGGCCGTGCGCGGCCGACTGCTTTTCGAAGGGGCCAGGCCAGTTGCCGCCGCCTGAGCCGCAGCAGTAGTTGTTTTCACGCGTGGGGAACAGCTCGACGAAGTTGTCCACGCACTCGTTGAGGATCCAGCGCGGTTCGTCGAAGTAGCCCCGGCCGAAGTGAACCATCAATTCGCGGCCGTGCTTACAGGAGTCGTGCCAGGTGAACACTTTGCCCGCGTGCACCGACTTGTCAACTTTGATGCGGCCGGTTTCGATGACCATTTTGAGGTAGTCGTAGAGATACAAGAAGCTGACTTTGCTGTCTGGGTTTTCCAGTTCGCAGCTCTTCATGCCGGAACGGCAACCATAGGAGCCACCGCCGCAGTCAGGCATGAGCATGGTTTCGCCGTGAATCTTCTTCATGAAGTCGATCTTGCGCTGGGCAAGGACTTGGGTGGCTTGGGCGTTGCCCGTAAACAGGCCCCAGTCGACCGCTTCCCAGTTCTCGGACGGCACGGTCCAGTTTTCTTTGGCCGCGTAAAGAATCTTCCACCACCAGACCTGGTCCATGTAGTCGCTGCCGACTTCCTTGGAGTTGGGGAAGAAGATGAGGTTGGCGTTCGGCTTGTCTACCGGGATGTAGAAGCCCGGGCAGCAATCATCGGCAAGTTCCTTGCCGAGTTCAGCCATCTGTTGCAAATAATCTGGTTTGGGAATCGAGAGGTTGTTGCCTGCGCGCAGCACTGCTTCGGTGCCTTTCTGGAGAACCGAAGGAACGGTTTCGCGCGGACGGAGAGCTTTCATCAAGCCCCAGATCGGGACCATGTCCAGCCCCATGGGGCAGGCCCAGCCGCAACGGCCGCAGCCCGTGCACACCCAAGGGAATTGAGAGTTCACGACCTCGTCGATGAGGCCGTAGTTGATCATACGGATCGCTACGCGGGGGTCCCAGCCTTCCATCCCTTCCGTACCCGGAATCGGACAGCCGCTTGCGCACGTCCCGCAGGCGAAACACCGGCTGGTATTTAACTTTTTCAGCCGGTCGTAGATCTCTTTCTTGATCTCTTTTACTTCAACTGCTTCCATACTGTACCCGCCTCCTTGTAAGAGCCTTGAATAAACATCCACTTTGCAGCATTTTTCACTTCTCTCCTGTCGCATCGCGCGTGACCAGAGCTTAAGCCCATGGCCTGGAGCGGGACGGGGCAGGATCGATCGTTCCTGCACTTAAGCCAGCGCACCTCCTCGACTTGTCGGTTACCGATACACGACCTCAATGCTTATCTATTACAAATATCTATCGCTAATCCATTCAACCATAAAAGTCATTCGAGGTCAATATCCCAGTAAAAAAATACTCCTAGACTTGAGCCAGCAGGGGGGGCTGCCCGCGGTTACTTATCCTGTGGGCAGAGGACGCCATCAGGCAGCTTAAAGTCGATTCCCGAGGCCATGAGCGAGCATATGCCCTCAGCCATGCTTTTGACGTCGTAGTCGCTCTGGGTTTTTTCAAGCACGCAGAGGATCCAGGCGCCCCTGGCGTCGCGGCCAAGGTACAGGCTGCGTTCAACGGCTGCGGTTTTTTCGTGCATGACCCCGGTTTCCAAAAAAAGTCGTGCGAAGTCGGCCTCGTCCTCGCGCCAACCATAGCGGATGTCAGCCATGCTTTTGGGCAACAGGTTATAATGCTTTGCTTTCCACGGACAGCGGTCAAAAAGTTTTTTCAGCTCAGCGTTCACTGGAGTACCCCTTGAATAGGAATGAATTCGGACGAAAAAATGGCGCCTGCCGTGCCGCGCCCCGGGAGGCAAATCGCAGCGCCGCAAGGCTGTATTTATCTATGTCTAAGATAAGATGCAAAGGTAAATACATTATAAAAAAAATCGCCATAAATACTCCATTATATAGGCCCCTTGCGACGTTGCTGTACGGCGCAAGGCGCCCCGCGTCTTTTAGAAGACAGTCGCTTTTCAGAGCACTTCATAGATGCGGACCATGGGATACTCGTCATAGACCAATTTGAAAAACGGGGAAATGTCTGGCGCAGTAGGCGAGCCGAGCAGGAGTCGTACGAGCAAGCTGTTATAGGCGGTGTCGTCGAGAGCAAAATGTTTTCCTGCGACCTCGCAGTAGATGAAATGAAGCCCTTTGTTCTCCGGGAATTCAAGGTGCTTTGAGGAGTTGCGGGTAATGATGTCGGCGCTGGCGAGCGCGAGAGGATAAGGCTGGTTGGCGAGCGCGAGAACGCCCTTTTCCGTGTCTACGCTGAAGGGGACATCTATCTCCTTGGCCGTGACCGAAACACCCTTTTGGGAAAAAAAATCCCAGGAGGCGTAAAATGATATCCAATCGAGAAAGCTGAACGCCTCGATGTTAACGACAACATACTGCGTTGCTTTGGCTTTGTAGCCCGATTGCCGGGTAGCCAGGCCTGCAAAGAATTCGTTCGCCTGGTCTGGAGAAAGCGTTTTCCAGCCGTACCACCAACTCGGAGTTTGCCCTGTGTAATGGATCAACTGACTTGCCTGCAAGGGGTTGGACGTGCCTAGGACCAGACTGAGGGGGTAGATGATGCCCATGTGGCGCTTGACGCCCCCGTCCGCAAAAGAAGGGCGCTGGCTGAAATAATTGACAGCATAGCCCCAGTCCCACCAAGTCCAGATGCAGCTGGTTTCAGGCGCGATCTTTGACAACTCGATGAGCCCACGGCCGAATTCAGGCGAAACGCACGGCTTTGGCGCCAGAGAGGGGTATTCGGAGAACCCGGGTAACAAAAAGAGGCCCCCAAGGAGCAGGCTCGCGCAGGCCGTGATCACGCGGTGCCTTGCTTTGCTTCCAAAAAGGCTCTCAACAGCCCAAGTCGCTGGCAGCGACAAGCCCAAAGCCACCATAGGCGCTGCGAACATGGCCATGCGCGCGCCAAATACGAGCCCGCTCAGGCCGATCAGGGAGAGGGGCGCCAGGCATAAGGCTGCGGGGCGAAGCATAACGACAAGGGCAAAACCAACGATTCCGAGCGCTGCTGGCCATTTCCACCAGTGAAGAAGTTCTAAAAAATCAAATCCGAGTCGGCTGTCTTCAGCCACGCTTTGGGCTATGGCAGGATAGCCGAGTGACTTTTCAGCCCCCTGGGCAAGCAAAGCCGGACCAGCAGCCTGAGCAGAACCGATAGGGGTCAAATAGCGCTGCAAGTAGTAAAAAAAACGGTTCTGGATAGTCTCCAGCATGGAAATCTCCAAAACCACGAGACCAGCGAGCGCGATCGAGGCTGGCCATACTGACCAACGGGCAAACCACCCCGGCCGGAACCGATGGAGGAAAATCAACGCAGCGGCGCCGCCCAATCCTGGCCACCCGTGAAAAGACGTAGCGCCGAGAATGACAAGCCCCCAGAGGAGCGAGGGTCTTGCAGCCCGCGCGCAGAGGGTCAACACGCACAGCGCGGCGACATAAAAGAGCGTGAGGTTGAAGTCCGGAAGGCGCGGATGCCAGGGGTTGGCAAAACGAAAAAAAAGTCCGATAGCCAAGGCCCAAAGAAAGACAGAGTGGGCTACTGTTTCCAGGGCAGGGGGTACGGTCGCCACAGAAACGACGCGCGGTAATTTTTTTTCCCGCCTCCGGACCTGTCGTGAAACTCGTGGGGCTTGCGTTTTGGCGAACCACCGTTGGGGCGCAAGAACGCGGACCGCGATAAAAGGCCGAAGCCAATGAGCGACCGCCCAGCCCGCCAGAAACGGAAAAAGCAACGTTACCATGTCGGTATCGTAAAATCCAAGATGCGTACGGCCGAAAAACACGGGTGAAAGGCTGACCATCAGCCCCGCGGCCAGGCCGGCTTCGAGCGCCCCGAGGGTCCAGGCCCAGAGTAGAGCCACCGGCCCAACGAGACTGGCGATGAATATTGGAGCAAAGTAGCCGATGTTGTCGAGCGACAGCCCGGAAACGGCAAGCACCCGGGCGAAAACAGCGAGCGGATCGTCTTGCATGACAGAGGTGCGCGTTGCCCCAGCCAGCCAGCCATACGAATCCGGGGTGTTCATGATCGGCGCGGCGCCGATGTGCGTATTGGGATTGTCGCGCCAGTCTGGATAGACAGCGAGGCGGAAAGCCAAGGCCGCGAGGTAGACGATCAGCCCATAGACGACCAATCGCTTCCAATCCGCTGACCAAACCGGGGTTTCTGGAGTGAGAGCCGCCATATTTTCTCTTTGCTAGGGATCGAAAAAGGAAGAAGTCCGTGTCGTTGCTCTAAGCTTTCTTTGACTATCCATCGGTGGAGAACCTGTCAACGGAAATGAGCAGCTGTCATTCTTCGTCGAACACCTTCAGGATGAGGTGGAATGATGTCGTATTTTAGGGTTGAAAGGCACGCGTGTTTTGCGGTATGAGATCAAGCGCGGCGCACGAAAGGTGTTGTCTGAGAGAGTCTGGGAGGCAGTTATGAGGCCGGCGTCTGTGCGGGGCAAAAAGAACGACGAGCAGAGTTTTTTCAAGGCTCCAAGCGGTTTTCGCTTGACAAAACCTCCGATTATTTCTAGCAAGCAGTTCTACGCTGGAAGAAATTGCAGATATGAGTCGGTATTGAGGAAGGAGGCTGCTGGGCGCAGCTTAAGCGAACTCCTCGGGCCGGAACGTATGCGGAGCAATATCTGACGCAAATTGGCAACCTAAACAAAACACTGTGGAGGTAAGGCAATGGCGAAACACAAAACCCCGTTGTTGGACCAACTCGAAACAGGGCCATGGCCCAGCTTCGTGTCCGACATCAAGCAGGAAGCAGCTTACAGAGCGACGAATCCGGACAAGATTGATTTTCAGATTCCCACGGAATGCCCTGAAGATTTGCTGGGCGTTCTCGAACTGTCTTACAAAGACAAGGAAACTCACTGGAAGCACGGCGGCATCGTCGGCGTCTTCGGCTATGGCGGCGGCGTCATCGGCCGTTACTGCGACGTGCCTAACGACTTTCCTGGCGTTGCGCACTTCCATACCGTGCGCGTTGCCCAGCCTGGTGGCAAGTACTACACCGCCTCCTACCTGCGCCAGATCATGGATGTCTGGAATCTGCGTGGCTCGGGCCTGACCAACATGCACGGCTCCACGGGAGACATGGTTCTCTTGGGCACCCAGACCGCGCAGCTCGAAGAAATTTTCTTCGACCTGACGCACAAGTACAACACGGACTTAGGCGGCTCTGGCGGCAACCTGAGAACCCCGTCCGACTGCCTCGGCATGTCGCGTTGTGAATTCGCCTGCTATGACACCATGGCCCTGTGCTACGCCCTGACCATGAATTATCAGGACGAACTGCACCGCCCGGCCTTCCCCTACAAGTTCAAGTTCAAGTTCGACGGCTGCCCGAACGGTTGCGTCGCGGCTATTGCCCGCTCCGACTTCTCGGTCATCGGCACCTGGAGAGACGACATCCAGCTCGATCAGGCCGCTGTGGCAGCGTACGTTGGCGGCGAATTCACGCCTAACGCCGGCGCCCACGCCTCCCGCGACTGGGGTAAGTTCGACATCCAGGCAGAAGTCGTGGATCGCTGCCCGACCAAGTGCATGAGCTTCAACGGCAAGCTGTCCATCGACAACAAGAACTGCACCCGCTGCATGCACTGCATCAACGTCATGCCGCGCGCTCTGAAGGTCGGTAAAGAAAAGGGCGCTTCGATCCTGCTCGGCGCGAAAGCCCCGATTCTGGACGGCGCGCAGATGTCCTCCTTGCTCGTGCCTTTCGTTCCGGTCACCGAGCCCTACGACGAGATCAAAGAAGTCATCGAGAACATCTGGGATTGGTGGATGGAAGAAGGCAAGAACCGCGAGCGCGTGGGCGAGACCATGAAGCGCTTGGGCTTCCAGAAGCTCTTGGAAGTGACCAAGATCCCGGCTATGCCGCAACACGTGAAGGAACCCCGCTCCAACCCCTACATCTTCTTCAAAGAAGAAGAAGTCGAAGGCGGCTGGACTCGCGACATCAACGAATACCGCAAACGCCACGCCAGATAACAAAGGGAGACCAACATGGCATTTATTTCTTCTGGTTACAATCCCGCAAAACCGATGGAGAACCGAATCACGGACATCGGTCCTCGTGAATTCAACGACTTTCTTCCGCCGGTTATCAAGAAGAACTACGGGAAATGGGCCTACCACGAAATCCTGGAGCCGGGCGTGCTGGTGCACGTTGGCGATTCCGGGGACAAACTATACACCGTGCGCGTCGGCGGCGGCCGCCTGATGTCAGTTTCGCTGATCCGCGAAATCTGCGACATCGCTGACAAGTACTGCGACGGTTTCGTCCGCTGGACGACCCGTAACAACGTTGAGTTCTTGCTGTCCGACGAGTCCAAGCTCGGCGCGCTGAAGGCCGACTTGGCCGGCCGCAAGTTCCCCGGCGGGAGCTTCAAGTTCCCGATCGGTGGCACCGGCGCCGCCATCTCCAACGTAATCCACACCCAGGGTTGGGTTCACTGCCACACCCCGGCCACCGACGCCTCTGGCCCGGTGAAAGCGCTTATGGACGAGCTGTTCGAGTACTTCCAGACCATGAAGCTGCCCGCTTCGTTGCGTCTGGCCGTTGCTTGCTGCTTGAATATGTGCGGCGCGGTCCACGCTTCTGACATCGGCGTTGTCGGCATCCACCGCAAGCCCCCGATGATCGACCACGAAGTTCTGGACAACGTTTGCGAAATCCCCTTGGCCGTCGCCTCCTGCCCCTTGGGCGCCGTGCGTCCAATAAAGGTCGAGTTCGAAGGCAAAAAGATCAACTCGCTCGATATCAAGATCGATCGCTGCATGTACTGTGGCAATTGCTACACCATGTGTCCGGCGCTGCCGCTGTCCGACCATCAGGGCGACGGCTTGGTCATCATGGTTGGCGGCAAGGTCTCCAACCGGATGTCCATGCCCAAGTTCTCCAAAGTGGTCGTGGCCTTCATCCCGAACGAGCCGCCCCGCTGGCCCACACTGACCAAAATCGTGAAGCACATCGTCGAAGTCTACGCCGCCAACGCCAAGAAGTACGAGCGTCTAGGCGAGTGGGCCGAACGCATAGGCTGGGAAAAGTTCTTCGAACTGACCGGTCTTGAGTTCACGCACCACCTGATCGACGATTTCCGCGATCCGGCTTACTACACCTGGCGCCAGTCCACGCAGTTCAAGTTCACCAACGCCATTAAGTAAGTATTGTCTTTGCCATTCATCCGGGCGCGGGGCAACCCGCGCCCGGAAACAAAAAGAGGGTATTATGGATCCAAAAGACGAGATCATGAAATTTCTGACCGAGAAAAAAGGCAAAACAAAATTCTACTTCAGCGATTTCCCGAAGGTTCTTCCGGAAATGAAGCAGCGCGAAGTGAAGAAGGTTCTTACCGAGCTTGTCAACGAAGGGAAGATCGAATTCTGGTCCAGTGGCAGCACCACCATGTACGGCCTGGCCGGCGTTGGCAAACAGCACGCGACCGAAGAGGGCGAATAGCCCTTTACCGTCGGCCCCCTGCCTTCTTTTGTGCGGTTTGCAATGAGTTCGCTTTCTGAAACGGCCGGCCTGAAGCCCGCGCCGCATCAGCCTGCGAAACAACCGCCCAACTTGCGGGCCTAGCTCCACGCGCTTCCATGAACAGGCCCCGACTCATACTCTCCGGCCTGAGCGGCGGCGCAGGGAAAACCATACTCACGCTCGGACTCTGCCGTGCGTGGCGCCGCAAAGGTCGCTGCATTCAGCCCTTTAAGAAGGGTCCGGATTACATCGACGCTGCTTGGCTCGGGCTTGCTGCCCGTGCTCCGGCCTCGAATCTGGACCCTTTTCTCATGTCAGAAGACATCCTCAAAAGTCTTTTCCTCCACGCCTCGGCAAACGCTGACCTGAGCCTCATAGAAGGAAACCGTGGCATCTTCGACGGAATGGACCTCCTAGGCTCGTGCTCCACTGCCGTTGTCGCCAGAATGCTCGACGCGCCCGTGGTTCTGATCCTCGACTGCACGAAAATGACCAGGACTGCGGCCGCCATTGTCGCCGGCTGCATGGCCTTCGAACCAGAATGCCATATCGCAGGCGTCATCCTCAACCGCACCGCGGGCGAGCGGCATCGCAACATCCTCAGACAATGCATCGAGCACTACGCAGGCATACCCGTCCTCGGCACGCTCCCCAAACTGGCCAGCAATCCCATCCCAGAGCGGCATATGGGCCTGGTCTCCAACCGCGAATTCGAGGGCCAGGAAACGATCCTCGAATCACTTGCCGACATTG
>Ga0247840_10011932_pt1 | contig 10443 bp, 10 predicted proteins | sample LaCruzMarch2015__FD_192404 | JGI IMG/M metagenome (GOLD analysis project Ga0247840, IMG submission 192404) | Freshwater microbial communities from meromictic Lake La Cruz, Castile-La Mancha, Spain - LaCruzMarch2015_17m | ecosystem: Environmental > Aquatic > Freshwater > Lake | place: Spain...
ATAAACAAACGAGGTTAAAAAAATATCAGTTCCGAAAAAGGGAGAGACATACTAACCATGCGAGCGAAATACAGTTTCTTAACGATTACAAAGAAACACATTTAATTTGATTATGCAAAATAATTTTTAAATAAAAATCAATCAGTCGTTAAAAATAATATGATATTATGTATAAATTTCTATTGTGTTTGGGATTGGTATTACAATTTTGATGCAGTGAGTATGTTTTTCAAACATAATTTTTGGGCGTGTATTACTGGTCGTTGCGAAAAAACTTCGCGCTGGACGCTGGTCGTATGTCTCCAGACTACGATCAGTGGAGATTTGCTTTTACCGCGACATAGGCAAAGCCGAACTTTAAGTGCAAGATTACACGCTACGAAGAGCGGGGGATTTCTTTGATAATCTCAATCTCATTATTCAATAAATTCCATAGTTCAATATTTCTATCGTCAATTAAACCTTCTGTATTCATAATTTGGTTAGTTTTTTTCTGCTGTTTTGTTTTAAATGTATGTCTTTGTTTTTTTTAAAATAACTGCTGACGGTTACGTATATGAAACGTTTGGCATTTCGAAGCACTTTCCTGTCAAGTTACAAGGACTTTTGATACGGGCTGAAACCTTCGATAACTCACTGACTGCCAAATGTTTTATATACGATGTTACGTAGGCGTTCTTTCTGTTCTCTTGTCATACAGTTAATTGTTTCAGTCCTTTTTCGTCAATAATTATTTTTTCGTTTTCAAATGTTGTCACCAAAGCAAACCCGTTATAAAATGGTTCTATTGTCAGATAACGATTTTTGTAAACTTCGTTTCCTTGCTTGTCAATGTGAAACCAACCGTTTTTGTCTTTGGCTGTTGCAAAGTTTTTATGGAAAACTCCCAAGTCAAGAAATGATTTGTTATTAATGTACTTTCCTTTGTTGTCAATGTGTCTGTAAAAACCGTCTTGCGATTTTACACAAGCAATTCCGTCCTTGTAGTCGCCTGCGTAAACGTAATTGTCAGCATAAATGGGATTTCCTTTTAGGTCAATATGAAAATATTGGTTGTCTGCGTTGCGAACTATGCAAATGTTTTCTTGGTAGTTTCCTGTCCAAAAGTAAGAATCTGAATAAACCTTGTCACCTTTTTCGTTGATATGAAACCAATGGTTGTTGTCAATTACAGACGCACGATTGCAGTAAAAGCCGAATGTCCGTGAATAGCGATTTGAGTAAAGTTCATTTCCGCTTATATCAATGTGATAAGCACCTGAATTGTCTATTACTGATGCAAGTCCTGGCGAATGAAATTTCAATACTTCAATAAAAGATTTGTTGAAAAGCGGCTTTCCGTCAAACAAAAAATGTGTGTTGTCGTCTGATACTTTTATGTCTTTCCAATTCATTTTTAAAGTTTGTGTAGTTTGTTGTTAATTATTACTGCATGTAAATTCATATGTTTCGCTGATTGTAATGCGTTTTCTGGTGTATGTACGATTGGTTCGCCCTGGATATTAAATGAAGTGTTTATCAAAGCTAAAACATTGTGTTTTTTGTATAGATAGTCAAGTAATTTAAAAACGAAAGGATTATCATTTTCGTTGTTGATTGTTTGTATTCTCGCTGTATGGTTGGTATGAATTGTTCCTTGTAATTCTTTTTCAAATTCTTTCTTAATCGTATAATCCAACAACATATATTTTGTCAAGTGATGAATTTCTTGTTTTGTTACTTTTTGAGCAACTTCTGTAAGCATAATTGGAGCAACAGGTCTGTACCACTCACGTTTTTTTACTTCCATACTTAATTTTTGAGCAATTTCTTTACTATTGGCTAACGCTAAAAGACTTCTGTTTCCCAATGCTCTTGGTCCAACTTCAGCATTATCATTGCATACTCCAACTATTCCGCCTTGCAATATAATTTTCGCTACTTGTTCAATTAAGTTATCATCAACATTGTTACTTGATGTTTCAATTCCGATATTATTCAAATAAGGCGAATGAATGTGAATTTTGTTTCCTTTTATCCATTCGAAAAATGAGGCTGCTCCAATACTTAAACCGCTATCATTACAACAAGGAGAAATAAATACGTCTTTAAAAAAACGCTTTTCAACAATCTTTGAGTTTGTTACAATGTTCAATGCACAACCTCCTGAATAGTATAAATAATCAGATTTTGTTTGTTTTTGTAGTGATTCAATTTTTTGAATAAATTCCCTTTCAAAAATACGTTGAAAAGTTGCTGCAACATTTTGAAAAAACTGATTTTTGTTATCAAATTCATTTATTGTAATTCCAAAAGTGTTTTTTATGGTTTGAAAAATAATGTTTGTGTTTTTCCAATTCCCCTTGAAATAGTCGTTTTCTTTTAACCAATTTTCAATTTGGGTGTTGTAATTACCATAACTTGCAAAACCCATAAGTTTACCGGGTACGCTACAATGTTCACTCGCTTTGGCTTCTAAAATTTGAAAACTCAATGCATTGTCATTAAATAACTTTGATAGATAGCCTAAATCCCAATGAAATTCTAATAATTCAATTTTTCCTTTTGTGAAATGAAATGCTGAAAAGTTGCTTACACTTGAACCACCGTCAAAGGAAATGAGCAAACTATTTTCTTTAAATTCTCCAAAAAATGGCAAACAAGAACCTATATGAGCCAACTCGTGAGAACAATTATAGGCTGAAAGTTCTTTTCCTTCCCAAAGTTGATTTTGATAATAACCAACACCTTTTTCAAATTTCGTTGTTAGGTTTTCATTTATTGAACATTCAAATCGAATACGACCATTAGAAGAAATAAAAGCATTACCAACAAAAGAATTGACACTTACAAAATCAAACTCAACGGGCAATTCTAGTAGTTTGCTTTCAATTAATTCTTCCAAAAACAAATCTAAACGATTATCATATTTTCGTCTTGTAAATCTTTCTAATTGTAAATACTGCAAAATTTTTCCGTTCTGCATAAGACACAAATTGTGGTCGTGGGTAAACCCAGGGTACTTAAAGTTGTGCCGGTCTTTTATTCCGTATATTGCTAATGTCGGTTTAGAATTCATTTTTTATAAAATAAACTTGGTGTGTTTTCTGTTTCAACTTTCCAATCGGTAGGTAAAATTTTTGTTTCAAAAAAACTTTCTTCTTGCTCAAATTCTTCTAACCGCTTTTGCGTGTAATTCATTAACTCCTCATAGCATTTGAGTTTATTGTAAAATTCGTTGTATTTTGAATGGAACTTTTGATATTCAAAAGAATAATGATTTGAACACCAATTGTCCTGTTTTTTAATTGAAGTATTTACTTTTGAAATTCGTTTTTGAGCTAACTGTAAGGGTATTCCTTTTAAGTGATTTGAAAAAGCAAATTCCTTGTCAATACTCAAAAGCTCTTGATTGTTTAATAAGCGGTGAAAAGCATTTGAATAAACACTACTTTTGAAAAATTGAATGTTTTGTGATGATACTTTTAAGATTGTTTCCTTGTAAAATGGGTCGTTCCATAACGATAATAACTGTCCTTTACACTGTTTAGAGAGAACTATATTGTAAAATTCTGTTGCTGTAATTACGCTGTGATTAATTGGTAGATACCACTCAAAAAATACAACTTTTGAAAGAGAAGTTTTTGGATTTATGTTTGTGTAATACTCGTCATCATCTGCAAAAAGAATTATTGCTTCATCGTTTAAGTAGTTATTTTCATAAAAAGCTAATGCTTTCTGATAAATCCAATTGCATATTATTTTTTCTTCTTCATATACATACGGAATTTCATGTCCAGGTAACTCATAAAAAAACACATTGGAATTGCTGTACTTTTCTTTTAAAGTACAAACATCTTTTTTTTTACAAAAAACAAGAATATCAAAATTCATTTTTCCATAATGAGCAAAAAACAAATCGTGGAAATAATCAAAATCGTACATTCTTGTTGCAACTATCTTTTTCATACTTACCAAGTATTAAGAATGTAACGTTTTTCATTTTCTTTAGACGGTCTTTCTTCCCACTTCTCGTAATCGCCTAACCACCTGCAATTTCCGAATGTAAAACCTACAATGATTTTAATTTTAAAATTCTCAATGCGTTTTTGTTTGTACTCTTCATAAAATGCCATAAACCTATGATTTCCGTCAATTAACGAAATGGTGTTTTGATTGTATTTTCCAATCAATATCAACCTTTTTTCGTTTATGGTTTGCTCTAAGCCTTTATTAACAAACTCATCAATCTTAATTTTATGCGTTTTGTCTGGAACAGAATTAAAATCTAATTTCATTGAAAGTCTAATTTCTTCTCTCGGATTTTCAAACCAGCTTTCCTCACTAATAATTTCAATGTGATTTAAACATTCTGGAAACAATAAATCACATTCAAACCAATCGCAATGAGGAATAAATCTATTAAACAGCCAAAACTGATTAAACAAATTCCACCTAATTTCATTTTCCGATGTGCTTTCAAGATTGGGTTTTCTGATTATATCCAAACACGAAGAATTTGAAAATTTATGAATGTTGCTGATTAAATATTCAGCAATCATTCTATTTATGCTTACTTGCTTTATGTTTTCTAAGTATTCTCTCATTTCATCAACTTGCTTTTTAATTTAGAAACTTCGTTTTCAGACAATCCACAACTCATAAAATACTGCTCTATTGTGTTGAATTTTTTTACTTCTGATAAGAAAGTATCAATTTTATACTTTTTAGTATCTGCTTCACTTGCAAAATAGTCCAAATAAAGTTCGTCTTCACTTGCTCCGCACAAAAGGTAAAACAAAGAAATCAAACAACCAGTTCTGTCTTTACCTGCGTGGCAATGAACGGCAATCGCTCCATTTTTTTGTTCAATTATTTCGTTCGCTATTTGTCTAATAGATTCTTTACATTCAATTGCAAAAAAACGATATGCAATTTCGGAATCGCTACCATAATTGTAATTTGCTTTAAAATGTTCTGATTGATTCCAAGGGTCAAAAGGGGCTTCAACAATTTTAATATTGGATAAAAAAAATTGATAAGAGTCTTTTTCAATTTCGTGATCTTTTGATCGTAAATCAATAATTTTAGTAATAGAGTGATTTTTAAGAATAAAATTGAAGTATTCTTCATTTTTTTGATAGCGTGTTAATGTTGAAGTACGATAAATAATACCGCTTTTTATTTTAGAACTATTGTCAGAAATATCTCTGAAATTGAACCCATAATCACGAAGAAAAATCCACTCTAAAAAACTCTGGATTTCTTCTACATTTATCTTGTCAGTTAAGTTTTGGGCTTCAATCGTTTCGTAAAAGAGATTTAAAAGTTCTCTTTTTAGTTGATTGGCTTCGGGCAAATATAACGTTCCTGCTAATCTTCTTAGTCTTTCTCTGCCGTCTTTTCCGTGAAAATAATCTTGATTGTTTGGCAAGTACAAAAATTGAACGTCTCTTCTGTTTAATTGAAGTAATTGTAAGCAATCATTCAACGCAAGATTGTATTGAAAGTATGTTTTGTAAGCATCGCTTCTTTTGTGATAAAGCGAAAATTGCTCAAAATCGTAAATGAATTTATTTACTATTGTTAAATATAAGTTAGCTATGTCTGTTGGATTATTTTGTTTTTCATTAGTGATTTTGTGCAAATAGTTTTCAATAAAATTATGCTTATCAAACAAAACGCATTTACTATAATCCGAAATTTCAGAACCTAAAAAGTATTTATCAATTTCGCTTAAATCTCTACAAATATTGAACTCTAACTTTGCTGTTTTTTTAAAAAACACAACGTACTTATTTCTTAATTCAACCGACAAAACACTTTGCACTTCATTAGGAAATATATTCCTTAATTCTTTCAAAAACGTTTCTTCAATAAAACTATCATTTATCAATATTGACACATCAATATCAGAATTATATGTTCCCATATTTCGTCCAAACGAACCTATTAAAAGCATTGCTTCAACACTAGAAATGTTGTTCCCGTTTATTTTTAACTGCTCTATAATTTTTAACTGTTTCATCACAATTTGTTTTTCAAGGTACTTATTATTTCTTTTAATTCTTCATCGAAAACACTTTGCAGTTCTACTATTTTGCAGTTTACAGCATTCGTCCAAAATGCTTGAATTGCTTTTTCGTTTATCAATTTGTCTGTTGTTTCTGCAAGTTTAAACGCTTGCTTTGGTGGGGCAGGATATGGAATGTCCCAAACTCTTGTTTTTAATCGCTCTAAACAAATTTCTAATGGTGTTTTAAGAATAAGGATAAACTTTAATTCGCTACTTTCTTTTAATGTATTAGCAATCTCTTCGCCTGTATCTCCTAATCCTGTAGCTTCAATTAATTGAAATTTATCAAGTTTTATATTGTTTAAAAAAGTTTGTTTTGCTTCTGTCTCTTTTTCCATTGTTCCGTCTCCGATTTTTATACGAAAATCATCAACGAATAAGTATTCCAAACTTGGAATTTCATTAAGTATTTTATCTGACAAATACGATTTTCCCGAAGCTAAATTGCCGAATACTATTACTTTCATTTTCTTACTTTGGTTTACGCATATTGCAGGTTTTACACAATTCGATTTTCTTGTAGTTTTTCACTAAGTTTTGATAATTGTTGCTTTGCAACACTTCTTCAATACTTGTATTTTCTATGTTGCCAAAATCACCAAGTGTATTTCGCTGTTCGTCTGGAGCACAACAAGGCGAAATTTTGCCTGTGGCAGACACCCAAAGTTCTTTTTCTAAAAACGGACATTCGTAGCTTTCAAGAATTTCCTTGTTTTTATCTTCGTACAATGGAATTATATTTTCTAAAATCACTTTTTCGCCATTCGGTTTGCGGAATTTCTCTTGGGCTTCATAAGCTTCTTTTACATATTCATTCCACTTTACTATGCTTTCGGTTGTTGCTTTCATTGACAAATGTTTGATTTCATCAAAATGTGTCCAAAGATGATGTCCTTTAACTCTATCCACCCCAAGTTGTGCAGCTAATTTAATAATACCAGCCAATTCGTGCATATTGTTTTGCATAAACGTAAGTTGAAACGTTACACGACAGTAATAACCTGTGATTTCAAAGTGTTCATCACGAATACGAACAAACTCTTTCACGTTTGCAACGGCTTGTTCAAAGTCAATTCCTTTCATTATCTCTTGCGAAATTTCGGCGGTTGCACCGTTCCAACTTATTTTCACATCGGTAGTAATTGGCACAATTAGTTTGGCCCATTCTGTAACGGTTTTTTCTGTTGTTCGTGGAAATGTTCCGTTCGTTGTCAAATTCATCTTGATATTGTATTTGTAGCACAAATCAATGAAGTGGGTAAAATGCTTGTAGATTAATGGTTCACCCATTGTGGACGGTATCATTTCCGTAACACCGATTTTTTTCGCTTGCTCAAAAATTGGTTCTAACCATTCTTTTGGCATTCTGCGATGTTTGCCGTTTAGTTTTTCCTTAATGTAAGTCGAAAATGCACTGTGTTCTTCGCACATTGTGCAACTCAAATTACAATCTTCGGGATTAGTGTCAAGCGTGACACGCCAAAGTTTGTAAATGAATTTACTGTAGATGTTTTCTAATTCTTTGCAATGGTCTTGAATGTTTGGAACGCTTCCGTCAGCCGAATACAAATAACCTTTTTCGCCAAACACTTTCATTTTGTCGGGATTTGCAACAGCGAATTTCATTTGCTCTGCTAACGAATTTGCATTACGATGTTCAAACAAAAGTCCGTTTACATTGTGCTGAACATACTCTTTCATTCCGCCAAAATCTGCTGTTATTACAGGAACTTTGCACGATTGAGCTTCGTGAATTACAAGTGGAGAATTTTCTCCCCAAATGCTCGGAATTACAATACAATCAACGTTTGAAAATACATCATTCGCCAAATTGTGATTGATGTATTCACCCGAAAATTCAATCTTATTTTTTGAAGTTTCAGCTAATGCTTTCAAAGAATTTGTGCTTTGTCCGTTTGCTCTGCCAAATATTTTAAGTGTTGCAGGTTCTTCAATCTGGTTAAATGCTTCAATCAGAATGTTTACTCCTTTTGCAGGGATGTGAGTTCCGATATAACCAAAAGTGTAATTTGTTTTCTCCTTTGATTTTTCGGTTTGTGTTAAATATTCCGTTGGAAACCCGTAATCTAAATAAATGATTTTGTTTTCTGGAACCCCAAAGTCATTGATAAATCTATCACGCATATAATTTGAAGGTGCGATAAACAAATCAACTTTGGTGATGATTGCTTTTGTTTCAAACAATCGTTGATGTATCCAACTGCTCCAATTTTCAATTTCTGTATTTTCGTTTTCTTCTCGACCGCTGAAATAAACTTTATAGCAATCAGTCGCACATTTTTTGTCGTTTTGTTTTTCGCACAACTGAAAGTTGTTTGACTTTCCAATACTTCGTGTCAAAAACTGTCCGCGTGGACACATTAACCAAAAGTCGTGAAGTGTAAAAACAATTGGGATTTTTAGTTTATTCAGTTCGTCAATCAAACCAGTTGAAAGATGATTTAGGTGTCCGATGTGAGCAATGTCGGGTTTTATTTGTTTTATTAATTCAGCAAAGTTGTTATCCATTTGTTTATGGCGGTAACCGTCTTTGCCATGCGGATTATTTATGAAGTAAAGGGATAAATTGTCATCTATTTTTTGCTCACGAATGCTAAAACAAAGCAAATAAGGATTTTCTTCCCTTGTCAAAACGGAAACTTTATGATATTTTGAAAGTTCGTTACAGATTGATTGGCTGTATACTTCTGAACCTGCATTGTAATTTGGCGGATAGCCGTGAATAATTTTTAAAATGTGCATTTTACTTGATTTTCAATTAATATAAGCAAGCGGGCTTTGCCCGCTTGCAGAATGCACAGCTATCTCTTACCTTTTTGGTTCGGATTAAGCTGTTTTCCACGATTCCCTTGATTTTTGTCATGGGTCGTGTTGGTTCCACTAGTTCCCTTGTTTGGGTTTTTAATGTCACCCTGATGATTTGCTTTTTTAGCCATAATCACAACAGTTTATTGTTACGCCTACTCTTGAATTGCTTTTCGGCTTCCGCACCGTCAGTTTTGAATGGACTTCAGAATAACCATTTTATTGTCATCTTTGTCGGTTTGCAGTGTCTTTTTTACGCTTACCTGCAACACCGAAATATGTGCAACTCAACCATTCTATTGTACATACATCTGCATAAGTAAAGCAATTTTATAGTACCTACCCGCTATATTTAGCAATATGTGCAATATCGTGTTTTTTTGTCCCCGCAAATATAAACATAATTTTTACAATTTTAATGTAATCATAAACTATTATTGAAAGTATTTTTAAGTTTTGTGTTTATCTCTGGATTTGCATATTTATTGAATTATATTGCATATTATTGCAATTTTACATAGGCTTATCCTATATCGACCTTGTATCGTTCTTCTATTATCGCTATATGCTTTGCATGTCTAGCTAGTGATGGTATATTTATACCGATTACACAAAAAGTAAACTACGGGGTATATATCTAAAAAGTTGATCTATTGAAGTAGCTTACTTTTCATATACTCGGCTAAATACTCTTGCTCGGTTTGTCCGGGTGTGGGGATAAATTCAGCTTTTGCCAAACAGTTTAAGGCGTGTAAATCCATAATGGTGGAATAACCTGAGCGAGCTATTATTTTTTCGGCTCCCAAAAGGTATTTAATAAACTCTATATCTGGTAGATGTGAAACAAGAGTGATATTGTTGATTGTTTTGATTTCTTGATTTTCGGATGGTGTTCCACAAATTAGCAGAACTTTTTGCATGCTATTCTCAAAACGCTTTACTAATTGGTCTTGAAATAAGGTGCGCTGAGGTTCAATACCCGAAATAATAGCTACAATTTCGAAACGTTTATCCATGTTTTCCAAATTGGGATTTTCAAATCGCGATTGCGGACCAATAAAGCTAGCGTTGGTGGGTAAACGATATTTATGTGCCAAGTCGCCTGAAAGGTCACCATTGTGTTCGTAATCAGGTATCCAACAATGAGTGTATTTGTTTATTATTTGCCTATGTAGCCACCATGCAATAGGTTCTAGCATTTTTAGTTGGCATGGCATTTTTATCATTAATTGATGGGTAATGTAAATGCACTCCGTTTTTCTGGTCCATAATCCAAACCGATTGTCCGAAATTACGAGGTCGAATGTTTCTGTTTTTAGTAGATTGGAAAGCCATTTATGCTCTTTGAAAACTGATATCACAACCTGAGGCAACTGTCGTAACAGGGCCATTACTTGTGAATTTTTGGTTGAATAACGAATAGGGTAGGAGGGTAATGACAGTATCTTTAAAGATGGAAATTCATATTGTAGTAATTGAGATGGATATCCATCGGCTACCAATGTAACTTGGTGACCATCATGTACATATTTTCTGATAATTGGTATACAACGAGTTGCATG
>Ga0247840_10011934_pt1 | contig 10443 bp, 9 predicted proteins | sample LaCruzMarch2015__FD_192404 | JGI IMG/M metagenome (GOLD analysis project Ga0247840, IMG submission 192404) | Freshwater microbial communities from meromictic Lake La Cruz, Castile-La Mancha, Spain - LaCruzMarch2015_17m | ecosystem: Environmental > Aquatic > Freshwater > Lake | place: Spain...
CACCAGCGATCATAAAATGGCCTCAAATTTACGTGAACGACTTATCGTTTACCCGGGAAATGATCTTCCTATTCAAATTGATCCCGGGAAGGTGCGTAGGGAGATCCGTTCATTTTTTAAACATGCATTGAAATTACGTCAGGTTTCGGCGGCTGGTGATAATTCGGCCGAAATGGAGCTTAATGCTGCCGGGAATGTGAACTTCGACATGGGGCGCTATGGCATTGAATTCGTTGCCTCACCCCGACATGCCGATGGTATCGTCATCACCGGGCCGATATCGCAGAACATGGCTGAAGCATTGCAGATCTGTTATGATGCCATACCATCACCAAAAATTATTATTCTTGCCGGCACTGATGCCATCAGCGGGGGCATTTTCGATGGAAGTGAAGCGCTCAACAGGGAGTTTTTAAATAACTACCAGGTTGATCTTTATATTCCGGGTAATCCGCCACATCCGCTCACAATCATCAATGGGATTCTGGATTTAATTGGCAGGAAGTGAACAAAGCAATTATAAAATGCATAAATTAGCATCCGCTAGCGCCTGGATTTATGAAAACGAAATTTCTTATTTTATCTGTTATAATGCTCCCTCTGATGGGGTTGGGGCAGGTGATCAGTAAAAAGGACTCTTTGAGTTACTATAAGTTCCACGCTGAAGCAGAATTTCAGATGGTTGGTGATAACGTCAGCACCATTTACTGGCTTAACAAGGCAATCAGGCTTGATCCGAAGGATGATGAGCTTTTTCTGATGCGGGCCTTCGCAAAGGGTGGTTTAAATGACTGGAAAGGAAGGGAGGCAGATTACAGCATTGTGATTGATCTTGATCCCGGAAATATTGCCGCCTACACCGGCCGTGCATCAGCCCGTGTCAATTTAAAGAAATACCAGGAGGCTATTTCGGATTATACGTGGCTTCTCGACGTTGATCCAAATTATTATGGTTTCTATCTTGACCGCGGCTTTTGTAAATGGCAGTTGAAAGACAAAGACGGGGCATGTGCCGATTACCGGAGCGCTTCTTATATGGGAAGCCCTGCCGCCTATGTTCTGGTTATGGAAAACTGCCTGGAATAATCCTGATAGATGAGTCATCTAGTCACATTTCATATGTTAATTTTTATTTTTTCGGGCCATATGGAATAGCCATAAATTATCATTCACGGTTTGCATGTACGTTGTCCTTATGGCAATTTCATGTGTTAATCTTTATTTTTTTCGGGTCACATGGAATAGCCATAAATTATCATTCACGGTTTGCATGTACGTTGTCCTTATGGCAATTTCATATTGTAAGATTAAGTCCACTCCGAAAAGTCCGATCAATTGGATCCTGAGCGGAGTCGAAGGATGCAAACACCTGTTAATAAGGACACTTCGACTTCGCTCAGTGTCCGGTTTTCGTTAAATTGCCTTTTCGGAGTGGACTCAAGATTAATATGCAAATTATTTTAACCAAACCTGTGTTTCTTTTGTATTTTTACCCAGAATCCAGTATTTATCTGACTGATTTATTCAAGCTTCAATAACCCCTGACATGGAAAATCCCGACAAATCTTCAATTAAAAAACCCATCATAGATTGGGCAGAAATCCCCGCCGGAACTTTTACGATGGGTAGCCCGGATGGTGAGGTAAACCGTAAATCCAATGAAAGGCAGCGCCAGGTGACCCTGGGCGCTTTCAGGATGAGCAAGCATGAAATTACCTTTGAGCAATACGACCTGTTTTGTGAAGCCACAGGGAGGGACAAACCTTCTGATGCAGGCTGGGGCCGTAAAAACCTTCCGGTGATCAATGTCAGCTGGCATGATGCCACAGCCTTTGCCAGTTGGATGGGTTGCCGCTTACCCACCGAAGCAGAATGGGAATATGCCTGCCGGGCCGGAACAACAACCCCATTCAACACCGGCGAAAACCTGACCACCAACCAGGCAAATTACAACGGGAATTTTCCTTACAGGGACAATGAAAAGGGAGTGTTCGTGCAAAGTACGATGCCGGTTGGCAGTTATCCACCCAATCCCTGGGGTTTGTACGACATGCATGGCAACATCTGGGAATGGTGTCACGATTGGTTCGATGCCTATCCAACCGAATCGCAAACCAATCCGCAGGGCCCCGATTCGGGATTGTTCCGGATTTTCCGTGGCGGCGGCTGGCGCAATTATGCACAGCTTTGCCGGTCGGCATTCCGCTATAATTATTTCCCCGATTACCGGTATTTTAACATTGGATTCAGGGTGGTCAGTGATCTTATCTAGCTGAAATTCATATCTTACTGTCAGAATAAACCCTGGAACAACCTCGCTTCCAGGCCAGGTTATCTATTATCACATCGTATTTCAGTAGATTGGCGAACAAGGTAAAAAGGGAAACATAAGTTTTTTATTCCATCAGTTTATCTCTTTTGTCCTGAAAAATAATACCGGTAGTCAAAAACAAGCCGGATGCCTGCATACCAAACAGTTCGCGTGGAGGGGAGGCCAATATCCGGATGGTCCTTCACAGCCTGTGTCCGTTTGCCCGGAACATCAAAACCGGCATGTAATTGCAACAGCAAACTTCCGGTCTGTCTTGTAGAATAGGTGCGGAAGGGACGATATTCCACGATCGGGAATTCAAACCTGGTCGTATTTAGCTTATAATATCCCGATATCACATCTTCCGGAGGAAGTACCGTGTAGGTATCCGATTTTCCTCCCACGCCGTACATGCTGATCGCAACTTCCCTTCCCAGGACAAACTGGAACCGTCCGGCAGGTGTGATAAAACCCGTTTGCCATGGGATCAAACCCCCGTTAGCCGATGTAGTGACTACTTTCTGCATTGTATTCGGTGATGTCAGCGCTAAAAGGGGGGCTAAAATAACCAAATCGCCGGGGATCAGGAAAAAGGGTAACCGGAACCGCACAGTGAAGGCAGCGCGGGATGGAATAGCTGAAAGCAGGGCCCCGAAACCTGCTAAATCGGGGTTGCCATTGGAACCATCGTATTCCTGGCTGGAACTTAAATCGATACGACCACCAAGATCGAGGAAGATCAATCCATCGCCCGATTCGTTCAATACACCCTCCATTCCCAATCCAAAACGCAGGCCCAGTTCCAGTCCGGCAGTGAAACCGTAACCCTTCTGATAAGCAAAAAATCCACCGTCCAGGTAATTGATGTTGGCTGCACCGCTAACCCCGGCAAAGGGACCCATCTCAGCCCTGAATCTTGGCATTTCTCCGATCCCGGCCGTCAAACCCGGTATGGGGAAGGTCATCAACACGGTGTCGCACAAAATCCTTACCTGAGGATCTATTGTACGAATGGGCATCACCATGGTCCTGCTTGCGTTGAACGTATCAGGAGTCGCCACGGGAACATCCTTCTGAATAAAGGCAGGATCAAACCTGATCGCTCCGCTCACCGCATCAAGCACTTGTTCCAGGCTCTTAAGAACCGCTTCGGATGTCCATTCAACATCCTCTTCCCGCATCGTGGCATCACCCATTAATACCATTTGTTTACCTCGCCAGGTAGTTACATCCAGGCCTGCTTCGTTATAATAATCATGGGTCCCCTTTCGTTTGGCAGCATCACCCCAGATTCCCATCACATGTCCCGAAGTAAAGCTATCTTCGAGAAAATGAGCTGCAAATGCTTCATCGGCCAGGGCGGAGAGGGCAAGCGCTGACCGCTGTTCGGGTGTAAGATCCTGTGAACGCAGTCGGGCAGCCTTCGACAGGGCGCTCATATGAAACCAGGTATAGGTACCCACCGTATTCATCTCCGTTCCTTCTTTGAAACACAGCGAAAAATAGGTTTCGGGTTTGGTATTCACTGCCGGAAGAACAAGCAGGAAATGCCCGTTGTTTTTCCCGGCCCTGGAGACATATTCCGGATCGGCCCGAAGTAACTTGATATCCGAATCCCTAACCTCGCTGATGCGCGAACTGCGATTTTGCGATTCATCCAGGCCGATTTTAAGCCGGGCGGTGATATCTGCAACTTTCAGGATCCAATCCGATTCGAGAACGATATTGGTCATGTCTTCAGCCGACACTGAATGGTCTCCGGCTATGCCACACCAGGCAGCATAATCGAGACATTGAGGCTGTACTCCCTGGTCCGGTTCAATAACCGATACGCAAAGCCTGGTCTCGTATCCTTTCCTTGCTGATGCCCATAACTGATCGAGAATTGCCCGCCGGCCGGGATCAAGTTTTTTGATGGCAGCAATCATGATTTCCCTGTGCTCGGGGTATAGCCAGGCTGATGCAGACATTGTAGAGAACCATATCAGCAGTATGGTCAGGCAGATTTTTGTTTTCATTTCTTTTAGGGCTTACGCGCACCGGGTGCATTATTTTGGATTTTTCCTGCATGGATTTCAATCAAAGATAAGATTATTTATCACGCTGCCGTAGTGAACCTCTGATTCACGATAATTTTATTTACACCATGGATTTTACAGTGCGGAGCAGGCTCGAAAGAAATAAACCGCCCTATGCTTTTATCACTATTTTTGTCATAGCTATGCTTCGGCTGTTTGAGTTTGCAAATGAAAGCAAACTCCAGCGCTCAGCAAAACTGCATCTAAACACGATTGCTTTCGCAATCCTGTAAAGATGCAGTATAACAAGTTGGATAAAATATATGAGGTTGGTTGAGCGGTCTGTTATACATTCAAAAAGAGGCAGGGAATTGGTTGTTGCCCTGGTCTTTTTGATGACCCTCATGGGCTGTAATGTTACGAAAAATTTTAAACCCAACGAATACCTGCTTATCAAGAACAGGGTCAGGGTAGCCAAGTACAACATACCGGTTGGCAACCTGGAGGATTATTTTCAACAACGGCCCAATGTTAAAATGTTTGGGATATTTCGCTCTAATATTGCCTTTTATAACCTGGGCAGCAAGGGGGAGGATTCCAAATTCAAAACCTGGCTCAGAACCAAAATCGGTACAGCCCCTGTTATGCTTGATACCAGCCTCGTTTCGCTGACCGCCAGGCAGATGTGCGTGTACCTTGCGAATATCGGGTACTTTCATTCTATTGTCAGCGATTCCGTCATTATAAAGAAAAAAAAGGTTACGGTCGTTTATAAAGTATATCCCGCACAACCCTATACAATTAAACACATTTCATACGCGATACCGGATACACAACTCGCAAATTTTGTTTATCGCGATACCAGCAAATGTCTGATTAAACGGGGAGCCAATTTTAATTCATACTTTATTGACGATGAGAGATCCAGGATAACGAACAATCTTTTGAACCATGGATTTTACCGGTTCAATTCCAATTATATTGTTTTCAGGGTCGATTCCAATTTTAAACAACACAAGATGGATGTGAAGGTGGAGATAACGAATCCCGTTGTCCCTTCATTCGATGATTTTACCACAGTCCGGCAGGTCCCTCACAAGCGGTATTTCATTAACAGGATCTATATATATCCCGAATTCGACCACCTTCAATCATTCACAGGCACATACGATACCCTGGTAAAAACATATACCAATCCCGAAAAGAAACATGAGCCCAACAACTATTATTTCCTTTTAAAGGACAGATTCAAAGTAAAACCAAGAACCATTGCGCAATCGATATTTATTACTCCTGAATCGAATTACAACCTCCTGGATGTCGACAAAACCTATACACAAGTATCAAGTTTACAGGTATTTAAATATCTAAACATTGCATTTAGGGAGCCACCTGAAACCGAAACAAACAAAAAGAATGATCTGATCGATTGTCATGTTGAATTGGCGCGCGCACCACCACAGTCTTTTACCTCCTCCGTGGATGGTACCAATTCAGGTGGCGCTTTCGGCGCTCAGGGAAGTATAGGTTATATCAACCGTAATATATTCAGGGGAGCCCAGCTTTTGAAGATCAATTTCACCGGATCATTGCAAATGCAGGCTTCCGGTGGCTTGTCGGACAAATCCTTTTTTAACGTGATCGAGTTGGGAGCTACCGCCGGGATTACCTTTCCCCAGTTCATCCTTCCGATAAAACCGGAAAGGATTTCAAAATATTTTAAACCCAAAACGATCATCTCGATAGGTTACAATTACCAGCATCAGTTTTACTATGACCGGCATATTTCCAATATCTCCTTCGGCTATACCTGGCTGCAGAAGGGCAAGATCAATCACGTACTCAATCCGGTTGAGGTTTCGCTGGTTAAATTGTTCGCCCAGCCGGAATTAAAAGAATTGATCGACAGTTTTCCCGATGCCAAGCTGCACAGTCAGTATTCGGATCACATGGTGGCAGGATTGAGATACACCTTTACCCTCACCAATCAGCAGATTAACAAGGTGAAGGATTTCATGTACATCAGGGCCAATTTTGAGACAGGAGGAAACCTGATCTACGGGATCCAGAAATTGTTTAACGCACCAAAGCATAATGATTTATACTATTCCTTGTTCGGGCTGCCCTATTCTCAGTATGTGAGGCCGACCATCGACGCCAGGTATTACGATGTGATGGGTGACCAGTTTTCGCTTGTTTACCGGCTCTATGCCGGAATTGGGATCCCATATGGAAATTCAAACGTTCTTCCATTCGAGAAGTCATTTTTTGCGGGGGGTGCCAACGGAATGCGTGGTTGGAAAATGTATACCCTGGGTCCCGGGAGCTATAAAAATCCACTTAATGAGATAAGCTACAATCAGATCGGTGATATGCAGCTTGAGGCCAACATCGAGTACCGTTTCCCCGTTTTTGACTGGATTCGCGGGGCCGTGTTTGTCGACGCGGGAAATATCTGGCTGCTGCAGGAGTCGAAATTTTTACCCGGAGGGAAGTTCCTGTTTCCCGGATTCCTGGGTCAGATTGGCATTGATGCAGGATTAGGCTTACGGCTTGATTTTGATTTCTTTGTCATCCGTATCGACCCTGCCATACCCATCAGGGTTCCATCCTATCCTGAGCCTGACCGATGGTATTTCAACAAAATGCAATTGGGTGATATTATCTGGAATTTCGGGATCGGGTATCCATTCTGATCATACTTTTTTTGTTTTATCAAATGTTAATACATTAGCTTAAAAATATTCAATTTTATAAAGGAAAAAACCTGACATTTTCTGCTTCCAGCTGGTCAATGATGATACTTCGGCTGATTGAGCTTGCAAATATCACAGAACTCTTGAGTCCAGCGTACCAATGACCGGTCAATATCATCATTTAGATCATTTTGGCAAATATCACAGTATGATTTACAAATCCAAATCCAGGCTGTTTTTTATAATCCTGGTTATAATAACCTGGATGCCAGGCATGCAAACTTTTACACAGGATCAACTCCAATAGTACATCAAAGAGGGTATTCAGAACAACCTGGTGATGCAGCAAAAAACATAACCTTGCAACGCAGTTTGCTCGCGCTCAGAGAAGCTAAAAGCTGGTACTATCCTTCGGTTGAATTATTAGGCGACTATATGTGGGCCGAAGGCGGTCGTATCGCCAGGAGTTTACCAAGGACATTGAGGCTCATGTCTGTATTTGCTTCATAGCGTACAAAGTGTACAAGGAACTGGAGAGGATACTGAAAACAACGGCCATCAATTTGAGTGTTGGCAAAGTGCTGGACATTGCAAAAACCGTTGCTACTATCAAGATAAGGTTACAAACAAACAATACCACGATGACAAAGACCATGCTTCTCACCTCAAAACAAAAATCTATCGCAATGCTTTTTGATGAAATCTTCTGGAAAAATTTTTAGGGTGTCCCAGTTTCGAAGTCAGGAAGAATACGCTTATCTCCTGAAAGCTACGGCTACAAGCTCCTTTTCCGATCTGGGAATGCCCCATTTTGCAGCAACCTTTTGCCAATTGGAAACAGAAGCCCTTATCTCGTTTAAGATAGTTTCAGCCTGCACTTTTCTCAAGCTGAAATAGCCGGCCACGCTTAAGGCCAAATCATAGTCCAGGGAATTGTCCTCCTCCGAAATGCTCATTTTCAGCCCCATGCCTTGTTCATCGGGATTGATGTCATAGGCAGGAGATAGTCTCCATCCCTTTGAAGTGAGCAAAAAACCATGATTCCGTAAATGGTCATCACAATTTGATACGGCAATATTGAAAACGATCCTGCGCCACAATTGCTCCAGGTTCTGGTCGGTATCTGCACAATGAGCCATCACCCATTCAGCAAGTTCCAGATAACTGACTCCCTTATCTGAATCTGCCCCATCCGTATGACCAAGCAGTGTCATGGCTGAAGCAAAATGGATTCGCCTGCCATTATCTGACCGGTCAAAACGTCTCGTTAAAAAAGTATGGTCTTTGCTGCTAAACTTCTGAGCCCGAAAGTTCGACACCTGAATGTCACAGCCAGAGGCCAATTCTGCCGTTACAGCTTCCCATGCTCCAACATTTTTGGTGTCGTGACAACTTGGAAATTTGGCAATCCACAACATACATGCTTTTTTGCTCTGCCATAGCCTATTTTTTAGAAGCCCGTTCTTTTACCGTTAGTTTTGCATCCTGTAGTCGTCTTCCCAACTCATCGTCTTTGGCAACCAGCAGCAGATCCTTTTCCAATCCGAGTACAGCAAGTACCCGAAAATAGTAGCCAATGGCAACGCCTTCTTCGCCTTTTTCTATTTTAATCAGGGTATTCCGGGATATTCCGGCGCGCTCAGCCACCTGCTCCGAGGAATGATCCCGCCTCAGACGTGCATATTTTATGTTTTCACCAAAGGCATGGAGTGTTCGTTGCTGACTTGGCAATAGGGTGCGTTTCATATCATAATGTTTATAATCGTGCGCAATATTAATGAATTTTGCGCAAAATCACAAACATTATAAAAAGTAAATTCAGCTAATATTTCATTTTCCAATTGCCCTGCTGTTATCGGTTGTCACATTTGAACTTGACTTCGGGCGCGGAATCAAAACAGTCGATTTTTTTATCCCCGGCAGCCTGATGCCGGTAGACTTCCAGTACTTTGGGGTAGCCCGTGAAACCATGGACACGGCAATAACCGAGTTCGTTTTTGCTGGTGAAAATAGTCAGCCAGTCAGAAGAAAAGGAATTACCCTGCGATTTGCTGGCACTGGACCACACGATAGATCTGGAAGGAAACCTTCTTTAGGATGGTTGTTGGCTGCTTCCGGAATCAAAGAGCCAATCTTATAGTTACGCCTATTTTTCTATTACGTAAGCCTTATTCTTCTGAAATTTATTAACTTGTAATTTGAAAGAAGGGATAAAAGTAACAAGTTCTTCAATTTTACTAGTTTGGCTATTTAAAACAGCAATAATGACAGGATATTGGTCAAGATTCTGTTGAAACATCAAATTTTTGTCAATGGTCAGCAAGAGATCAAAATTGTTTTCGACACAATATGTCATCAGCATCCCATTTTTTATTCCACTCAAGCCCAACTCAATGACTGTAAAAACTTCAAATTCGTCCAGATGGTGTTTCAAACGTTTTGGAACACATTCATCAAGCAAAATTTTCATTCAGAATGTTTGTTGAAGTTTCAATTAATTTTTGGGACATTTCAAGAATTTTTACCACTTGATCTTTGCTGACGCCCTCAAAGTCTTCAAGAAAGGCCTCAATCGAATCACCAGTTTCCAAATAATCAAAAAGATTTTTAATTGGGACTCTGGTTCCAAAAAACACAGGAGTCCCACCTAAGATATCTGGGTCAATATTTATTACTCGTTTGGCCATTGGCTTGAAATTGACAATTCAAAGGTAATCAATTTTATCGAATCAGATGAACCACTGATCTCCATTATTTTCTAATTTTGTTTTATGTATCAATACACCGCCTTCGGCTTGCAAATAGCCTCAGAACCCGAACTCCCCGGCCTGATGCCCGGCGCCGGAAACCCTGATTTAACGATCAGGTTCGGAGAGGTGTCTGAACACCTTCCTGAACCACTCAAGGGTAAAGGAGTTGCCTATGAAATATCAGGGGACCATTTCCTGTTAAGAGTACACGGTGTCGCCCGCTTCCTGGTGAACCATGGAAACGAAATCATCATTGAACGGGTGGGCGAAGCAGAGGATATCGACCTCAGTGTATTCACCATCAATACCCCGATAGGCGCATTATTGTATCAGCGTGGATTTTTGCCGATGCATGCCAGCGCCATTGAGGTAAATGGCGGTTGCGTGATGTTCACAGGCGCTTCAGGCGTGGGGAAATCAACCATCCTTGCCTCTTTATATCAGCACGGCTATGTTTACTGAATGATGAATATCAGGCTGAAAAACTAAACCAATGTTCCTTTTCGTTTTTTTCTGCCTGGAGCGGTACTTATCGTCATATCGAAAAGAACATCGGGATCAATGTCAAGCGCTGCAGGATATGTTTTGCCATCAATATCTTTCATGGTTATACCGTTTTCCCAGAATAATGTCGACCCATCACATTTAACCTCTGAAAAACGGGTTTT
>Ga0247840_10011935_pt1 | contig 10442 bp, 6 predicted proteins | sample LaCruzMarch2015__FD_192404 | JGI IMG/M metagenome (GOLD analysis project Ga0247840, IMG submission 192404) | Freshwater microbial communities from meromictic Lake La Cruz, Castile-La Mancha, Spain - LaCruzMarch2015_17m | ecosystem: Environmental > Aquatic > Freshwater > Lake | place: Spain...
TCGCATTTCGGAGGTGATTGATACCGAATTGAATAAATAATTTGCCAATAATGGTAAGTTGTAAATGGTAAATAGAAAATAAAATAATGGCTGGTTCAAACTTTGTTGATTACGTAAAAATATATTGTAGATCGGGCAAAGGCGGTGCAGGGTCTAAGCATTTTCATCGTGATAATCTTACTGCTAAGGGTGGTCCTGATGGCGGTGATGGTGGTCGTGGTGGTCATATTATTTTACGTGGAAATAAAAATTTGTGGACGCTTATTCATTTAAAATATGCACGTCATATTTATGCCGGCGATGGCGAAGGTGGTAGCTCGAGTCGTAGTTTTGGTAAGGATGGGGAGGATAAATTAATTGAAGTTCCCTGTGGTACAGTTGTTTACGATTCCGAAACCGGTGAATGTTTGGGTGATATCACAGAACATGGTCATGAAATTGTTTTAATTAAGGGTGGTCGTGGAGGATTAGGTAATTGGCATTTCCGAACTTCTACACTTCAAACTCCCCGATTTGCGCAGCCCGGCGAAGACCGCATCGAGCATACTTTAATTTTGCAACTCAAAGTGTTAGCTGATGTTGGGTTGGTTGGTTTCCCAAATGCCGGAAAATCCACTTTATTGTCAGTTGTATCGGCTGCTAAGCCCGAAATTGCCGATTACCCTTTTACTACTTTAGTGCCTAATTTAGGCATAGTTCCCTATCGCGATAACAAATCTTTTGTGATGGCCGACATTCCCGGAATTATCGAAGGAGCTGCCGAAGGTCGTGGTTTGGGATTGCGTTTTTTGCGCCATATCGAACGAAATTCGATTCTGCTTTTTATGATTTCTGCCGATAGCGATGATATTGTAAAAGAGTTCAATGTATTATTGAATGAATTGAAACAATACAATCCTGAATTGGTCGACAAACAACGGATTTTAGCTATTACAAAATGTGATATTCTGGATGAAGAATTGTCAATTGCAATTAAAAACGAACTTCCCATAGGAGTGGAAACTGTTTTCATCTCTTCAGTTACAGGACTGGGGTTGAACGAGTTGAAAGATTTAATCTGGACAGAAATCAATAAAGAATCGAATAAAGTAGTCGAAATTAGTCATCGTCCAATGGAAATTATTCCATTAGAAGAAGTGGAAGATGATTGGGATGAAGAGGTACAAGAAGAATGGACAGATGAAGAAGATGACGACGACGATGATATTTCGAAATATAAAGGAATTGGTTGGGATGACCTTTAATAATTAGGAATTGGAAATTAAGAAATTGGAAATTTTACATTATCCTGTTCTATCAGGCTTTTCTGAATTGCTACACTTCTGCACTACCCGTCATGGTGGTGTGAGTTCTGGAAACTACGGCACATTTAATATTAGCCCTTTTTCGGGGGATAATACTGAAAACCAACAGGTTAATCTAAGTATTTTAGCAACAAAACTTCAAATTACTCCGCAACAAATTATTTTTCCTTATCAAACCCACAGTGATTGTGTAAAAATTATCAATTCTGATTTTTTACAAATGTCGGATTTGGACAAAAAAAATTACCTCGATAGTGTTGATGCAATAATTACCAATTTACCCCAAATTTGCATCGGAGTTACTACTGCCGATTGTGTTCCGGTTTTAATTTTCGATAAGCTAAATAAGGTTGTTGCAACAGTACACGCAGGTTGGCGTGGCACGTGCTCGCGCATAGTTGAAAAAACGATACAGCAAATGATAAATACCTTCGGAACACATCCCAACAATATTTTTGCAAGTATTGGTGTTTCAATTTCACCTGAAGTGTACAATGTAGGCGATGAATTGATTCAAGAATTTGAAAAAAGCAACTTTCCGATAACTGAAATTTTCAGTTGCCGAGAAAATCAGCAATTTCTCGATTTGTGGAAAGCAAACAAATGGCTTTTAATGCAATTTGGAATTCCTGAAAACCAGATTGAAATTGCCGGAAAGTGCTCATTTACAAATGCAAACGAATTCTTTTCGGCTCGAAAACTTGGTATTAAATCTGGTAGAATGTTAAGTGGGATAATGCTGAAGTGAAAGTATTCAATTTAGTAGTTTGTTCCATTGGCGACTTTTCGCGTTAGTGTATCCTGATGAATTAGTAGCTTTGTAAGAAACACATAAATTTTTCTGCGAAATTTATATTCAATACTTAAATGGTATGTGTGTTGAAAACTTTATGGCTTGATAACCATCAATTTAAAAAATTTTAGTACCTTTGTGCACGCTTAAAATAATACGACATTCATTAATTTTATTGATTAAATCACATTTTTAAAATAAATTAACTTGAGTGATTTATACCTGAATGTGCGAACATTTTAAAACGTAACTATCTGAATGACAAATAATTCTACTCCCGAATATATATTCGAAGCAAGCTGGGAAGTTTGTAATATGGTAGGCGGTATTTACACGGTACTTTCGACCCGTGCTGCCACCCTAAAAAAACAAGTTGGTGATAAACTGATTTTTATTGGCCCCGACGTTTGGTTGGGCAAAGAAAATCCCTACTTTATCGAAGACAAATCTTTCCACCCCGAATGGCTAACATACACAGCCGAACATTACCATTTATACATACGAGTTGGTCGCTGGAAAATTCCGGGCGAACCGCTGGCTGTATTGGTTGATTTTTTGCCATTAATGGAGCGCAAACACGAAATATATGGTCATGTGTGGGCAAAATATGGTGTAAATTCCATTGCAGCTTATGGCGATTACGACGAATCGTCGATGTTTGGCTTTGCTACCGGAATGGTGATTGATAGTTACTACCGCTTTTTTAAACTCACCAAAAAGAACGAAGTTATAGCCCATTTTAATGAATGGATGACTACTTTCGGGGCGTTTTATATAAAAGAAAATCTACCACAAGTAGCTACCGTTTTCACTACGCACGCCACATCTATCGGGCGTTCCATTGCCGGAAATCACAAGCCTTTGTACGATTATATGAACGAATATAATGGCGACCAAATGGCAAACGAACTCAATATGGTTTCGAAACATTCCACCGAAAAAGTGGCAGCACACGAAGTTGACTGCTTTACAACGGTAAGTGACATTACGGCTATCGAATGCGAGCAATTGCTTGAACGTAAGCCCGATGTAGTTACTCCAAATGGTTTTGAGGACGATTTTGTTCCCAAAGGAAGTGCATTTACAACAAAACGAAACCTTGCACGCAAAACTTTCCGTAAAGTGGCCGAAACACTTTTTGGGTACGAAATAGAGGATGATGCTTTGTTTGTAGGAACTGCAGGCCGTTATGAATACAAAAACAAAGGAATTGATACTTTTATTGAATCGTTGAAATATTTGTACGATTTTCAGGACATGAATCTTCAGGTGGTAGCATTTATAATGGTTCCGGCTTGGAGCAAAGGCGCTCGACTTGATTTGTTACACAGCTTAAATCATCCGGATTCGAAATTGTATTCCTACAATCGCAAAACTACACACGAACTTCACGATTATTACAGCGACAATGTGATGGGCGCTTTACACTGGTTTCACATTCATAATCAAGAAAATGAGCGTGTTAAAGTTGTATTTGTACCTTCGTATTTGGATGGCAAGGATGGTATTTATAACAAATCGTATTACGATTTATTGATAGGACTCGATTTGACGGTTTTTCCGTCGTACTACGAACCGTGGGGTTACACACCGCTCGAAAGTGTGGCTTTTTCGGTTCCAACCATTACAACCGATTTATCAGGCTTTGGGCAATGGGTTTCGGCAAGTCCGCAGGAAATTGAAACGGGCGTCGGAATTATTCATCGCTCTGACTATAACGGTTACGAAGTGGCAAAAAAAATTGCAGCTATGGTGTATAACTTTAGCAAAGCGGATGCAAAAGAGCTTGCTGCGATTCGCAAAAAGGCCTCGGCAATATCCAAAAAAGCCTTATGGGAAAATTTTATTACTTATTACACACAGGCATACGGCATTGCCATTGCTAATAAAAACAAACGATTGAAAAGCAAAACTGCAAACGTTTGAAATTAATTAGAACCAGTATGCAAAGCTTAGTTTTAAATTCAAAGACGAATTTATATAACTTTGCATTCAAAATATAGAAGGTATTAGTATCCAGAAATAACGAATTATTTTATGAAAATCAAAGTAAACAATGTAAATGAGGCAAATTGGAAGGTAATAAACGTTAAATCGAATTTACCCGAAAACTTAAAGAAATTAGAAGAAATTGCTCACAATTTGTGGTGGGTTTGGAACAGCGATGCCAAAAACATGTTTCGAACAATTTGTCCGGATTCATGGATAAGAGCACATTCAAATCCGGTTTCGTTGCTCAATATTTTGAGTTACGAAAAACTCACTTCACTTGCTAACGACGAAGCATTTCTCACACGGTTAAATATCATATACGAAAAATATAAAGCATATATCAATACTCCCTATCGTCAGGATCGCCCAAAAGTGGCTTATTTCAGTATGGAGTATGGTTTGACGGAAGTTCTTAAAATTTATTCGGGCGGTTTGGGTGTTTTAGCCGGCGATTACTTGAAAGAAGCCAGCGATTGCGCTATCGATTTAACAGCTGTCGGTTTCTTATATCGTTACGGTTATTTTACACAAACTTTATCGGTTGAAGGCCAGCAAGTGCCACTTTACGAAGCGCAGAATTTTAATAATTTGCCCATAAAACAAGTAAAAGATAGCAACGAAGAACCAATAGTTGTGGAAGTTCCGTATCCCGACCGCATTGTATATGCTTATGTTTGGAAAGTTTCGGTGGGGCGTATAGCGCTCTATTTACTTGATACCGATAATGATATGAATAGCGAATATGATCGCTCGATAACACATCAGCTTTATGGTGGCGATTGGGAAAACCGCATGAAACAAGAAATTATGCTTGGAATTGGCGGAATGCTTACTTTGAAAAAATTAGGTATCGAAAAGCAAGTTTATCATTGCAACGAAGGTCATGCTGCATTAATAAACGTACAACGATTGGTAGACTTAACGGTAGACAAAGGTCTTACACATTCGCAGGCATTAGAAGTGGTTCGTTCGAGCTCACTTTACACAGTGCATACGCCCGTTCCTGCCGGACACGATAGTTTTTCGGAAGACTTATTCGGAAAATACATGAGCGAATATCCTGCAAAATTACAACTTTCGTGGGATGAGTTTATTGATATGGGTCGTGAGCATCCCGGAAACAAGGAAGAGAAGTTTAGCATGAGTGCTTTTGCTTGTAATACATGTCAGGAGGTAAACGGCGTAAGCTGGTTACATGGTAAGGTTTCGCAGGAAATGTTTAATCCAATTTGGCAAGGCTATTTCCCTGAAGAATTGCACGTTAACTATGTAACAAATGGTGTGCATTTACCTACATGGACCGCTTCGGAATGGAAAGCTGTATACGAAAAATATTTCTCCAAAGATTTTTATTCCGATCAGTCGAATATGAAAATTTGGCAAAAAGTATACGATATTCCCGATGAAGTAATTTGGAATACCCGTATGCACATGAAAAATCGGTTGGTCGATTTTATCAAAGTTCAATTCCAAGAAACATGGTTTAAAAATCAGGGCGATCCTACACGCATCGTTAATATTCTTGGCGCCATCAATCCAAATGCATTAATTATAGGTTTTGGTCGCCGTTTTGCAACTTACAAACGTGCACACTTGTTGTTTACTGATTTGGAACGCTTGGAGCGCATTGTAAATAACCCAAATTGCCCTGTGCAGTTTCTGTTTACCGGTAAAGCGCATCCTGCCGATGGTGGAGGTCAAGGCTTAATTAAGCGTATTATTGAAATTTCGCGTATGCCTCAGTTTCTCGGAAAAGTAATTTTTCTCGAAAACTACGATATGCGTTTGGCAAAACGCTTGGTTTCGGGTGTTGATATTTGGTTAAATACGCCAACTCGTCCGCTCGAAGCTTCGGGAACATCAGGCGAAAAGGCACAAATGAATGGCGTTTTAAACTTCTCGGTACTCGATGGATGGTGGCTCGAAGGCTATGTAAAAGGCGCTGGCTGGGCATTAACCGAAAAACGTACCTATCAAAATCAGGAACATCAGGATCAGTTAGATGCAGTAACTATTTACAGCATGCTTGAGAATGAAATTGTGCCGCTTTATTTTGCAAAAAACACCAAAGGTTATTCGCCGGAATGGATTCAGTATATCAAAAATTCGATTGCATTGATAACACCACGCTACACTACAAAGCGTATGATTGATGATTATATTCAGAAATTCTATACAAAACTTGCATCACGTTCGGCAGTTTTACGCGAAAATAATTTCAAAAAAGCTATTGAAATTGCTGCTTGGAAGGAAAAAATTGCTGCCGGTTGGGATGCTATTACAGTTGAAAGTGTTGAAATTCCAGAAAATTTGATTCACAACCCTTCTGTAGCCGAGAATTATGACCTAAAAGTAGTTCTCGACACAAAAGATTTAAACGACAAAGGGATTGGAGTAGAGTTAGTTGTAACATATACCGACGATAATAATAAAACCATGCTTGCCGATGTAGAGGAGTTACAATTGATAAAGGCAGAGGGTTCGAAACTGATTTATGGTTTGGAATACAAACTCAACAGAGCCGGAACATTTAAGTATGCTTTCCGTATGTTCCCCAAAAATGAGGATCTTCCGCATCGTCAGGATTTCTGCTTTGTTCGTTGGATATAAGCCAATTATTCAGAATTTTCATCCAAAAAAAAATCCATATAGAAATATGGATTTTTTTTTTGGATAATATTGAGCCTTCTCTTATAACAGTATCATTATAAATCAATTATCTCGTTTGTTTCGAACTCAATTTTCACCAATGTACCCTCATTTATATTACTTTTAACAATTAAAATTGTGCCCAAAAAAAATGCACGCTCCTTCATGTCTAAAATTCCAAACGATTTGTCGGAGTTTACATTTTCTTGATTAAACCCTACTCCATTGTCAAGAATTTCGAGGCTAATGCGATTTTCAACCTTAAATAGTTTTACAGTAACTTTGGAGCAGTATGCATGTTCGGCAATATTTGATAAAGCTTCTTGCAAAATACGATACACAGCAATTTTCTTTTGCTCATCGAGCAAAATTTCTGTTATTGAACATTCGAAAACACAAGTTATGTTATTTATTAATTGAAATTCGCTACAACTCAGTTTTATTGTTTCAATTAATCCTAATAATTCCAAATCGTCCGACTTCAATTGCCCTACAATATCCCTAACATTGGTTATTGTATTGTCAACTATCTGAACTAATTGAGTATATTTGGAGTGAATTTTTTTAAAAACAATAGAGTTTATCTCGCTTTCAATATTCTTTTTCCATAAACCCATTTCAATTTTCATTGCTATAAGTACCTGTCCGATAGAGTCATGCACTTTATTGGCAACAAATAATCTCTCTTCTTCGCGTATTAATTGTAAATGTGCTGAAAAGTTTTTGAGATGATCGGTATGTTTTTGCAAAGCAATATTTAATGCTGAAATCTTTTTGTTTTGATTGTAAATCGTAAGCTGAGTTTTAATGCGCGCATTCACCTCTTCGAACTGAAAAGGTTTTGTAATATAGTCAACACCACCAACTTCAAAGGCTTTTACAATATCTTTCGAATCGTTCAAAGAGCTAATAAAAATAACAGGTATTTGTTGTAATAGTGAATTTTTCTTTAGCAACTCACAAACTTCATAGCCATCCATCTCGGGCATCATAATATCGAGCAAAATAATATCGGGAATAATCTCCATTGCTATTGAAATAGCATTTTTTCCGTTCGAAGCCGAATATACATCATAGTTATTCATTTTTATTACTTCCGATAACAAGATGATATTAAATGGTTGGTCGTCTACTATTAATACTTTTTGAGGTATTGAATCGTTTTCTTTAAGCATGTTTGTATTCGTAAAATTAGTTTCCTTAGCCCAATTATGGGTCTTTTATCATTAAATTCGATAGCGTGTTGATATGTCGAAGAAAAATTTGCTACCTTTATTCTCTTCACTATTTAGTTGTAAAGTTGAATTCATTTTCTCTGTTAGCATACGCGAAATGGTTAATCCTAAACCGGTTCCACCATATTTTCGAGTAGTACTATTGTCTCCCTGAACAAATGGTTTGAAAATTTTTTGCTGCACTTCCGTACTCATTCCAATGCCGGTATCGCTTACCATAAACCTATACGTACAATATTGTTCATCGATATGAGTTTTTGATATTTTAAGTTCCACAACCCCTTTTTGAGTAAATTTTACAGCATTTGCCAGCAAGTTAATAAGTATTTGTTTCAATCGTAGAGGGTCAACAAAAACATGTATAGGCAAGTCATTTTCAATGCTTAATTTCAATTCTAAGCCTTTGGCATCGGTCTGATATTTTACGGTATTGATTGTTTGTTCGGCCATTTGAATTATATTTGTTTCAATAATTTCCAAATCCAGCCTTCCGGCCTCAATTTTCGAAAAATCGAGTATCGTATTTATAATTCCCAGAAGATTATTACCTGATATATTTGCATTTTCGCAATACTGTTTTTGTTTTTCGTCAAGCGAAGATCGAAGCAATAATTCGGTGAAACCAATCACAGCATTTAGTGGTGTGCGTATTTCGTGACTCATATTGGCCAAAAATTCCGATTTTGCTTTATTTGCTGCTTCGGCAATCTGTTTCGATTCCTCCAAATCCTCCATCATACTCAATAGCTGTTTTTTGCTTCGCGATAAATCGGATAGATGCTTCTCTTTTTCTATTTGAGATTTTTTTATGTCGGTAATATCATTGAAAGTATGGATATAGCATGATTTATTTTCAAAAATACCTTCTATCATGGAAATCGACAAGTACTTATGCTCACCATTTTTGGCGGTTATAACCAATTCATCCCTCGACATAGAGTTACAGACATCAGATAAAATACAATTACATTCGTTTTTTTTGCTTAAAAAATTATTACATTGTATGCCATAAACATCTTCTTTTGTAACCTCCAACATGTTCAATGCAGCATTATTTATATAAAGAACTTTTCTATCAATAGTGTCTGAAATTAACACTCCAGTATTTATAATTTCAAGTATGTTTTTATAGTTTTTTACCATATACGAAACATCCTCCCTTATAACTGCAAATGCTTCTTCAATTTCTTTTAATGGATTATTAGGGGAAGTATTGTTATCAAAATCAATAATTTCATCGTCGTTTTCCCAAATAATACTGCCACACAAATTGACAATTTCATCGATATGCTTTTGACTTACAGAAAAGTTTTGGGTATCGACTGGAAGCTTTTTATGATACGAATTTACTTTTTCAAAAGCTTGTTCAATGGTATCTACAAAAGTAAAATGTTGACTCACAAAGGTGGAAAAAAGCCGTACTGAAATTTTCATTCCAATAGAAAGTCCACAAATTATCGAAAGTTTAGGGCTACATTGATATTTCTCATTAATTCTTTTTACTTCGTTAGCATAATATCTTTTTTCGCTTATTGATGTGGTATCAATAATATTCGAAAAATCGGTAATATTAAAATATTTTGTGTCTTTCAAATTCCCTTCGTCAAATGCCAAATCCAACAAATGAGTTGCTTTTTTTAAATCCTCAATATTGTTCGATTTGCCATGTGCGGAAACATACAAAAATCGACCATTAATTATTCCTATGGTATATCTAAAATTAGTTCGAGGATTATAGAATTGCCATTCAGGTTTAAATTCAACATCATCAAAACTTAATTTTTCATTTGAAATTTTCTCTTTTTTGTTAGTTTTAATACGGCTAAGTGCGTTTATTTTTTCGAAAGCCTCTTCAATAGTATTTGTGTAAAAAAAACGTTGATTAATAAATCGTGCTACCAATTTATGTGAAGTTCTCAAATATAAATCTGCACCGCTAACAAGGGTACAAAGCGGAATACAATTATATTTACGATTAATTCTATTGACTTCGATAGCATAATTTTTCTTTACATTTACCGACATTTCTTTAAGCTTAGAATACTCTACTATAGCCATATATTGTTTTCCATACATATTTGATTCGTCAAAAGCCTTATCTACAATGTCCATTGCATTTCGGATATCATTGGAATTATTAGCCTTGCCACCAAACGAAAACAGAGTAAGCTTGCCTGGAATTACTCCTACTTTAATTTCAAAGCCGGTATGTTGATTGGAATATTCCCACTCGGGTTTAAATATCATATGCTCGGAGCAATATTCATTCTTTACATCTGCCATAGGTTAGTCCTCCACACTTTTATACTTAGTTTCTTTTCCTAATAGTTTCAGCAAATTATTTATATCGGTTTTTAATTCTAATATTCGTTCTTCTCTACCTGTCATTAGTCGATTCATGTTTTCGGTTTCCGACAGAATTTTTGCGAGTTTCTCTTCGTCCTTTTTTTTCTCAGTGATATCAATCAT
>Ga0247840_10011940_pt1 | contig 10439 bp, 5 predicted proteins | sample LaCruzMarch2015__FD_192404 | JGI IMG/M metagenome (GOLD analysis project Ga0247840, IMG submission 192404) | Freshwater microbial communities from meromictic Lake La Cruz, Castile-La Mancha, Spain - LaCruzMarch2015_17m | ecosystem: Environmental > Aquatic > Freshwater > Lake | place: Spain...
ATTATCGACCCGGTCATTGCCCATTCTTTAAATGGTTTTTCAGCATCCCTCGAATTTATGGGCCATCCGGTCACCTTAACCTATGTGGTAAAGGAGGATTGTTTTGGTCCTAAAGCCATCACAATTAACGAAAAACCGGTTGAGTTCACCTGCGAAGAGAACAAATACCGGCAGGGAGGGGCAATCATCCCGGCAGACCGGTTTTTAAACTTGTTAAATCGACAGGATAATAGGATTGAGATACAGTTATAGAACGGCTCTCTGAGCGTTGTGTCAGTGATTTCTAACTGGTTTACTGCTTAATAATCTTAATAGTTTCAGTATTATCTCCCGTGATTACACGCATAAAATAGACTCCTGATGGCCTGTCGGATAATGAAAACTCATGCTTACTTTCTCCCTTCAGGACTATCGATAACACCTTTTCATCCCGAATTCCATATACATCTACCGTAACCTCATCAGTTGAATTCTCTCCATTTAACTCCAGAATGAAGCTGCCGGTGGTGGGATTCGGATAGATTTTTATTTTAGAATCGTTCATGTAATTAATCCCGACATTTCCAATGGCAACTTCAACCATGACGGTGTCTGCAATACAACCGATTGTATTATCGGTTTCTACTAATAAGACATACCCATACCCTGTTGAGAGCCATTGAACAGTAATACTGCCGCCAGTTTGATCAATTTCATAACCCCCGGTAACCGAAAAATCGTATGAATGGTATTGTTGTTCATTTACCGAGTAGACTGCCACCTCATTTTCACCAACATAACGTGATCCGGAAATAGCAGCAGGTGGGATTGTCAGAACAGTCAGAAAGGCTGTTTCACTTGTATCCGCGCCATTATTATTAGAAACGATACACCTATAGCCTGCCTGATCTTCGGAATGCGTGTTAAATATCCAGTAAACGCTATCATTGGCATTTAAAACATCGATGCCATCCTTTTGCCATTGATAAAAAATTGGCTCCACCCCCGATACCTGAATGGAAAAAAATGAATTCGCACCATTACAGACCGTCTGATTATGAGGTTGACCAATAATTACTGGTTGCATCACGTTTGAACAATCGCACCAATGACTCCCCAGACTGTCGAAAAAGTTGACAGGCATTGAATCGTATTCAGCAAAGGCGTAAAAACTATTGGGAATACCATTTGTGGTTGAATCTCCGTAATGGTTCATCGCAATTCTGTCGATGCCATACGCAACCGTATGTTTCCTGATCAGGGTTTTACTTTTCGTCAGATAAACGCCATCTCCTCTCCAGTAAGGTTTGGTATCTGACCAGGCGCCCGTTGTTCCGCCGTTAAAATCAAAAGGCCGGACACCAATTTCGCCGAAAATATCAATGTCTTTCCATGATCCGCCGGGTTGTAATTTCTGAAGTGAGATGGCATCATCGCCATTCCAGAAACAAACATTGCCACCGGGAGTCGTTCCATTATAATCGTAGGGTGCAAGCCAGTCGGCTTTTGCCCTCAGGGCAGGCCATACCATAGTATCCTGTCCGGCAGGAATGGTATCCTGAATCATAACCCACGTTGACCAGGGCCCGATGGTTCCTGTCAGCGGAAGGACAAACAACGGATTTTCATCAGAGGTAGTGCTGCCATTTGACCAGCGAATAAGGCGATAAACGTTGTCAAGGGTTATCGGAACACTGGTGGGATTATACAATTCAAGGGCTTTGTTGTTATTCCATCCTTCAACATATTCAGACATGAAGAGGTCGGAACATCCGGGTTTAGGAGAGGTAACCAACTCAAAGTCATCGACCATTAATAAAAAAGAATTGTCCGAAACGCATTGAATACCGATGTACACCGTTTGACCGTTATATGCATTCAGATCAAACACGTTTAATTCCCATCCGGTGGCCGGGGCGGTGAGGTAGTTTGTTCCTGAAATGATCGTGAAGTTTGAAGGAAGTGAATTTGTTGTTGAAATGCCAACCCTGTAACGATCGAGACCATAAAGATCCAGATATGATTTTACCCAAAAGGAAACAGAGGAGTTTGTCCTCAGCTCAACTTGCGGTGAAATCAGCCAATCATTGTTAACCATTCCATTAGAGGCAAAGCAAGCTGCAAATTTACTGCCGGAGTGGGGCTGGATTGACTCGCTTGTCATGGGCGGCGTGGTGGCCGAAGGATTAAAGACCATGAAAGATTTCGGCAGGAATTGATTTGGAAAAGAGACTCCCTCGATGCCAAATGTAGTACCTCCATCCATATCGAACGTGGTCCAGGGAGGGAAAGCAATGTTGAAATCGGAATAGGTTTCGAAACTGTCGGCAGAGCCCTTCGTGTCGGGGTTTGTTGGAATGAAGCTGGCAGATTGCTTCGTACCCAACAATGGTCCGGCATTTCCCGACACCCGATTAAAAGTTTGTGATTTGGCATGACTGCCCATCATCAGGAATGCGACAAGGATTATATATTTTTTCATCTGATTAATAGATTCATAAAGTCTATCCGCATTTTTCTTTGAACTAAGTATATGAACAGTTTCCAGAATCGAATTATACTCGTCCAATGAGATTAATACGGACCCGTTACCTGAACCCCTTTTAATGATCAGGGTTTCATTGTTTTTTTCAACATCATCAAGATATTGTTTGAGTTTAGTCCGGAACTCAGTGAAGTTTGCTGCTTTCATGCTTTTCATTATTAAGTTACTTCATGAGTACAAAAATAAGTACATACACGGTAATTTTTAAGCATGGTTGAAACTTTTACCATGCAGGCTGACGAATTATAGCATCATTCAATAAGTATTCCAGCGATCAGCTTCCTGGTTCCAGCGCCTCCTTCAACGCCACCTGCAACAATTGCCGGGTATAGGCCTGGTTTTGTTTCATGGTTTGCTCCAGGTCATCGCAGAGGGACATGAGTTGTGCTACTTTGGTTACAATGCGATGTTGGTCGTTAAGGGGAGGTAGTGGAATTATTAACTCACGAAAATACTCTGATGGTACTCTTTGCTGGCCTGCGACTCCTCGCATTATTCGTTCTCCATTATTAAGAAAGCGCTGTGTTTTCAGATTGATATAAATGTATTCTGGTGAAATATTTTTCGGATTAGGGCGAAAAACATATAGCTCTGTTGTGCCTGCACCAACACCGTTTTTCAAATTTTTAAAAATGCACGCTTTAGAATTTTCAAAACACGGAGTTATCTTTGCTATTGCAATATCATCATCTGCAAAATGAGTAAATCCATTTTTTATCTCTTTCCATTTTTTCAGTAAATATTCAGGATATGTTCCATAATTAGCAGAAATAAGATTCATGGGAATAAATGAAACTTCCGTATCATCAGGAAGATGATTTCTTGGATTAACAATACCCACCTCTTCCAACCTACACCAAACCCAATTCTCCGGTATCTCAAATGGAATGTCCTCCGGTTTAATCGCCGGCAATGGTTTCTCTTGCCGAATTTTCTTTTCCCGGATAAGTTGTTCTTTTTCAGCTTTAATCTTTTGCAACAAAACACTGGCAGGTTCATCATTGGGATCCTGTGGCGCTAACTTACCCTGAACTGCATCCTGAAGTATCTGTTGGCGAAGTTTTTTGAGAAGATCGAGTTGGGAGGCGAATTGAGCTGAAAGCGATTCACTGTTGCTTTCAAGACGATAGTACTTCTTCGTAAATTCAATCTGCTCCTTAATCGGAGGCAATGGGATCTCAATCTGCGCAATTTCTTTGATAGGCAGGGTTACATTCGCCATGCCTTTCATTCGCGCGACCAGTTCATCATCCTTATGTAAATCGAGATAACGATAAAGATACGCTGCATTTAACAAAGTTTTATCCTTTGGAATCACAGCACAAAGAATTGAGCCCAACGCAAACTTACCTTGTTGAAAATGAATTCGTTTTAAACTTTTATGCCCATGGCCGGTAGATGATACCAACGGAATTATCACGGCATCATCATCAAACTGATACTCATTGTGCGATTTTCTTGCTTCACTTGTTACCACCATGGGGTAAACTCCGGGAATTGCTTTGTTAATCCCGGTTGAGCCTTTCTCAATCTTACAAATCTTTCCTAGTTTCGCTTTGGCCCAACTCATTTTTCATTTTCGGTGTTATGCGTTTTCGGTATTGAATCTATACATTTTTCGAATAAGCTATTCGAATTCCTGATAAAATTGCTATATTTGCACCGGAACAATTTTATATTCACCACAATGCTCACTGGAGCAGGTTGCCAGTATTGGCACGGGGTTTATAAGATTGTTTTTGTTTATATATACCCATCATCCCTGAATGGGGCCGCCTTTTCAAGCGCAAACCTGTTGCGGACATGATAATAATTGGATTGTCCTTTGGCACGATATTTCTCAATATCATATAGATCGATGATCAGGTTGTATTTATTTTCCAATGCCTTGTAAAATCGCTGTTCGCCCTTGAGAATATATCGCTGGAGGGCCCAGAGCAAGTAATCAGCAACACTTAATTCAGGAGTCAGCTTACTCAGGACAATGTCGCACCTGTATTTGATGCTGATCGGATTTTTACGCCTGGAATTATCCCTGTCGATGGCCTTTAAAACAGCCTGGTTCAATGCCGACTGTGATGAACGGTTTCGCGCAGAAAGATAAATTTGATATTCTGTGTTTTCTTCGTTGAGCCTGTCTTTTATCAGATGGTAAACCAAATCAAAATAGAACTCAGTTTCATTTCCGTTGTGCTTCCTGTGGAATAAATCAAGTTTCTTTCGCCCAATAATGCAATAAAACTTAAAATCGTTCAGTTTTCTGATAAAATCACAAAACCGGACTTGTACCTCATTGTTATCATAGCTGGCATGCAAATACCAACCATCAGGATTTGTGATGCATGGCAAAGTGTTGTATAAGGGATCAGCTTTTAATTCATCCATGAAATCAACAATGGAATTCCGCATGGCCTTTTTGTCCTCAACTTTTATCATCCCGATTATTAGGAGCGGTTTAAAGCCTTGCTGTCCAACTAAAAGTTTTTTCCCGGAAGCATAAAATGCCGGGTCCCCGCTTTCGTCAATGAAAAGATATTTCTTGACTGATTTTTCCAATACAACTCGCTTTATAGTTTTCTTTTGCAGTGTTAATTAAGAGCAGCCCTTACCTGATTCAGTAAGTCGCTGGTTTTTTTTATTGAAGTTTCCAGCATAACCAGTAATTCGTCGCTGGTATACTCATGAACCTCCTCCTGTTTGTTGGGATTCTTGATATCCAGATCGTATCCCCTGTCAATGATGGCCTGAATTCCCACGCGCCATGAGATATCGCTTTCCTGCCTGTCATTCCACCATGCTTTGATCGGGTCAAATTCTTCAAGCCGGATGGTTTTCGTTTTGCTGTATGATTTCTGCCCTTTGGGTAACCGGTGTTCGTAATACCAAACCTCCTTTGTAGGTTGACCTTTATCGAAGAACAACAGGTTCGTTGCCACCGTGGCATAGGGCTGAAACACAGAGTTTGGCAGTCTGATGATTGTGTGCAGGTTGCATTCATCCAGCAACTTCTGGCGTACACGCTGTTTGATCCCGTCGCCGGTAAGTGATCCATCAGGGAGTACAATGCCTGCCCTGCCACCCTGTTTGAGCAAGTGGATCATCAGGATCAGGAACAGGTCGGCGCTTTCCTTTGTGCGGAAGTTTGTCGGAAAGTTGTTCTCATTGTTGTTGGCTACAATGCCGCCAAAGGGCGGATTTGCCAGGATCACATTTACCCTGTCCTTCTCTTTGTAATTACTCAACGGCTGATCCAGTGAGTCCCGGAAGGTGATATTGGGAACTTCAATGTCATGTAAAATCAGATTGGTTATAGCCAGTAAATATGGCAGCGGTTTGTACTCCCATCCCATTAAATCTTGCTGGATGCCCTGGCGTTCATCCACGCTGTTTGCCTGTAGTTTCAGGTGTTCAATCGCAGAGGTGAGATACCCGGCGGTGCCACAACTCGGGTCCAGTATGCGTTCGCCAAGCTGCGGATTAACCATATCGGTAATGAAATTCGTGATAGCCCTCGGAGTATAGAATTCCCCTGACTTTCCTGCGCTTTGCAGGTCTTTCAGGATGCTTTCATAAAGTTCTCCGAATGCATGACGTTCCCTGGCAATATTAAAATCCAATTCATTCAGCTTGTTCAACACCTTGCGGATGTTGATGCCGCTTTTCATATAGTTATTATTCCCGGTGAAGACTTCCCGCACAATCAGGGCGCGTTGATGCCCTGTGCTGATGTCAAGGTTTCGCAACGCCGTGAATAATTTCTGATCGACGAAGGCCAGAAGGTCATCGCCTGTAATGCCTTCATCGTCACCAGCCCAGTTTCCCTTCTCCTTTATCCAGTGAAATTCATCGGGTATTGGCGATCTGTAAGCATCATCAAGCAGTTCAAGTTCCTTGTCTTTGTCTGAAAATATTTTGAGAAACAACATCCACCCAAGTTGTTCAACACGCTGGGCATCTCCGTTCAGCCCGGAGTCCTGCCACATGATGTCGCGAATGCTTTTGATCACGCCCGAAAGATTGGCCATCTGTTAACCGGTTTTATAGAGTTCATATTCGAGTTCATGGATACTTTGCAGGTATCTGGATTTGCTGCCAAAGGAGTTGATGATCTCAACCGGCGAGCCAAAATCGGTAAACGGTTTTACTTTCAACACTTCCAGTGATTCAATATCGGTAACGCCTTCATCAGCGTACTTATCCAGTAGTTTTTCCAACACCTGCTTTGCCTGATTGCCATATTTGGTGAAAAAATCACGCTTCTTTACATTGTCGGCACGTTCCTTTCTGGTTAGGGGTGGCTTGTCATAGGCCAGATAGCAGATCAGGTCAAAAAGATCAATGTCTTTGTTTACTGCGTCGTACAATGCCTCCACCATGACACCCTGTTGCTGCAGCTCTTCAATGATGGCGGCCTTCTGATCGGCCAAATTCCACTTGTTGATAAAATCATCAAGCGAAAGATATGTTCCTTTGACAATTTCGCGTGTATGATCCTTCAGGCTGCCTGTTATTGGTTTGCCATGCAGATCAAAATAGAGTTCGCGGGTCACCAACACAGAAACATCTACGCCATTAACATAGATTTTATGCCTTGACTCTTCAACACCTGATTGATTTTCATTGTCAGGATAGCGTATCACAGGGGGCTTAACAACGATTTCATCCCCTGTCACAGCATCAATGATGGGTGTTTCATCGATTTCTTCTTCATCGATAACATTTGTAAGATCAGTATCCTGGGAAACCGGCCTGACCCTGATCGGATCGCCGTCAAATGCCGGATCGGCAAACAGATCTGTTGCATTTCTGAAATCAAGAATGGTGAAGTACAACTTTCCGTACGCTTCATTGATCCGTGTGCCGCGCCCGATGATCTGCTTGAACTTGGTCATCGATGCAATGTTGGCATCCAGTACAATCACTTTGCAGGTCTGGGCATCGATTCCGGTGGTTAACAGTTCAGATGTTGTAGCAATAACCGGAAATACAGATTCGGGGTCGGTGAAGTTGTACAACTCCCGCTTACCTTCATCGTTGTCGCCCGTGATCTGCATGATATACTTGTAGTTGGTGGCCACGATATCGGCGTTTTCCCTGGCAAGACCGGAGCGCATTCTTTCAGCATGATCGATATCTACGCAAAAAACAATGGTTTTTGCATACCTGTCATAGCCTTTCAGGAATTCAGAGACCTTTTTTGCCACAATAGCGGTCCGCTCTTCGATAACCAGGTTCTTATCGTAATCTTTGGTATTGTAAATTCGATCCTCGATTGGATTCCCGTCCCTGTCCGTTTTACCATCAGCCGGACGCCACCCTTCATAATCAACATTCAAACCGATTCTGATTACACGATACGGCGCCAGGAAACCATCATCGATACCCTGTTTCAGTGAATAGGTATAGATCGGATCACCAAAATACTCTGTGTTGCTGATTTCGTTGGTTTCACGGGGAGTTGCAGTAAGACCAATATGCGTAGCTTTATTAAAGTAATTGAGTATCTCATGCCAGGCTGAATCCTCCCTTGCCGAACCACGATGGCATTCATCAATCACAATCAGGTCGAAGAACTCAGGGCTGAATTGTTTATAGATATTATTTACATCTTCAGCGCCGGTAAGTCCCTGGTATAAGGCAAGGTAAACTTCGTATGACTTATCCACCATGCGATTTCTCACAATGGTCATCTTGTCACGGAAGTGTTTGAAGTCGCCTTTCTGTGCCTGGTCAAGTAATGCATTGCGATCTGCCAGAAACAATATCCTTTTCTTTACACCGGCTTTCCACAACCTGTAAACGATCTGATAGGCCGTATAGGTTTTCCCTGTTCCGGTAGCCATTACCAGGATGATTCTGTTCTGATTATTTGCAATGGCCTCTACGGTCCTGTTGATGGCAACCTGCTGGTAGTACCTGGGCCTTCGTCCCGATCCGTCAAAGTAGTAATCCTGCGCAACGATTCTTTCAGCGCCGGGAGTTGTAATGCCTTTGTATTTCAAATATTTTCCCCAAAGCCGTTCCGGCGACGGAAATGCATCCAATGATAATTCAGTTTCAATTTCGGAATCTGTTGCAGTGCGATCATGAAAAAGGAACCCATTGCCGTTGCTGCTGAACACACATGGGATATCCAATATCCTGGCGTAATCCAAAGCTTGTTGTATCCCTGAACGGATGGAGTGATTATTATCCTTGGCTTCGATTATTGCAACCGGAATGTTGGGCTTATGGTAAAGAATATAATCAGCCCTTTTGCGAACCCCTCTGGCAGTTAAACGGCCCCGGACATATATCTTGCCATCGGTGAATGAAACTTCTTCCAGTACCTGCTTATGGATGTCCCAGCCCGCCTGAGAAATAGCTGGTGTGATGAATTTTGAACAGATATCGCGTTCTGAGAGGTTTTTTTTATCCATCAGGCGTTTTGTAAAATGTTCACTTTATTGTCAGGGTAAAGTTACAATTATTTTCATTCCGGCAGCAAAACCAAGGCTGCTTTTCAGATCAAATCAACATTTCAAGGCCTTTTGGGACTATAGGATAAGTACCTGGCAGGAAAGGTCGGCTCAAAAGGATACGTTTCGGCCATTCTGAACAAACGTAAGCCTCTTACACTGCAACTTGCCAGGTTGTTTCACCAGGAATTCGGGATCCCGGCCGACATTCTTTTGTCGTAGTTTAACAATCTGCAAACAGTCAGGGGTTCCCCCCACATTAATAATCAATAGCTTTTAATAAATAAAGTTTTACATATTTTCGTGCAATAAAATGTAATGCACCACACTTATTCGTACGTATTTATGTATATTTGCACAAATCAAGCGTATGGAACGGTTTGCATTAACTGCATTGTCGCAGTGGAAAACGTCAAAGAGCAGGAAGCCTTTGATCATCCAGGGAGCCAGACAGGTGGGTAAAACCTGGCTTATGAAAGAGTTTGGCAGAAGAGAATATGAACAGGTTGCGTACATCAACTTCGAATCTTCGGATTCCCTGAAATTAATTTTCAGGGAAGATTTTGATATAAGCAGATTGATCACCGCATTTCAAATTGAAACAGGGATCAGGATACGGCCTGAAAATACATTGATCATTCTTGATGAGATACAGGAAGCGGAAAGGGGAATCACCTCCCTGAAATATTTTTGCGAGAATGCCCCACAGTATCATATCATCGCTGCCGGCTCACTTCTAGGGATCACCGTGCATCAAAAGACATCGTTTCCTGTTGGGAAGGTGGATTTTCTGACACTCTACCCCATGTCTTTCAATGAATTTTTATTGGCCCTGGGTCAGGAACAGCTTTATGAACTGTTGGAGAGCAATGACTGGCCTATGATCACGAACTTTAAAGCAAAACTGATCGGCCATCTTCGTCATTATTATTTTATCGGGGGCATGCCCGAGGCAGTAAGTTCTTTTATCAGTGAAAATGATTTTGACCGGGTCAGGACCATCCAGAAAAATATTTTATCAGCTTATGAGCATGATTTTTCAAAACATGCACCCGCGGAGATTGTTCCCCGGATAAGAATGTTGTGGGAATCAATTCCTTCCCAATTATCAAAAGAGAATAAGAAGTTCATCTATGGAGTTATTAAACATGGAGGCAGAGCAAAGGAGTTCGAGCTTGCGCTGGCCTGGCTGACAGATTGCGGACTGGTGTACAAAGTTCAGCGCATTTCCAAAGCCGCCATTCCGTTGGTTGCGTACCAGGATACTTCGGCATTCAAACTGTTTATCCTCGATGTCGGGCTTCTGTCGGCCATGGGAGGATTGACCATACAGACCATTCTCCTGGGAAATTCGATATTCAGCGAGTTCAAGGGAGCCCTCGCTGAGCAGTTTGTCCTGCAGCATCTTAAAACCAGGCAATTCTTTCAGGTTTTCTACTGGTCATCAGACACCTCTT
>Ga0247840_10011942_pt1 | contig 10438 bp, 7 predicted proteins | sample LaCruzMarch2015__FD_192404 | JGI IMG/M metagenome (GOLD analysis project Ga0247840, IMG submission 192404) | Freshwater microbial communities from meromictic Lake La Cruz, Castile-La Mancha, Spain - LaCruzMarch2015_17m | ecosystem: Environmental > Aquatic > Freshwater > Lake | place: Spain...
ACAGGCCCTGAAGGGTGTTGACTTGGCGGTGGCGGAGGGCGATTTTTTTGCCCTCTTGGGTCCCAACGGCGCGGGCAAGTCGACCTTGATCGGCATCATTGCCTCTCTGGTGAACAAGACGACCGGCACCGTGCGGGTGTTCGATCATGACCTGGACCTTGATCCGGAAGGCGTGAAGGCCTGCATCGGGCTGGTTCCCCAGGAGTTCAACTTCAATCTGTTCCTGCCGGCGGTCGAGGTGGTCGTGAATCAGGCGGGCTATTACGGTATCCCGCGGCACGAGGCGCGGGTGCGGGCCGAGCGCTACCTGCGGCAACTGGACCTTTGGGATCGCCGCGACACCGAGATGCGTCGGCTTTCGGGCGGCATGAAGCGCCGGCTGATGATCGCCCGCGCCCTCGTTCACGAGCCGCGCCTGCTGATCCTGGACGAGCCGACCGCCGGAGTCGATATCGAGATCCGCCGCTCCATGTGGGCCTTCCTGAAGGACTTGAACGCCCAAGGTACGACCATCATTCTCACCACCCATTACCTGGAAGAGGCCGAGAGCCTGTGCCGCACGATTGCGATCATCAATCACGGCGAAATCACTGAACGCTCCACCATCGCGGCCCTGCTCGCGCGCTTGCGCACCGAGACCTTTGTCCTGAACCTGAAGGGGCGGGTGGCGGAATTGCCGCAATTGGGCGGGTTCGTGCTCAACCATGTGGATGACTGCACCCTGGAGGTGGAGATGGACCGCGAACACACCATCAATGGTCTGTTTGATGCCCTGTCGCGCAACGGCATTGAGGTCATCAGCCTGCGCAACAAGCAAAATCGCCTGGAGCGACTGTTTCTGGACATGGTGGGCCGCGCGCGAACGGATCGGGGGTTACTGCCGTGAGGCGGGATGCGCGGGCTTGGCGGCGCTATTGGGTGACCTTTGAGACCATTGTCTCCAAGGAGATTCTCCGCTTTACGCGGATCTGGGTGCAGACGGTTTTGCCCTCGGTGATCACCACGACCCTCTATTTTGTGATCTTCGGTCAACTCATCGGTGGCCGGATCGGTCCCATGGACGGCTTGGCGTACCTCGATTTCATCGTTCCGGGGCTGGTGTTGATGGCCGTAATCACCAATTCCTATTCCAATGTCGTGTCCTCCTTTTACAGCAGCAAGTTTTCCCGCTACGTGGAGGAACTCCTGGTCTCGCCGGCACCGAACTGGGTGATCCTGGCCGGTTACGTTGCTGGTGGTGTGGTTCGTGGCCTTACCGTGGGGGCGGCGGTGATGTTGGTTGCCACGCTGTTTACGGAGGTCCGGGTCTACAGTCCGGCCATTACCGCTCTGGTGTTGCTCATGACCGCGGTCCTGTTCGCCCTGGGCGGTTTTATCAATGCGGTTTTTGCCAACAGCTTCGATGATATCTCGATCATCCCCACTTTTGTGCTGACGCCCCTGACCTACCTGGGTGGTGTCTTCTACTCAATCGACTTGCTGCCTGAATTCTGGCAGGGTCTGTCCTTGGCGAATCCGGTCCTGTATATGGTCAATGGTTTCCGCTACGGTCTTCATGGGGTCAGTGACATCCCCCTCGGCGTGGCTTTTGGGATTATCCTTGCGTTCATCCTGTTCTTCGCCCTGTTCGCCCTGGAGTTGCTGCGTCGCGGGGTCGGCGTCAAGTCCTGATGAGGCCTGGCCCGGCGAAGTGGCCGGCGCTTGTAACTGTCTACTGCAAATGGGACTATAAGCACATGAAACTTTCAGGAAATGCGCCGACCCGTTGCGGTCTGCCCGAGAACCCTGTTACGACCGCCGCGCGGCCCGCGTGGCGCCTGTGCCGTGATCGGACTGGAACCTATCCGTGACGATGCCCAACACTGACTCCTCCCATTATTCCGGGCGCCATCCGCCCCCGCGTCCGCACCGCCGCATCAGCGGATTTCTGCTGCGGTGGGCCTTGCTGGTCGGCGTCGCTGTCGGCTTGGCAGGGGCCCTCTACGGTGTCCATCTCGACCGGGTGGTGCGCGCGAAATTCGAGGGCAAACGCTGGGCCTTGCCGGCCCGGGTGTTTGCGCGCCCGCTGGAGATCTACGTCGATCGGCCCTTGACACCCGAGCAATTGGACGCCGAACTCGCGCGGCTGAATTATCGGCAGGTGACCGACCCCGCGGCCGACGGGACCTACAGCCGGGACGGGGGGCGCTTTGTGGTGCACACCCGCAGTTTTCGTTTCTGGGACGGCGAGGAGCCGGGGCGCCTGCTGGAACTCGACCTGAAGGACGCCAAAGTGGCGGCCCTGCGTGATGGGGGCGACGGTTCCGCGCCTGCCCTGGTGCGACTCGAAGCTGCTCTGATCGCGAGCATTTACCCGACCCACAACGAGGACCGGGTGTTGGTGAAGCGCAAGGACCTGCCGGACCTACTGGTAAGAACCCTGCTAGCCGTGGAAGATCGGAGCTTCTTCAGCCATGCCGGGATTGATCCGCGGGGCATCATCCGTGCCGGCTATCACAACCTGCGCGCCGGTGGGGTGGTCGAGGGCGCCAGTACGCTGACGCAGCAGCTGGTCAAGAATTTCTATCTGACTGCCGATCGCACCATGGCGCGCAAGCTCAACGAGGCCTATATGGCCCTGTTGTTGGAGTGGCGCTACAACAAGGACGACATCCTTGAGGCTTACGCCAACGAGATCTACTTGGGTCAGGACGGTAGCCGTGGCATCCACGGATTCGGACTTGCGAGCAGCTTCTTTTTCAACCGTGACCTCGACGAGCTGGGCATTGCGGAGGCCGCGCTATTGGTCGGTCTGGTGCAGGCCCCCTCCAGCCTGGACCCACGGCGCTTTCCGGACGCGGCGCTCAAGCGGCGGAACCTGGTGATCGACGTCATGGTGCGCGATGGGGTCATCGGCTCTGCTGACGGTGACCTGGCGAAGTCCGCGCCGCTGGGGCTGCGCGACGGGGGCGGGCGGCCGACCGGCGAGTACCCCGACTATATCCAACTGGTGCGCCGCCAACTGCAACGTGACTATCGCGATGAGGACTTGCGCTCCGAGGGTCTGCGCGTCTTCACCACGCTCGATCCGCTGATTCAGTCGGCGGTGGAGGCCGCGCTGCCGAAACGACTGCGCGAACTGGAGAAGTCACACGGGCTTCGCGTCGGTACCCTGGAGACCGCGGCGGTCGTCACCTCGGTCACCAACGGTGAGGTGCTGGCCCTGGCGGGCGGGCGCCAGGCGGGCTACGCTGGGTTCAATCGCGCCCTGGACACCGTGCGCTCGATCGGCTCCCTGGTGAAGCCGGCGGTCTATCTGGCGGCCCTGTCCAATCCCAAGCGCTATACGCTGACGACCAACATCCCGGATGAGCCTTACAGTTTGCGGATCGGCGGAGACCTCTGGTCGCCCCAGAACTATGATCATTCGGTCCACGGCCCCGTGCCGCTGTATCAGGCCCTTGCGCATTCCTGGAATTTGGCGACCGTCAATCTGGGGATGAGTATCGGGGTCACGGAGGTGGCCGATACACTCTATCGCCTGGGTGCCCAGCGGCGTATCGTCGCGGTACCGGCCATGATGTTGGGGTCCGTATCCCTGTCACCCCTGGAGGTGGCCCAGATCTACCAGACGATTGGCGCCGGCGGTTACCGCGCCCCCCTGCGCGCCATCCGCGAGGTGATGGACGTGAACGGTCGCCCGCTCAACCGCTATCCGCTGGCGGTGGAGGCGGTGGTGGACCCGCGGGCGGCCTATCTGACCGGCTGGGCGATGCAGCAGGTGGTCCGCCAGGGAACCGCCAAGTGGCTTGGCAATCGCCTGCCCAGCGGCCTGACCATGGCCGGCAAGACCGGTACGACCGACGACGGTCGCGACAGTTGGTTTGCCGGTTTCAGCGGCGATAAGGTCGCCGTCGTGTGGATGGGGCGTGATGACTACAAGCCCACGGGGTTTGCCGGCGGTACCGGGGCGCTGCGCGTCTGGGCAGAGTTCATGTTGGCGATCCCGAACGAACCGCTCGCGCAGTCGCCTCCCGAGGGCGTCGTGATGTCGGGTGCCTGCGGCCAATCCGGCATACCCTATATCGTGGGCAGTGGGCCGGCAGGCGGCGGGTGTGCAGACAAGGCCGACACCCGGTCCGCCGCCAAACGCTCGGATGCGCCAAAAGGCCGTGCCGATGACACGCCGCAAGCGCCCGTGGCGGCCCGACCCGCCCCGGTCGCCGTGCCGACACCCGCGCCCAAGCCGAAGCCGAAGCCGCCGACCGAAAATCCCTTCTTGAGCAACTTGTAGCCGATGTTCAACGCCCCTCGAGTCCTCGTCTGCATCTGTCTCCCAGTCTTCGGATTGGCTGCCTGCGCGATGGGCCCGCGCGAAGGCCCGCCGGCGCCGGTGGTAACCCTCTCACCGCGGATGGACTCGCCGCCGCCGGCGATGCCGACGCCGGCCGAGGTCGCCCCTGCGGCGCCCGTGGCGGTCGCAGCGGCGGCCAAGGCGCCGCCGAAGCCCACGGCCCCCCAGAAGAAGGCGACTGCGGTCTACGCCTACCGCGAGCCGGGGTCTGAACCGGAGCCGGAGCCGGAACCGCCGTCGGCAGTGGCTGGCGCGCCCGCACCTCAGGTGTCGGCGGTGCCGGTACCCGCTGTCGCCCAAACGTCGCGACCGGCCGCCGCCGCTCCCGTCGTCAAGGCCCAGGTGCCGACCCAACCGGCGGTGAAGCCGCCGACGGTCGCGGCAGCGAGCGCCAAGTCGGTACCCGTCGCCGCCCCCAAATCGTCCACCGCGGTGACCGTGCCGAAGCAGATTGCCGCAGCCGCGCCGCCAAAGGTCGCGGTCCCCGCGGTGCCGACCGCGCCGCCCAAGGCCGCACCGGCAAAGCCAGCCGTCGCGGTTGCCGCCGCACCACCCCCGGCGCCGCGGGCGGTAACCGCCGCCCCGCCGCCCCCGGCGGCCCGGCCATCGGTGAGCCCTGCCCCGACACCGGTCAAACCGGCGAACCGGGTTGCGGAGGCCCCGCCGGTCGCGCGGGCACCCGCCGAGCCGGCCACCGGTCTGGCGCCGGCCGCGGATAGCCTCGCGCGGCAGGCCGAGCAGCAGCGTTCAAGCGGTGACTACGCGGGTGCCGCGGCGACCCTGGAGCGGTCCTTACGGATTGCGCCGCGCGAGGCCTATCTGTGGAACCGGCTGGCGCGGGTGAGGATGGAGCAGGGGCTGTCCGCCCAGGCGGGCCAACTCGCGGCCCGTTCAAACGACTATGCCGGCGGGCAGGCAACGGTCAAGAAGGATAACTGGCGCATCATCGCCGAGGCGAAACGGCGCACCGGCGACGCCGTCGGTGCCGGTGAGGCGGAGCAACGGGCCGGGGGCGACTGAGCCCCTGCGGTTGCCCTGCGCCGGCTCAGGTTCAGACGCAAGTGACCACCCTGGCCCACGTCTTCGGTTCCGCGGGGTTGCTGACGCAGCGACTCCCTGGCTTCAGTCACCGCGCCTCCCAGCAGGCCATGGCGCAGGCCATCGCGCAGGCGATCGAGTCCCGTGAAACTCTGATCTGTGAGGCCGGAACCGGTACCGGCAAGACCTTTGCCTACCTGGTCCCGGCCATCCTGTCCGGATGCAAGGTGTTGATCTCCACCGGGACGCGCAACCTGCAGGATCAGCTCTTTCACCGGGACCTGCCGCAGGTGCGCGACGCCCTCGGGGTCCCCGTGCGCGCCGCGCTCCTCAAGGGGCGCGCAAACTATCTTTGTCGCCATCGGCTTACCCTGGCGCTTGAGGACCCCGCCCGCCATGATCCGCAACTGCGTGCCCAGTTGCGTCAGATCCAGGACTGGTCCAAGACCACCAGGCGCGGGGATGTCGCGGAACTGGCGATGCCTGAGGATGCCCCGGTGTGGCCCGCGGTAACCTCAACCAGTGACAACTGCCTGGGCCAGACCTGTGGGCAGTGGCAGGACTGCCACCTGGTCGCGGCGCGTCGGGAGGCCCAGGCGGCGGACCTGGTGGTGGTGAATCACCACTTGTTCTGCGCCGATCTCGCGCTCAAAGACGAAGGGTTCGGCGAGATCCTGCCGGGTGCGGACTGCTTCATCTTAGACGAGGCGCACCAACTCCCGGAGGTCGCCACCGGCTTTTTCGGCGTGCTGGTCAGTGCTCGTCAAGTGCTCGATCTGGCGCGGGACACGGAGCTTGAGTATCGTCGCGAGGCCGGCGACGCACCCGAATTGCCTGAGCGTGCCGCGGGTCTGCGGCGCGCCGCCCAGGATCTCCGACTCTCCCTGGGTGAGGGCGACCGCCGGGGTCCCTGGCAGGACCTGATCGGCGACCCGGAGCCGGTGCTAGCCCTGGCCGCGCTCGTGCGGCGGCTGCAGTCCCTGGCCAAGGGGCTCCAGGCCCTTCAGGGGCGGGGCAAGGGCCTGGATGCCTGTCTGGGCCGCGCGCACGAACTGGCGGCGCGCATGGCGTTGCTCACCGCCCCCGTCGGCGCGGACCAGGTCCGCTGGTTCGAGGTCCAGGGTCGCGGCCTGCGCCTGCATCAGACGCCGCTGGAGGTGGCCGCGGTCTTTCGCCAACAGTTCGACCGGCAGCGCGCGGCCTGGGTGTTCACCTCGGCGACGCTCGCGGTCGGCGACAGCTTCACGCACTTTGCCGGTCAACTCGGTATCGACGGTGCGACGACCGCCCGCTGGGACAGCCCCTTCGACTATGCCCGCCAGGCCCTGTGGTTCGTGCCGCGGGGGTTGCCGGAGCCCGCCGACCCACTCTACAACGCCGCGGTGCTCGATTTGGCGTGCGAACTGGTCGGTTACAGCCAGGGACGCGCCTTCCTGCTCTTCACCAGCCATCGGGCGCTGCGGGAGGTGGCGGACGGCTTGGCGGGGCGCATCTCCTTCCCGCTCCTGGTGCAGGGCAGCGCCCCCCGGGGCGAGCTCCTGCGCCGGTTCCGTGACCTGGGCAATGCGGTCCTGCTCGGCACCGCGAGCTTTTGGGAAGGGGTGGACGTACCTGGTGAGGCCCTGTCGTGTGTCATCATCGACCGCTTGCCCTTCGCCTCGCCGGGTGATCCGGTCCTGGCGGCGCGGATCGAGGCGTTGCGGCGCCGGGGCGGCAATCCCTTTGCTGAATTTCAGTTGCCGCAGGCGGTGATTGCGCTCAAGCAGGGGGCGGGCCGCCTGATCCGGGGGGGCAGCGATCGTGGGGTCCTGGTGGTCTGCGACCCCCGGCTGTTGCGGCGCTCCTACGGTCATACCTTCCTGGCCAGCCTGCCGCCCATGGCGCGCACCCGCGAGCGCGAACAGGTACGCGCCTTTTTCGGGGTGGCGTCTGCCGCGCCGCCGAGCCCGACGGCAGTTGCCGGCGAATGAACGCCAGCCGCCATTCGGCCGCCGACAGCGAGCGGTCATCACTCGGGTGTCGGCATGTCCAAAGTGCGCGGCAGTACGCAGGTTTAGTCGGCCAGTTTCGGCTAGCATTGGGCCTATCAGCACTGATTAAGGCTAGACGCTTTATGGACGGCAGCATCGGGTACTTGCCCGCGTTGGGTGTCGCTACGCGCGCCGACTCCCCGTCGGCGGCTGAGCACGCCGTCACCTGGCAGCGGTTTGACGCGGACCTTGCGGTCGTGCGCGATTGGCTCGGCTCCTTGCGTGCGCAGGGTGTGCGTCAGGCGGGCCCGGCCCTGCTCCTGGCGCTCGCCGCCCTGCGCCGGGCGACACTATCACCCTCCCGACGCCTGTCGATTCTGCGCCTGCTGAAAGTGCCGGTGCTCAAGACCTGTGCCGGTCTGCCCAAGCCCTGGTCAGGGCGGGGTCAGCCCCCGGACGTCGGTGCCTGCCCCTGTGGGGTGACGCTGGAACAGCGGCTGTATCGGCTGACGTTCCAGAATCTTCATCAGGCGCTCATCCAACTCGACCGCGGCCCCCCGGCCCAGGATGAACGCCAGGTGCGGGGGCGCGATTGGGCCCTGCACAACCTGTTCCGATTCTGCGCCCGGCAGTTGCGTTATGCGGCGCTATGGGGTTGTCCGGTGCCGGTCGATACGTGGCGGGACCTGCACGATCTCTATGTCTATCTGATGGTTCGGCGGGTCACTCGGGCCGCGCCCGGACGGCCGCAGCACGCGCCGTCGGCTGTCGATGCCTCGGTCGAGTACAAGCAGTTGCTCCTGTTCGGTCTGGCCGAGCAGCGTGCCGGGCCTGCCGTGCGCAGCAGCGCGGTGCTGGCGGGGCTGGCTCGCTGGGCCGAGGCAACGCTGCTGGAGGACCCCCATGTGGGACTGCACGGGGAAACGGGACTCTATGTGGTCGAGGTCGGGCAGGACCAGCCGCCGCGGCGGCACCCCGGTCCCCTGGACGCGGGGCTGCGGGGTTGGGTGCTGCTGCCGCCCGCTGAATTCTTTGAGCAGTTGGAGCAGGCGAGATTAGCAACGGTTCACTAAGACGAGTCCATTAGGTAATGCCTGTCGCACCGTTGTCGTTGTCGTTGTCGTTGTCGTTGTCGTAATCGTAATCGAGGTTATCGTAGCGCCCCGGATTCTCTCGCTCGCCAAATTGCATCGCTTTTCCGATTACGACAACGACAACGACCGCGACCGCGACCGCGAACCGTTCCTATGTGCGCCTCGCCCCGCGGTTCAGTTGCGGCCGCGGGGACGATAACCGTCCGGGATGAGGATGGTGGGGGAGCGTTGACTGCGGTCTTTGTCGGGAAAGTCGGTGGTGTAATGCAGGCCCCGGCTCTCGCGGCGGCGCAAGGCCGAGGCGATGATGAGATCGGCCACATCGAGCAGGTTGCGCAACTCGATCAGGTCATTGCTGACCCGGAAGTTGCTGTAGTACTCGATCACCTCCTGGCGCAGCAGGTCCGCCCGCCGCTTGGCCCGCTGCAGGCGCTTGTTGGTGCGCACGATCCCCACATAGTCCCACATGAAGCGGCGCAATTCCTCCCAGTTGTGGGTGACCACCACCTCCTCGTCGGGCTCGGTCACGCGACTCTCGTCCCACGGCGGGGCCGCCAGCGGCGTGGGGCGCTTGCTCATCTGGTGTTCGATGTCCTGCGCCGCCGACTCTGAATAGACCAGGCACTCCAGGAGCGAGTTGCTGGCCATCCGGTTGGCCCCGTGCAGACCGGTATAGGCGGTCTCACCGCTGGCGTAGAGCCCGGGCAGATCGGTGCGCGCCTGGTGATCCACCATGACGCCGCCACAGGTATAGTGCGAGGCCGGGACCACCGGGATGGGCTCGCGCGTGATATCGATGCCGAGTTCCAGGCAGCGGGCGTAGATGGTCGGGAAGTGGCCGATGACGAAATCCGCCGGGCGGTGAGAGATGTCCAGGTACACGCAGGCGCTGCCCAGGCGTTTCATCTCGTGGTCGATGGCGCGTGCCACGATGTCGCGCGGGGCCAGTTCCGCCCGCGCGTCGAAGCGCGGCATGAAGCGTTCTCCATCCGGCAGGAGCAGTTGTGCCCCTTCGCCGCGCAGGGCCTCGGAGATCAGATAGGAGCGCGCCTGCGGGTGATAGAGACAGGTCGGGTGGAACTGCATGAACTCCATGTTCGCCACCCGGCAGCCGGCCCGCCAGGCCATCGCGATGCCGTCCCCGGTCGACACGTCCGGGTTGCTGGTATAGAGATAGACCTTGTTGGCCCCGCCGGTGGCAAGCACGACGAAGCGCGCCAGGAAGGTCTCCACCAGGCCGGTGGCGAGATCCAGGATATAGGCGCCTTCGCAACGCTGGGTGTCGGCCCGGCCCAGGTGTCTGGAGGTAATCAGGTCCACCGCGATGTGCTGTTCAAAGAGGCACACCCCCGGGCGCTCGCGTACCCGCGACTCCAGGGTCTGGGCGACCGCCGCGCCGGTGGCGTCGGCCGCATGGACGACGCGCCGGTGGCTGTGACCGCCCTCGCGCGTGAGGTGATAGCCGCCGGCCGAGCTGTACTCCTCGCCGCGGGTGAAGGCCACTCCTTGGTCGAGCAGCCAGCGGATGTTGTGAGGGCCGCGCTCCACCACCTGCCGCACCACCCGCGGGTCGCACAGACCAGCCCCAGCCCGCAGGGTATCCTCGACGTGGGAGGCGAGCGAGTCCTGGGCGTCGAACACCGCGGAGATTCCGCCCTGGGCGTAGCGGGTGCTGCCCTCGTTCAATGCCCGTTTGGAGACCAGGGCCACGGAGAGGTCCGGGCGCAGTCGCAAGGCCAGACTGAGGCCCGCGGCGCCGCTGCCCAGAATCAGTACATCATGACGGTGGACGGTCTCGTTCATAGCAGGGCTCGTTGGCGGATCGGCCGAAGGCACGGCGATGGGTGGGCGGACCGGGGGCGGTCCGACGGTTCCCTACACTCACTCATTTCATGGCCTGGATCAAGGCTTCGCGCTTTTTTTGGGCGCGCGCGGCCGCATTTTGCGAGGATCAGCGAACTTACCCAGCGAGGAACTGTCCATGCTATCGCAGCCAGGGCTGG
>Ga0247840_10011947_pt1 | contig 10435 bp, 16 predicted proteins | sample LaCruzMarch2015__FD_192404 | JGI IMG/M metagenome (GOLD analysis project Ga0247840, IMG submission 192404) | Freshwater microbial communities from meromictic Lake La Cruz, Castile-La Mancha, Spain - LaCruzMarch2015_17m | ecosystem: Environmental > Aquatic > Freshwater > Lake | place: Spain...
GGAGAGGCTCGTTGTTTTTGGAGTTTTTGGAGTTTTTGGAGTTTTTGGAGTTTTTGGAATTTTTGTAGTAACTGCAAAAAGGGGCGACGGGGCAGTAGCGTTCGCAGCGAGTGTCGCCTCCGGGTCTGGTTTCTATTGTAAAGAGGGGCCCGAGGGTGGCGAGAAGGGCCTGGGCTTCGGGGAGAGTTTGGCAGACTTTGGTAGCCTTTTTGTTTCCTTTTTTTTTGAGGGCGAAAGAGTCTGGTTTGGCCCAGCGTTCGGCGGGCGTGCAGGGAGGGATGTCATCGTCGGGGAGGGTTTCTGCGTTTTGGTGGAGGAGGATACGCTCGGTGGCGTAGCTCAGACATTTTTCTGGGGTCCAGAGGGGGATGTTGACGACGTGGAGGGCGCAGGAGGGATAGCCGTAGGGGTCGAGTTCGGCTTTAGAGGATTGCCAGTCACGGAGGATGGCGATGATTTGAAGTTTATGAGGGGCATGGCCATGATGGCGAAGGAGCATGGCGTTGAGATTAAGCTGTTGTTCCCACTCACTTTTTTCTCCTAAGAGAAAAGAGTAAACGCTTGTGACTTTGAAGTCACTGAGGGTAGCCTCTGCGGGTTGATAGAGGTCATGTTGGCCGGTGAGGCTCCAGCCGTTCCATTTTGGGTCTTGTTGGTAGAGTCGGCCTTCGGAGAGGTCTCCCTCGCCTGCTGCTAGTTCGAGAACTTTGTGTACGGATTGGCCTAAGAGGCTCCAGACGCGTTCACTGGCGTCAAGGGAAATTTTTTCGTCATGACGGAGTTTAAGCTGACGGATTTTTGGGGGGCCTATGAGAGAAGTCACGGAGATTTCATTTTTTCCGTGTTTTTGGTAATTTTCGTGGGCGAGAGCACGGAAAACAGGCAGAGGGAGATTATGGGTGTTGGTGATATTCATAGGGTTAAACTTGGGCAAAATGGTGGAGGGAAAGGTTTCCCTCGGAGAGAATGGCGTAGTGATGGGGGACGTCGATGTTCCAAGATTCCGTGGGCAGGTGAAGGTCGAGAACTTGCGGGGAGGAAACTTCTGTATGTCCAAAGATTTGTTTTCCGATGAGGGGGGAGGGTTTGAAGTCTTGGTGCCAGTCGCACCACAGAGGGCCTCCGCAGGGGGAGAGCCCACCGCGAGAGCGTCCGCAGGCGGCGAAGGCGAGAGCGAGGGGGTCAGGGTCATGAAGGCTTTCGCACAGAGAGGGGCGGAAGGTGCGGAAGCCTTTCCACGCGAGCTGGAGATGAGGGAGAGGGGAAAGGGTAGGGTTTTTGGGAGAAGACCTGGTAGGTGTGGAATAGGAATAGGAAGTGGAGGAATCCCGCATGCAGGCTAGGAGATGGGGGTGGGAAAGTCCTGCGTGGGAGAAGGTCCAGCCCTCCGAGGCGTGGGCGATGACAAAGTGGCTGAGAAAGAAGTCATCGAGAAGGCCATTTTCCGCAAAGACTTTGCAAAACGCGGAGGCTTTGTTTCGTGAGAAGCCACTACAAGAGTAGAGGGGAGGGACGGAGGGTTTGCGCTGAAAGCTTCGAGGTTTGTTAGCGTAGATGTAGGGGAGGTCGTGATTGCCGAGAATAAAGACGAAGGAAGGAGTCTCCTCGGAGGGCAGCGAGGAAAAAAGAGGATGGGTGCGAGTGAGGAGAGACTTGAGAAAGAGGCAAGTTTCTTTGAAGGAAGCCACTTGCGAAGGGGCGGAGCTGGGCCGGAGATGGGTGTCAAACCAGTCCCCGAGGAAAATGACTTCTTGAAAAGGGGAGGAGTTTTTTGGGAAGGGAGCGAGTTTTTCGGTGAGGAGCTTGTCGAGAGCGGGAATGTTTTGATGGATATCTGGGATGATGAGGCGCCGTGGTGTCGCTCTTGCGAGGCAGAACCTTTCGACGTGATAGGCTTCAAAGGCGGGAGTGGTATCAGGATTTTCCATAGGGGTTAGCACGAGGGTTTGAACCTAATCTTTGGGTTTGAACCCATAAGGCCAATTGGGGAATTGGGGAATTGGGGAATTGGGGTTTTCTTTTTCCCAGCGGGCAAGTTTTTCCTCTCCGTCTTGTTCTTCGCGGTCTCGCTTATCTTGACTCATCCCAGACCCCAACTCGACGACGGCCCCTTGGAGTTGCGGGTCTATGCAGGAACGGATCGCCTCATAAAAGCCCGCAGAGGCCGCCCTCAATGCAGGCTTTTTGATCCAGGAAATGACATTCTCCTGAATTTCTCGGTTGTGCTGCTCGACGGGATTCTGTTTTTGCGTGGTCATGGGTGCTCAAGGATAACATTCATGCTGGCTCCGTGCGGAATGGCAGCCTCTAGGCTAGCATCAAGATGAACTGGTCGGCCGGAGACCGTGCGGCAGCGGTAATTCAGGCTCCGAAGGATGGCGAGCACCTCCCCGAACGACCTGCCGCGCTCTGCAAAAATATAGGGAGCAAACTCCATCATCATCGTAGGATGCCACTTCGACAGGGTCTTCGCCCCCCCCTCCAAGACAACGACCTCGTAACCATCGACATCTAACTTTATAAATGAGACCTGATCCAAGCCTGCGGCACTAACCCAATCGTCGAGACGAATCGCCTGGGCACCCAAAAGAGGTTGAAATTTTCCACCGTGATCGGGATGCACATCCGCTCCTTCTTCGTTCTCGAGGGACCAGCTTGAGGGAATCGCCGCAGGCTTATCCGGATTGTCAGTTCCAACAAGCATCGCCTGAACAGCCTGCACCCTCAATGCGATCTCCGGGTTGAGGGAAAGGTTACGCTGCAGTTTTTTGAAGGCATAATCGGTAGGTTCAAATGCGATGACTCTACCTCCCTCCCCGGCCAGGCCCGCCAGCGGCAGAGTGTGGGCCCCGATATTTGCCCCTATATCAAGAACTGTGAACCCCGGCCTGACAGTGCGACGATAATCTCTGAGTGTTCCAGGCTCGAACCCACCCTGAAGAAAAATCGCAAAATCGATACCTTGCGTGAGATCGAGCTCCCAGTTGAACCCCCCCCGACGAAAAATACCACTCCCCCTTCCCGCTTTCCCGAAAACTCCTCTCGCGCCCCGCACCATCCGGGACAAAAAGGCAGCCACTGCAATTTTGGTCTTTGTATTCATGGATTTATGTTTGACTGGCGTTTAGAGGGCAATTTCTACGGAGAATTCAAGCAACGAAGCCACACCCCTGCACAGGCTCATGTTTTTTATAGGTAGGGCTTTTTTAAAGGGTTATTTGGTGAAGAAGTTTTTTTCCCGATAAAGGGAGGCGCTCGCGCGCAGAGTCCTCAACGCATGAATGTTTTCTCTCAGCGAGTTACGGAAGTAAGGGTCTTTTCTGTCCTTCCACTCGTGGAAGATAGACAGACGGAGCGAGACGCGCATAGTGGTCAGGACGGAGTCGCTGATGCGCCAGAGCGTCGGGAGTTTCTTGGGGCTGGCAGGGGGAGTGGCAGGTGAGGAGAGTTTCATGGTGGTTATAGGGTTGGATGGTGGATGGTGGTATTGGGGGAAGAGGATGCAAGGAAACGAGGTCTTCTTCTCCTTCGAAGTCCCAAACCCCCAGGTAGGAGTCGAAATAAGGGTTCATTTTTAAGGAGCTAGCTCTTGTAGAGGGGACTTTAGTAGGCGCTGTGGATGGCATCCTCCTGCCTTTCTGCCCATACAGCGGCTAAACTTTGGAAGAAAGCCAGAGCGTCGGAAAGGGAAGTTCCCTCCGGGATGAGTTCCTCAATTTCCGGCAGCGACCAGCATTCCACGAGGACATCCCATCCTCCGTCTTCGTAATGGTCTTTTGCGTAGGTTTGAATGGCTTTTGCTATTTCTTGGGTTGTCATAAAGAGATTTGAGGTTTTAGTTTTTTAGAGGGAGCAACGGGACTGGGAGGTGAGGTAAGGACGGCAGAGGTGGAGTTCTTCAAGGGCGGAGGAAACGTGGTCTATCCAGTTTAGCCCCAAGGGAGCTGACATTTTGAGTTCGTAATAAGCCTCCAGGATTTGTTCACGGCTGGGATTCGTATAGAGGTTATCTCCGTTGACCACTTGGTAGAAGTAGTCATAGACCGCTTCCCTGTGGGCAGAGGAGAGTTTGATGCAGGTGGTGGAGGCGACGTTGAAGAGGATGGTGTGGGTATTCATAGGTTGAGGAGTGGGGTGGTATGTTCAGGAGAGAGCGTTGAAAAACGCTCTGGCCATCTGCGCGTGGAGAGCCTTTAGTAGCCGATAATGCGGCGGGGGGCGAGCGAAGTTTTGTTGGAGCTGAAGGCAATAAACTCGCAGAAGTCGGGGCCGGGGTCGGAGGGGGAAGACCCGTGGATTTCCAGAGTGAGGATGGCGATAGCCTGTTCTTGGGAAAAGCCAGGACCGAAGGGCGGAGGGAGAGCGGCTAGGGAGCGGGCTGCTTTGCCATCAAGGGTTTGGAGGAGATGCATTTCGTTGAGGACTGTGAGGGAGAGAGGTTGCGTTTTTTCAGAAAGTGGCTTCCCAGCAGAAAACCACATTGGGGAAGTTTTGGAGGTGGGAGAGAAGATTGTGAGCGATGAGGGAGTTCCAGAGGTTGTGCTTGTCTTGAAGGGGAGGGATAAATTGTGGGATGTAGAAGAGAGTGGAGGGAGCGTTTTTTACACGGCCTCTGAGGGCGAGGAGTTGAGAAAAGAAGGAGCTGGCCAGAGCGTTTGGAGGGAGCGAGGGGTCGAGACGGAAAGAAGAATCGGGAGCTTGGTTAATGATGACGCACCCGTTTGGGCGACTTTCCGGTGGGGGGAGCGAGGGGAGAAAACTTGGCCAAGGTAGGGTCGTGGGGGAAGGAGGCGTGGTCATAGAGGGATTATCCCTGCATTTTCGCGATTTTGTTGGGAAGAGAAATCCTGAGGAGTTGAGCTGCGTAGCGGGGCAGGACTCGGTGCAAAGCGGACATTTGCTTAGGGGAAAGAGTCCCCCGGAGGGCGAGTGAGGAGGCGAGAGAGGTTAAAAGAGGGGCATCAAAGGAGGAGAACCCGCGCCCGTTGGCTTTGAGGGAAACTCCGAGGTTCTTTTCACTTTTTGTTTGAAGGTGATTGAGCTTGACGAGGGCTTGCAGGGCCTTCTTTTTGTTAGAGGCCAGTGATTTTTTCAAGGCGATAAGGCTGTCTTGTTCAAAGCCGGCTAGGGGGAAGCGAGTGGGGAAGCGAGTGGGGGAGAGAGAGGAGGATTTCATGGATAGGGATTATAAAGGATGAAGGATGAAGGATGAAGGATGAAATTTTTTCTTGAAAAAGAGGAAATAATAGGGATAAGAGGAAGTTAACAGGAAAGACTCTTAACAGAGCGACAGACGTGGTTTTGTGGTTTTGTGAGGAAAGGGTCCTATCCCCTATCCCCCCCGCTTTTTCCGCGAGCAAACGCTCTGGGTGTTCGTTTTTATTGTGCAGGTTCCCCCTTAGGTGAGTGAGAAGGAAAGCTTTACGCTTTCTCTTGAATAGTTAAGGGGGAACCTGTTTTTTTCCTTGCGTCTGGAGGGGGGGCGCGGGTAGGTTGAAAGCGTTCTGGGGAACAAGTCTGTTGGGGGGGGGGAGTCTTTCCTTCAACAGGCTTCTTTTTTTAAAGGCGAGGAGGGTGAAGGGAGTCGGCCAAGTTGAGGAAGGGCCGCAGTGGCGAGGCTGTTTTTGGGTCTCGTGTGGGGTTCAAGACGTCTGTCGCGGAGTTTTTCGAGCCTTTTTTTTGAGGCTTTTTGTTTCCCCTCAAGGATAAGGATGGGGCGGCTTCCCCCTCGTTCGCGCTGGTCTCGTCTTCGTTCTGGTTGCATTGGGGATCTTTGGGTATGGCTCCAAGGAGGTTCCCTACGAGGAGAGGGAGGAAGGGCAGAGAGGTGAGGCAGACTTCAAGAATGTAGACGAGAGGAGTCATGAGGGAATCGACACCCCGTCGAATGCAAAGAGCGGCGGCGTGTTCAAAAGGGTTATGTGCGAAGAGGATCCAAGCAAAGAGGGCTAGGGAGGCGAGGGTCCAAAGGCTTTGGAGGGGAAAGGCGAGTCGGATGGCTGCGAGATCCGCGCGAACGAGGGGGTTTGGAGAGTTTTTGTAGCGTCGGCGCAGAAGAGTGAGCAGAGGGCTGGGAAAAAAGCGGCCGAAGGCATAGACGAAGAGGCCCGCCCAGCTACCTAGGAGCAGGAGCGAGAAGGGGATCAAGTGTTTGCAGGCGCTGGCGCCGGAGTCGGGAATGAAACTGGCGAAATGTTCAGCGGCAATGGAGGGCCAGTAGAAGGAGGCGGCGAGGGAGACGGTGAGAGCTACGAGAGCCCAGATTTTGAGGGTCAGGGAGTTACCAGTGTGCTCCCGTTTTGGGGCTTGAAACTGCGGGGAGTAATGATCAGGATTGTAAGGAGTCATAAAGGAGAGAGAGTTTTTTTCTTCGCAACAGAGGGAGGGTGAAAATGAATGGGGCAACCGCCCCATTCTTATTCTCGCATGACTCTTGCATGACTCTTGCATGACTCTTGCATGACTCTTATTTTTGTGCGGAGGGGGCGGAGGGGTCGAGACGTCGCAGGGCTTCTTGGGGATCTTTGATAAATTCCCAGACTCTCTTATTGTTGTCGCCTAGTTGACTCTGGAGGATTTGGCCTTGGGCGTCAATGAGTCCTAGGGCAGGAATACCTTGGGTGTTAAAGATACGCCGCAATTCACGGGACTTCTCTCCCTCAAGGGGAAGAGTAGGCCAGCGCATGTGGGAGGTCTGCATGTATTTTCTGCGTTCTGCCTCGGAGCGGTCATTGCTCACGAAAACAATTTCAAAGCGATCTTTGTTGGCATCGCGAGCTGCGACAAGTTGAGGGGTGACTATTCGGCAGGGAGCGCACCATCGGGCCGAAAAGTAGACCCCGATGATTTTTCCCTTGAGGCTGGAGAGTTTCACTTTGCGGCCGTAGGCATCTCTTAAATCTTTTCCAAAGAGATCTTGGAGAGAGGGGGAAGGGTCTTTAAAGGAGGTAGAGGTAGGTTCTACGGCAGGAGGTTCTACGGCAGGAGGTTCTACGGCAGGAGGTTCTACGGCAGGAGGTTCTACGGCAGGAGGTTCTACGGCAGGAGGTTCTACGGGGATATGAGGGCTCAAACTTTCTTGCAAGAGAAGATTTTTAATTTGGGAGTTCTGTTGCTCCTTTTCTTCACGTCGCTGAAAGAAATCGGTATGAGAGGCAGGAAGGATGGCGGTGGCTTGATTTTGCCTAATTTCTAAATAGGGCAGGAAGATGCGTATGACGTCGACTTCCGTATTTTTGGGGACTAAGCGACTGGCGGCAGTGGTTGGATGGGGGGGATTTGAGATGAGAAGGCTTAAGCGAGTGGGGGAGAGGAGTTTGATCTTCCCCAGAGAGGGAAGAGCTGGGGATGGGGCTGGGGATGCGGCTTGGGTCTTTTCTGGGGGAGGGAGCAGGTAGAGTCCAACGAAGAGGAGAATGAGGCTACGGGGAAGCAGGCGGAGTGTGAGGTTCATATTAAGGCAACTTTCCTCCAGAAATGCAGTGAGCAATGGGAGACGGACACGGTGTCCCAAATTCCTGATTCTATCCCTGCCCTGCCCTGCCCTGCCCTGCCCTTCCCCCCCTGCCAATGAAAAAACCCCCTTCTTTCAGAAGGGGGTTTTTTCATTGGCAGGAGGGGGTGTGGCCAAGGAGGGACTCGAACCCTCACGCTTGTAGGCACAGGATCCTAAGACCTGCGTGTCTGCCAATTCCACCACTTGGCCATTGAAGAAGTAAGTTGGTTAGGATTTATAACCGACAGCTTTGGAGAGGATGGATTCAATGACGTCCTCTACGGGGAGATTCAAGGCGAAGCTTTGGGTGATGAGGTGAATGAGGACGGATTTTGAGAAATCTTCGAGGTCAATCTCCAGAGATGCGTAGCGAGTGAGTTGGAGAGAGGGGGAGCTTTCTCCCTCTGCGGGAGGGAGAAAAGAGCACGAGAATTTGTCACCGGCTTTGATGTGGAGGGCGTCGGCTTGTTCGCTTGTGAATTCGACGTAGCATTCTTCACGTGATTTGACAACGGTGGAGATTGGGAGGCGAGGTTGGTGTGGGGGGTTTGTGTTCACGAGTTTACAGATACGGGGATGGAGAGGGTTATGGTGGGAAGTTTGGTGAGGGTGTTAACGAAAACGATTTCCCCCAGAGTGAAGTAAGCGAAGTTTTCTGGGTTGGAGAGAACACGGAAAGAGGGGTTGGAGGGGGAATTAGAGGGGGGAGAGGTTTTGATTTCCAGAAGCCCCGATACGGCGATTTGCGCCCCGAAGTGATTACGGGTGACAGCGTCAGGCACGATGGCGACGGCGACTTTTTTTCCGGAGAGGGCGTTGAGGAGCTCTAGGAGAGCGGGCGAGGGGATGGAGTTTGTCGGAGGGTTTTTTTGAGAAGAGTTCATGGGTTTGGTATTTCTGATTCTTGAGGGTTGGTTTGGGAACTGCGTACTTCTTCCCAAAGTGAGGGGATGTCAAAGCAAATGGGGACGCCGTTGTGAGAAGCGGCAAGAATGTTTCCTGAGAAGCTAGGACGCTCGTAGATGTACCATTCGATCCATCCGCAGGCCTCTTTGCTGAAAACGTTGTTGAGAAGAAGGGAGATGACCTCTTGAGGGGTCTCGTCATAGGATATGAGATCGACTCCGTTTTCGTAGAGAGAGCTGCCTCGATCCCGTAGTTTTTCTAATTTTTCGATGAGAGTTTGAAAGGTAGAGAATGTCATGGAGAGAGGAGAGAGATTAGAGATATTTTTTGGAAAGGAGACGGAGGGTTTCGCAGGCATGGTCGAGTTCGGATTCATCGCGCTCGAGGGAATTGTAAAGAGGAATGGCGTAGGAGTCGGAGCTTTCCGAGCTGGGAAGGTTTTTTTGCAAAGCCGCAAGAATAGCAAACTCTAAATCTTCAACGGCTTGGATTGAGTGTGTTTGCGCTTCGAGGTCTTTTTTGAGGACAGAGCCTACGTAGTTGAGAAGGGCTTTGGCCGTCCTCATTTCTTGGGCGGAAAGTTCTCCGCAAAGAAGGCGCAGTTTGCTTGCGGAAGCGGCGAGATCCTCAAAGTGTTTTATGCGTAGGTAAGGGGGGAGGTTTGAGGTTGTCATTACCAGAGTACCCCTTCTTTGCTGGTCACAATCCCTTTGGTAAAGTCGCCGTCGGATTTTGAGACAACGCCGTGGAGGTAAATGGTTTCAACGGCGTGGCGGTGTGTGGATACGGATTTTCCCATAAGAGATTTTTTTGTTAGGGTTTAGGGGGTGTTACGTCCATTCTCAGGCAGGTAAGGACATCCTCAAGGGCACGCAGGGAAGCTTCGTAGGAGAGGGCACCAATGTTCCACTGCGTCATTAAAAGGGGATTGGAAGAGACGCTGGGGCTTTTTTTCCAGTCGTAAACGAAAAAAGGATCGCCCGCTTGGGAAACAAAAGACCAGTTATAGAGGACTTTATTGTCTGCGGAGGGGGGGCGATTCGGGGGACCAAATGCGGCGAAAAGTTGCGAGCGGGACGCGATGAAGGATACGTTGTGGAAAGAAGTAGGTGGGGAGGGATCAGAGGAGAGTTTCATAGAGAGCGTTTTAGGGGAGAGCGTTTTAGGGGAGAGCGTTATGGTTTTGGGGGAGAGCGTTATGGTTTTAGGGGAGAGCGCAGGAATAAGAGTAAAGCGGGAACAGAGGGATATCAAGCAAAAAGGCTCTCCCCTAAAAAGAGGAGTAAAATTTGGAATAAACACTGTTTCCAGAGTTATTATTTTGGGGAGAGCCTTGCTGAGGATAGCCTTGTGGGGGGTAGTTTCGGTTATTTTGAGGATAGCCTTGTGGGGGTTGATAAGGATAGCCTTGTTGGGGTTGATAAGGATAGCCTTGTGGGGGGTAGTTTCGGTTATTTTGAGGATAGCCTTGTTGGGGTTGATAGGGGTCTCTTTGGTAGGAATTTGAGCGCGACCGATTGGGGGAGGAGGAAGGAACTTTTGGCAGAAACCCATTGACGAGTTGAGACACGACGGAGCCTGATCCTCCGGAAACCATACCGTTCGCCCAGCCGGGTTGGTTGCGCATGAGGGAACCCGCGCCAGCTCCAACGCCTGTGGCTACGAGGGTCTGCACAATGGCGCTCCCCGTGGGCGTGAGGCCTTGTTTTATTTCTCCTGAGTAGGGGTCTGTGTAGGTGGCACAGCTCGAGAGGAGAAGGAGGGCGAGGATGGCTGTGATGATAGGAATCACTCTTTTAATAGCAGGGTTCAATGTTGGGATTTTGGAAGTTGTTAGAGACATATAAAGAGAATTGCGGGGTTAATGGCGCTAAGTTGAGGCGACAGCTTAATCTCAAGGCCATGTCTTTTGTTTTTGCCTCGTGGATTGGATTTGATTGGATTTGATTGGATTTGTCTAGCGAGGGAGGCAGCTCTCTAGAATAGGCGGTGGCGGTGGCGGTGGCGGTGGCGGTGGCGGTGGCGGTGGCGGTG
>Ga0247840_10011948_pt1 | contig 10434 bp, 10 predicted proteins | sample LaCruzMarch2015__FD_192404 | JGI IMG/M metagenome (GOLD analysis project Ga0247840, IMG submission 192404) | Freshwater microbial communities from meromictic Lake La Cruz, Castile-La Mancha, Spain - LaCruzMarch2015_17m | ecosystem: Environmental > Aquatic > Freshwater > Lake | place: Spain...
GATTTAAGACGGAAATAGAAAGTTTGAGTGGTCGGCGGATGACAGCCAAAAAAATGGGCAGGCCTGTTGGCTGGCGGAAGGAAAGAGCGGATAAGTGATATATAAGTTTACTCTGACCCCAGTTATTGACCCCAGTTATTCGATTTTACCGATATAAATGATTTGACCGTGTGGCTACAAAAACAATCGCATAAAAATGGCGGCCTTTAACTGGGTATAATTATTCAGTTCCCCACGTTTTCAAAGAGGGTGGACTGAACATCAAAATGTTTTTAAATGAAAGTGTCATCTCCTGAAGGTATCTATGAAAACTAGCTACGATAGTGATGTTATTGCTTGGGCGCAGGAACAAGTAGATTTATTGCTTTCTGGACAATTTTCCCGATTGGACATTGAGCATATTGCTGAGGAGATTAAGGACGTGGGTAAAAGCGAACAGCGCGAACTTGCTAGCCGAATGGCTGTGCTTTTGGCTCACCTTCTAAAATGGGAGTATCAACCAGAACGACGTGGGAGCAGTTGGCAAGATACTATCCGCACCCAACGAGAAAGAATCGAGCGGCGAATTTGTAAAACGCCAAGTTTGAAGGCATCGCTTACTGATGCCGATTGGCAAGCCGATGCTTGGGATGATGCTATTGACGATGCAATAAAAGAAATAGGAATTGTACGCAAGGTATTTCCAAAATCCTGTCCATGGTCAAAAGAACAGATTATGTCCCAAGATTTTTACCCTGATTAAAAGAAAAGCAAAAAAACCGTGGTCTGTCCCCTATTTTCTTTTCTTTAAACCATAGAAAAGGATAAAAAATGCCAAAAATTTTTAAATCGAGCCTGCCCTCAATTATTTCGCAAGGTATTTTCCAAATCCTGTTCATGGTCAAAAGCAACAGATTATGGTTCAAGATTTATGTGGCTTTTTTCGGAATTAAAACAGCCGCATCAAAACTAATAGAATACAATGGGGCTGCCCCCTTATTTGCTTATGAATACATTAGGTAGAGTAGTTGTTGGAGTTAAAGCATGTCTGAGGTTACGGCCGTTTGATGTGAACCATCCAGGTGGAAGAGAGAAGGAGCGTCATAGGCGAATACTGTTGTCGAGTATGGCATCTTTTATGGCTAAAATTATAGCCATTATAGCTCTGCTAATTACAACGCCAATGACGTTGAATTATCTCGGTGCTGAACGATTTGGTTTGTGGATGACGGTCAGCTCATTGATTGCCATGCTTGGATTTGCCGATATGGGCATTGGCAATGGGCTGCTCAATATTATTGCGGAGGCGAACGGGCGCGATGACCGAGATTTGGCGAGGCGTGCTGTTACCAGCAGCGTCGTGTTGCTTACCGCTATAGGGCTAGTGTTGGTGTCTGCTTTTTCAATTGCTTATCCCTGTCTTGATTGGGGCCGTATCTACAACATTGCTGAGCAGCGAACGATTACTGAGGCCGGTGAGGCGACCTTTGTTCTGATAGCATGTTTGGCTATTAGTCTTCCATTATTGACTGCGCAGAGGGTTCAGTTAGGTTATCAGGAAGGGCTGCAAGCCAATCTCTGGCAGGCTCTTGGTAGTATTTTTATGCTGGTTGGTATTTTAACGGCTATATACTTTCAAGCCGGATTGCAGTGGCTGGTATTAGCGGCAGCAGGTGGGCCAGCGGCTGCAATCGGGTTGAATTGGATCCATCAGTTTGGTATTGATCGTAGATGGCTGTTCCCACGGCTAGTTTACTTTGGATGGGAAATGGGGCGTCGCATTGTATCTCTTGGGGTTTTATGGACGTGGTTCTCATTAATGGCTTTTGTCGGGACGGCATCTGACAATTTAATAGTCTCTCATTTTTTTGGGGCAGGGGCAGTGGGGAGTTATGCTGTTATGTCCAAATTGTTATCTGGTTTACTCCTTGCACAAATGTTCTCGGCTTCATTATGGCCGGCTTTTGCCGAGGCATTTGAACGCGGGAATATGGATTGGGTGCGTAAGACATTCCGTCGTACGTTGATATTGTTTTCAGTGATTGGTGTGATAAGCGCTCTTGTCATGGGTTTGGGGAGTTCTTGGATTATTCGGGCGTGGGTTGGCCCGGAGATGGTGCCGACTTTATCATTGGCGTTAGGCTTTGCGTTATGGAGTTTCATTACAAATTTCTATGCGGCTATTTCTGCATTGATGGCAAATAACCGACTTCTCAAACAATTAACTTGGCTGACCTCAATGGCTGCATTATCATCACTCGTTTTAAAGCTCGTTTTTGCCCCATTTCTTGGCGTTGCATGGGTTATTTGGGCTACTGTATTAGGTTATGGTTTAGTCTGTATTCCTGGAATATTGATTGCTCGTAGCGCATTGAAATCTCGATAATATTAGCCATCAATTTAAAGTGATGGGGTTATGAAAAACATAGAAACAATCTAGAAGATATGTAGGAAACATACATTATGAGTTTACTTAAATGCCCAATATGTGAGAACAAGCGTCTCCGTCCATGGGGAGAACGAAATGGTTATTTGCTCTATCACTGCCTTTCATGCACACATAAATTTGCAGACTTAAAGAATCAGGAAATGTTGAGCAAAGATCCAGATCGTTTTAGGGAAGAGTTTACGCATGGTTTAATGTCTTCAGACGAACAGTATTATAATCATTTGGCATCAGGTGAAAAAGTTGGTATGGCTACGGCTACGACAACTGAGCATATTCTGGATATTTGTCGAGAAAATGGTGTGGGGACTCCTGGTAGTTGGCTGGATATTGGTTGTGGGTCAGGATACTTGTTATCGCAAGTGAAAAATACCGGATTTGTATCGTTTGGAATTGAACCAGGTGGATGGGGGCAAATAGCAGCGGCTAAAAAAAACTTGAGTATTGTTCAAGGATTTTTGAATGCTGACACATTCAGCCAGCACTTTGATGTAGTGTCTGCTACTGACGTGGTTGAGCATCTTCCTAATCCTGTGGAGTTCTTTAGGTTAATGTCTGATTACCTTATGTCGGATGGATATATCATTTTTTCAATTCCATTTGCGGATTCTATTGAAGCGAAGTTAAGAGGGGTGAATTGGAATATGGTAGAGCCACCAACCCATAGTCAGTTTTTTTCTATGCGTAGTTTGGAGTTGGCATTGCGACTTGCAGGATTAAGTGTGGTTATTAGTAGGCAGTTTAATATTCGTAACATGCGAGGATTGTCTCGATATATTTATTTGCGACGTTTCTTGGATGCACTCATACCTGGGCCGCAATTGGTTTGCTTGGTGAAAAAAGTTGGACACATTGAAGGTTTACAAAATGAATAAAAGATTGCTTGGGTCGTTTTTAAAAAAACCTCAATCTAGGTTTGAAATAATACGAGAGTTTTGCTGGAATAAGGTCGTTCTAGATATTGGTTGCGTTCACCATGATGTTGAGAATGCAGACAAAGATAGCTGGCTACATAAAGCGATAGTATCTGTCGCGGCGGAGACGTTGGGAGTCGATTATCTGGAGGATGAGGTCGCCGTGCTCATGCGGCGTGGCTACAAAATGGTGGCGGGTGACGTTAATAAGCCGCTGGCGATTGACCGGCAATTTGATGTCATCGTAGTTGGGAATCTTATCGAGCATTTATCAAGTTTCGAGGGGTTGCTGGAAAACCTGCGACGCTTGCTCAAGCCTGACGGAGTGGTGCTGGTGTCTACAGCCAATCCATTCTTCAGAGAGCAGTATTTTTATAGTGCCTTGAAAAATGATATTATCGTTAACCCAGAGCATACATGCTGGATTGATCCGGTCACGCTTGATCAACTGTGTCGCCGGTTTGGGTTGAAAACTGTAGAAATTCGTTGGATCAAAGAAAAATGGCCTTTGTCCGCTACCATTTTCAATGGCGAGCGCCAAACGATAGATACTTTCACAGGACGATGGGATTTTCACTTACCTCCTTCTATATTTGAACGATTTGTCTCACAGTGCCTTGTGATTGCATATCGCATACCATTGCAGCCTGCGCGCCAGTTGCGAGTTCAAGAACGCTATGGGGATGACCTTGGTCGGTATCTTTACTTGAGACTAAAGGGGATATTTGTAGATGCTTGGTGGTGGTTGCGTCGCACTGTTATTCCGACGAGTGACATCAATCGCTATGAGCTATATATGTCCGTCCTCAAGCTTACAAATAATACAAATTCGTTGAATGAGAGGCCTAGTGTATGAGCAATACCATTTCAAAGATATTATTAAGGTTTCTGCCAAAGCTGCAATCTGCCTGGTATGGGCGTCTACAAAAGAAATTTAGGGAAGATCTCGCCTTCACCGCAGCCTCAATCAGTTTTTCGAAACGAAATGATCTGCACGCTTATATGCACCATTATTTTTATCACTTGTGTCCACCAGAAGTGCGTGAACACCGTATCTATTACAAACGGGAAAGCCGTGGCTTCGGTGAAGATGCTTTTCACGCGATGTGGCTTACATTGCTGAGGGAGTTTCGGCCAGCACAATGCCTTGAGATAGGTATTTATCGTGGGCAGGTTATCTCACTGTGGGCGCTGATTGCACGCAATATTGGTTTTCCTTGTGAGGTACATGGTATTTCGCCATTCACGCCCGCAGGTGACGCAGTAAGTACATATTTGCGTAATATCGATTACCTTGAGGATACGCTATCGCATCATCGTCATTTCGGGTTGCACGAACCTACTCTAATTCGTGTACTTTCAACTGATCGCGTGGCATTGGAATATATTCGATCACGCCGCTGGAACCTGATTTACATTGATGGCAATCACGATTATGAAGTGGCCTTGGCGGACTATGAAGTATGCAGGGATAATCTTGCGGATGGCGGCTTGCTCGTCATGGATGATTCAAGCTTATACACTGATTACCAGCCGCCCCGGTTTTCCTTTGCAGGTCATCCGGGGCCATCGCGCGTGGTTCAGGAACGCGCGATGAAGGAATTGCGCTTTCTGGGCGGGGTTGGTCACAATAATGTTTTTATGAAAAGCTGATACTTTTATGCAAGTATTTCTGGTGATAATTTGATGAGCCATTCAATCACTATACGTGTTGTCCCTTTTCAACCGCACTGTTTCGCTTTCGGTGGTTTTGAGTTGCAGATGATCGGTGCTATGAATGCTACACGTAATGCCAGTTTCGATATTGGTCCTCTTGACGTATGGCGACGTACTGCTGATTTCGACATTATTCACTTTTGGGGGTTTGATGTCGCGCATTTTCATATTGCTTATTGGGCACAGGCTGCGAATAAAAAGTTGGTTATGAGTGCGTTATTACCCTTTCCATCCTTTATATCGTATTTGCGTAATCTTGGAGCTGTTGTTGCATCTTCGACGCGGCTCCGTTTTGAAATGCTACCCCTGATATCAGCACTCACGGTTGTGAATGCGGAACAGGCACGCTACGCGGTTAAAATATTAGGCCTCGCGGCAGATAGAGTTCATGTCATTCCTAACATAGTCGATGACATATTTTTTGATCCACCCTCGAATGCGGATGGTTTCAATGTTGGATTTAATGATTATGTGCTTTGTGTAGGTAATATTTGCAAGAGGAAGAATCAATTAATGTTGGTTAAGGCTTGTCGCAAGCTCGGTGTGCCCTTATTGCTAGTAGGTGATGTGCTGGTAGGTGAGGAGGAATATGGCAAGGCTGTGGCCGAGGCGATGCGCGGCGTGTTAAATATGGATTGGATTCGAGGGCTGCCAGCAGGGTCGGATGCTCTTGCGGCGGCTTATCGGAATTGTTTGGTGTTTGCACTTCCTAGTTATTCTGAAACGCAACCCATTTCTGCATTGGAGGCAGCCGCTGCAGGGAAGTCAGTTTTGCTTGCTAATCGTTCTTATGCGCGACAAGAGTTTTTTGCGAAAGCGGTGTTAGTATCCCCAAAATCGGAAATTAATTTGATCAATGGCTTAAAGCGTGTAATGGACGACCCAAGCTCATATTGCACGCCTCGTAACATACTTGAACGTTGTAGACGCGAAAATGTGGGGAAAGCGTATCGTGATGTGTATAGTGCATTACGTTACGGATAACAAAAATACACAAAAAAACAAAACCAATTTAAACATCTATCCCATGAAAAACTTTATAAAAACTCATTTCATTCCGTTATTTGATCCAATGATTGCTATTTTTGCTTTACTCGGGTTTTGCGGCGCACTAGCACGTCGATTAATGATGTCATCAAATAAGGCAATGCCAATAACAAGATTAATTTTCCATAAGCTTGGATACCTGCCTATTATCGATCACTATTACGAACCGCTAACATTTAATGCTATAGGATCAAAGTATCGTGTGCGTGTTTCACAATTACTTTTTAATGAGTGTAAGAATTTTGATTTTTTGCAATCTATTGCGTGCCCTGAAGAATTTAACTCTGAATACGCTGATGGCATAATCAAACAGACAGGTTTTCGATTTAACAATGGGGCTTTTGAGTCTGGTGATGCAGAAACGCTGTATTATTTTGTGAGAGGATTAAAGCCTAATAAAATTATTGAGATAGGCGCAGGTAATTCAAGTTTGTTAATACATGCGGCATTGAGTCGGAATAATTCTGAGGGAAAAACCGGTGAGCACATTATCATCGAACCCTATGAGAATCCATGGTTGGAGAAGTTAGGAAGTCAGGTAATTCGCGAGTGTGTAGAACGAGTTGATTTCTCAGTATTCCAAAGCTTGGGTGAGGGGGATATTTTGTTTATTGATTCGAGTCATGTTGTGCGAGCGCAAAATGATTGTGTGTTTGAATATACCGAGCTACTACCAAGTTTATCTTCAGGTGTGGTGGTACACATACATGATATTTTTACACCGTTTGATTATCCAGATGAATGGTTGAATAAGGATTTTAGGTTGTGGGCTGAGCAGTATTTACTAGAAGCATTGTTGCTTAACGGAAATGACTGGGAAATTCTAGCCCCATTAAATTGGTTGTCACAAGATTACGATACCTTCAAGGCATGTTGCCCATTTTTTGAGCAGGATCGTATGCCAGGTTCTATGTGGATAAGGAAACGATAAATTGTCATTATCCAATCTCATAATTGCAGGAGCGCCTAAATGCGGAACAGCATTGCTTTTGGACAGAGAGTTACCTGCTGATTGGGTAAATTTCAAACATTAAGAGGCAATAAAAACATGCAAATTAATACTGCGCATAATTCAAGCGAAATTATCGAATCAACAAAACGCGAAGGTGGACTGAATTTTAAGGGAGTAAAGAAAGAATCGCAGCCACATAAGCCTCTTATTACCATCATTACCGCTACATTCAATGCCGCTGTGCATTTGCCTCATACCATTAAATCAATTCGTGAATTAACTTACGATAACATTCAGTGGATTGTGGTGGATGGGGCATCAAAAGACAGTACAGTAGAATTGATTCAACAGAATGATGATGTAATTGATTATTGGATTAGTGAGCCGGATAGTGGCATTTACGATGCGTGGAATAAAGGTGTATCACTAGCACAAGGAGAGTGGATTGCCTTCGTAGGTGCAGGGGATAGTTATATTTCAAATGCAATAGACATTTATATGGATGTGATTAACGCATCACCAACAAAGTTAGATTTGGCAAGTTCACGCGTGCGTTTAGTGGATAGCTATGGGCTGGAAAAGCGCGTTTGGGGGGCTGCATTTAATTGGAGACTATTCAAAAGCTATATGACCATTGCCCATGTTGGGGCTTTACATCATAAAGGTTTGTTTGAAAAGTTCGGTTTTTTTGATACTTCTTACACATCAGCAGGTGATTACGAATTTTTAATGCGGTGCGGTGCGCATTTGAATGCTATATATTTAGATGTCATTACATCAGAAATGTTGATTGGTGGCATCAGTAACGGCTATAAAGGTCTTTTTGAGACCTATCTTATTCAGAGAAAATATGGTGTTGGTTTTTCCGCAAAGCCAAGATTTTGGCTTTCTTGTGCAAAACGGTTTATTAGGCCATTGCTGCGCGGTTATTAAAATATATTATTACTGAGTCTAACCAACGCTATGTTGCAATTATGGTTCTTTTTAAATACTTTTTGGGCATTTTCCGTAGAAATTGGTGTTCATAAAATTGGATTATCGATTATCCTGCTTAGTCTTATTGCTGTTTTTTGGTTGTTACAAAACACCAAAATCACTGACTTTACGATAAAAGTAGCTGTAATTGGTTTTTTGGGGATGATTTACTATTTCTTGATTGGTTATATTGGTCTTTGCACAGATAAATTTGAAAAATCATACCTAACCTCACCTCTTTTGCTTTTTTTAGTATTAGTTGGGTTGGAGGTTGGTTGGCGGGCAAGTGATGATGATTGGTTAAAACTTCAAAGAACAGTAAAGTGGATATTATTAACAGCCTTTATAGGCTTTGCAGTAGAAATGATAGTGCCGTCTTGGTTTCCCAATCAAGCAGGGTATCGGTCTGAAGGGAATTATTCAGGGTGGTTTTATGAGCCAAGTCATGTTGCTGTTTCATTATTTCCTAGCCTTGTCGTTTTATTATTATCTGGTAATAAAGTAAATCAGCGCTATGGAGTTCTGGCAATGTTAGTCTTGCTATTACTGTCACATGCGTCCACGTTAATTATGCTTTGTATGGTATGGGTGGGGTATTTAACTATTGTCAAAAGTCATTCTTCAAAGATAGTTCTTGTATCTTCAAGCGTCTTAATGGTTTTTATGCTGGTTTATGTTGGTTTTATGTTTTTTGCTCAAGATGCTTTTGAAGTATTTTTTGCACCGTTTATTGAAAGATTTGAGGGGGTTGTCGGCGGAGTTTACGAAACAACAAATATATCTAGCTTAGTCTATATACAAGGTTGGCAAGATGCTTGGGCTAACTTTCAGCGTACAAATGGCTTAGGGTTGGGTTTTAACATGATGGGATGTAATCCTTTGCCAGACACATTGTCTCGATTTATGTTAAATAATACTGAACTTAATAGTGAAGATGGTTCATTTATGGCGAGTAAGGTAATATCAGAATTGGGGGTAATAGGCATTAGCTTGCTAGTGATTGTTCTTTTATGGTGGATTAAGTTAGAAATAAGAAATCGAGCCATTGTTAATCATAATTTACATATTGCCATACTTAATACACAAGCAGCCTTGATTTTTATTGGTTTTGTCACACTCTTCTTAAGGGGGAGCGGTTATTTCAATGCAGCGTTTCTTTTGCCTTTGGTAGCTATATCTGCATCTGTTAAGCGCTATAAAATAAGCACAAATTTTTTGAATTAACGCGATAGCAAAATATAGATGCGTATAATTATACTGAACGATTATGGATTTATTAATGGTGGCGCAACACAGGTTGCCATTGCCAGCCTTAATGCACTTGCAATGCATGGTTTTGACGTTACCTTTGTTTCAAGTGTTGGTCCGATTGCTGCCACTATTGACCGTAATCTGGTTAATGTCATTAATTTTAACCAACATGATTTACTCAGTAATCCATCCAGAGTAAAAGCAGCTATAAACGGTCTTTGGAATTTTCAAACAGCAATGAATTTTGAAAGTTTACTTAAACAGTACGATCCAAAAGATACCATTATTCACTTACACAGCTGGGTTAAGTCCTTATCATCAAGTGTTGTGCATCGTGCCATAAAAATGGGCTTCAAAATTGTCTGTACATTGCATGATTATTTTTCAGTTTGTCCTAATGGTGGCTTTTATAATTATCAACTGAAAAAGGCATGTGCTTTAGCACCAATGTCTTTGGCATGTATTGCAAATAACTGTGATGCACGCAATTATAGCCAAAAACTATGGCGAGTAACCCGTCAGGCAATTCAAAGTAATGTTGGTGGTATTCCTAATGAAATTAAACACTTTATTACAGTATCTGATTATTCAGAAAATCTTTTGCGGCCATTTTTGCCATCAACAGCTCGTTTTTTTCGTGTGAGAAATCCAATAGAAATTAATAAATATCCATTGCCCAATGCGGGTAATAATGAGGCATTTACTTTTATTGGGCGTTTATCGACAGAAAAGGGAGGTGTTTTATTTGCCAAGGCTGCGAAATTAACAGGTGTTAAAGCTGTTTTTGTTGGTAATGGATCTGAGGAAAAAAATATTCGAGATGCCAATCCATCTGCTGAAATATTAGGTTGGCAAAATCGCGAAGGCGTTATTCAAGCAATTCGATCAAGTAAAGCCATTGTATTTCCTTCACTTTGGCATGAAACGCAGGGCTTAGTGGTTTTAGAGGCGGCTGCGTTGGGTATTCCAGCAATTGTTTCTGATACTTGTGCCGCGAGTGAGGCTATTGTGGATGGCGAGAGTGGTTTGTTATTTCGTGCTGGAGACATCCATGATTTATCAACCAAATTGACACTTTTACATAATAATCAAAAATTAGCTACTAGCTTTGGCAGCAAAGCTTACAATCAGTATTGGAATGATCCATGTACTAT
>Ga0247840_10011950_pt1 | contig 10434 bp, 9 predicted proteins | sample LaCruzMarch2015__FD_192404 | JGI IMG/M metagenome (GOLD analysis project Ga0247840, IMG submission 192404) | Freshwater microbial communities from meromictic Lake La Cruz, Castile-La Mancha, Spain - LaCruzMarch2015_17m | ecosystem: Environmental > Aquatic > Freshwater > Lake | place: Spain...
GCGGACGCGGGTCTTCGACGGCGCAGATCGTGTCACCGATCTCCACGTTCTCCAGCCCGCTGACGGCGGCGATGTCGCCGGCGGTCGCCTCCTCGACGTCCACGCGGCCCAGTTTGTCGAATACCTGCAGTCCCACCACCTTGGCGGGCACGAGGCCACCGGCGGCGTTTGAGCGAATGACGGCGCCCCCCTTGATCAGCTTCCCCGACTCGAGTCTGCCGATGGCGATCTTGCCGACGTAGTCAGACCACCCCAGCGTGGTGACGAGCATCTGCAGGGGCGCGGTCTCGTCGATGACGGGGCCGGGGATTTTCTCGAGCACCAGGTCGAGGAGCGCTTCCATCGTGCCCTCCCTGACCGCCGGATCGTGCGAGGCGAATCCGTGACGGCTCGACGCATACACGAACGGGAAGTCGGCGAGTTCGTCGTCGGCCCCGAGTTCGAGGAACAGCCCGAGAATCTCGTCGAGCACTTCCAGCGGCCGCGCGTCGGGCCGATCGACCTTGTTGACCACGACGACAGGACGGAGTTTGCTCTCGAGGGCCTTGCCGAGCACGAACCGCGTCTGCGGCATCGGACCCTCGGCCGCATCGACGAGCACGAGTGCCCCGTCGGCCATGCGGAGCACCCGCTCCACCTCACCGCCGAAGTCGGCATGGCCGGGGGTGTCGATGAGGTTGATCTTCACGCCCTTCCATTCGACGGCAATGTTCTTGGCCAGAATGGTGATGCCGCGTTCTTTTTCCAGATCGTTGGAGTCGAGAATCCTCTCGCCGGAGAGTTGGCTGGCCCTGAATTGGCCGCTCTGCCGCAGCAGGCAGTCGACGAGGGTGGTCTTGCCGTGGTCGACGTGGGCGATGATGGCGACGTTGCGGATGTCTTTGCGGCGGGTGCCTCCGACTGCCGACAGAGAGTGGGAGGCCGTGGGTTCGCTGGCAAAAGACATGGGGAATCCGGTGCTTGAGGGCTTGTTGGCGGGAAAACGTGTTGGCGGGAAAACTGGCGGCGGGAAGAAGGACTGGCGGCGGACGGAGGACAGCCAGCGTGGACGAGATCGGTCAAAAAAGAGGAAGTCACGAAACGAAGGGATGCGTTGGCCAGAGTCGCAGCCAAAGGCAGAGCCCCACAGCGGGATTGCACACGGGGAAAGAGCAACCGTGGGAACCCGGTATTATTCAGCAACGACGCAGTGTTGCATAGAGGCGCTCAATCAGTCGGCCTGGTGTATCGTCGTCGAGAACCGCCACAGAGGCCGCCCGCAGTGGCGGCCGTGCTAACCCGTCACCCAGTTCGCGGGCTGCCAGAGCGGCCTGCTGGGCCGCAATTGGACCGTAAAAGACCGCGACGAGTTCGTCCCCCCCAAGCCGTGCCAAAAGGCTGGCGGAGCCCGCGGATTTCTGAAGCCTTTCGGCGGCGGCGCGAAGGATCGCATCGCCAGCCAGGAAGCCATCCCGTTCGTTGACCGTCTTCAGCCCGACAACATCCAGAATGGTCAGAGCCATTGGGAGCCGGGCCTGACGCGGTTCCATCGCAGTCGGCCTGGCAGCGATGCCGCAGTCTCTGGCAAGCGTGGCTTCAAGCACACCCCGCGGTTCCAGCCCTGTGACGTGATCTTTCATGACTGGCATGGACCGGCATGACTGGTCGCTCTGAATCCGCAGAGCATGCACAGAGCCACCTGCTGGGGCCTGGGCCGCCGAACGGCCTAAAAAGTGGAGACGAAGGGGATCGAACCCTCAACCCCCGCCTTGCAAAGGCGGTGCTCTCCCAATTGAGCTACGTCCCCGAGAGCGGATACCGCCGCAGCTCCAGGCCTTCATGGCCCTGGCCACAGCGGCAGGCAGTCGGTCGGATCAGAGTGCGCGCGCCAAGATTCGAACTTGGGACCTCTACCTTATCAGGGTAGCGCTCTAACCAGCTGAGCTACGCGCGCGGTATTCGCATTATCTGGCAGCCCCTCACGCCGGAGCATGAGAATTCGCCAAGACGACAGTGTAGATGCAGGTGGGGCGTTTTCAAAGGGGTGCGCCGCCGCAGGGGCCGCCTGCCGCGGCTAGAAAATGGGGCAGGCGCAGCGCGGCGTTCCGGCTAGCTTGTTCAGACTCTCAAACCCCAGAGGAACATGAACATGTCGAGGAATCGTGCCGCCGCGTCGGAGGCTTTTGTGAACGGTGGTTTTCGGCCGCGGTTTTCCCCCCTTGTATCGCCTGTGTCGGTTGTGTCGCGGTCGTGCCAAGCGGGCTTCGCGGCCGGCTGCCGGGCTGGCTGCGCTGCGGTCGCTGTCGTGGGGCTGAGCCTTTCGGCTGCTGTGGAGGCCGCGGGCCCCACGGTTGAATACGCTCTCGGCCTGCAGCCGAGCCAAAAGGACGTCGACTACGACCGTCCCGAGGGGGATGCGGCAAAAAACTCCACGATCAAAACCGAGAAGTCGGCCGGAGCATCGGCATTCGTCGTGCGTGGCCCGACCGGCGAGATGCTCCGGGTCTTTGCCGACACCAACGCCGATCGGGTCGTCGACCGCTGGAGCTATTTCAAGGACGGCGTCGAAGTGTTCCGCGACATCGACTCCAACCACAACACAAAGGTCGATCAGTCACGTTGGCTCAATTCAGCCGGCAGCCGCTGGGGGATCGATGAGGACGAAAACGGTCTGATCGAATCCTGGAAGACGATTTCTCCCGAGGAGGTTTGTCGGGAACTGGTGGAGGCGATCAAGGCCCGCGACGCGGCGGCTTTCCAGCGTCTTCTGCCCACCAAGGCCGAACTCGAGGCGGCCGGCTTCGAGGGGGAGCGATTGGTCGAACTTTCTGCTCGCGTGGCTGCTGCCCCCGCGGAATTTGCTCGGCTCGCCGCAGCCCAGAAGCAACTCGGCCCCGAGGCGAAGTGGAGCACCATGATGACGCCCCAGTCGGCCGGCACGCTGCCGGCCGGCAGCGACGGCGTAGCCCGCGACGTGCTCGCCTACGACAACGTGTTGGCGATCGTCGAAAATGGCACGCGGAACGGCCAGGTCTTCGTCGGATCCTTGGTGCGGTGTGGCGATGCCTGGCGGGCGGTGGCAGCGCCGCAGGTGTCTGGCGAGCAGGGGGAAGTGGCGGAGTCCGTCGGGTTCTTCACCCCCCCCGGGAGTTCCTCGCAACAGTCTGACACGGGCCCCCAGGCGAGTGAGCGGCTCAAGCCTCTGCTCGTCAGACTGCGGGAACTGGAGGCCAAACTGAGCGGTGCCGACGCCGACGGCCGCAAGAAGTTCGCTGACGAGCAGGCCAATCTTCTCGGTGAGGTCGTGGGGGCTGCGGAGGCCGGCGAGCGGTCATTCTGGGTGCGGCAGTATGCCGAGACGCTGGCAGCAGGCGTCCAGGACAACTCGCTCCCCGAGGGAACTGCCAGGCTCGAAAAGCTCGCTGCGACCGTGGCCGCCGATGAGCCACTGGCTGGGTTTGTCGTCTTTCGTCTGGCGCAGGCCAGATATGCCGCCAACATGCAGCAGCCCGGCGCCGATGTCGACAAGGTACAGGCCGCCTGGCTCGAGGAATTGCAGGCCTTCGTGGCCAAGCATCCCACGTCGCCCGATGCGGCCGAGGCGATGCTCCAGATGGGAATCGCCGACGAGTTTTCCGGCAAGGAGAGGGAAGCCCTCGACCGGTATGCCGCGATCATCAAAAACTTCCCGGAATCCGTTCCCGCGCGGAAGGCCCGGGGAGCGGCCCGCCGCCTTGAGAGCGTGGGGAAGCCCCTGTCGCTCGCGGGCGTGGCGATGGATGGCAGGCAGGTGGCCCTCGAATCGCTCCGCGGCACTCCGGTGCTCGTGCACTACTGGGCCACCTGGTGCGAGCCGTGCAAGGTGGACATGGCACAGATCCGTGAGCTGGCGGCGAAGTATGGTCCGAAAAAGTTCGCCGTTGTCGGGATCGCACTCGATTCCGACAGGCCGCAGCTCGAGAAGTATTTGAAATCCAAACCGATCGGCTGGCCGCAGCTCCACGAGGCGGGCGGACTGGATGGTCGTCTTGCGGAGGAGCTCGGCATCCTGACGCTGCCGACGATGATCCTGCTCGATGCCGAGGGCACGGTGGTCGATCGCAACGTCGTGATCACCGAGCTCGAGAAAAAGCTCGACAGCCTGCTGGAAGGCAAGTGACAGACACGTAAGCGAGCGGTTTCTTGTGTCCGCGACTGCCAAACTGGCTTTGCGGGCTGAGGCGGGTGTTCGCTACCGTCGGGTCATGCTGTTGTTCGCCATCTCCATCAACCCGCTGCTCTGCGGTCTGGCCGTTGTTCAGATTCTCGGAATCCTCGCTGCCACGGCGGCCCGGCTCGCCGAAGGCACCCGTTTCGAACGGGGTGGCCATTGGCTTTGCCTGGTGTCCCTTGCCGTCGTGGGGGGCGTGTGCGGCTGGAGTCTGCAGGTGGGGCCGGGCTCGAGTGCCGCATGTGCCGTCACGCTCACGCTGATGACGCTCATCGCCATCATCGATTTTCGGTAGCGGGCCGGTGTTGGCATGGCGGCGAGCGCTGCCCTGCCGGCCCAGTCTCCGTGGTTTGACCGCGCTGGCCCGGATTTCCGGCCGCAACGGAAAAAAACTCCCCTTCGGCATGATCGTGCGCCGAAAAGAGATCGGAAGCAGGTCGGCACGTGTGCCCACCTTCTTCCGAGAAGGCCTCCAGCAGTTTTGTGCCACGGGCCGAAGTCGAATCGATCCAAGGAGCCATGCATGTCCATTTTGAGATCCGCATTCGTGATGGCCGTGGTCGGCACATCGTTCGTTCTGCCGTCGGCGCGGGCCGATGATCTGGCCGGGACCGTGGCCGCGAAACTGCGGGAATCGGGGTCCTTGGCCGGGTATAGAGTCAACGTCAAGGCGAAGTCGGGCACGGTCTGGCTGGAGGGCCGGGTGGCCGACCAGAAGCAGCTCACAGCCGCCTTGAGCCTCGCCGAAAACACTCCCGGCGTGGAGCGTGTGGTCAATCGCCTCGCCATCGGCAAGCAGGCTGATGCGGCCGGCGGAGCCGCTGCCGGTGGAGCTGGGTCGTTTGGCATGCCCGCGTCGGCGTGGGGTGTTGTCGGCATGCCCAGGCCCGCAGGCTCGAAGTCTGGCCAGCCGACGGTGGCCGCGGCCGAAGCGGCTCAGCCAACGGGCGAAGGCCGGCCGGTGTCACGCGGGCTGCTCGCGTTTGGCGGGCAGGAGTCGCCGGTTCAGTTGGCCCAGGCCCTCTCCCTCCCGGCAAAGCAGCAGGGAGGCATGGGCGGCAGACAGTCCCAAAACACCCCTCGTCCGCTGGCGATGTCGACGGCGCGGGCCATGCCGCCCGGCGGCAGACAGGCCGGCCCGCAGGGCATGCCGGGGCAGGATCCGAGGCAGAATCCGAGGCAGGATCCCAGAACAGCCATGCGAGGGCCTGTGCAGCGGACCGCCATGCGGAGCGGCATGCAGGGCGATCCGATGCACCTCCCTTCGCCCGGCGGCTATGAAGGCCCGGTCGTCGATGGCCAGATGGTGCCTGGTTCCATGCGAATGGTCGAAGGTGGACCGGTCAACGGCGGCGTTTCGGACGGTGGATACGCGGCTGGCGGGCAGGCAGTCGGACAGGCTGGTCCCGAGGGTTACGCCGGTGGCGGCCCCGGGTATTCCGGTGGACCGATGCCGATGGGGGGCACCGGTGTCGGCATGCCTCCGATCCCTGGCCGCGGTGACGGACCAAACATGCCCAATTACGCATGGCCCAGCTACGCCGCCTCCCCCAACGTCGCGGCAGTCCAGTATCCAACCCAGTATTCCCCGACAGCCTGGCCCTACATCGGACCCTTCTACCCCTACCCGCAGGTGCCGCTTGGCTGGCGGCGGGTTTCGCTCGAATGGGACGACGGATGGTGGTGGCTCGACTTCGACGAGCGGCACATCCACAGCCATCACCGCTAGGTCGGAAAATGGCAGGTCGCCGGCCCTCGCCAGCCGGGGCGTCCGCGAGACATGAGACATGCAACCACTCCCCCGCCCGTCGGGGGAGTGGTTTTTTTGTGCGCTTGCCGGGCGGGCCCGCCTCTACCCCTGCCAACCTCTTTTTTCAGCCCAGTCGGAAAAATCCGCAAGTGGCGAGGCCGCACAGTCGATACATCCTGCAGGGTCGGTCTGCTGACCACCACCGGATCACTGCAGGAGGTTTTGTCCATGAAGGCTCGAGCACGGTTCATCGCGATGGCTTTGCTGCTGGCGGTGGTGTCGGCGACACAGAGCGGCTGCTTCTGGATCACATCGCAGGGGCCGAACATTGGCCCCCTGGCCTTTCCGATTCCCGTGCCGGTCTACATGCAGAAGCAGAAGGAAGACCAGTTCTGGAACTACGAGCGGTATGAGCGTTCTCCCGTGCTCGGCCCGATTCCGCCGGGTGGCCCGTGCGAAGCCATCGACGAACCCAGCGACGACGAGGTGATGCGGGCACTCGAAAAGGCCCGCCCTGTTCAGGGCAACTGGCCGTTCCTGTACGAGATCCAGCGGAACCACGTGCGAATTTCGAAGTGCAAGATCGGCGACTACATGGATCCGCCGCGTCACTACCCGCTCGCCGGACCGGCCCAACTGCACCACGCCCACTACAAGTGCACCATCTACTTCCAGGAAGTGAAGCGGGTCGGCTGGCCTGTGCCCCACACGCTTGTTGACGAAGACTGTCAGGAAGTCGTCTACATCGACCACGATCACCTCCACATGGTGGGTGATGTCGACACCGGCTGCGATGCAAACTTTTAGCGGCTGACGCAGAAGCAGACGCCGCGGACAAGCCGTGCGGGATGCGCCGGTGGACGGGGGCGTGACGGTGATGCTCGTTGGAGGGAGGGAGACATGTCGATCCTCCCAGTGGCGGGCGGAGTATTTCGAGGAAACCCAGTGGCATTGCCCGCCATGCTCATGCAGGTCTGCCTTCCATGACGGCGCAAGAGCAATCGACTTCCGTGCGGCAGTTGTCACAGGCGGGACGCGGCACGTGGGCGCGGAGATCGCTCCTTGTCGCGGCATGCATGCTTCTGTCAGTCGTCGCTCAGGGCAAGGTTCAGGGCCAATCCCAATTCCAATCCCAATCCCAAGCTCAGGGGCCACGGGCCTGGGCAGGGTCGGAGGCTGCCCAGGCCGGAGGTCGCGAGCCGCTGCGGGTAGCGGCAGCCCCCGCTTCGAGCGTGGCTGACACGGCCCCCTCCGGCGGACCTGCCGGTGAGAAGCTTATCCCCACCGGCAACCTGCTGGCGACGATCCGCGATGGTGGCATCCTGATGGTGCCGCTGCTGGGATGCTCGTTCGCTCTCGCCGTGTTCGGCATCGAGCGCTTGGTGAGCCTGCGGACCGGGCGAGTTGTGCCACGGCTGTTTGCCAATCGGTTCATCGAACAGCTGCAATCGCGGCAGATCACCCGGGGCGAGGCCATCGACGCCTGCGAAGAAAACGGCAGCCCCGCTGCAAAGGTGTTCGCCGCCGCCGTCCGTCGCTGGGGCCGGCCGGCCGTGGAGATCGAGCAGGCGGCCATCGACGCCTGCGAGCGGGAGGTGAACCATCTCCGCCGCTACCGTCGGGTCTTCAACGGCGTTGCCACGGTGGGGCCACTGCTCGGGCTCTTGGGAACGGTGTTCGGCCTGATCCGGTCCTTCAACGACGTCGCCGGGTCGGGTGCGATGGGCCGGCCCGACCTGCTGGCCCGCGGATTTGGCGAGGCCCTGATCACGACGGCGATGGGCCTGCTCGTGGCCATTCCGGCCATGGTGCTGCACTGGTTTTTCACCAGCCGCGTCGACCGGCTCGCGATGCGGCTGGACGAAACCTGCCAGCAGGTGATCGACGAGATCTCGCAGGAGGCGCTCGGCGAGGGAAAACGCCGCGCCGCAGGCTGAGCCATGCCGCTGATCCGACTCTCCGACGATGAGGAACCGGCGCCGAATCTCGCGCCGATGATCGACGTCGTGCTCGTGCTCACCATCTTCTTCATGTGCGCCACGAAGTTCTCGGGCGACGAGCGGAAGTTCGACCTCGATCTGCCCGAGGCGGGGAACGCGGCCGCGGTGGACGGTGGACGGCCCGAAATTCTGGAAGTGGAGGCATCGGGCGGGCTGCGGCTTGCGGGCGAGGACGTTGCGGCCGGTGATCTTGCCTCGACGCTGGCGGGCCTGCGGCAGGGCAGGCCCGACCTTGCGGTGATGATCCGCGGCGAGAATGCGGTGCCGCACGGCCGCATGGCGGAAGTCTACGAGGCTTGTCGCACCGCTGGGGTACGGCGGGTGGCGATCTCGGTGCGGCCCAAGGCAGTTGCCGTTGGCACGATCAGAAGGTGACGGTGTCGGGCGATGCAGTTCAACGGAATCGTCTGGGCACTGCTGGTCGCCGCCGGTGCGGTGGCACTGACGGTGATCGTGCGGACGAAATGGCTGCAGTCGCACACGCTGCGGAAATGTGTGCTGCTGTCGGTCGTGTTGCATGCGGTGGTGGCGGTCGTCTGCACCTGCCTGGGCGGGCGGTCGCCGGCCTCCTGGGGAACGCACGATGCCGGCCGCATGACGATGCTGGTCGTGGCGGCCGAGGAACCGTCTGAAGTCCTGACACTGAACGACACCGCCGAAGCGGACCAGTTCCCGTTGCCGGAGGCGAGGCTTCTTTCAGCAGACGCGGGTTCGGACGCAGCCAGCACCGACGCAGGCAGCACCGACGCAGGCATGGCGGTCGCTGAACCGTTGGACGGCGACCGTGTGGCGGCTGGGGAGCCAGCCGAGGTGTCGGCCGCTCCGCCGGCAGACCATGTGCCGCTGCTCGAGGTGGCCGGCGATGAGGGCCACCGCGAAGAAACCGAAGCCGGGCAGGACGCGGAGCCCGAACAGGCACAAGAAGAGGAGATGCCGCTGGCGGCTGCTGGATCGTCGCTGCCCGCGACGGACGCCTCCCCCGCCCTGCCCTCCGCTGGGGCGGTGCCCGCGGCGAGCGCGGCAGCGGCCGTGCCTGCGGTCTATGCCGACCGGATGACAGGCCGTCGCGCGTCGGCTGCTGCGGCCCGCGGCGGCTCGCAGGAGACCGAACGGGCGGTGCAGGCTGCGCTCGCCTGGCTGGCGGCCGCACAGTCGAGCGACGGTCGCTGGAGCGCTGTCCGCCACGGTGGCGGCGTGGAGCGATCCGTGCCGGGGCATCATCGCCATGCCGCCGGGGCACACAGCGATCATGGCGTTACCGGCCTTGCGCTTCTCGCCTTTCTGGGAGCGGGCAACACGCACCGCGAAGGGGGCTTTTCGGAGACCGTGGCCCGCGGGCTCCGGTTTCTGACGGACCGCCAGCGGGCTGATGGTTCACTCGCCGGCGATGCGGAGTTTTTCGCGGCCCTGTATTGCCATGGGATGGCTGCAATCGCTGTCGCGGAGTGCTGCGGGATGACCGGTGACAAAACGCTCCAGCTGCCGTTACAAAAGGCAGTCCGCTACACGCTCTCCATGCAAAGCCCATCCACGGGCGGTTGGCGGTATGCCGCGGGAGACAAAGGGGATACGAGCCAGCTGGGCTGGCAGGTGATGCTGCTCTCCAGTGCGCGGCATGCCGGGATGGTGGGCCTGGAGCGGGCGGAGTCGCGGGCAGGGGTGTTTCTCCAGAGTGTCTCGTCGGGTCGGGCGGGCGGGCTGGCGGCCTATCGTCCAGGTGAGCGGCCCAGCGTGGTGATGACGGCTGAGGCGTTGGCGTCTCGGCTGTTTCTCGGCATGCCACCCGACCACCCCTGCGTGGCCGAGGCGGTCGATCTGCTGGCGAAGACGCCCCCCGACAGTCGAAGCCCCAACGCCTATGCGTGGTACTACTCCACGCTGGCGTCGTTCCACGCCGGTGGGCCGCAGTGGGAAGCCTGGAACAGCCAATTGCAGGCGGCGCTCTTGCCGCTGCAGCGTCGCGGAGTGAGCGGGCTCGACGGCAGTTGGGATCCGGATCCGGTCTGGGGGGGCCAGGGTGGCCGTGTCTACTCGACGGCCCTGGCGGCGATGACGCTTGAGGTCTACTACCGGCATCTGCCGATGCATCGGCTGGCATTGCCCATCGCGGTCGTGCCGGGCCAATCGCCCCGGTGATTCCTGCCGTGCGACGGGCGTGAATGGCAGCCTGTTGACAACCATAATTTGACCCACCCACCCCCGGGGTTAGACTTGGTGTGTCAGAACCTTCCTTCAGCATGGAGAGCCATCACGTGACCCCGCTGCTTGCTTTTATGGGCCTCGGAACGGTCGAATTGATGATCGTCGCCGGCGTGATCCTCTTGCTGTTTGGCTCGAGGTTGCCGAAGGTGATGCGTTCACTCGGTGAGGGCATCGTGGAATTCAAACGCGGCGTTCAGGGCATCGAAGACGATCCGCAGGCGTCGCACGGCGATCGGGCCCACGATTCCGGGCGGGTCGAGAGCCATCGCTAGTCCATCCGGCGGACTGCCACG
>Ga0247840_10011951_pt1 | contig 10432 bp, 5 predicted proteins | sample LaCruzMarch2015__FD_192404 | JGI IMG/M metagenome (GOLD analysis project Ga0247840, IMG submission 192404) | Freshwater microbial communities from meromictic Lake La Cruz, Castile-La Mancha, Spain - LaCruzMarch2015_17m | ecosystem: Environmental > Aquatic > Freshwater > Lake | place: Spain...
ATAAACATTACTCCTATCAAAACGGCCACTGCTAACGTCAACGATTTCTTATGTCTTTTATATTGTATCACTTACACCACCTTCTTTTTCTATATCGCATATTTGCTATTTTAAATTTTTCTTTATAATGTATCCTGAATGAATGCTTTGTAAAATATTATTGCTAAGACGAATGCAAGTATCAATCCAAATATTCCTGCAAGCGGAAGAGGAAATACTATCGACATGAACACACCAACTAAGATGAGATAGATTGTTGTTGTTCCAATACTTCGTTCATTTGCGTAGATTGCAGCACCGATAAAACCGAAAAGAATACCCCAGAAGTAATTCCCAAGTAAAGTAAGATAGGGAGTGAAAGCTGCTCGGAATATTCCATTGTTTGTAAAGTTAGAGAAATTGTACATATCACTAAGATCAACTGCCATTACAAATGGAATTAACCAATCGAGTATGATCATTCGATACCCCTCCATCCACCGGATACCATTTGCATCATGCCTGCCAAAAAGATTATTCCTACAATGATACCAAAGATTGTTATTACTGCTGTAACACCAAGATTACCGTTACCAATTCTCCAAAGGACTGCAAAAGCATCAATAGTAAAAGTCCAGAAAGAACTAGCGAATAATCCATATGCTACAGCTGCGGCTGCAGGTAGTTTTGTGAAATAAGAAATGAGTGATCCTGCCATAATACCACCGATACTTGCTACAAGAAGAGCTCCACCAAAACGATAAAGAGCAGCGTTACCAGCATTCGTTGCTGATACGTCATATCGTGCATCGGTGCTTACATATGTTGGATAAATACTTAGTGCTCCAACTAAAGATAGACTAAGATTGAATATCATTAGAAATAACATTATGTGAAATGCTCGCATATTTTTTTACCACCTTCTTTTTTTATCTTTCTACTCCTCCCAATAATCCGACAAAAGAGAGGATAATAATGAACGCACCAATGACAGATAATGTTGGTCCGTTCCACCAAGTATAATTGTTATATAATACGGAGATGCCGCTTATTAAGATTCCGGCAAAAACGAGCCAGAAGCCAACTGCTAATCCGCCAAGGAAGGCATTGAGCTTACCAAATGAAAGTAAAAGGATTAAAGAAACAACGAAGACAAGGATATATGTCCAGGGGACATATACAAGAGGATTATCTGAGTCATAGATTGGACTTCCACCAAAAAGTAATGTAAAAAGATTATCAATAGACCTATTTGAAATACTTAAATGAGCGTGAGCAAAAATAGGTATCTTACCGCTACTATAAACACCTTCATAATGTTCATTTGTTAGCCCAGATAATGAAACATTAATTTGGAATTTATAATTTTCATAACTTGAATAACCCATAGCAATAGTAAATGTAAAGTTAAAAGTATTTACAAATGATTGATTTTGTACAGATGATAGAATCAGAGTATCATTTGTATAATTATAAACAGTGAATTCAACCCATATATTGCTCAGTGTTGTATCAGTATAATTGACATAAAACAATGATGTTGTATTTCCAATTCGAAGTTGTATCAAATCAAAGAATGAATATCTAAGGTCTTCTTCAAAAGGTATTCTAATTTCATTTTGTTCGATATCACTTCCTGCATAAAATTCACCTATTCTTTCTATTGACGTTGTATCACATGCAGCTCCAAGATAATATATTTCACCATAGACAAGCCATGGATATACTCTACCTGAAGGATCAAAATATTCTGAATGAATTATTTGTTGTGTCCCAGAGCTGTTATATTTATAAATGATAACACGAGGATTATTTGGATGTCTGTATTGTCCTGTTTCATCCAAAAATGCCAACTTATATTTTACGATGCTATTGTTAAATGTCGCTGTTGATTCTCCATAGACTGGCAAATCAATACGAATATACATTGTAACACTAAATGTTGATGGAATTACAAATCGAGTACATCTATATATTCTGCCATCACTATCGTTCCATCTAAACTCAAAGTATTTTACCTGCTTGTTAACAGTAACAGAAAAATTACCAGATCGATTATTTGTAACATCGCATGCTGTTGTATTGTCATGTGATCCATATACACCATTATGATTGAACAATACATAATCGGTTTCATCATTGAAATGTATAATGAAGCTATGAATACCTGTATTGTTCATTTCAAGATTTACAGGGAAGTTTCTACCATTTGTTTCGTTCTCAAATAGGATATTGATTTGATATGTTCCACCATGAGATTGATTGCTAATTCTACCTGACCATGTTGATACAGGAGATCTCCAAAATTTAAATTCTGTATTGTTTTGATCAGTAAAAACTGTTCCATTCCATTCGGTTATGTTCTTCCATGTTCTATTAGTTACTAAATTAAAATTATATACATATGTAACATTTGTATAACTATCATTTACTGTTACCATCCAATAATAAGTATTAAAAGTAGTGTTTGCTTCTTGGTATACCCAACGATAAGTACCATTCGAAACGCTAAGGTTTGTTTGATTTAATATCCATGTACCAGAAACGTTTTGATACCAACAAATATCCATTGTATCTCCATCAGGATCATTTACAACAACACGACAAAGAGGAGATGACCAACTAATTGTACTTTCATTAACCGGAAATTGAGTTGATATAAATGGTTGCTGGTTGGTATAGAAATGATATGTTTTATTAGATGTGTTATTGCCATCAGTGACATTTACGTACCATATGATTTCTGTATTTATAGGAAGAGGATTACTAATATTTGCATAATAAATTCCACTCGTTGCACCTGTTCCATTGTTATCGGTATCATTGATATAGATACCAGTTATTGTATAATTAAACGGGTCTGTACCAGTGATATTTACAGATACATTTGGAAGCCAAAGAGATGCATTAATAGAACCATTGGAAGGTGTTGGGTCTGATATTTGAAGTAAATAAAGTGTTCCATAAAATGGATTTACAAGAGGATATTTATCTTTACCGTATGGTGAATCACAAATAGCATCCGCTCCTCCTATATCTTGATTAGGTCCGTGCTGTGTATCTGTAGTATCTTCTCCTTGCCAATAGTTACCGCCAATAATATTACTTGGATATGTTCCGTATGTTTCATTCCATATATTTCCTGATCCTGAATCTATAGAATGATTTATATTGTTTATGAAATTGTTATGATAAAATAAATTATTATCACTACTTACTTGTACAGCAGTAGTAGCACCAGCAAATGCAGTATCATAAATTGAATTTCCAATAAACTCATTTCCATCTGCTCCTGAAGCAATTTCAATGCAATATTGAGCGCTTATTTCCCATCCAGATATATTACAGAACCATAATGTATTACTACCAGTAGTCCAGCTAGATATTGTTGAAATCAAAACTGTTCTATAAAAACCTCCTGTTATATTACAGTATGAGAAATTACAATATCTTCCTTGAACAAGTAAATTGTAATCCCTTAAAGATGTTATATTACAATTTATAAATGTAATATAATTAGCCCTTCGTACGTATACCGCTCTATCATATACTGATGCATTAATTGACAAGTTTTCTATACTAATTGGTCCATAGATATACTCTGAAATATTTAATCGTCCATTAAGTTGTGGTCTATCATTGCTTCCATTGATTGCCGTAATATTTACATATTTATTTAATACCCACCATCCGGTATATGTTCCTGGAAAGACGTAAATATTTTTTGTAGTTCCATTTGTTGCATTAGCAATTCCTTCAGTAATTGTTGATACATTCGTTGCACTGTACCAACTTGGAGCTTGATCGTCATCAACATAAATATTAGATTCATTACCTGTTGTAAAATAAAATGTTTCATTTGTAGAAATATTGCTTCCACCTTTTGACATATTATCTGTTGCATTCACCCAAACTGTATAATTTGTCCAATAGTCAAGCCCAACTAAAGAACAGCTCTTTGATCCGTTGTTATTATCAAATCCATACGATCCACCAACTCCATCACTGACATCAATACTCCAATTGAAAGTACTACCTTCTGGGTCTTCTATAGTAATGTTCCATGATGCAGTAGATATAAGAACATCTATTGATCCGTTTGCTGGATTTGGATTTGAAAATACTAAAGGACTATTAGTTCTGAATGAGAACGTTTCGTTTGTCCAATTTTTACTGCCATTTCCATCAGTAACATTGGCCCATACAGTATAGGTTGTATTTCCTTGTAAATCTGCTAGTGATATTGAATAACTTCCATTGACACTATAGTTACTTGAATTGAATGATCCATCGCTTACGTTTATTGTCCAATTGAAATCATCTCCTTCGGGGTCTTCGATGGTGATATTCCATTCTAATGTTAAATTATTTCCATATGAATTATTAGATGGATTTGGATAAGAAAAAGTAGGACTTTGATTTGCTGATGATATTGTTGTAAAGTAATAAGTTTTATTATTGTAACCGTCTTTATCGGATGCATTAACATACCAAACATATAGAGTTAAGTCACTCAATACTCCAGTTACATTTGCTTCTTTTATACCAGTTGTATCTGAAGTTGAAGAGTTTGAATCAAGAAAACTTCCTTCAATAGTCCAATTGAATAAGTCACCCTCTGTTTGATTTATTGTTACATTGACAGTTGCTAAAGAAGTGCTTACTGCTGTTGCACCTAACGCTGGATTTGGACCTGAAACATCAGGTACGCTTGCTTCAATTATTAGATTTCCTATAACTACTTCTCCTCTTGGTACAGTACCATTACGAAAAGCTATAACGAAACTATGATTAATATCGAGAAATCCAGAAGAAGATAAGCTACTAGGATTATCAGCAAATGTAATATTACTTGAATAGTTAGTAGGTAATCCAGATGTCACATTTATTATTTTATATTCACCATGATTAGATGAATTATCTTCTAATCTATAAACAAGTAAGAAATAAGAATCATTAAGACATGAACTAATCAAATTATTTATATCTTGCCAATCCTGAGATAAGTTAATCCAAAAAGTTGAATTAGTTCCGAAATTTATTTTTGTTGAATCGGTGGAAATATTCCCAGAAGTCATATTTCCAATAACTCGAATAGTTATAGGAGCAACATAACTAAATACTTGAGTATATGCTACTATAAATTTTGTGTTATTATATTTTAATAATGATATGTAGTCAATCCCATAAGAATTTTCAATAACTTGATCACTGAATACCGTTATGTCACCAGATGTAATCGTATCTGATCCATCAGGAATAGTTAATGTAGTAAAATTCATATAATAAAAGGCAGCACCAATAAGATCAAACTCTGAATAGCAAATAATTGCTTGAGTTTCATTAAGAGAAATAATATTTGTTGTAGGTATTTCTGTAGTTGGATTTGAAGGATCGTCTTGATGAGATCCAAAAGTTTCATAACTACCAAATGATGATATTGTTTCTGTTCCGTAGTCAATAGTTCCAACAGTTATATTATTATCGTAATTTCCGGTAAACATAACAAGAAATTTAGTTTCATTTAAAGCGCATAGACCAATAGATTGCGTAGTTAATGTGTCTCCCTGACCAAAGTCATAAACAGAATCTGGATCAGTAAAAGACACAGGATCACCAAAGGTAATTGTAGAGTCAGGATTTATTCTACCGACTTCTGCCCACCCATATCCATCAGATTCCGGCATAGAAGAATTTGCCCATGCCACAACAAAATGTGTTTGATTAAGACCGATAGCTTCCATACGATTAATAGTAGCTGATGTTAATATAGATGATTCTATTCCCCATGTTATATCTGATAAATTTGAATCGTTTTTAATACCAAGCCTTGCATATACATCATAGTTGCCATCTACCCATACAACAACAAAGTGAGTATCGTTAAATGTAATAACTTGAGATATTTCTATGTCTTGATCAGTAAAATTTGAAGAGTTACCGCTATCTGGTGTGCTCGGAGCACCGAATACATTTGATGGTGAATCAATTGGCTTTATATCTGTAATATTTTGTAAATTAACTTTTGATGAATTAAAGATATAAACTCCGAAAAGAGACACTATTATTATTGCTAATAGTATCTTATATTTTCGTTTCATCTCTCTACACCGCCTGACAACCCAACTACAGATAGAACTATAATGAACCCACTAATAATCATAAGTACAGGTCCGTTCCAGAAAGGGTAACTTGGATATATAACAGATACTCCAGATATGAGAATGCCAGCAAATACTAAAAAGAAACCAACTGCTAATCCCCCCATAAAAGCATTTAATCTACCGAAGCTGAGAAGAAGAATCAAACTAATAACAAAGAGAAGAATATAAGTCCAAGGAACAAAAATAGAAGGGTCTCCAGGATCATAAAGAGGGCTTGGACCGAAAATGATTGTTAAAATAGTATCGATTGATCCGTTTGGAATACTCAAGTGATAAGGAGAAAAGATTGGTATTCTTCCGGTTGAGTAGTTACCTGCATAGTTAAGATTGACAAATCCATTTAATGTTGCATTGATTTGGAATGTATAGTTTGTTGTAAGGACGCATCCATCAGCAACAAGATATGAAAAGTTTACATTGGAATCAAAGATAACTGTTTTTGTTGCAGCTGAAATAATAGTTCTATTGACAAAGTAATAAACAGTAAAGACAAGTGATGTGGTACTTCCAGTAGTATCGATATAATGAACATAAAGTCCTACAGGAGACCATCCAGAAGTAATTATAGCAAGATCGAAAAGACTATAAGTAATATTTTCAGGGAAAGGTATTCGTGTATCGAGTTGGTGAGTATCACTTGATGCATAAAAGAAACCCAATCGATCAATTGATAATGTATCGCAAGAAACACCAATAAAATAATTGTCTCCATAGATAAGCCATGGATGAACTAATCCCTGAACATCAAAAGGTTCTTCATGAATCTTTAGTTTTACACCTGTTGAATTATACTTATAGAAGTAAGCTTTCGGATGATTTGCTAAAATAAAATCTCCTGTCTCGTCAAGAAATCCAACAGTATATCTTATAAGGCTATAATTAATAGCAAGGGTACTTTCTCCATATATAGGGAGATCTGTTCTAACATAAAAAGTAATGTTTTCTGTTGTTGGTATTAAATATCTAGTGCAATAATTAACTTGTGCAAAAGTATCGTTCCAACGAAATTCAAACAGCTCTATTGATCCATTAGTGTACACTGAGAAGTTACCGGAATCAACGCTACCGAAATATCCAGTTAATGAAGTCGAATAAACTAACCCTGCACCCCAATTTTCAAATGTTGTTATATCGGTTCTTCCATCTGTATAATGTACAATAAATTTATGAACGCCAGTATTTAACTGAGCAAGATTGACAGGATAGTTCATTCCATTTGATTCGTTCTCATATCTAACAGTAACGTTGTACAAAGACAATTTTGAAAAGTTAGCATTAACTAATTTATCTCCATCGACAAGTAACAATGTAGGACTTATATATCCAGAAAGATTTTCTGTCCATCCAGTAAAATAACTATTACTACTTGCATTTGCCCAAAATATTGCATAATAATAAAAGTAATCTATAAAATTTGCTGATACTGTTTTGTCACCGTCCAATGAAACTACTATAACATAAGATGTACCAGATTCATCCTCTCCCCAGTTATTAAAATAACTACCATAAGATGCATTCGCCCATAGTATTACCCAACTACCACTTAGATATGGGCCATCACTTGCTTCTATTGATCCAGAACCTGTTCCTATTGATCCTGTAATATTTAAAGCGACAAAGTTATATGGAGTAGGAGATGTCGAATTATCATATGCTGTTATATACATATGATATCCGGCATCATTATTATAGATAGGATAACTTCCTAATCCAGGATCATCACTGAAATAGTTTCCTGAAAATACTGTTGTCCATGTTGATGCAAAAAGACCAGCATTATCGTATATGTTATCAATAAAATTATTTTGTACGACACTACAGTTATTTGCTGTATACCCATAATCGAATAATCCATAATTGAGACCATTTGTAAAATTATTATAGTATATATTGCACCAACTCGGATTAAATAAAGACATTCCATATGAATTGACATCAAATGTATTACCAACATAATCGCAATAACTAGGAGTTGTATCTCTAATTCCAAATGTATTATCGATAAATACATTTGAATAATGATAATAATAACTTGGACTCAAAGAACGAATAGCAAAATAATTTTGATGAAAGTAATTGGTTGATGTTGTAACATTTGAATTACCATTAAAAGAAAATCCATAAGTACAATCTGATAATTCATTTGAATAAAGTTTAAAATTTATATCGTTTCCTCCTAGATATACTCCAGCAAACTCTCCAAGTATATCCCAAAAAGAATTGAAATGATTATTTGCAATTACACAGTTCTTTGTATGATTTATAACAATACCATAAGAAGTTTTATTATTTCCATTAAAAGTGTTATCAATAATAGAAATCCAATGATTATAATATACAGTTGCAATTTGCAATATCCATACACATGAATAATTATTATTATTAAATGTATTTCCTGCAATTGTTACATTCTGTAGAAAATCTCCTCCATAAACTCCCGCCCATGTCATATTATTAATAATACAATTTCTTATTGTTGCTCCAGATGCAACTATATAAATACCTATGTTTGTATATGCTATTGAATTTTCTATCGTAAATCCAGATATGTTAACATTTGAACCAATTACATTAAGAACAGATGCCCATCCACCAGCTATTGAACTTCGTTTTAGTATTGTCGTATTTTTGTCTTCTCCTATTAATGTCAAGTTACCTTTTCCAATAGTACCACTATTACAATAATATGTTCCATTATAAACAAAAATAGTATCATTGTCTTGAGAGTTAGCAAGAGCTGCAGTTACAGATGAGTAGCTTCCTGGAACAACACCATCAACTGAAACAGTTATCAATCGTCCTCCATAGCTATTTAATAATGAATATTCAGCAGTTCCATTTCCAATTCCACCTGTCGTTACTGTAATACCATAAGGACCATAAAGTATAGGTGAATATGATCTATATACACGAAGGCCAATTTGGTAATTTGCATCAAAAACATATGAAGAATTTGCCCAAACTCCTCGATGAGATCCTACAGATTCTACTTGCGCATCAACTAAAGTAAAACTGCCTCCAGAAAAAGTATAAACATCTAACGAAGTCCAACTTGCAACATAAAGATATGACCCGACACCATATATGCCATCAGGATTATTTGATTTAGCCTCAGAATCTACTAATACAAAATTACTTCCATCAAATGTGTATGCATATACATATGCAGAATAAGCTGTCACAAATATATTGTTTCCATCTGCCCATACATCTTTATAATTTCCTCCATCGTCTTGTGTATCTTTTAATACAAAGTTCACTCCATCAAAAGTATATGCTCTAATGCCACTACTCCAACAACAAACATAGATATAGCCACCATTTTCAAATAATCCATAGTAATCATTTCCATCATCTATTGATCCAACTAATGCTAAGTTAACTCCATCAAAAGTATATGCTCGGAGTCCATCTCCATGACAAGAAGCATAAATATAAGTGCCATCTCCTCCAAGAGATTCATAATTTCCACCATCATCTATTGAATCTAATAATGTAAAAGTTGTTCCATCAAATGAATATGCACGTAGTCCTCCATCATCACAAGCTGCATATATATATGTTCCATCTCCCCAAACGTCAAGATAGGCATTACCATCATTTTGTTCTGATTTAAATACTAATTCAAAATTGATATAATCAAATAACCATGCACGAATTCCATTTTGATAACAAGCTGTGTAGATATAAGTATTATCACTCCAAACATTCATATATAGATTTAATCCAGGTGTTGCAGTTCCTGCTTCAGTATCTAATAAAGCAAGAGCTTGAGAAGTACGAACAGAAAATATAGAAAAAACTGAAAATGATAAACTAAGTATAACTAAATAAGTAATGAAAATTTTTATATTTTTTCTTATCTTTTTCAATATAGAACCCTCTATTTTTATTTTCTAATATTGTTCATATTCTTCTTGATGAGCTCCTAAGAAAAACCAAACGATTAATCCAACCATTGACAGAACAAATGTTAAACCGAATATCACTCGCAACATTGATAGGATTGGCGCCATTGAAGATGCGACACCGAATTGAGTAGAATAGTTGCTGACAGTATAGAAAATGTCATTCATCGGCGAGTTAAGGACTAAAAAGAGAACTAGGTTGATAAATCCAAATGTAGCAAGACCTATAGCACCACGTATCCAATTTACCATACGAAACTACCACCTTCTTTTTATATATATGTTTTTTAACTATATTAAATTATTCAAGTTGTAATATTTTTGAATATGACACAGGAGGAACTTTTTGTTTCTTTTCACGCTCTTTCATTTTTTTCTCTG
>Ga0247840_10011952_pt1 | contig 10431 bp, 20 predicted proteins | sample LaCruzMarch2015__FD_192404 | JGI IMG/M metagenome (GOLD analysis project Ga0247840, IMG submission 192404) | Freshwater microbial communities from meromictic Lake La Cruz, Castile-La Mancha, Spain - LaCruzMarch2015_17m | ecosystem: Environmental > Aquatic > Freshwater > Lake | place: Spain...
GCTTCTTATCTGGAATTTCCAGGGGTAATACATGTTGCTAAGCCATCACTCAATGCTAGTGGTACTACACAAATGCATGTGAGCATTGCAAATAAAGGTCATGTTACTGGACAAAAATTACAAAAGATTTATATAGGAAAGAAGAATGTATTTTGTATACGTACCGAAAATAAATCTTTTGTTATGCGCCAAGGGGATTGTATTACCATTACAGGAAATTGTTTGTATGGTGCAGGCTCTTTAAAGATGGGAGGGATTATTGATCCGAATGAAAAAGATGAAGCAGTTCTACGTAAATTAGGAAGTACTGCAATTAATTTATTCCTTGAAGGTGTACCTGCACTTAAATCATTAAAAGAAGAAATCAATTGTTACTTATCAGAACGTGATTATCTTATTGGTTTAGATCGCAGACAATTATATTGTCGTTCAGCATTCAAAGGATTGAATGTATTGTTGCAATCTGCTGGTGCCATCCTTATGAAACAAGTTGTTATTAATCTGAATACTGCATTAGACAAACTTGGTTTGGTATATGGGGAGGACTGGATGCAGCTCGCTATGATCCATGATGAAATCCAACTAGCTTGCTTACCAGAACATAAAGATCTAATTATGGCTCAAGCACTAGATGCTTTCCCTGCTGCTCAAAAGTTCTTTAAGTTTGCTTGCAAGATTGAAGGCGACGCTAAGATCGGTTATACTTGGGCCGACACCCACTAGACTTCCGTCCTAGGCATGACGTTAAACTGTCTTTCACTTCACTTCTGATCCAATGAACTTCACTAGCCTTTGCGCCCAAACAACTCAAGAACCTACTGAGGTATACACATCGGCCACTAGTACTGCTGTACGGTGTCCATTGCTCTTGCCTCCAGTAGGCAACAAAGCTCCTACTGCAATCGAACTTACTCTCTATGGTAAGAATTCTGAACGCTTCCTTAAGACGCCTAAGAATTCACAACTCTATGTACATGGAGCCAAGCTTAAGTACGATACAACAACACGTACTTTTTCTTTACAGGGAGGAAACATTGCTATAGTTAATACTTCTTTCCCTATCTTTAATACAGTAATCCTTAGTGGACGCTGCATCAAAGACATTGACAAAGAAGATGAACGTAGTTTTAAAACAACTGCTGATGGTTTAATGATTGCTAATCAAACATTATTGGTTGGCTCTGGTAGAAACCAAGCAGATTTATTTAACTTCTATGCAATCAACTCAGCTGATGATAAGTTTAATCAAGCTGAACTTATGGTCAACTTTACCAAGAAAGGAACAGGTCTTACCATACAAGGTCGACTTGTTACTGATACCTGGTCAGATAAAGAAACTAAAGAACGCAAATCAAATACTAAGATTCAACTAATCTCAATGACCTTAGGTCCTAAGCCCCAGGCTTCTGATACTCCTAGAGAATCAACAGGTACTAAGGCGCCAAGCTTATGGGGTGGTGCCACAGTAGAAGAGATTGCTGAACCATGGGGACAAAACGTGGGTGACAATCTACCTACTCTGCCTGCTCCCTTTAGTAAGACTGAAGAGTTCCCTCCTTTTTAATCTTCTATTAAACCTACGTCCTAAGCATGACGCTAAACTGCTTACGTCCAACCTCAGCACATCTCATGTCTGAAACCTTGTTCGACATCCCAACCCAAGCACCTCCTACGAAATCACTTCCGATCATGACTATGAAGAAAACTTCTGGCTCCGCTCTGGCAACACGTGGCCTTGACTCATTTAAAATATTCCAATCCAAGGAATATATTACTGGGTACCAAAACTTTGTTACTATTCAACCCTTAAACAAATCTAAAACAAGAGGTTGGTTTATACGTAACACAGACCTTGATACTTGCAAATGGCATGCTACAGAAGATCAGTTTGCTAAAGGATCAGTCATCTGGAACTACAAGCAAACATTCGGAATGGCACCTAACACTTCTGTGGAGGAAGGTCTTAACTTTACTGAACCACGTATTCAGATTTTATTACGTTCACCTCTTATGGTTGAAGAAACCACAGGAATGAAACAAACGATTGGCACATTCGATAACCCTGAGGTTAAAACCAAGTGGGATAACGATAAGCTAGCGGCTGATCTAGCCAATAGTAAAGGTGAGATGTACAAACGTAAGTACAGTGTACGTACAAAGTATCTTGTCTTTATTCTTAAAGAAGGTAACCGTCGTGCTCATGATTTACCAATGGTCCTTACTCTGAAAGGATTGAATGGTACTGATGCAGCAGAGAAGATCAAGATGTATGAGAAAGAAATGTCTAAGTGTTTAAGCAAAGCACTTGATACTGAAGTACCACTAGTATTTAACGAGAAGTTTTATGCTACTACTGTATTCACACCTAGCTTGGTTAATGATATGCGTGGTGCTAATAACGTTGAGATATGTGCTATTGAAGGGTTTAATATCCCTGACTATGCCACACAAGAAGCAGCAGTTGAATCATTGAGTGACATGAGTATTCCTGATGAAGATCGGGAATCAACTTGGAAGTATCAAGAACTATTCCAAGATTATATTATGCAACACTCAAGGCAAGACGCAGCTAAATTAGGTGGTGCCTATGGTATCAAAGATGGTATTGAGATACTACCTGAATGTCGTATAACAGATGTAGCTGCACTACCCAGTGCAAAAGACCCGGTCACTGGTGAGGATGATTCTCTGCTTTAACCTTCTAGGTTAACCTCAGGATTAGCAAGCTCACTATCATCAATCTTTAGATTCTTGATAGTGAGCAATTCTTTTGCTAGTCCCTTGATAACACCTTGTCTTTGTGTACACAATCCCAACAGTAGTGTTGAGTATTGTTTAAGGGTATCAACAGAGGTTGTTTCATTTATTGCACGTTGGATTCTTTCTTTCCAGAACAGATCATCTAACCCTGGATCTAATTCTAATTTACCCAAGGGAATCAATTTGTATTCCATAGTTTAAACTATTTTAATTAATGTTACTACCATGAATTCCAGATTGAAAGCAGCTACCAAACATGTAGCACCCTATGCAGCTATCGGTACCTTAGCCGCTCTTGCCCTAGCTAACCCTATTAGCTGGGGCATGCTTGCCTATGGTTTGTTACGTATTGGTAAGACTGCTTACGATACTGCTCCAAGGAATGCTATCATTCCTAACGAGCAGGACGACCTGTTTATCTAATCCCATCTCAACTCACCCAATGAAAACTCTTATTCAAGATCAACTTAATTCCGCTCAAAAACAAATCTATTCTATTAGTAATCTAGGAAGAGCATTCCCTGATTTCAAGGACACTGCTATTGCTGGCATCTACTTACGTGATGATTCTGTTGTTGTTGTGTACCAGGATGGAGCAGAGCAGCTTTATCCTAAACAGAATGTTATTGCTGCGTACCAAGAGTTTACTTTTCGTTTAAAAGACTTCTTCTCTTACCTTGGTCCTAACTATAGAGGTCCAAGTATGTGGCATAACAACTCTTATATTATGTTTAAGGGTTGGCATTACCAACATCAGCTAGGAGCTAAGAGTGATCAAGCTTTGTTCCAAAGGGAATGGATAGATAAATTTATTTATCTCAAAGATAAAGAAAAGTTAAAAGCTTTATTACAAGGTGAGCATACAGATCTTGGTCATCTAGTGGCACCTGATGGTTTCTTTGAACCTGATGAAGAAGTTAACTTGAACTCTTCCTTGGAAGATACTGTTGCTGAACAAGAACAAAAGATTAAAGAACCTTATTGTTCATGTGGTTCATTCCAGCGGCAGCTACTAAACCTATCTGATTTCCGGCAAGAGATTGAAGGGTATAAGCCTCAGTGTATACATCTAACTTGGTTCAAGAAGTATCGTGATCTATTGGTAAAGCGGACTATAGTGCGTGATCAGTACAGAGGTTCTTCCCCTGATAATGCTTGTGCCTGGTGGTATGCCCCACCAGCAGACCACACATCGAAAGGTCGATTCCTTGTGTTGTATACCAAATCTGGTTCAATGGCTCCTTTGTCCCACTGGAGGACCTATAAGCCTGATGAACATTACACAGCGGAGGATGTCTGGACTCTATTTGACGCTATGCTAGACGCAAGCTTTGTACCATTCCCTGGTACAAGCCTATCCCAACTCTCTCGTAGAACCAATGGAAACACAAACGGTTGTCCAATTGCATGACCTTGTTGAGCAAGGTAAATTCAAAATTGAATGTTTAAATTTTAAAGAAGAAGATACAGGAACACCATCTATAAGAGTTAGCTGGGATGAAACAGAACCAGCTCTTGATTGGTGGACAAGTAAAACAAAAGAAGAACAAGAAGCTTTTATATATAAAGTAGTAGCACACACTGCATACTCATTAGATCCGGATAAAGATGATGAAGAAGATAGAGTGTTTGAAAGTAATCTTTAATTTACCGTCCTGAGTATGACGTAAAACTACTCATCAATTCCATCTCTTTATTATCATGTTTGAATTCTTTTCTTCTGTTGTTCTGCCTTGTGTTTCTAGTATTGCAAAAGATTTGTTGTTTGCACTTAGTGCAATAGCAATCACTTGGATATTGAATAAGATCAAGATGCAATTTGCATTATGAATTACATAGTCGCTTTCTGTTTAATCCTTATTGTTTGTTTTACTATTGATCACTTTATTACCAAACTATTCAAATGACTACAACAACTCAAATCACTGCAACCAATCTTGCAGATCTTAACGTTCTTAAATTGTATGAACACTATCAGATCCTTGAACGCAGCATGCCTTTGCTTACACCAGAATCTCAGGCTATCTGTAAAGCAGAACTAGAACAGACTGTTGCTTTACGTTCAGACAAAATTGATCGTATCTACTATGCACTTGCTGCCCATGAAGATGCTATTGAACGTGTCAAGAAAGAACAAGATCTACTTGCTGCAGCTAAGAAACACCATGAGACCAACCTTACTGGGCTCAAAGGATTACTTAATTGGATTCGTAGGTCAGGTGTTATCAAAGAAAACAAAATCACAGGGCGTAACTATGAGTTTGTTCTTGTGCGTAAACCTGTTCTTACAGTTACTATTTCTAGTGATATAACTGATTGGACAGAAGAGGAACGTCAAAAGTTTTGTGTAGTACAAGAAGTCACTACAACAAAACAAACTGTGTTACGATCCATGAGTGGGGAGGTCCTCGAAGAAAAGACCGACCCTAAAACTAAAACTGAAACCCTACCTAACCTTGATGAACTCCGTAATGCTTACCAAACCGGACAAGCTATCCCCAATGGAATCAAAATTGTCCAGGACTATTCCATCCGCCCCAAAAGATTGCTTACCACTAAACGGTTGGACCCTGAAACATCCGAATATAACGGAGAGTTTCTATTACAAGATTGATCCTCCTACCGATATAGAAGATGCGCATGTACGTATGTCATGCCATAACCATGCAGCAGAAGACTTCAGTATTCAAATTGAGATGAATGATATCAGTCGTTCGCTCATGCCAGAAGATGATGTCTTGCCGTACCAGGAAGAAGAGTTTGAAGAGATGGAGAATAAAAGACTTAAGCTATTGGCAGGTAAACGGTTTCATCTAACAGCAGCCAGAGCATATTGGTACTACGGTATTAAGTCAGATAAGTAATGCTACAGTGAAGATAACGGCTAAGGTATTGTGGATTCTCAACAACTATATCAATTGTTAGAGTCATTCACAAATGGTGGTACACCTTTACCTGCTTTGATTGGTACCAAGCAAGAGATGAGGGTAACCATACTAGTGGCTGCCCTCATTTCAAATGATTCAGTATGTTCTAATTCAGAACCTGCCGAGTTAGTAGATGCCGCAATTGCTTATAACAATCTAATAGAAGAACGATTGGGTGTGTATCAGCAGCAACAAGTCCATACATTAGAACGTTTACTGGAGGGGTAATGGGACGTTGGCTTTCTACTTCTGTTCTTATTGTTGTTGTTACAATTTCAACAGTATCAGTAGCTGATTGGGCAGCTTGTATGTTTTATCTTTTACCACAGGCAGGAGCAAATGAAAATACAACAAGTGTATGTAAAGCGCCGGGAGAGAGGGCTGCTGGTACTTTGTCAGCCTTGCTTGCTACTTTACTAGGGCTTGGTGTCACACCACCAAAAGAACGTTAGACTGCGCAGGTACCCTCATCGATAAGATGAAAACTGAATTGAAGCCTATTGTCCGCATTTCATATGCGGTAGATCTTGAAATATGTTATGATCCGTTTAAGGGAAATACCCCTGAAAAGATAGCAGACTTAATAGAAGATCAAATGCATGTCCTATTGATGGAAGCTTCTCCTGATGTACTAGGTATCCACACCAGCATTACCGATGTGAATACCAATGATCTATTCTGATCCCATAAAAGAACAGCAGAAGGCTGATTTCATGGAGCATCTCTACGAGGTGTACCAGCCTGCTAGTCATTTATATACTGGTTTATGGGAACGCTTCAAGGGAGAAGCTGCTGAACATTGTCGTAATGAATACTTTGCAAAGTTACAATTCATTAAGGATTTTCAATTGGATGTAGCCCTTAGACAGGTAGCAGAACAACTTGTAGAAGAAGAAGATGCTATAACTGAATCCAATCAGTAACTATGTCGTGGAATCCACACAAAACCTAAAGTCTATTGACCTGTTAGATCGTGAGTATTTGCGCTATGTTAAAGAAGTACAAGACCCTTCTTGGTTAGAAGGTTACCACCAAGCTATCCATGACTTACTCCGGTTTCACCAATCCTGTTTACGAAGAGTGGAAGAAAAGTCAGCAGAATCTTTTTAGTTCTTTCCACAACACTCCTTCTCCTTCTAAGGAAAGCCGTGAGACATTTTACTATGTGACAAGTGAGCTTCCTCCTTTAAAAGAAAGGACAGAAGAAGAGATAGCTAAGAGTAAAGAAGAGCAGAAGACTAGGTTGTACAACTTTTTGTACGATAGCTATACTGAATTTGTTTCAGAAGGCGACCTTTCTTCTGAGGATTTCTTTGAAGCAATCATGAAGGTAGCTACAAATGAACTTGAACGTAGTGGAAAGGAACATGCGCAAGCTGTTGTTCTTATGTCAAACCTTAAGAAAGAACAAACAGTTTTCTGATGGATGAAGATCAGATCAAGAAATGGGAAAAAGTTAAGGCTGCCCTAGAAGAAGCAGGTAAGACAGACTGTTATTTTTACAAGAAGGCTTGTGCTGCTTTAAAGGGTATTGACCTGGACGTTTTTACAAATGATCTTATAGAATACTAAGATACAGCTAAAAGATACAAATGGCTTGTTTGATTGCCAATCTTCCATCACAAGAAGTATGGGTACGTAAAGAATATTTGATGGATCACCAAGGTGGATGGGGTGAGTTTGTTAAGGGTGTGTGGGTATCTGTTAAGTCAATGCCTGGACGCACCTTTTATTTTGAAACTTACTTGCCAGAGTATGCAGCTATGTATGACAAGTTACCTATCAGTGCATTTACTTCATCACCTACCACGCCTTCTCCTGATATGAATCTTCCAAACTTACAGTTTTGGAATTGCATGGACTATGGAGTAACTGTTGTACAGAAACAATTTATTGGTTCAATGGATTATGAGATTCGTACTCGTGATCATGGAAATCAAAAGGGAAGTTATGTTTGTACTATAGATAATTATCATCAAGATCCTGATGCAATTGATTATGCTACCAGTGAAAATCCTGCTGAGCACAAGTCTTTTAATGTGATTGAATTACAGAATGGTCAGTATGCTCTTTACCCTAATAACAGAATAAGAATTTATGATAATAGTTTGACACCAGTAGAACCAAAGACGCCTGACTTTAAAGTATCTACCCAGTATTACCAGGTAGAAAATACGTATGATCGTCTTGCTTTAGGTGATGAGACTGATTACTTTTGGGAAACAATAAAAGAACAGAAGTCTAACTTGCACCTACACTAAACAATACAGTAGCTGCCGTGCCACCTGATTCAGATACAAAGATAGGTTGTACGTATTTAACAGGATGGTTAGCAATGTTGTAATGTGTTGTACCGTCAGCAGCAATGGTTTGGTTTGCAATTATCTTTGACCAGTTTGTGCCATCAATTGAACCGTTTAATGCAACAACAACGTTAGTGTTAATGTTTGCAACAGTAGTAAACAAGGTATAGTTTCTTGTATTAATAGTACTACCTAACTGAACTGGTGTAGATACTCCAGAAGCAGGTGCTGTTAATGTATCGTATGTAGCAAAGAAACTTTCTGCGTTAGCCATAACAAACTCTTTTTCTTATTCTAATTTAAGATTTTTAAAATAAACTTTGATAGACTATATGTAATAGTAAAGACTGTATGTATACCCCTGGACCCGAGCCTGCTGCTCAATACGTACCAATGCCTAACGCAGTCGCTAAAGGTACAGAAGAGAAGCCAAAGAAAGTTAAGGTGGTACCAGCTAAGCTTGGTGTTCCTGATTTCATAAAGCAACTAACAAGTCATGCATCTTATGCTCACCAGCTTTATGTGCAAGCCCACCTAAATCATTTAAATTATGAGGGTAGTAATTTCCTTGCTATCCATGCCTTTTTAAAAGATCAATATGAATTACATACTGAACAGTTCGATAGGTTAGCTGAGTTTGTACGTAGCATGGACTACCTCATGCCAATGTGTGGCTGTGGTTTAAAAGATGCTTATCCTGATTTCAAAAGTGTTACTAGCTATGACGGTAAGGCGATGCTGCTGACATACTTAAAGAACCTTGAAGATTTTGGTATGCAGTCAAAAGACTTGGGTGTTGCTGCAAAAGAAGTGCAGGCACCTGATGTAGAAAACTATACTGCTGAATTAGTAGGTGATTCATTCAAATCAGCTTGGTTCCTAAAAGCTACATTAAGGAATAGTTAATGGAATTATTTCAACAGTTTTTAAATCAAGTTACACAAAAATATAAAGAAGTTGATAAGGCTGCTGGTGGGTGGTTGCCAGGGGGAGGTGCCGCTTCTCCTTTAACTAAAACACTTTTTCCGCCTCAACCTTTTCCAAAAAGAAGTGAAGAATTAAAACGTATTACAGGTATTGCAGGACGTTTTATTAACCCAGAAAAAACACCTTCTTTAGTTCGACGTATTGCTCCAAGTGTTTCTCCTATGTGGGGAAAAGAAGATTATGCAAATCCTATTTTGAATGAAATAGGAATATCTAATTACACAGGTGGACGTACACCTTCTGGAAGATATGTTGAATTTCATGAACTTGGACATCTTAATCCAGTAGACAAAAATGTTTCTAGTTATGCTGGAGTACTTGGACGTTCTTTACAGGGTTTTAATGAGCAAATTGGAAAGTTACCTTTAATTGATGTGGCTGCAGGACTAGCTTTACAATATGGGGATGCTCCAGAAGAAGATCGCGCTGAAAGATTTGCTAAAAAATATGCAAAGAAAGAAAACTATCCTTCTCCTGTAATCTATAAAGATAATACTTCAAATTATGGTAACATGCTACGTCGTGAAGGAAGGGAACTAACTGCAGAAGGCTTAAACAAACTAGCCGATCCTTTTGGGATTATTTCTAAAACAAGTCAATTTATAAATGCAAAACGAGCAGAACCTATCCGTAAAGAAATACTTCAAATAGAACCAGAACTTAAAAGATTGTTAATGACTTCTGGTGATCAAATATCTCCTGAGTTATTGGCTATAAGTAAACGACATTCTGCGCTAGAACAACAATTAGAATTGTTAAACATTCCTTAATAAACACAATGTCACAAGATACTAACAAATACACTAAGCCTGAATTACGTGAGCGTATTAAAGATCGTATAATGGCAGGTAGCAAAGGAGGGAAGCCTGGTCAGTGGAGCGCTAGGAAAAGTCAACTTCTTGCACAAGAATATGAAAAAGCTGGTGGTGGGTACCAAGGTGGAAAAGACTCTAAACAAAAATCGTTGGAGAAATGGGGTAAAGAAAAATGGCAAACGAAAGATGAATATGAAAAACGTAGTAAAGCTAAAGCTGCTGCTAAAAAATATAAGGAGAGTAAGTAATGGCTGATAAAGCAATCCAACCTGATCACACCAAGCGTTACCTGCCAGAGAAAGCATGGGCTTCTTTATCTAAAGAAGAGAGAGCTAAAACTGATGCAAAGAAAAAAGCTGGCAGTAAACAAGGTAAACAATTTGTACCTAATACAGAAGCAGCTAAGAAAGCCAGTAAGAAAGCAAGGACACCTAAGAAGAAATAAAGTTGAATAAGACATTTGCTTATTCAAACTTAACCCTTAATCTTTAATAAGGTCCGCACTTAGATGGGTCACTTGCTCTATTAATGAAGTGTTCAATGCTTTTAATAGCATCTAACTTAAGAAGAACTTCAGATAAAGCTTGGATAATAATAGGGTGTTCTCCACGGGCGGAGAAGGCTAGCCCATTACGTAAG
>Ga0247840_10011954_pt1 | contig 10430 bp, 7 predicted proteins | sample LaCruzMarch2015__FD_192404 | JGI IMG/M metagenome (GOLD analysis project Ga0247840, IMG submission 192404) | Freshwater microbial communities from meromictic Lake La Cruz, Castile-La Mancha, Spain - LaCruzMarch2015_17m | ecosystem: Environmental > Aquatic > Freshwater > Lake | place: Spain...
GGATCTAATGCCGCTTATGGCGGCAATGGTGGCAATGGTGGAAATGCCGGTGTGGCTAGTCATGGTGCCACGGGTATTGTTGGCCTCAACGGCTTTGCGTCGGGTCGCAATGGCGTTGCTGGAGGCACTGGTGGAAGCGGCGGCAAGGGCGGTGATGGAGGCCTTGGCGGAGCGGGCGGCTCCGGGGCGGGTGGCAGTGGGACAAACGGTGTTCGGGGGCTGGCCTCTGACGGCGCGATCGGTGCTATCGGCGGTCAGGGCGGCACTGGGTTTAATGCCAGCGGTTTGACCGACGGCAGTGCCGGCGGCGACGCGGGCTCTGGTGGGGCCGGCGGGGCCGGCGGCAATGCGGGCATCGGATCTAATGCCACTTATGGCGGCAACGGTGGCAATGGTGGAAATGCCGGTGTGGCGGGTCATGGTGCCATGGGTATTGTTGGCCTCAACGGCACTGATCGGTATCGCGATGGCAGTTCTGGAGGCGCTGGTGGAAGCGGCGGCAAGGGCGGCGATGGAGGCCTTGGCGGAGCGGGCGGCTCCGGGGCGGGTGGCAGTGGGACGAACGGTGTTCGGGGGCTGGCCTCTGACGGCGCGATCGGTGGTGTCGGCGGTCAGGGCGGCAATGGTTTTAATGCCAGCGGTTTGACCGACGGCAGTGCCGGCGGCGACGCGGGCTCTGGTGGGGTCGGAGGCGCCGGCGGTAATGCGGGCATCGGGTCTAATGCCGCTTATGGCGGTGTCGGTGGAGCCGGTGGAAATGCCGGTGTGGCTGGTCATGGTGCCACGGGTACGGTTGGCTTCAATGGCGGTGCTGGAGGCACTGGCGGCAATGGCGGCAATGGCGGTGATGGAGGCCTTGGCGGAGCGGGCGGCTTAGGGGCGTTCGGTGCGGGTGGTCCTGGGGTGAGAGGCAATCAGGGGCTGGCCTCTGACGGCGCGGACGGTGGTGTCGGCGGCAACGGCGGCAATGGTGGCACTGGCGGCCGTGGCGGAACTGGGGGATTCGGAATGCGTTTTGCGTCGGCCGGAACGTTGAGCAATAGTGGCACAATCGCTGGCAGGGCTGGCGGTGCTGGAGGCGCTGGCGGAACTGGCACTAACTATTTCGGGAATGGCGGGATTGGCGGGGTTGGCGGCGCAGGAGGAGTCGGGGCGAGTTTTGCGGCGGCAGCAACGCTGACCAATAGTGGCACAATGAGTGGCGGCAATGGCGGCGCCGGCGGTGCTGGCGGGGCTGGTAGCACTAACGGCACTGGCGGAGCTAACGGCGCTGGCGGAGTGGGAGTCACTTTTCAGGCGAGCAGCAGCCTTGTGAACAGCGGCACGATTTCCGGCGGAACAAATGGGGATGGTTCCGGTATCGCGCTCGGCGCGAGTTTTTCCGGTAACTCCGACGTGCTGGTCAACTTGGGCAGCGGCGTGATCAACGGTGGTGTCGATATGACGGGAAGCAACAACTCCGCCACCCTCTTCACCGGCAGCGTGATCAATGGCGCCCTGAACATGGGGGCCGACACCCAGTCCCTCCTGACTCTCGACGGCGCGGGGACTTCAGTGTTCTCCAGCGCGGTCACCGGCACGACCACCCTCGCGGGTCAACTCACCAAGCAGGGCGCCGGGATCTGGACGATCGATCGCACGCTGAATGCCTCCTCCGTGACGATCAGCGCGGGGACGCTCCAAGTAGGCAACGGCGGCACGACCGGAAGCGTCGGCAGCGTGAACATCACGAACAACGGCACATTAGCCTTCAATCGTTCCGATAACCTGACCAATGGCAGCACAATCAGCGGCGCCGGTAGTCTGAGCAAGGCGGGCGCGGGCACGATGATTCTCGGCGCGGCCAACACCTACACGGGCGGGACGACAATCAACGCGGGCGCACTCCAGATCGGCAATGGCGGAACGACCGGTTCACTCGGTAGCGGTGCCATCACCAACAACGGCTCTCTCGCGGTGAACCGGAGCGATGCGGTCAGCCTTGCCAACACGATCAGCGGAACGGGCAATTTCACCCAAGCCGGAGTCGGTACGACGATCCTTTCCGGAGCCAACACCTATTCGGGAACCACAACGATCAGCGCGGGAACCCTGCTCTTCTCGAACGCAAACTCTCTCTACGGGGGCAACAACTCGCTCTGGACTGCGGCCAATCTGATTGTCTCCAGCAACGCCACCGCCGCCTTCGGTGTGGGCGGCGCCAGCAGCTTCACTACGTCCAACATTACGACCCTGCTCGGCAACCTGACCACGGTGAACAACAACGGGCTGCAAGCCGGATCATCGATCGGCTTCGACACGACGGCAGGTGATTTCATCCTCACCAACACCATCGCCGACAGCACCGGAACCGGTGGTGGATCCCTCGGACTCACCAAACTCGGCCTCGGGACTTTGACCCTGAGCGGGTCGAACAGCTACACGGGCGGGACCAAGCTCATCGGCGGCACGCTCACCGCGGGCAACCTCTACGCCTTCGGCACGGGCGCGGTCACGGTCGGGCTCAACACCTTCCTCGACATGGCCAACTACAGCATCGCCAATACGCTGAGCAACAACGGCGGCACCATCCTCAATGCGGGCACCATATCGGGCGGCGACTTCACCGGCGGCACGACCGACTTGTCCGGCAACAACAGCACGGTGGCCGAAGTTTCCGGCACGGCGACGGTGAACGTCTCGGGCACGGGAACCACCATCACCAATGTCGCCGGCGGCACGGTCAACGTGAACGGCGCGAGCACCACGATTCAATCCTACAACGGCGGCAGTGTCGCGGTGGGCAGCGGTCTGATTGTCGCGATGAACGACGGTAACTCTTCGGGCGTCATCTCCGGCGACGGCAGCATGACCAAAAATTCCGTCGGCACGCTCACTCTCGGCGGCGTGAACACTTACACCGGCGCGACCACGGTCGGCGGCGGGCTCTTGGTGGTCAACGGTTCGATCGCCTCAAGCCCGGTGACCATCCAAAGCGGCGGCACGCTCGGCGGCAGCGGCACGGTGGGAGCCGTGACCGTGCAAAGCGGCGGCACGATCAATCCGGGCAATTCTCCCGGCACGCTGAACATCAACGGCGACATCGATTGGCTCGGCGGCGGCAACTACAACTGGCAGATCGCGGGTGTGACCGGCACCGCAGGCACCGTCTCCACATGGGACCTGGTCTCCGCTACGGGCGTCCTCGATCTCACCGCGCTCACGACCAGCAGCAAGTTCAATATCAACCTCTGGTCGCTCTCTTCAACCAGTCCTTCCGATGTGAGCGGCGCTTTGACCGGATTCGATAACACGCAGAACTACACGTGGAAGATCGCCACCGCAGCCGGCGGCATCACCAACTTCAGCAGCAGCTACTTCAACTTCAACACCGGAGCAACCAACGGCACGGGAGGCTTCGCCAATGCACTGAACGGCGGCAGCTTCTCTCTCGCGCAAAGCGGCAACGATCTCAACCTCGTCTTCACTTCAGCCAGTGCCCCCATTCCCGAGCCCGGCACCTGGGCCGCGATGGCCATTTTTGCCGGTGGCGCGGCCTACGCGGGATGGCGCCGGCGTAAAAGCGCGAAGGTTGCCCTTTGACCTTTTGCCTGCTTTTCCGAGGCCTGACCAAGAAGCTTCGGGCTCGCGGTTCTCACGGAGAAAGGCTATATTTTGCCCATGAGCAAAAATTTCCTTGATCGTATTACCATCGAGGCTGGCAAATGCGGGGGGCGTCCGTGCATTCGGGGCTACCGGCTGCGCGTCAAGGATGTCCTCGACCTTCTGGCCGCAGGATCTACGGAAGAGGAAATTCTCGCGGAATATGAATTTTTGGAGCCGGAGGACATTCGTGCCTGCTACCAATACGCATCGGCGCAGGCAGGCCACGGGATTATCCGCCTGCAACCCGCTTGAGATTCCTCGTCGACACACAACTCCCCAAGTTGCTCTCGCGTCGTCTGGAGGAGGCGGGGCACGCGGCCGAGCACGTTCTCGATCTTAACTTGGGCCAGTCTCCAGACAACGACCTATGGCGTTATGCATCGGCGAACGATGCGGTGATAGTGAGCAAGGATGAGGATTTCGCGCAGTGGATCATGTCCGGGAGGAGTGGACCCAAAGTGGTCTGGCTTCGCGTCGGCAACTGCACCAACGCCGAGTTGGTTGATTGGCTGCTCCCCGTGTGGCCGGATGTGGTGGATGCCATGGAGAGTGGCGAGCGATTGGTCGAGGTTCTTTGAGCGTGGCTCCACCAGCAGCCACTTCAACGTAACCGTCACACCAGGCACCCCCTACCGTAACGGTCGTAGTCGTCATAGTCTGTGGGCCTGACAGCTACGACAACGGCGGGAGAGATCTTGGTTCAGGACACGTTGGGCCGGGTGCGCACGCCGCCGGAGTCTTCATCCTCGGAGCGCGAGGCCGAACCGCCCGATCCAAAGCGGCGTCAAGCCGCCGCACTCCAAAAGGGCTCGACCGCTGCGCTGCCGCCTGCGTGGCGACCGTCCGCAAGCATGCATCGTGGCCGTGCTAAGCGAAGAGCTTGTCGAAGTCGTTGTGTGAACCGATCCAGACCCAAACGATTTCATTGCCGCTGCGTTGCCCGACCGCCCGGTATTGAGCGGAAATGCGGACGGACCACACGTCGGCGTAACCAGACAGTTTTTTGAAGCGAAGTGAAGGGTGCCCGGGATCTTGGGCAAAAAGCGCGTAGGCTCGTCCTGCATCGCGTTTGGTGTTCTCCGCCAGTGCGCCGTAGGCTCGCCAGAAGCTGGGCCTGACGGTCGATATCACAGCCGATTCGGGTCGAGAGGCTCGGTCGGCTCGGACGCCGCCGCGCACAGGAATGCCTCGAACTTGGCCCGGGGCTCGCCCTCGGCGACGATCGCTTCCCACCTCTCGTCGGCTTCGCGCTCGAGCAAAAATCGCGCGAAGTCGGTGACTTCGGTCTGTTTGGCCTCGGGCAGGGCCTCGCAGAGGCGCACCAGTTCGAGTGTTGCCGTGCTCATGGTGGCACTTTATCCGCGACCTTGAGTGCGGTCAACGCACACGGATGGGCAAACCTCATGGTTTGCGCTTCGTCCCCGGGCGTTTGCCGCGTGGTTGCCTAAGCGCCCATCTACCTCCGCCGCGGCGGACGGAGATGGCCCTTAGTCGTGAAAATTCAAAACGGGCGCGGACTCGATCAGGGCACCGACGGCGAGGACGCCGCCGCTACAATGTCGTGTGGAGGTGTAGCGGCGGCGTCCTCGCCGTCGCATCCTTTTCTCCGCCGGTGCGCAGAGACGCCCACCAAACAGTTAGTCATCTCTCGCCCAGGCGCGCCTCTGTTGCAGTGCCGGACAAGGCAGAATGTTTTGCCTGGTTACGGCCAAGGCAATCCGTCAGCCAAACTCTTCTCCTGCCGTGTGCCCGCATCGGCCGTTTTTTCCACCCGCAAAAAAGCCCCCGTGACCAGTTCGTCGCGCTTTTTGGCCATTTCGTCGCATTTTTTGTGATTTTTATTGGAATGGGCTGCGGGATGGCTACCAAGGCACCGTTCTTTCCGTTTTTCGGTCCCCACGTTGACGGGCCCGCGAGAGGGAAGGCACGCACAGCCTCTGCCTCAAATCCAACCAACCAAATAAGAAAACCATCTTATGAAAAAAACCCTACTCATGCTTGCCCTCATGGCAGGAATTACTTCCTTCGCGCAGAACGCGACGGCGGCGCTCATTTACAACGCGACTCCTGGCTTTGCCCGTTCTGGAAATGTGTCCTCCGAGCAGTACAACATTCTTCCGAATCCCAGTTCCACTGGTGGCGGATTCACTCTATTGCAACAAGCTGCCTTCTCAATTCCGGGGCCGTTCGGACCTCCCATGTCCATTCCGAGCAGATCCAATCTTTCTTCATACGGCGACAGTCATTTCAAAATCGCCTCCTTTAACGATGTCGTGAATGCCTCTTATATGACATCATCCTTCGGGTCGTCCGACCTCAGCAATGGAGCCGGATACTACATCGCGTTTGATGTGAAGGATCGGTCGAACAGCAATGCCGTCTATTACGGCTGGATGAATGTCACCGTGTCTGGAGCCAACACCATTGCAGCCAATCCCCCCGTCTCATTCATTCTGAATTCGTACGCCTACGACAACACCGGAGCCTCGATCCTGGTCGGGCAGACAGTCGGCGCCGCCCCCATCCCCGAGCCCGGCACCTGGGCCGCAATGGCCATTTTTGCCGGTGGCGCGGCTTACGCGGGCTGGCGCCGGCGCCGCGCGGAAAGCCTCGATCAAGCGGCTTGATACCTCCACGTTGTCATTGACCCGGCAAGCACCCGCACGGCAACGTGCGGGTGCTTCACTTATGCCCGAAAATAAACCCGGTATCTTGCGCCGCGCCGTCTCCGCGGTGGGGAACTTGTTCCTGCGCTGGTGGCGGGAGGCGACAGGTCCGCTGCTGAGTGACGACCATCCCCTGCTGGTCGACGCCATCCTGCGCCGCCTCTGGGTCTTGACCCCGGTGCTCGTCCTCGTCCTGATCCTTGCCGGCGCGCTCGGGTTTTATCTTTTCACCGGCTGGCGGGCGCGGGATCTCACGGCCAAGGCGCTGGCCAGTGCGGACGCGGGCAGTTGGCATTTTGCCCGGCGGCAGATTGCCGCGGCGGAGAGTTTGCGTCCGGGCCATCCGGCGGTGCAGCGCGCCAACGCGGTGATCGAAAGCCGACTCGGCAACCCGGAGGCGGTGGCCATGTGGGAAGAGATCGGGGAGGGCGCGGTTCTGACCGGCGACGAGATCGACGCCCGCGCCGAAGTCATGACTTTGCGCGGCGACGACGCGCAGTTCGACCTCGCGGTGGAAGCGTTGGAAGCGCAGGGAGAGGCCGGTCGCGCGGCCGAGTTGCGCTCCCGCCGCAGTCTGCGCCGCGGGGACATTGCACAAGCCATCGCCCAGGCGCGCGCCGCGGCCGCATCGTCCGAGGAGCCGCCGTTGCGGCTCCGGCTCCTGCAACTGCTGGCCGCGCGGCATGGCAGCCTTCTCACCGACCGCTCCGAGGCCGGACTCGATCTGGCTGCCGCCGCGGAAATGACCGCGCTGATCGACGGCTTGGCCGGCACGCCGTCGGGCGGGGAGGCGCTGGCCATCGGTCTGGAGGCTCCCTATTTCCCCGCGGGCAAAAAATCCGAATGGGCCGCGGCTGCTTGGCTCCAGCCGACCGACACCAATCCTGCGCTCCTTCCCGCGGCCGAATTCCTCGCCGTCTCCGGAGCGGAAAGCCCCGAGGCGCTCTACGAAAAATTGCAACCCGTCTATGCCGGCTCGCTCCCGCCGCAGCGGGCCGCCTTGGCCCGGTGGATGCTGGGGCGGGGCCTGAACGAGCAGGTGCTCGCCGCGGTGTCCATCGCCGATGCCGCGCAGGACGAAGCGCTCTTCCGCCAGAGGGCCTCGGCCCTCGCCGGTCTCGGCCGCTGGGAAGAGACCATCCAACTGGCCCAGACACCGGAAAGCAAAGCGCCCGAGTCGGTGCGCCTGATGGTCCAGGCCCTCGCTACCGGCGAACTCGGACGCCGCGGCGAGGCCGACGAACTGGCCCGCACCGCATTGCGGGTTTCGGTGGAGGAGGGTTTGGTCGGACAGACCATCGACTTGGCCGACCGCCAGGGGTTGTCGGCGCTGGCCGACGAGGCCATCGTCGACATGTGCGGTAATGCCGCCTCGGCGGACGGCGCCTTTGGTCTGGCCCGCGACCGTTTCGGGAGACAAGGGCAATTCGCCACGCTCGACCAGGCGTATGCCGCCGCGCGCCAAGCCGCGCCCTCGGCGACGTCCGTGCGCGATTACGCGCTGTATCTCGAATTGCTTGCCGGGTCCGGCGTCGATCCGACCGTGACCGCCGGCGTCGTGGCCGAGCATCCGGCCGATGTCGGCGCCCGTTTCAACCACGCCCTCGCTTTGCTTAAAGCGGGGCGGTCCGGGGAGGCGCTCGCCGTGTTCGACGACTTGGATGTCATGGTCGACAAGTTGCCTCCCGGTCTGCGCGCCGTGAGCGCCGCCGTGCTCCACGCCGCGGGCGATCCCAGCGCCTTGGTGGTGGTCCGCGGCATCGACCCCGCACTGCTCAGTCCGGGCGAATACGCCCTCATCGCGCCGCTGCGCTTCGAGGGACGATAAGACGCAACACAGGATGACGTGCCGCTGAATCCTGCGTCTTGGAGGGCGGCCGTACCCGGCCGCCGCCGAACGTGAGGGTGCGTTGACGGTTTAGCGGTGTTGGGTGTGTTTTCGATGAACCGCGGCTCGCGGGGACGCTCGCCCTCCAGGCCGCCGAACGTGAGGGCGCGTGACGGTCCCACGGTGTTGGGTGTGTTTTCAATGCAACGCGGCTCGCGGGGACGCTCGCCCTCCACGGGGAGATGTGGTTTATTCTCTCTCCATCGTGAAAGTCGAGGAACCAGCCGCCGGGTATCCGGTCCGCATCCCGGTCGCGCCCGAAGTGGCGCGGCGGGCCATGGATTTCGTGCGCCAATTTCCCGGCTGTTTCTGGTTCTGGAAAGAGGAACCCTCCCTTTGTTTCCGCGACGATGTGGAAGCCGTGATCCGCAACCTTCGCAATTACGGAGACAAATCCGCGTGGGACGCGGCCACGGAGCTACGGCGATGCCTTTAACTCCCTTCCAGAAAGGAGTGATGTCGGTGCTGGCGGCCGAACGTCATGAGGCCAGCCACATGGCCGGCGGTCTCGTGCTCAATGCATCGGATGACTCGGCCCGTTATTCCCGCGACTTCGATATTTTCCACGACTCGGCGGAGGATCTCGTGGCGGCCAGCGAGCGCGATGTGCGTGCTCTCGAGAACGCCGGCTTCGATGTCCGCAAACTTGAGCGCGACGGCGAGTGGTCCAAGCCTGTTTCTTTCCGCAAGGCCCGCGTGAGCAAGGGCAACGACTGTGTCGATGTCGATTGGGCGCATGACTCGGCATTCCGGTTTTTTCCCATCGTGCCGGACGATAATCTCGGTTGGCGGCTTCATTTGTTCGACATGGCAACGAATAAGGCGCTGGCCTTGGGGTCGCGGATGGAAACGCGCGACTATGTCGATATCGTTGAACTCAGCAGGATTTATCCTCTGGAGGCCATCATCTGGGCGGCCTGCGGCAAAGACGCCGGCTTCAATCCACTGTCGCTCTTCCAGATGGTTATGAGGTTTGCGCGCATCGATCCCGTCGATCTCGACAAAATCAAAGCCCGCCACCTCGATCCCGTCGCGCTCAAGCAGGAATGGATCGCGGCCAGCGATCAGGCGCGGGAGGAATTGACCGCGCTGGCCGACGAACAACCCGACACGCCGATCGGCGTGGCCTTTGTCGATGCCAAGGGCGAGCCCGGTTGGATCCGGCGCGATCCCGCGCTGCGCGTGCATCATCCAAGCCTGCGCGGTTGCTGGCCGGTCGTGCATTAAGCCGTTGCCGTTTGGTGGAGGGCGGCCGTTTGCCTCCCGACTAACTTGTGGGAGTTACTCTCTCGAAAAAGAATAAAGACAAGCCACCGATAGAAGAAGATGAAAGAGGATAGAACGGTGCGCGCTGACACGCGCCCCGCTCATGGCATCTCTCCGAGGACTGTGTTTGTGCCGTGTCAGCGGCGCAAACACCATCTTCTGTTATCCTCTTCCATCGGTGGCTTTCTGACCTCTGCCTGCCCAAGCTCGCAGTCGACGCTCGCCCTCCAAAGGGGTGGGGGTGTTGTTTGTTTGGATCCGTGGAAACCGTCTGGCTAGCACTGCTAACAACTGCCACTATGCTCCTTCGATCTGTGATTAAGCCCGCCCGCCGATGTTCCGCCTGACCAAACCATCCCTCCCGCGCCTGCTCGCCTGCCTTCTCACCGCGGCGACGCTGGCTTCCTGCTCGCGGCCCGAGGAGGCGCCGATCCGGGTAGGCATTTTGCATTCCATGACCGGCACTTTGGCGATCAGCGCCCGGCCGGTGGTCGATGCCACCCTGCTGGCCATCGAGGAGATCAATGCCCAAGGCGGACTCCTCGGGCGGAAGCTTGAGCCGGTCATTGCCGACGGCACCTCCGACTCCGGCAACTTCGCGGTCGAGGCCGAGCGGTTGATCACGCAGGAAAAAGTCAGCGTGGTCTTCGGGTGCTGGACCTCTTCGAGCCGCAAGGCGGCGGGGCCGGTCTTCGAGAAACACAACCACCTGCTTTTTTATCCGGTGCAATACGAGGGTCTCGAGCAATCCCCCAACATCGTCTACACCGGCGCCACGCCGAACCAGCAGGTCATGCCGGCGGTGAGCTACGCCCTGGCCAACTTCGGTCCGCGCGTGTTCCTTGTCGGGTCGGATTACGTTTTCCCGCGCACGGCCAACGAAATCATCCGCGACCAGGTCGCCGCGCTGGGCGGCGAGGTGGTCGGCGAATTGTATCTCCCGCTCGGCGGGAAAAATGTCGCCC
>Ga0247840_10011955_pt1 | contig 10429 bp, 7 predicted proteins | sample LaCruzMarch2015__FD_192404 | JGI IMG/M metagenome (GOLD analysis project Ga0247840, IMG submission 192404) | Freshwater microbial communities from meromictic Lake La Cruz, Castile-La Mancha, Spain - LaCruzMarch2015_17m | ecosystem: Environmental > Aquatic > Freshwater > Lake | place: Spain...
TGCTCAACGCTTTTCAGCATCAAAGATCAGTGCAGACGGACTCCTGTGGCGCGAACGACTTACCAGGTGCCAGTGCTCAACGCTTTTCAGCATCAAAGATCAGTGCAGGGGAGCCACGCACGCGAAAGCGCCGCCGAAATCTCGTGCTCAACGCTTTTCAGCATCAAAGATCAGTGCAGTAGGCAGGATTTCCGGTTATGGGGTGGTATCCGCCTGTGCTCAACGCTTTTCAGCATCAAAGATCAGTGCAGACTGCCCCCTCCAGCATGGAGCAAGCGTCTTCCCGTGCTCAACGCTTTTCAGCATCAAAGATCAGTGCAGATATTGCTCGAAGCCACGCTTGAACGCGGCCAACTGTGCTCAACGCTTTTCAGCATCAAAGATCAGTGCAGGGGAGCCACGCACGCGAAAGCGCCGCCGAAATCTCGTGCTCAACGCTTTTCAGCATCAAAGATCAGTGCAGTATTTTCGGCAGCGGGTTTACCCCTATCCTCTTTTGTGCTCAACGCTTTTCAGCATCAAAGATCAGTGCAGGCGTGAACGGCGGGCATTACGACTTGGCCCTCGAGTGCTCAACGCTTTTCAGCATCAAAGATCAGTGCAGCATTTCAACGTGCGCGTCTCTCGCAACGGCGGCACAGTGCTCAACGCTTTTCAGCATCAAAGATCAGTGCAGTTTTGAGCATCCCTTGCGCCAACGCCCGAATCTCCGTGCTCAACGCTTTTCAGCATCAAAGATCAGTGCAGAGACTTGCTTTCATTTCTCTTTCTTTGCTGTTCAGGTGCTCAACGCTTTTCAGCATCAAAGATCAGTGCAGCCCACGCTCGCCGGCCACCTGGGGGTGGGGGTGGGTGGGGGCTTGGTTCAAGCATTGGGGTACTTGGGAGGCTTTGGCTCGCGGAGAGTAGGTAATGCGTGCTCTCTGGGAAGCCATCGGCCCGGCATCGTTTGACTTTCAATGATTCAAGCACCTCCAGGGTTGTGAAAAGTCTCAAAGTCCACGCCAGGCGCGGACTCGAAGCCGGGAAGAACTCTTCAGACTCGCCACCGAGGCCGATGCTTGAATCAGAAAATCTCGAAACGCTGAGGCGCCTTCCAGCCCTCTTTCGTGCGCGTGTCCACTACCCGCTGCGCGCAGCCATCGCACAAACGCACTATCAATAAATCGTCCTCCTCGTCCATGCACCGGTCGAGCGACAAGCGCAACGACTCAAGCTCGGTCCGGCTCGCATGCACGCGGAAGATCGAATACTGAACATGGTCGCCGCACCCCTTTAGCTTTTTGAACACCTTGGCCCAGCGCTTGGGGTCGCGGATATCGTAACAGACCAGATGCCAATTCTTTTCCGCGCCCATTACCGCAACCTCGACCGCGCGAAAAGTCCGGGCTGGCCGGTCCATTCCTTTTCCAAAAGCCGCGCTTCAAGTTCGATGGTTCGGCCGTAACTCAACGAATAATCAAGCACCGGATGCTTCCACTTCTCGCACTTGCGCGTCTCGTACAACGCAATCGCCTTGCGCCGGCCATCCACGTTCAACCAGACTTGTGCACCCGCGCGCTCGAAGTCGTCCTCGCTCCACTGCTTGCGATTCACAGACCCGACCATCGGGATGTCCCACAACATGACGCGGAACAGGTCCATCAGATCGAGGGCCAAGGGATGCGCCGCTGACCTTGGCCGATGCATAAATCCGAAGCACGGCTCAAGTCCCACGCACAACAAGGCGTTCAGGCAATCGCGATGCAACAACGCATACCCGAAAGACAAAAGCGCATTGAAGGGGTCGCGCGGCGGCCGGCGGTTTCTGCCCTGGAAATACAGCGCGTGCCCCGCGTCGAGCTGCAACACCTGCGGCAACAACGCGAAATAGCACCTGCCGGCCAGGCCCTCCAACCCGCGAATGCGGCCGACTGCGGCGGTCACATCCACGCCAGCGCCGCCTGTGGCGCCAGACTCTTTCTGTGCGTCGACGCCCTCCACACACGTAGCGATTTCCGCCTCGATACGCGACAGGGCCGCAAGCGCGTCGCGCATACCTGACAGGCCCTCTTCCACTGCCTGGCTCCGCGATGTTTCGTCGCCGCGCGTGGCGCGTAGGATATAACGCAGTTGGTTCTCGACCTTGGCGCGTACTAGCCGGGCGCACAGTCCAGTTTTGAAGCTGGCGCTCTGCAGGGCCTGGAACTGGCGGTTTTTGCGCTGCACCGCGCCGGCGCCGGCCGCGAAGGCGCCCAGGTAGCGGCCGCCGTAGCTGAGCCAATGCACCCCGATGTCGTTGGCCGCGCAGAATCCCAGGGCTTGGGCGGTGATCTGAACATAGCCGTGCAGCACAAGCGCACCGACGGTCATGCCCGGGAGCGCTTTTTTCACGCCGTCAGGCAGGTGGACAACGAGTTGTTCGCCGTCGCGTCGCAGCGAGGCGCCTTGTTCCACGATGTGCACGACGCCGCGCGTGTCGTCCGCCGGGAAGAGACGTTGCGGCTTTTCTTTGCCTTTGGCCTGGCGTTCTTCTTCGGGCAGGCAGACCGGCGCCAAGGAGCAGGAGCGGCAGAGCCGTTCTTCTACAGCCGGTGGCGGGCGCTGGAGCGAGCGTCGGAGCGTTCTGGCCCGTTCCACGGCTGTTGCGACCTCGGCGCGCGCCTCTTCGGGCACGAAGGGCACGGGTATGGTTTTTTTGTCCGCGTGGTAACGGATCCTAGCTTCGACGTCTTTTGTTTTGACGTGTTCCGCGAGCAGCAGCGCGTAGGCCAGGACCTGGAGCCGGTCGCTGGGCCAGGGTTCAGTACCGCCGCGTGACTTGCCTTTTTTGTGTTCGACGACCACGGCTCGGCCCGAGGTTTCGCGCAGCCAGTCGAGCTTTCCGCGCAGTCCCAGGGTTTCGCTGGCCAGTTCCATGGTCGCTGCGCCGGGCTCTTTTTCAAGCTTTTCGTGGAGCCTGCGCCCTTGGTAGACATTGGCGTCCGCGACGCGGATGACCTCGACTTCTTCAAGGTAGAAGAGTCGTTCGCAATAGGCAAGCGCGTGCAGGGCCATGACCCTGATCAAGGGCTCCTCTGCGGTATTCTCAGCCATATGCGGCGAGGGACAAAAGTCCTCGGGCTCAGGCGGGATAAGGGGTTCGTAGAGGGGGGTGTCGGTCATGCCGCCCCCGCGTATCCGACCGTGACCCAGGCTCGCTCTGGGATCGTTTGGCATTTTTGGGCTGTGGGTGCGAACAGGCCCGAGACTGTCTTGGACATGTCAGCGCGGTCGATGGCGATTGTAAGCCGGGTAATCCTGTCCGGCAGTCCCGGTTCGTTCGCGGCGTCCACGGGTTCGTACCAATAGGCCTCATCTGGCGTTTCCACGGGTTCGAGGCGATCGATGAGGAAGTTGTTGTCGCCGAGAAAGGGCAAGCCGTAGGCCCGTGGCGCTTCGCCGGCGAGTCCTTTGAGGACCTGGCTGGCGAAGGCGGGGTCGGCCTCGACGGCAACATAGGCGCGTATGTCCGTGAGTACGTCGCGACGCACCGGGGTGATGTTGTATTTAGCGCCTTTGCAAGCCGCGGCCCTTTCCTTGCCGGGCTTAGAAGAGCCGACAGGGTAGTTGTGGAGTTGCTGGAACAAAACCTGTCTCTCAGGAAAATGACGCGCCCCGAGAGCGATGCGTAGGCGTGGCAGGCCATGGCCTATCAGGGTCATGAGCGACTCGCCGTCATCGTGGCGCATTTCGATCCCCGCCAGATTGAGTAATAATCCATAGGCCGCGGAATAGGTGATGAACCCGGCGCTCGGCCGGTAGCTCCCAGCCGCGAAGGTGCGAAACGTCGCAAAGGGCGCTTCGAGATAGAGGCACAGCATGGAACCTCCTGGCTAGCTGAAGAGTTTTGCCGCGAGGGCGTCCAAGAGCCGCTGCGGGTTTCTGTCCAGGATCACGCCCTTGGCCTCCAAGTCCTTCTTTGTCTTTTCGTCCATATCCTTGACGAGCTTGCCGCCGAGGTGGAATTCATTCCCCGGGTAGTCGCCGGCGATGATGCCGTCCACGACCTCGGGAAAGGCGTGCCGCTCTTCTTTGATGGTAAAGCCGTATGAACCATACCCGGCCACGAGCCTGGGCGTGAGGCGCACAACGATGCTGGCTGGCGCCATCTCGAAATAACTGCGCGCGTGGTTTCCTGCCACGGAGTTGAGTTGCCCCACGGCGTTGAGCAGGGTTTTGGTCCAGGCCGGTTTAGCTTTGCATTCCTCAAGATTCAGCGCAAAGGGATATTGATAGGCGGTGTAGGAGGTCTCTCGGTGGAGGAGTTGGGAATTCTCGACATTCACGTGCGATTTGATGTCCTTAGCAGTCGCGTCTTTTGGAGACTGCGTGAACACGCTGTCGTGCCGGTATGGCTCCAACGCTACGGCCATATTCATGCGTAGGATGGAATCGCGTTTGAAGGTGAACATCTGCGGGTCGCGGTTTCTGCTTTTCAACTCGGCGAAAATCTTTCTCCTATCCGCTTCGCTGGCAGCGACCAACCAGCCCATGAAAAAATCATCCGCGTACTTATCCGCATCTGGATAGTCTTCGAAGCGTACAGCAAGCTGGTCCTCATCGTGCAGCCTGGTACGGTTGCATGGCTGGCCTAAGGCTCGCAGGGTTTCCCGCAGGGCATTTCGAATCGCTTCAGGGGAGATGATGGGATATTCAAATCGGCCCTTTGTGATTTTTTGTATCACGGCGCGGTTTTCCGCGGACTCGCCGCGGTAGTTTGCGCTGGGGGCTGCGTAGGTGAGAACAGTGGCGAACAGGTTCATGGATTATTCTCCTTCTGGGGTTTTGGGTTGGCTCAAGTAGGAAGCGGCAGAGACCGCGAGCATGGACAGAGTTTTGACTGTGTTCCAGTCGTCGAGCAGGGCTTTGGTAACGAGGAGATAATCATGTTCGGGGAGAAATTGCGGTACAGAACAGATAGTTCCTGAAAAGTACTCTACAAAGTCGTGGTCTTTTCGCCCACGCATTGCCAGAAAGGCGTCCGTACAAACTTTTTCAATGGCCTCGCGGTACTTGACCGGGTAGCTGGTCCGTCCGTTGTCGAGTTTGGAAAATTCGGCAAATTTCATGCCGGCCTTGGCCTCGGCCTTGGCCCGGACATACTGCCGAACGAGAGTGTAGATCCGCTGACTCAATGCTTCGTCAACTCTGGTTTCTGTCATATTGCCTCCATTGTTTTTAGCGTTCATTTCTTTCAGCAAGTCCTGAAACCTTCGCTTTACGTCTTTACCGAAAAAGGGAAAATTGCCCGGGGTCTTAGCGTTTTGGTAGACGAAAAAAGCTGCCGGGTATGCGCTCATGACGCCATCTGCACCGGAGTGCCACGTCTTCCCCTTGAGAAGATTGGTGAGATACATGGTTTTGTAGAGGGGGCAAAAATTGGCTTTTCTGAACCGCTCATATTCTCTCAGAACCGACTTCTTCGGCAACAATCTGTCTGCAACCCTCATTCGGACGTTGTTCCCCTTTTTCTCCATGTGATAGAGTTCTACGGCGTCGAGCGACAACATGGAGTAGTTATTCTGCGCGCTCCGCTTGGCAAAGAAATACAGATATTCCAGACCTGCCTCAGCCGGCACATCGATATCAGCAGCCATTGGCCATCGCCAGCCTGAGCGCGTTTGGCAGTCCAGTTGAGCCAAACAGTCTTCGACATCGGGGAGAAACTCCTGCAAATCGCGCGGTTCGGGAATGACAAGGGCGAAACCGAGGTTTTCCCATTTCACTCTGAGCTTCTGTTCTTTGGATCGTTCAATTAAAAACCATTTCGGGGAATATGTCAGGCTGGCAAGAATCCAGAAGTATAGCAAAAAATTTTCTCTAGGGTAGCCTTGGAATGACACGGCTTCTGCATTACAACTTTGAGCGCCGATGAATGCCGACCCGGCAATTCCTTCGGCCTTTTCGTTACTATTTTTCAGGATATTATAGACCTTCATCGCTTCTGAAGATGGTTTTCCCTCTGCTCTTTCCTCGTAGATACCGCGGGTTTTAGGTTGCGCCCTGATGGTGTTCCAGAGCATATCTCGCCAGAGTTGAATCCATGCTTCAGAATCTGGGGGGTAGAGACTCGCCAAGAAGCTCCCTTTGGGCTTCACGATGTCGTAGACGAAAAGCTTTGTTTTTTTGCCGTTCTCTTCTGTTTCCTCGACCCGCTTGGCTTCCTTTTTCTGCCATTTTTGTTTTACCTTGACCTCCACCCATTCCGCATCAAAAAGATCATCAAACAAAGTCTGCATACCTTCCCGCGTAAACTTGAAGCGCGCGCCGGTGCTCGTAATCTCCAAGATTTCTGGCCTGGGTTCGAGCCGGCGTTTCTCCATCGACTCGATCATCAGGCACAGGCCGGCCAGGCCGGCTTTGTGCTGCGCCGAAGGGAGCGAAAACAGGTCGTATTCAAGGATGAGGGAGTTAGCCATAGCACCTCCAAGGTGATGTTTTCGTGAAACCGTATTCGGGCGAATACCGCGCCGTTTCCGCAAGCCGGAGATAGTTCGCGAGCCTGGGATGCTGCCGCGTGAGATGCAGCGGATACCAGGGCACGGGCAGGACAAGTCCGTCGACAGGCTTTTTAGCGCGACGCAATGCACAGTATTCGTCGAGATCGCCATCCAGGATAGCCTGGACTGTTCGCTCGTCCTTTTCGGGCTTTGGCTCGGCCCAGGGGCCGCTGTGCAGAAAAGGCGACTGTCTTTCTACCTCCACCGCGCGCGGTCCGAACTGCGCGAGCAATTCGTCCAGGCGGGTCTGGCTCGCGTCGTGGCCGTCCAAGGCCTGGATAAAGTCTTGCGCGCCGTCGAGGTCCGCCGTGGTGTACGGCAACGGGTCCTCGGGCGCGTAGAAATACACCATGCCTCGTTCACGTTTTAGATGCCGATTGCAGCGGCCGAGCCGTTGGATAAGACTGGTGACCGGGGCGAGCTCAGTGATGAGCACGTCCGCGTCCAGGTCGAGGCTCATTTCGCAGACTTGCGTGGTCAGGGCCAGGAACGGCCCGGGCTTGTCCTTGAAGGCGGAAACCACTGCATCGTGCCGCGCCTTGCGGTCTATGAGCCGGAACCGGCTGTGGTAGCAAAGACATTCGAACTTTTTTGCCAGCTCCTGGCAGCGGTCCACGGTATTCACGACCCAGAGCACGCGCAGCCCCTGGCGCTGCGCGTCAAGGGCCAGGCCTTCGGCCTCTTCCTTGTCCACCAGCAGCTTGCAGCGATAGCGCGGCGCAGCGGCCTTTCGTTGCAAATCTTCGAACTGGCCGAGGTCTTCGGGGAAGACCGTCAGGCCGCATTCTTCCATATCTCTGCGTCGCGGCGCGGGGAGCGTGGCGGTCATGCACAGGACAGGCAGATCGAAGTGCTTGAGAAAGGATTTGAGCGAGGAAAAGAACTCTTCATCGAGGCTGTGGACCTCATCGACCACGAGCACGCAATCGACCAGCAAGGGCAGGAGACAGAGCGAGCGGTAGGTATAGCGCATGAAGCCCAGAAATTGATGGATAGTGGCGCTGAACACGCGCTTGTGCCAGTATCCGAGGGCAAAAAGACGGTCTTCGACGGTGAAGTCAACCCCGCTACGTTCGTCTTCGGTGCTGCTGAACATGCCGTCGAGCTCGAAGGCGGACGTGGAGTGGACCAGGCTGCCTTCGGGCGCCCAGGAGACATAATCCTTTAAGCCCTCGGTAGCAGTGCCCCGCGTCGGATATAGAAAAATGACCCTGGCGGCCGGGCGTTCGCGCAGCCGGCCCTTGATCCAGCGCCAGGCCGCGAGCGTCTTGCCGCTGCCGCAAGCAGCGAGCAGTAGGGTTCGTTCTGGCAATGTTTCTGCCGAGTCTTGGAAGTCCTCCCAGTGAAAGGTTTTATTTGAGCGGCATTCGATTTGGCGTATGCGCGGCAGGATTATCTCGGTCTCGATGCGCTGGGCGTCGCGCAGCTCGTTTTCCGAAAATGCTTTCCCTATCCACTCTCCTAGCGATTTCCCTTCGCGCGTAAGCCCGGAGCCAGCGCTGTCGGCCACGATCAACGCGGCGCGCACAGCCTGGAGCAGCCGATGCAGCGGTTCATCCCTGCGAAGCGTCCTTTTGAATTGTTCAAGGGTGTGGGCGACAGCTTCGCGCAAATCTGCTTGGCCGTTGCTGAAGGACCAAGTCTCTTGTACGCTGCGCGTGCGCGGGGTAGGAAGGCTCAGTCGCGTCGCCATCTCGGTAAGGAGATGCTCAACTCCGCCCCATTCCACGATAAAATTATTACGGTAGGTGTCGGAACTTTCCTGGGCGAATGCTTTTTTGGACGAAAGCTTGAGATGGTGGCACACCACGGCCGAAAGGACAACCCGTTTGTCCACCAGGGGGAGCGCGTCGAGCCATTTCTGAAATTCCGGAAGCCAGAGCATGGCGCCGCTCAGATGCTCATGGCGGACGACTTGTTTATCTTTTCCGAGCAACATATCTAGAAAGCCGCTATTGGCCTTACCAATGTCATGGAGAAGGCAGGCGATGCGGCAGTTGGTCCAAAAGCGCTTGTAGTCCTCGGGCGGCAGCTTGAAGAAACGCAGCCAGCGGCGCCCTAGCCGCGTGGGATGGTCTTCAGCGCCGAAAAGGGCTTCGAAGCATTCAACCACGGCCAGCGTATGCCCGAGCAAGGTCTCGCCAGGGAGAGGCGCCCGTGGATTCTTCGGCTTTTTCGCCAAAATTGGCGCCATCATCTCTGCACACCCTCAAAAAACCCACCCCCCATCTTCCTCCGCCCGCCGAGGCCTTGTTCTTGGAGTGTGATGGATTCTTCGGCGGTGAGTTCGCTGACTGTGACGGCGTAGCCTACGATCTGTTTTTCGCGCACGCGGAAGGTCTTTCTTTGCCCGACCGTCAGCCGGCCTTTGACCCCAAGCGACTCCAGCTGTCGTTGGCATTCTTCCTCGAAGCGCGTCTGGTCCTTGCCGTTGCGCGTGGTGACTAGCGCGGCGGTCAGTGTCGACGCTGGCGTCAGCGCCTTGGCGTGCGGGACCCCGAGCGTCACCGTATGCCCGAGCAGCTCGAGCCGCTTGCCGGCCAAGGCCAGATACTCCGACAAAAGCGACGCGCTCAGACGCATTCTGAGCCAGGAGCGCGGCGAAATATCCAACAAGCCGTCGCCTGCGTAGCGCCCGCGGATCAACGCCAGCCCTATGTTTTGCGCCTCGTGGAACCCAGGCAGTAGTGCGCTGACCGCGCTGAAAAGCGCGTAACCATGGTCTACGGGAATAAAACCGCCTCGAACCAGGAAAAGAATATCCACTTTCCGATCCATCTGGCTCTCCTTCTTGTAGTTTGTCGCCATATACAATAGGATTTTATTTATATCAATGACGTATTCAGAGCCAGCACGCGCATTGCTTGATATGCACGCGCTTCAAATTCAGCTATTATTGCGGGGAGTTTCTCTGTAGGCAACGCGTTCGCTCGCCCCTAGGAACGCCAAAGGAGTGCTCCCGGAATGGGACCGCGAAATCGTCAGGAAAGGGGAGAACGACAGCTTCCAAGACGGGCAAAGTAGCTGTCAGGCGAGGTCTTTGCGCCTGGTCATATTCAGAGGCGGTTACGGCTGCATGCCCCCGCCCCCCCGGCTCGCTGCCATGCCCAGCCTACTCCTTCCCCAGCGCCACACTTATCGTTCGCAGCGTCTCCGACGCGGTCTCGTATTCGTAGGCCGCGATCTGCTTGGTCAGGCGGTCCAGGTCAGCGCTGGAGTAAAGGGTGCGCAGCGCGTCTAGGCTTTGGGCGATGTCCACGGGATGCGCGAGCTCTAGGGCCTTGGCCAGGGCCGCGAGCGTCGGTTCGAGCTGCGCGGTCTGGTCCGGACGCGCCTGAACCATACCTTCGAAGCGCGCAGCAATGCCCTCGAGGGCCTTCAACAGCGGCGCCAAGTTCGCGGCCACGGACGCGAGCAGCTCCTCCCAGCGCAAGGTCTCGCGACCATCGGGCTCCAGCGCCGATTCCAGCGCCAGCGCCGTCGCCTGGACAACGTGGGCGCCGATATTGGCCGCGCTGCCCTTCAGGCCGTGCGCCAGGGCACGAGCCTGGGAGAATTCACCCGCGGCCAGGGTGCCCTGTAGCCGCTCGAGGGTCGTTTCGTTCGAGCTGCGGAAGCGCTCCAGAATCCGGGCATAGACCTTTTCGCTGAGCCCCAGACGCTGCAAGGCGTCGTCGACGTCGAGTCCGGACACGTCCGGCAGACGCCGCGAGGGCCGCGGCGCAGCGGCAGCTTCTTGGCTGGGGAGCAGGTCCCCCGCCGCCAACGGACCGAGCTTTGGAACTGTCGTGGCGCCGAGCTGGTCGAAGCAGGCGGCCAGGGCGCTGAACAGACGTTGCCGTGAGATGGGTTTGGAGACGTAGTCGTTCATTCCTGCCGCGAGGCAGCGTTCCTCGTCGCCTTCCATG
>Ga0247840_10011960_pt1 | contig 10426 bp, 2 predicted proteins | sample LaCruzMarch2015__FD_192404 | JGI IMG/M metagenome (GOLD analysis project Ga0247840, IMG submission 192404) | Freshwater microbial communities from meromictic Lake La Cruz, Castile-La Mancha, Spain - LaCruzMarch2015_17m | ecosystem: Environmental > Aquatic > Freshwater > Lake | place: Spain...
CGCCCGTCGGCCTCATCGGTGACCACTGCATCCCAGACCTGGGTCGTGCGTCCCAAGTGCTGCGCCGTGGCGAGGCAGGCAATGCTGCCTTCCTTGACGGTGCCCAGGTGATTGCTCTTGAGTTCAACTTCAACTCAAGCATCTCGATGCCCAGGTAGCCGGGCAGATACTCGGCTCCCCGTTCATTGAAGAGCTCAATTGAGACGCCCTGACGTAGACTGCCCATCGGTCATATCCTCACTGGTTGATCCGGATTTCGGTTGATGACGCGCAGCGCCCGCACGGCATTCCCACGCGGAGCGTGGGAACTAAGCCCATACCGGGTAGCCGCGTACTTGACTCAACGGCATTGCGGTACACCTGGTCCGGCCTTGATCAAAATCCCGGCCAGGCCGCACCGGCGAACGGCATGCGCGCCGCCCCCTGGGAGCGCCGCACCCCAGTGCGGCGCTGCCTCGCGTGCGACCGCGGCGTGGCGTGCTGCGGATAGGCCGGGCCGCACTGGGGTGCGGCGCTCCCAGTGCCGGAGCGATGATCGCGGCCCCCGAGTACCACCAGGCGCAATGTACGGACCATTGGGCGTAGGGTGCGCCGCGCGCACCTTGAGAGGCCGCGCCCGCGTGCGGTGGTGAGTGCCCCGGGCGGCGCCATGGTGCGCAAGGCGCACCCGACGGCTCGGTCATTATCCCGGGCGATGCGGCAACGGCAAGCACTTTTCCCACGAGCGGTAAACCGTGGTCTGTTCCCGGTTCTTTCCCGTCGCCCCAATCATTCCGCGGGATTCTTGAATGGATTCACCAATGCCACATCGAAAAGCAAGAAATCCGACACCTTTCTCGTCACTACGACCAGTCCGTGAACGAGTGCCAAGAACACCTTGTTCAACCGAGCGCGGCCACCGAACGCCTGCGCGCATTGCCGCGCGCGGGGATGGAGAAATCGGCGCGCGCGGACTCATGCAGCAACAGTTCCTTGAGCGAAGGCCTGGCGGCTGCCGTGAGCCGTCGCCACTCGTCGATGAATACCAGCACCGCCGCGTCGACTCCCCGCCTGGTTACCATTTGTGGACCCTCCACCAGGCAGGTGTCGAGGAGTTTGCGCAAGCGTGCCTTCGCGTTCTGAACAGGCCAAGTTTGCACGGGCATCCCCACTAATGACTAGTCTTCTCATCAGTTTAGCACGCCGCTGCGCCGCGGGCTCAGGTCCTGGCTGAAAAATAGCCGATTAATCAGAGCGGCGATGCGTCCTGTGTGGCTTTGCAAGGTGACAGTCGAATTGCTTGTCGCCACGGCCGCGCGCGCCTCCTGACCTGGATGCGCGCCGCCCCCTGGGAGCGCCGCACCCCAGTGCGGCGCGGCCTCGCGTGCGACCGCGGCGTGGCGTGTTACGGATAGACCGCGCCGCACTGAGGTGCGGCGCTCCCAGTGCCGGAGCGATGATCGCGGCACCCGAGTACCACCAGGCGCAATAGTGCGGACCATTGGGCGTAGGGTGCGCCGCGCGCACCTTGAGAAGCCGCGCCCGCGTGCCGTGGTGAGTGTCCCGGGCGGCGCTATGGTGCGCACGGCGAACCCGACGGCTCGGTCATTATCCCGGGCAACGCGCCAACGGCGAGCACTTTTCCCACGAGCGGTGAACCGTAGTCTGTCGCCGATTCTTCCCCTGATGCCTCGTCCAGATTCGTGGGGATACCTCAGGGTCTGTGCCCGGTTCTTTTCGGCTCTTCCTGCTCTGTGCCCGGTCTTCTCTTGCGGCTCGGAGTAGCGCTACATAGCATACACATGCTAGTACCTTATTGCGCCTACTCTTGCGCCGCTCAAGCCCCGAAGGGGCGCGACATACCAGCCCAGGGCAACGCCCTGGGTATGACGGATAACAGACCCCAGCCCTGAAAGGGCGTGACATAAGGAACACCGTCGTTGTGCCACGCCCTTTCAGGGCTGGACCGAAAAAACAACCTTAACCCAGGGCGTTGCCCTGGGCTGGTATGTTCGACCCCGTTGGGGTCGGTATACAACATAAGGTGGAATGGGGTACGAGAACCTGGAGCTAAGCCCCGAAGGGGCGGGACATACCAGCCCAGGGCAACGCCCTGGGTATGACGGATAACAGAGCCCAGCCCTGAAAGGGCGTGACATAAGGAACCCCGGCGTTGTGTCAGGCTCGGAGTAACGCTACCGATCATATGCGGTTTCCCCGCGGTCGGGAAGACGTTTCAAAAGCCTTTGCGGCTTGGAGTAGCGCTACGGGTTGACTCGTAAAGGGTACTGACCCCTTTACTCTTTACTGACCCCTTTACTCTTTACTCCCGCTGACCCCTTTACTCCCGCATGATCTCCGGGTTTCAATAGCCTTTGCGGCTCGGAGTAGCGCTACAGATTGCTCCCCTTCAGAGCAGAGATTGGTCTTCAGTTTCAATAGCCTTTGCGGCTCGGAGTAGCGCTACATCTTGATCGCTGCTGCCCTGACCGCCACGACTGGTTTCAATAGCCTTTGCGGCTCGGAGTAGCGCTACTCGCCTATGCCCTCCTCCGAAACAAGCTCCAATTGACCGTTTCAATAGCCTTTGCGGCTCGGAGTAGCGCTACTCTGGGGTCACTTCGACTCCCTCGAGTAGGAAGAGTTTCAATAGCCTTTGCGGCTCGGAGTAGCGCTACACTTGTCCGAGATGCGAGATTCCTTCACCTCTTGTTTCAATAGCCTTTGCGGCTCGGAGTAGCGCTACACAATCAGTTTTTCCGATTACCACACCATGTTAGCGTTTCAATAGCCTTTGCGGCTCGGAGTAGCGCTACTCCAAACCCATGTTCAAAACCACTCTTTCCGCAAGTTTCAATAGCCTTTGCGGCTCGGAGTAGCGCTACGGCTACAGCGTCGGCGATGGCGTCGTCACTGGGGGTTTCAATAGCCTTTGCGGCTCGGAGTAGCGCTACGATGAACAACACTACCAAACTATCTGTCGAATTGCGTTTCAATAGCCTTTGCGGCTCTGAGTAGCGCTACAACTATGGTATGAATTCCTGCCCCGTCGGCTCCGTTTCAATAGCCTTTGCGGCTCGGAGTAGCGCTACACAAAAGCGTTGCAGACATGAACCGCACGAGAAAGGTTTCAATAGCCTTTGCGGCTCGGAGTAGCGCTACCACTGCGCCTCCACCTTGATGAAGTGTATGCCACCGTTTCAATAGCCTTTGTGGCTCGGAGTAGCGCTACCAGACCAGGGGGTGCATCGACAGCGGGGGCCGGGTTTCAATAGCCTTTGCGGCTCGGAGTAGCGCTACGCATCAAGCGCGAACAGGCAGAGGCCAATCAATGTTTCAATAGCCTTTGCGGCTCGGAGTAGCGCTACCAACAGAGCGAGTGTGTACAGATGTTCGGTAATGTTTCAATAGCCTTTGCGGCTCGGAGTAGCGCTACCGTCGATAGTCTCGAGTAGGAGAGCAAAAATGGCGTTTCAATAGCCTTTGCGGCTCGGAGTAGCGCTACGCTTGCTGCCAGAGGCCCCTGTTCCGCATGCGTCGTTTCAATAGCCTTTGCGGCTCGGAGTAGCGCTACTTTTACATGCAATCGGGTTGATCCAGATTGGATGGGTTTCAATAGCCTTTGCGGCTCGGAGTAGCGCTACAAGGAATGACAGCAAGAATCCAAAGAAACACTGGGTTTCAATAGCCTTTGCGGCTCGGGGTAGCGCTACCCTTACAACAGCCTGTAACAACCGATGCCTTGGGGTTTCAATAGCCTTTGCGGCTCGGAGTAGCGCTACTGGGCTTGCCGAAGAGCGAGAGCTTGCTGATCTGTTTCAATAGCCTTTGCGGCTCGGAGTAGCGCTACCCCTCGGAGCGTCGGTGAGCGTTGCCTCAATGACCGTTTCAATAGCCTTTGCGGCTCGGAGTAGCGCTACCCTCAATGGTAGGAAGTGCCACATTCACTCGAATCAGTTTCAATAGCCTTTGCGGCTCGGAGTAGCGCTACAGTGCTGACTCTTGAAAGGGTGGAGAGGGAGGGATTCAGTTTCAATAGCCTTTGCGGCTCGGAGTAGCGCTACCCTCTTCGACAGCGAAGGCGATCCGGATTATCCCCTGTTTCAATAGCCTTTGCGGCTCGGAGTAGCGCTACGGGACAGCTTGCGGCAACGACAAACCGCGCCACGTTTCAATAGCCTTTGCGGCTCGGAGTAGCGCTACCTTCAAATGGCTGGCTGGTGGTGCCATCATCATTGGTTTCAATAGCCTTTGCGGCTCGGAGTAGCGCTACTGTTGTTGTTTTACAAGTAAATGTTGCTGGATATGGTTTCAATAGCCTTTGCGGCTCGGAGTAGCGCTACCCGATAAGAATCACAATAAGAATTCTTATGTTTGGGTTTCAATAGCCTTTGCGGCTCGGAGTAGCGCTACTTGCCTGCAGGTTGTGGTTCACTTCCTCATGAATAGTTTCAATAGCCTTTGCGGCTCGGAGTAGCGCTACCCGGGTGCGATAACCGCACACTCACTACTGACCCGTTTCAATAGCCTTTGCGGCTCGGAGTAGCGCTACCCGGGGGCTTGATGTCACCCCCTCGCTTGATAGAGTTTCAATAGCCTTTGCGGCTCGGAGTAGCGCTACCAGATTTTTGCATTCAAGCCAAAAACTGTTGTTGTTTCAATAGCCTTTGCGGCTCGGAGTGGCGCTACTGGACCCGCGCGGCGCAGCCGGCGCGCTCCAGCGTTTCAATAGCCTTTGCGGCTCGGAGTAGCGCTACCTTACTATCGGGGTCGGGTGGGTGTTCTTCATCGTGTTTCAATAGCCTTTGCGGCTCGGAGTAGCGCTACCGCAGAAGGTGTGGATTGATGTAGCACACCTGAAAGTTTCAATAGCCTTTGCGGCTCGGAGTAGCGCTACTTTGCGTACGGCATTCCCCCAGTGGTTTCAGCAAAGTTTCAATAGCCTTTGCGGCTCGGAGTAGCGCTACCGGTGCCGCCCATGGGGAAACCTTCACAGTGACCGTTTCAATAGCCTTTGCGGCTCGGAGTAGCGCTACTTGTGTTGGCTTTGTTGGTACAAGGATGTGCCACGGTTTCAATAGCCTTTGCGGCTCGGAGTAGCGCTACGGCGTGGCGTGGTTGGAATTTATCTCGACTACGTTGTTTCAATAGCCTTTGCGGCTCGGAGTAGCGCTACAAAGAAACGGATCGAGCAAGGAAAACCCGCAGAAAGTTTCAATAGCCTTTGCGGCTCGGAGTAGCGCTACTCCCAGTCCCAGGTCTCCGGCTCGCCCAAGATCTTGTTTCAATAGCCTTTGCGGCTCGGAGTAGCGCTACTACCTGGTGCACACCCACGCAGAAAGGCTTGTCCTGTTTCAATAGCCTTTGCGGCTCGGAGTAGCGCTACCGTCTTCACTGGTTTTGTGGTCATCGCGAGTGAGTTTCAATAGCCTTTGCGGCTCGGAGTAGCGCTACTCAAGGAGCTGAGTGAGCTCCGGGGTGAACTGGTGTTTCAATAGCCTTTGCGGCTCGGAGTAGCGCTACGCCGCACGCGTTCGTTCCGCGCCCGTGTAACGTTTCAATAGCCTTTGCGGCTCGGAGTAGCGCTACCAAAGGCCCTCAAAGAAGTGATAAAGATTATCGTTTCAATAGCCTTTGCGGCTCGGAGTAGCGCTACTCAATCACCGATCCGGATGGCTCGTTCCCGTCGGTTTCAATAGCCTTTGCGGCTCGGAGTAGCGCTACGTCTATCCTTGAGGTGTCACTCTCGCTGGACAATGTTTCAATAGCCTTTGCGGCTCGGAGTAGCGCTACGTATCTCCGGAGTTACCCTAATAACCTGGGGAAAAGTTTCAATAGCCTTTGCGGCTCGGAGTAGCGCTACCAAGATCTGGAGTTGGAAATCCGAACCCAAATTGGTTTCAATAGCCTTTGCGGCTCGGAGTAGCGCTACAAGTTCGGCGCAAGCGAGGAGCTTAAGACCAGCGTTTCAATAGCCTTTGCGGCTCGGAGTAGCGCTACGCACGCTCCGTTGCTGGTCGTGCCGCGCCAGCGGTTTCAATAGCCTTTGCGGCTCGGAGTAGCGCTACCGAGAACTGGGCGAAGTTCCGGATTATTCTCGAGTTTCAATAGCCTTTGCGGCTCGGAGTAGCGCTACACGAGATTCGTCGCCCGCTGACCGAGTGGGAGGAAGGTTTCAATAGCCTTTGCGGCTCGGAGTAGCGCTACAACTCACATGGTCCGATGCCGTGCATCGTGTAGTTTCAATAGCCTTTGCGGCTCGGAGTAGCGCTACTTGTCGTTCTAATTTTATTGTTACTTTCTAATTTTGTTTCAATAGCCTTTGCGGCTCGGAGTAGCGCTACCGTGGTAGACTATCCTGAATCGGAGAGGAAGGGTTTCAATAGCCTTTGCGGCTCGGAGTAGCGCTACCCGCGACCATGAACGAGGTCACCGCCGTTGCAGGTTTCAATAGCCTTTGCGGCTCGGAGTAGCGCTACACCAAGAAAGAGGATTAAGTAAATGCCACAAGCAGTTTCAATAGCCTTTGCGGCTCGGAGTAGCGCTACCAGTAGCGGCAGATGTACACCATAAAAAGTGCCTGTTTCAATAGCCTTTGCGGCTCGGAGTAGCGCTACAATAAAGTGGAAAAAGTGCCGTTGCCCGAAAAATGTTTCAATAGCCTTTGCGGCTCGGAGTAGCGCTACAGACTCCGCCTCGACGTCAGTACTGGTGAATTGTTTCAATAGCCTTTGCGGCTCGGAGTAGCGCTACGAGTGCAATCCCTCAGAGCGGACTTTCTGGCAGGGTTTCAATAGCCTTTGCGGCTCGGAGTAGCGCTACTCGCATCGATGCCCTCTACGGATCGGAACTCGATGTTTCAATAGCCTTTGCGGCTCGGAGTAGCGCTACGTCGCGATTACCGCGACCATGAATACCCCCAACGTTTCAATAGCCTTTGCGGCTCGGAGTAGCGCTACGTTGGATGGAGAAGAGATGGATCTTGCGCCCGCTATGTTTCAATAGCCTTTGCGGCTCGGAGTAGCGCTACGCCAAATGTAAGCATTTCAGTATGTCCGCCGCCGGTTTCAATAGCCTTTGCGGCTCGGAGTAGCGCTACATCGTCCAGAATGAGGGGCAGCCGTCCGTCGTCAGTTTCAATAGCCTTTGCGGCTCGGAGTAGCGCTACTCGGCAAAATGAATGCGGAAAGTTCTTGGAATAGGTTTCAATAGCCTTTGCGGCTCGGAGTAGCGCTACCGAATGCAAGTATTTCACCGCCTCCGGCCTGAAGGGTTTCAATAGCCTTTGCGGCTCGGAGTAGCGCTACTGAAGGGAGGCGTGTTGATATGCGGGCCTACATGGGTTTCAATAGCCTTTGCGGCTCGGAGTAGCGCTACGAATATGATACTGGACCGACAGGATTCCAGTTATGCGTTTCAATAGCCTTTGCGGCTCGGAGTAGCGCTACGAATATGATACTGGACCGACAGGATTCCAGTTATGCGTTTCAATAGCCTTTGCGGCTCGGAGTAGCGCTACAAAAAACTTTCAAAAAGATAAAAGACATAATAAAAGTTTCAATAGCCTTTGCGGCTCGGAGTAGCGCTACACATTTACCATCATACAGATCCTGGGGATGCTCGGTTTCAATAGCCTTTGCGGCTCGGAGTAGCGCTACTATAGGCTTTGCCATCTTCAACATCTTCTTCGACAGTTTCAATAGCCTTTGCGGCTCGGAGTAGCGCTACCGAGAAGAGCCTCCTTTTTCTCAATGTGCCATTTGGTTTCAATAGCCTTTGCGGCTCGGAGTAGCGCTACCCGAAGATATCAATGCCGTCGTGATTGTGTATAGGGTTTCAATAGCCTTTGCGGCTCGGAGTAGCGCTACTCCTTCGGCGCCGTCCTGGCGTTCGTCCTTTCTTTGTTTCAATAGCCTTTGCGGCTCGGAGTAGCGCTACACTTGCCACACCGACAACAATTATGGACTTAGGGTTTCAATAGCCTTTGCGGCTCGGAGTAGCGCTACACTTCTTCTGGCTCACATCTTGGGGGTAAGTGTGTTTCAATAGCCTTTGCGGCTCGGAGTAGCGCTACTCCGGACTCTATTTTGCCAGTCCGCCCCGCGCCTTGCAAGCCGGAATCGGGAACCCGCGGGCGTCGCGGCGGTGCGGGCGGTCCCGGCGCCCGCCGGGGCCTGGGTGCAGGCGCTAAGATGCTGATTGTTAAAGAGCCGGGAACCTCTGACCGGAGTCGTCCTGAGGTCCTTTCTGTAGCGTGCTGGTTCTGCTGGACTTGCGGTCGGCGGCCCACACCCGCGCCGGCCGGCCCGGGAGGTTCCCGGATGATCGGCGAGGGCCTGACCGCCGGCGCGCGATGCGCGGCATGTCGTGCGTCACCAGGCCGGCCTCGTTCATCGTTTCGGCCGGCGATGCGCAGTTGGAGTCCAAGGCTTCAGCCTTGGCGTGCCCATCCAAGGCTGAAGCCTTGGACTCCGGCCGGCCGGAACTATGACCAGGGCCACCAGGCCGCCTGGTGCAAGCGCCACCGGGGGGCCGGGTCCAATCCCCCGCTCACAGGATCACCACCAGGTCCCGCCGTCCCAAAGGCGCGCCGTCCAGCCGGTGCGAGTCCGCCAGCGCATCGGCGGTCAGGCGGTAGAAGCGCACCTCGGCGTCGGCCGCGGCGAGGATGGCGCGCAATTGCTCCTTGATCGCCGCGAGTTCGCCCTGGCGTGCCAGATGGACCTCGAAGACCGAGTATTGTACCCGCTCGCCATAGCGTTCCAATAATTTGGCGACGCGGGTGCGCTCGCGGTCGTCTTCGATATCGTAACAGATCAGATAGGTGTACATGGTCACTTGATGCGGAAGGCCTGGAACTGGCCCTCGCGGCCGTTGAGCTGGGCGATGAGGGTGCGGGCCATGCGCCACAGGTGGTCATAGAGGGTGCCGCGGCTGCCGTCGGCGGCGTTGTCCAGGGGGGCGATGAGGCGGGCGGAGAGGGCGGCGAGGTAGCTGTGCAGGGCGGGGCGGCTGAGCCGGCAGCCCTGTTGCGGGTCGAGCAGGAAGTCACCGGGTTTCAATTCGCCGCGATTGATCATGCTGAGCGCCTGGCGTTCGACCAGGTGGCGGAAGCACTCCATGAGATCGGAGGCCAGCGCGGCGTGGCGGCCGTGGCCCTGGTGATAGAAGCCCTGGCTGGGCAGGAGGCCGGCGGCGCGCAGGACGGCGTCGGCGCGTTGGTAGATCAGGGTATAGCCCAGCGAGAGCAGGGCGTTGAAGGGGTCCGGCGGCGGGCGGCGGCGCCGGTTGGTGAAGCCGAAGTCGGGGGGCAGGATGCGCACTATCCCTTGAAAGAAATGGGCGGCGGCGAGGCCCTCGATGCCGTTGAGTTCCATGAGTCCGGCGGCCCCCGGGACCCGCTGGGGCAGGGCGCGCAGGGACGCCAGTGCCAGCTCCAGGTCGGCGTCGGTGCGGGCGCGTTGGCGCAGGACCTCGACCTGGTTGTGGATGCGGGCGCTGACCACCTCGCGGGCCAGGGGGAGGGCGAAGGCCGGGTTGGTGAAGGACGCGCGCTGGCGCAGCCAGAGGGCGGCGCCCTCGGGTCCGGGCCATTGGTTGCTGAGTACGCCCTGATAGCGCCCGCCGCGGCTGGCGAAATGGATCGGCACCCCGGCCTCGAGCGCGGCGGTGAGGGTGGGGCCGGTGATGCGCTGGCGGCCGATGAGCAGCACGGCGCCGATCGCGGCCAGCGGTTGCTCGTGGGTCTGGCCCGCGGGGCTCGCGATGTGCAGCCGGCCGTTGCTGGTGCTCAGCAGGCTGCCCTCGGTGGCGACCAGCAGGGTGCAGGGTTCGTCGCTCATGGGTTCGGGCGCGACGAGCCGCTGCACGGGTTGGGCGCCGGGTGCCGGGGATGTGGCGGCGGCCGGGTCCGGTGGTGGACGGCCGCCCGGGTCCGCGGCCGGGCGGGCGGCCGGCGCGGCGGGGGCGCGGTTCCCGGCGGGGACGGCCGGCAGGTAGGTGATGGGCGCGTTGTCCAGCACGCGCGGGACGCGGCGCGCCAGCCGCGCCAGCCAGGAGGCGGGGGGCAGGTCTTCCAGGCGCAGCGGGGCGTCCACCTGGCGGGCGGCCTTGGCGGCGTCGACCGCCAGGTCGCGCAGGAAGGTGTAGCCGAGGAAGCGGAAGCCGCGGTCGAAGCGGGTGATGCCGCTCTTGTCCTCGTTGAGACTCAGATCGATCTCGGCGAGTGACTGGCGCACCCGCGCGGCGGCGGCCTCGGCCTCCTCGCGCGAGCGGCAGGCGATGACGAAATCGTCGGCGAAGCGCACCAGCCGAAAGCCCATGTGCGTATTCCACGCAAACTGGACAGCCGTTCCACCGCAAACTGGACACCTGTTCCGCCGCAAACTGGACGGCTGTTCCAGGTCAAACTGGACCGTCGGAGCGAAGCGCCGCGCGGGGGTGATGC
>Ga0247840_10011961_pt1 | contig 10426 bp, 8 predicted proteins | sample LaCruzMarch2015__FD_192404 | JGI IMG/M metagenome (GOLD analysis project Ga0247840, IMG submission 192404) | Freshwater microbial communities from meromictic Lake La Cruz, Castile-La Mancha, Spain - LaCruzMarch2015_17m | ecosystem: Environmental > Aquatic > Freshwater > Lake | place: Spain...
AAGCCGAGCGCACCCAAGAGCCCGTGATCCGACTGGATCAGATAGCGCAGTTGCGCACCGGGCAGCGGCGTGTAGCCCAGGTAGTGCCAGCGCTCGATCAGCCCGTTCCACAGCCGCGAGGCGCTCCGATCGGCGACCGGCGCCAGGCGCAGACCGCTCAGTTGCCCGACCGATCCCGCCAGCGGCTGCTCGCTCGGCCAGGCACTCGGTTGCTTGACCAGGCCGCGACCGTTACCGTTACCGTTGCCGTTGCGCGCCGCCGGCAGTTCGATCAGCCCCGCACGGTGCAGGCGCAGCAGTCCCACCCGGCAACTCATCAGCTTCGGGCGGCCCAGGGTGTCATGCCACCCCAGCGCCGCACAGACCCGTCGCGCCACCTCGGCGCGCAACGGCGGGGCGGCGGCGTTGATGGCCCGCCGAATCGTCTCCAGGTCCGCCGCACTCAGCGGCCGTCCGCACAGCTTGCCAACACGTGCCTCGGTCATCTACCTTTGCCCCATCGCTCGCGATGGGAACGAATTTCACCAGCTTTGCCGCTCTGTGTCCAGCACCGGCGCCGCGCGCCGGCCAGCCGAGATGTGGGTAATAGTCAGGCTCATAGGGGCGCGCCCGCCAGCGCCGCACGGTCTTGACGTTCAGCCCCAGGTCCCGGGCGATTTGCCGCGCCGTGAGGTGCTTGGCGTTGCCGTCGCGAATTGCACACCAGGTGGCGTAGTCGATCATGACCGCCGCTCCAAGACCGCGTGCAGTCGCTGGAGGTGGACGTTGGTCGGGACCGTCCCGGGGAGTGTCGCTGCGCCAGGATGGCGACCGGGTTGGGCGAGCGCAGCAGCAGCAGGGCCTCGTCAATGGCGCCTAGTTGGCTCGGTGCCATCGGCGGGTCCGCCGCGAGCCCGGGCGGCAGGATCAGCGGCCCCCGGTGGTAGGGGTCCGGCCCCGGGGGCTCGCCCGCCAGGGCCTTGACCAGCATCCCGAAGGCGCGCCGGTAGCCGGGCTCGTCGGTCGCCGCGCCGAAGTCGATGCCGTGATAGTTGCCGATGAAGGGCAGGGCGGGCATGGGTCCCAGCAGCAGGGGGACGATCCGGAAGGGGGCGGCAGCACCGCCGCCGCGATCGGTATGACGGTGAGCGAGCATCCGATTCCATTCGTTGCGCACCCATTCGGAGTCCAGGGTGTCCGGGCTCGCCACCAGCAGCCCGGCGCGCGACGCCTTGAGCGCCCCGTCGAGTTGGGTGGGAAAGTCCTCCCCCGGGATCAGCCCCCAGCGGTCCAGAAAGACCTTGAGCCCCTGGCTCACCAGGTTGCGCGCCAGGGTTTCCACCCAGTCGAACCGGGCTGAGCGGTAGCTCAAAAAGCAGTCGTAGACGAGGGGGTCGAGCGGGCGGCGGGGCATTCGCGGCTCCGTTGCTGATGGCCGGGAACCTTCCGGAGTTGTGCCCGCAGTCTACCGCGATGCCGGCCGGTTCGCAGCGGGAAGGCCCGACAGCAGCAATTGAGCGAAGCCGGTTCTGGTTGCCCAGGCCCCGGGCTATAGGAGTCTGCGATCCGTGGGAAGCGGCGTCAGCCGCGCCCCCAGCGTCTTGCAGAGGCGTTGCGGGGCCGTGCCAGTGGGATACCCGCTGTGCCGACCGCCCGCCGCCGCAGAAGCCACCGAGCATGGTCGCCCGGGCAGGTCTTGGCCGAGGACTGGCTGCCCGAGTAGGCTTGGATCGTCCCAAAGTCTTGGCAACCTGCACGGAGTGAGATCGCCCGGTGGCGGGACCCGGAGCGCGTCTGGCCCGGTGCCGGGGCTGGGCGACACTGCCGTTATCCCAGTGCTGAGCATGAGCCGGGGAGCTCCGCCCGGGACCAGACGGACGTCCTGCCGCTCGGGCGCGCTGCGGGTGCATCGCCCGGCCTGCGACGGCGACCCGCGGCGCGCCCTGGACCTGTATCGGGAGTGCGGCGGCCCGGTAGATGCCTGCGGCGTCCGCCAGGCCGAACTGGCCCCGCGGATAGGTGCGCGCGCCGATATCGACAATCTCGCGCGCCCGCCGCGCGACCTGACCCCTAACCCCTAACCCCTAACCCCTAACCCCTTTGACTCCTGCCCCTTTCTCCGTATAATGCCCGGTTTCCCGCAATCCGGGAAATCTCCTTGCCTCACCCCGGCGTCGGTTTCCGACCGTCCCCGGCGGGAGGCTGTCAATCCATGAGGAGCAGCAATGCGACATTTTGAAGTGGTGTTTCTGGTTCACCCGAGCCAGAGCGAACAGGTGCCGGCCATGGTAGAGCGCTACCGCGGTAACCTGGAGAAGCGCGGCGGGGTGGTGCACCGGTTCGAGGACTGGGGTCGGCGGCCCCTGGCCTATCCGATCAACAAGGTCCACAAGGCCCACTATGTGCTGATGAACGTGGAGTGCGACCAGGAGGCGATCGACGAGCTGGAGAGTGCCTTCCGCTTCAACGACGCGGTCCTGCGCAACCTGATCCTGCGCCGTAACGCGGCGGTTACCGAGCCGTCCCCGCTGCTGAAGACCGGTGAGGAGCGCGAGCGCCCCGAGCCGCTTGGCGGCGACGCGGACAGCGACTGAAGACCGACCCCGCTCATCGACATTCAAAGGGCCAGACACCATGGAAAACAGCTCCCGTTTCTTCCGTCGCAAGCGTTACTGCCGGTTCACCGCCGAGGGTATCGCCGAGATCGACTACAAAGACCTCAACCTGCTCAAGGCCTATGTGAGCGAGTCCGGCAAGATCGTGCCGAGCCGCATCACCGGCACCTCCGCCAGGTACCAGCGCCAGCTCGCCCAGGCGGTGAAGCGGGCGCGCTTCCTGGCCCTGCTGCCCTATACCGACGCGCATTGATCCGGGGCCCCGAGCGGGCGCCTGAGCGCCGCGCCCGGGACCGGTCCGGCCCTGCCGCGCCTCCCAGCCGATGAAACCCCTGGCCGCGTTCATCATGCGCGGGCCGGTGCAAGCCAGCCTAGTGGCCTGGTTCACCGGGCTCTTGTCGCTGCTGCTCCCGCTCGTGGGCCTCTTAAGCAGTGCGACCCTGGCCCTGGTGACGCTGCGCGGCGGGACCTGGTACGGGGTGCGGGTCGGCGCCCTGGCGGGGCTGGGCTGCCTGGTCCTGTGCACCCTGCTGCTGGGTTCGCCCTGGCCGGCGCTTGCGATCCTGCTGGTCCTGTGGCTGCCGGTGTGGGGGCTCGCGGCGATCCTGCGCTTCTCCCGGTCACTGGCGTTCACCGCCCAGGCGGCGGCGCTGGCCGGGGTCTTGGGTGTCCTGTCCATCCATGCGCTGATCGGCGACCCGACCAGCGCCTGGCTGCGGTTGTTGGAGCCCTTGCGCGCGGCCCTGATCAAGGATGGGGGACTGGACGAGCCGGCCGCCGCGGCGGTCTTTGTGACCCTGGCCCCCTGGATGACCGGGGCCCTGGCCGCGGCCCTGATGCTGCAGGTGCTGGTGGGGCTCTTCATCGGGCGTTGGTGGCAGGGCCAGCTCTACAATCCGGGCGGTTTCGGGGCGGACTTCCGCGCCTTCCGGTTACACCCGGTGGTCGGTCTCATCGGCCTGCTGCTGGTGGCCGGCGTCGGTTTTCAGCCGGGCCCCGGCCTGATCCCGGACCTGTTGCTCGTGCTCTCCCCCCTGTGGCTGTTCCAGGGGCTGGCGGTCATCCACCAATTGATTGCGCAGCGCGGCGCGCGGCGCGGTTGGCTGGTGGGTCTCTATGTGTTGTTGGTCGTGTTCATGCCCCGCACCCTGGTGTTGGTGGCCTGTCTGGGCCTGGTGGATATCTGGGTCGACCTGCGTGCCCGCCTCGGGCCGCGGCCCCCGGCCTGAATTGCCGGACCGCGCGTGCGCTGCACGCACGGCCGTCCCCCTAAAGACTCGAGGAAAAGCGAAGTGGAAGTCATCCTGCTGAAGAACGTCGGTGGTCTGGGCAGCCTTGGCGAGAAGGTCAAGGTGCGCCCCGGTTATGGCCGCAATTATCTGGTCCCCGGCGGGTTCGCCGTGTCGGCCACGGCCAAGAACCTGGAGGCCTTCGAGGCCCGGCGCGCGGAGCTGGAGCGCGAGGCGGCCGCCAACCTGGCTGGTGCGCAGGAGCGCAAGGCCGCCATGGAAGGGTTGCGCCTCACCATCGCCCGCAAGGCCGGCGACGAGGGCCGCCTGTTCGGCTCGGTGGGCGCGGGCGACATCGCCACCGCCCTGACCGGCGCCGGGGTGGCCATCACCAAGGCGGAGGTGCGCCTCCCGGCCGCGCTGCGTGCCGTCGGTGAGTTCCCGGTCACGCTGCGCCTGCACCCGGAGGTGGAGGCGATCATCACGGTGGACATCGTCCCCGGGACCTGATCAGGCGCGCCGCGCCCGGCGGGCTGGACGCCTGCCCCCTGATCTGACCCGCCCCGACCCGGTTAACGCCGGGCCGGGTTTTTGCGTCGTTGTCGTTGTCGTAATCGTGGTCGGATTATTCGACTACGACAACGACAACGACAACGACCGCCTACCCGGGATCTCGGTCACCACATCAGTTCTGATCGCACCCATCTGCAAGGGCAACCACTCATGGCCACAGTCCCCCAGAAGCCCCGTGCCGCCTATGTGTGCAACGCCTGCGGGGCGGCGCAGCCCAAGTGGAGCGGTCAGTGCGCCGATTGCGGGGCCTGGAACAGTGTGGAGGAGGCGACCCGGCCGCCACTGTCCCAGCACCGTGCGGCCGGGCGGGGCGGGTTCGCGGGGGCGGCGGAGTCGGAGGTCCAGTCCCTGGCGGACCTGAAGCCGGAGGAGCGGGTGCGCACCGGCACCGGGATCGGCGAACTGGACCGGGTGCTGGGCGGGGGGCTGGTGATCGGTTCGGTGGTGCTCCTGGGCGGGGACCCGGGGATCGGCAAGTCCACCCTGTTGCTGCAGGCGTGCGAGTCGCTCGGCGCCCAACACCCGGTGCTCTATGTGAGCGGGGAGGAGTCACCCCAGCAGATCGGGCTGCGCGCCCGGCGCCTGGGGGTGACGGGGGCCGGGATCCGGCTGCTGGCGGAAACCTGCGTGGAGCGCGTCCTGGCCCTGGCGGAACGCGAGGGGCCGCGGGTGATCGTGGTGGACTCCATCCAGACCCTCTATACGGACCTGCTGCCCTCGGCCCCGGGCTCGGTCAGCCAGGTGCGCGAGACGGCGGCGCAGTTGGTGCGCTTCGCCAAGCGCGCGGACACGGCGGTCTTCCTGGTCGGGCATGTGACCAAGGAGGGGGCGCTCGCCGGCCCGCGGGTGCTGGAGCACATGGTCGACACGGTCCTCTATTTCGAGGGCGAGGCGGGCGGGCCCTTCCGGATGGTGCGCGCGATCAAGAATCGCTTCGGGGCGGTGAACGAACTGGGGGTCTTCGCCATGGGGGACCGGGGCCTGCGGGAGGTCAGGAACCCCTCGGCCATCTTCCTGTCGCGCCACGACCAACCGGTGCCGGGCAGCGTGGTGATGGTGACGCGCGAGGGGACCCGGCCGCTGCTCGTCGAGGTCCAGGCCCTGGTCGACGAGAGCCCGCTGGCCAATCCGCGGCGGGTCGCGCTGGGGCTGGACCAGAATCGGCTCGCCATGCTGCTCGCGGTGCTGCACCGCCATGGCGGCATCGGCATGTTCAATCAGGACGTCTTCGTCAACGTGGTGGGCGGGGTGCGGATCAGTGAGACGGCGGCGGACCTGCCCTTGGTGCTGGCGGTGCTCTCCAGCTACCGTGACCGCCCGCTGCCGCTGGAGCTGATGGCCTTCGGTGAGATCGGGCTCTCCGGTGAGGTCCGGCCGGTGCCCAACGGCCCCGACCGGTTGCGCGAGGCCGCCAAGCACGGCATCCGCCGGGCCATAGTCCCGGCCGGCAATGTGCCGAAGGAGGGGGTCGAGGGGCTTGAAATCCTGGCGGTTAAGACGCTGGCCGCGGCGATCGAGGGGGTTTGATCCCGCCACCATCTGTCGGGTTCTTGAGAAAACCCGTCTAATATTAGGATTTCATTTGGAAAAGATCCTTGGACCGTGCTATCTTTTGGTCATGCCTGTCGCCGCATTCTGCCCTCGGGTGAACGCCGTGAAGCCGCTGCTCGCCGTCCTGTTGCCGGTGCTCCTGTTGTTGCTGTCGCCCACCCTGGCGGCGGAGCCGGTGCGGGTGACGGGTGTGCGCATCACGCCGGCCCCGGACAAGACCCGGCTGGTGCTGGCCCTGAGCGCGAAGGTTACGCCGCAGATCTTCCTGCTCGCCGGGCCGGACCGGCTGGTCATCGACCTCGCGGACGCGCGACTCGCCGCCAGGCTCCCCAAGCCCGCCGGGGACGACCCCAATCTCACCGGGTTGCGCAGCGGGGCGCGGGCGGGGGACGACCTGCGCATCGTCCTGGACCTGAAACGCCCGGTGGGGATCAAGACCTACACCGTGGCGGCGGCCGCGGCCCAGGGACCCCGGTTGGTGGTGGACCTGATTCCCACCGCGGGGTCCAAGAATGATGCCGATGCCCGGGCCGACACCGTCACCGCTGCCGCCGTCGCTGCTGCTACTGAGGCCCTGAACGCGAGCGCCCCCCCCAGTGCCCAGCCGCCGCCGCGCACCAAGGCACGGGCGCGGGGGCGGGCGGCGCGCACCCTGGTGGTGGCGATCGACGCCGGCCACGGCGGTGCTGATCCGGGGGCGATCGGCGCCCGCGGCACGCGCGAGAAGGACATCACACTCGCCATCGCACGGCGTCTGGCCGCCCTGGTGGCAAAGGAGCCGGGGATGCGCGCGGTGCTGATCCGCGACCGTGACACCTTCGTGCCGCTGCGCGCGCGCATCCGCAAGGCGCGCAAGCACAACGCGGACCTGTTCGTTTCCATCCACGCGGACGCCTTCGACAGCCCGCGGGCGCGGGGCTCCTCGGTGTTCACCCTGTCGCGCCGGGGCGCCAGCAGCGAGGCGGCCAAGTGGCTGGCAGATAAGGAGAACAGCGCGGACCGCGTGGGCGGGGTGGACCTGGGGGAGCACGATGACCAACTCGCGACCGTGATGCTCGACATGGTGCAGAACGCCGCCCAGGAGCGCAGCGTGAAGGCCGCGGGCGCGGTGCTAAGTAACCTGAGCCGACTCGGTGCGACCCACAACCAGGGGGTCCAGAAGGCCGGATTCGTGGTGCTCAAGTCACCGGACATCCCCTCGATCCTGGTCGAGACGGCCTTCATCAGCAACCCGGGCGAGGAGGCGCGCCTGCGCAGCGGCGCCCAGCAACAACGCCTGGCGGCGGCCATCCTGGCGGGCATCAAGCAGTATTTCCAGCACTACCGGGAGCAGACCGCGGTGTGGCCGGCGGGGGCTGACCTGGAGTCGGGTCCGGGTGGGGGTGATGGCTGAGTCCAAGAACAGGATCACCGCAGAGTCGCCCGCCACCCCCCCCGACCGGGCAGACACTCGGAACAAAGTGGCCGATGGTCGGGGTCACAGGCATCGCCTTGGCCGTCCAAATCGGCGTCCTCCTGCCGTGGGTTGGAGGCTAGGGGGCAGTTGTCTGTGCCGTCCAGGAGTCCATCGTTGTCGTCGTCGGGATCACAACTGTCGCCGAGCGCATCGGTGTCATGGTTGGCCTGGTCCGGATTGGCGATGGCAGGGCAGTTATCGGCTTCGTCGGGAATCTGGTCGTCGTCGGCGTCCGTTCCTCCGATTCTAAGGACTGTCAGTCGTCCATAGCCGTCTGCGACATAGGCATAGGGCCCCGCGACGGTCACGTCTTCAGCATACTCCGTGGTCTCAAAATCCCCGACCGATACCGGTGCGGTGGGGTCGCTTATATCCATCACCTTCAGGTCGCCGTTATAGACAGCATACATGTGGCTCGCGGTGAGCGTGACGTTGCTGGCGTATCCGGCCGCGCCGTAGCCCCCGACACGCACCGGGGCCACCGGGTTGCGCACATCAATGACCACGAAGCCTGCGTTTCCGTCTGCAACATACGCATACCCGCCCGCGACCGCGACGCCGATGGCCTGACCAGAGGTGTCGTAGGTCCCCGCCCGCATCGGGGCGGCGGGATTAAGCACTGCAATGATCTGCAGACCCGTTTCACTGTCCGCAACATACGCGTAGCCCCCCGCGACCGCGACGTCATAGGCATATCCCGGTGTGTCATAGCCTCCCACTCGCACGGGGATGGTTGGATTGCGGACGTCGATGATCTGTAGACCCCGATCACCAGTTGCCACATAGGCATAACCCGCCACGACCGCAACGCGATTGCCCCACCAGTTCCCAGGGCCCGTGCCCCCGACCCGCACCGGGGCGGCAGGGTTGCTCACATCGACGACCTGAAGACCGCCGCTGCCTACGACATAAGCAAAATGCCCGGCGACCGCAACGTCCCACGCACTCAGCGAGGTGCCATAGCCCCCCGCCTGGAATGGGGTGGCGGGGTTGGCCAGGTTTATGATCTTCAGATCACTGTCAGCAACATAGGCGTGACCCCCAGCGACCGCTACGCCCCGGGTCGACCCTGAGTCGTCGTAACCGCCCGCACGCACCGGGTTAGCAGGATTCTCGACGTTGACGATCTGGAGCCCACCATCGGCAGCCGCCACATAGGCATAGCGACCCACGACCGCCACACCAGAGGCAGACCCCAACGTGTCGTAGCCCGCCACCCGCACCGTCGCGTTGGGGTTGCGGACGTTGATGATGTGCATACCCTCCCACTCGTCAGTAACATAGGCATAGCCCCCCACCACGCTGACGCCTGAGGCAGGCCCCGGGGTATCGTAGCCTCCTGTCCGCACCGGGGCGGCGGGGTTGCTCACATCAATCACCTGCAAACCGGCAAAATCGTCCGCGACGTAGGCATAGTCCCCCACGACCGCAAGCCCCCAGGCATGCCCCGAGGTATCGAGCCCACCCAGCCGCACGGGAGCAGCGGGGTTGCTTACATCCATGACCAAGAGGCCGGCATGGTAGCTTGTAATGTATGCATGGCTACCCGCGACGGCCACGCCCGTCGTCATTGAGGTGATGAAACCGCCGACACGTACCGGGGCGGTGGGGTTCCTGACATCGATGATCTGGAGGCCGCTGCACCAGTCCGCGATATAGGCATAGCCCCCCGAAACCACCAGGTCGTAAGCGTTGCCCGGGGTATCGTAGCCCGCAACCCGCACCGGGGTCGCGGGGTTGCTGACATCGACGATCTGGAGGCCGGCGTCGCCGTCTGCGACATAGGCATAGTCCCCAGCGACCGCGACGCCCTGGGCTCTCCCAGGGGAGTCGTAGAACCCCACTCGGCGCGGGGCGCCCGGGTCGCTGATGTCGATGATCTCCAACCCGCTCGGGCCCCCCGCCGCGTAGGCATAGTGGCCGTTCACGGCCACCTTTCGGTAGGGTCCGGTGCCCCAGCGTCCGATCTCGGTGAGGGTGACCTCGGCGAGCAGGTCAGCAGCGATGCACAGTGCCAAGAGTCCCAGGAGCAGGGTCAACCGGCGTACCCTAGGGCGATGAGGGGGGCGGGCGGGGGGACCGCTGGGGCTGGTGTGCTGGCCTGGGTCAGTGGCGGCGGTCGCCTGACTGCGTCGGCGATCGGGTTGGCCGCGGGGTCTGGTACCGTGCATGGCGATTTCCGTGTTTGGTAATGCGCAGAGCGGTTTCAACAGGGTTTGCTAGAGTTTGCGGAGCGACTCTTAGTCTCATACTCTTATCGACCGTGCTCTACCTGTCAAGAACCAGAGTTGCGCTGCCACAGCCCGGTAGGGTCGGTTTTCGCGTTTTTCGCCGATTTGTTTTTTGCTTGGTCCAGACTGAGTCCTGAATGTATACAGCCACCCCTGCCGCCAGTGCTGACCCCACGGGGGGCGCCCCCCGCGGCCTGCCGATCCGGGTCCTGCCCAGCCATCTGGTCAACCAGATCGCGGCGGGCGAGGTGGTGGAACGTCCCGCCGCGGTCGCCAAGGAATTGCTGGAAAACAGCCTGGACGCGGGCGCCGCCCGCATCGAGATCGAGGTGGAGCAGGGCGGCATCAAACGCCTGCGGGTGCGCGACGACGGGCGCGGCATCCCCCCCGCTCAACTGGCCCTGGCCCTGGCCCGACACGCCACCAGCAAGCTCGCGGACCTCACCGACCTGGAGGCGGTGGCGACCCTGGGCTTTCGCGGGGAGGCCCTGCCGAGTATCGCCTCGGTGAGTCGTCTGACCCTGACCTCGCGGGCCGCCGACCAGGGCAGCGGCCATGAGGTGACGGTGGGGCCGGACGGGACCCCAGGTGAGTTGCGCCCCGCCGCCCATCCCCCGGGAACCACGGTGGACGTGCGCGACCTCTTCTACAACACCCCGGCGCGGCGCAAATTCCTGCGCACCGACAAGACCGAGTTCGGGCACCTGGAACAGGTGGTGCGGCGCATCGCCCTGGCCCGTCCGGAGCTGGGCCTGCGCCTGCGCCACAACGGCCGCACCGTGCTGGACCTGG
>Ga0247840_10011964_pt1 | contig 10426 bp, 9 predicted proteins | sample LaCruzMarch2015__FD_192404 | JGI IMG/M metagenome (GOLD analysis project Ga0247840, IMG submission 192404) | Freshwater microbial communities from meromictic Lake La Cruz, Castile-La Mancha, Spain - LaCruzMarch2015_17m | ecosystem: Environmental > Aquatic > Freshwater > Lake | place: Spain...
TACCCACCGTGTGTGTGAACCAGCCCCTTTGGCTTTCCGGTTGTTCCCGAAGTGTACAGGATAAAAAGCGGATCTTCTGAATCCATCACCTCGGTTTTACAATCCTTGCAATCGAGTGGCATCAGCATCAAATCATGGTACCAGAAATCACGGTCATTTTCCATGTAACACTCTTCACCGGTGCGCTTTACCGTGATACAGACTTCGATAGTCGCTGAACGCTGCATCGCCTCATTCGCAATGGCCTTAAGGTGGGTAGTTTTTCCCCGTCTGTAACCCCCATCGGCTGTGATAAGGATACGACTCTGTGAATCGTGGATCCGCTCTGCCAACGCCTCAACACTGAACCCCCCGTAAACCACGCTGTGTACTGCACCCATGCGGGCACAGGCCAGCATCGCGATCACCAGTTCGGGAATCTGGGGCATATAGATCGTGATCACATCACCCTTTTTCGCTCCCATGGCTTTCAGGATATTGGCAAACCTCGAAACTTCCCTGTTCAGGGCATGGTAGGAAAAGGTACGTACATCCCCGGGTTCTCCTTCCCAGATGATGGCCAGCTTATTACGTGTCGCATTCTTCTGGTGCCGGTCAAGGGCATTGTGAACAATGTTAATCTTTCCTCCTGTAAACCATTTGAAAAATGGCTTGTTGCTGTCATCAAGAACCTTGTCCCATTTTTTAAACCAGTCCAGCTTTTTGGCCTCCGCGGCCCAGAATCCTTCCGGGTCATGGATGCTCTGTTCATATAATGATTCATAATCCCTGACATTCGCCTTCCTTAGGATATCCTTCGAGGGATAATAAAACTTATTATCGATGTTCATTTTTGTTTCCATTTCGATGATTTTGGTAACCAAAGATATACAATTTTCTTCATGTGTATGATGTGATATATTTTCAGGGTTTTTAGTCCAGGGAAATTATCGCTTGGAAATGACCATTCAAAAATAATTCCGTACTTTGCACCTATGCCCCTCTATCTCGCATCACTTAATTCAGGCAGCAATGGAAACTGTTATTATATCGGTAACGGGCAGGAGGCTGTATTCATCGATGCCGGCATATCCTGCCGTGAAACAGAGCGGCGGATGATTCGCATGGGGTTACCCATCAGGGGGGTGAAGGCAATCTTCATAACCCATGAACATACCGACCATACAAGGGGCGCCGAAGTTCTATCCAGAAAATACGGGATTCCGGTTTACATCACGGTAACCACCTACCACAGCAGCCGCATGAACCTGGATCCGCAGATGGTGAAACCCTTTATTGCTGGGTTTCCTGTGCAGGTCGGCGACCTTTGTGTTCATCCATTCCCCAAAATGCACGATGCCTCCGAACCGCATAGCTTCACGGTGAGCTCAGGCAGAGTCACTGCAGGTGTTTTCACCGATATCGGGATGGCCTGTGAACATGTGGCTCACCATCTGGGCAGGTGTCATGCCGCCTTCCTGGAGGCAAATTATGACGAAGGGATGCTGGAAAGGGGGCGTTATCCTTTATACCTGAAAAGGCGGATCCGTGGAATGGAAGGTCACCTGTCGAACGACCAGGCGCTTGACCTTTTCACCACCCACCGTTCGCCATGGCTGCAACTTCTGGTGCTGTCGCACCTATCGGCCGAGAACAACCACCCGGATCTGGTACGCGGGATATTCAGCAGGAACGCAAACGGAACAAAGATCGTGGTGGCGTCACGGCATGAAGAAACGGATGTGTTTTGTGTTGAGTTGCCTGACCCGGATCATGCTTAAATTGCACGTTCCCGTGTGATTGAAAATCGTCCGGAATAACTGAATATTACTACCAGCAGAAATTATTTTTGCAATTTATATCGGTTCCCGACCTTGTCCCGGGATCATTTGCATTTTTCAATAAAACAACCGGCACTTTTCTCCAATTATCTTTGTCTGGTTGCACATTTTGCAAAACAGCAAGTGGCTGTATTGTGTTTCCGTTTCATTCACCTCCATAACGGTTGTTCCTTTGTAGCGTAAATGAATTCGTTCATTCAAACACAAAGGCCATGAAAACGAAAATGTACTACCTGGTATTCCTGATAGCGGGACTGATGTTGATGAATCCGTGCAACGGACAAGCAACATCCGACAGTATCCTGGCTCAAAGAGCCTCTAAATACCTGAAAAGGGCATCCATCCTCAATGGCATTTCTCTTGCTTTTGGTTTAGCAAGCAACATTGAAATGGCAGTCATCGGTGGCTTCCCGCTGGAGTACGAAGGTGGTCTGAATCCGGCTGTAAACGTGTCACATGCAATAATTTGTGCCGGAAGGATTTCCTTTTCAATTTTTCCCCCAACCTTTGTTTCCAAAGCCAGGAGAATATTGAAGCCCTGGCGGGAATCCCCTGAGATGGCCCGCTCCTGTGAAAAACTCTTTTCGTATTTGGATGCTGCCCAGGTCATGACGGCGGCAGCGCCGGTGTTATGCGTTGGCGGCGGGATCATGATGGCTTTTGGTTCGAGAATCAAATACGAATATGAATATCCTTATGAGGACCAGCAGTCGCTGCAAAATCCGCAACTGAAAACCATCGGGTGGGTACTGGTAGGCGCAGGACTGGGCGCTACTATCGCCTCCGCCGTCCTCATCGGGAAGGCAAAAAGAGAACTATCAGCTAAAACCGGCACCCTTAAATTGTCTGCCGGACCAGCAGGGGTCGGAATGATATACACCCTGCCCTGACGATAATTACCATCCTTTCATGCTGGATTAAAAATTGATTTATCTTTGAATTGAGGTGATATTTGAATGCCCGCATCAACACCGATGGAATTTACTGCACACAACCGGCACGCATTCCTTCAGTCATGGATGAACTGAAAGTAGTAAACGATGTCAGTGAAATGTCACACGAGGCAGGTCCCCTTGTCAGGATCTTTCCTGATCCTACCAGCGGCGCTTTCACCCTCGAACTGAGTTTTCCCGGGGAATTCACTTTCATTACGGTGGAAATCTTCAAAATGACAGAAGAAAAGGTACTGCAAGCCAAGTTGAATAGCCAATGGTACATTAACCTTGATTTATCGGGCAGTCCACTTGGGGTTTGCTTTGTACGGGTCATACAGGGAGATGTAACAGGAACCGTAAAGTTGGTAAAACAGTAAACCGGTATTTTAAACCTTCGGGTTGATGCAAAGCTCACCTGTTCATTGAAAAATCGCAGGTAAACCTGAGAAATTCCGGACTTTGTTTTTTAAATGAACTTTGTCATTATATTTGCTTTAGTAAACCCGTTAAACAATAAACAAGCAAGTCGATAATTATGAGCCAAAATTACACTGTATCAAGGTACCTTCTCCATCGGTTGCAGGAGATCGGAATAAAGCATCTTTTCGGAGTTCCGGGTGATTACAACCTCGATTTCCTGGATAATGTGATGGAAAGTCCCATCCGCTGGATAGGGAATTGCAATGAGCTTAATGCAGGTTATGCGGCCGATGGTTATGCCCGGCTTAATGGTATCGGCGCGGCAGTTGTTACCTATGGAGTGGGAGGGTTGAGTATCATCAATGCTGTTGCAGGTGCCTTTGCTGAGCATGTTTCGGTGATCGTCATCAACGGCGCTCCCCCGGCCCGGCGCAGGGAGGCCGGCGCCTTGGTGCATCACCTCGTAGCCAATTACTACCTGCAGCTCGATATCTTCAAAAAAATTACAGCTGATGCGGCCCTGCTGTCTGATCCAAATACCGCACCCGATGAGATTGACCGTGTGATCCGTAATTGCATGGCCCATAAGCTGCCTGTTTATCTGGAACTTCCGGCCGATATAACCAACGCTCCATGTAGGGAACCCGGGGAGCCACTTACTTTCGTTCAATTAACCTCAAACCCCGACAGCCTTGCGGAGTCGGTCAGGGAAGCTGCCGAATTACTCAACAAGGCAACCAGTCCCATAGTCCTGGCCGGTATCGAACTGCTCCGCTTTGGACTTGGGAAGGAGGCCCTGCAGCTGATTGAAACAACAGAAGTGCCTTTCGCCACCATGCTGGGCAGTAAATCGGTATTGCCTGAACTTCATCCCCAGTTTACCGGTATTTACCAGGGAGCCTGGAGCAAGGAAAAGGTACGCCACCAGGTTGAAGATTCCGACTGCCTGCTGTCGCTGGGGGCCTGGATGACAGACCTCGACACAGGATTGTTTAGTATCAACCTGGATAATCGCCGGATGATCACGGTTGGTGGAGGAGAGATCCGCATTGGCAGCCATTTTTACCACCAGGTGCAACTGGGAGATTTTATCCGCGAACTGACCCGGGTTGTTCAGCCCCGCTCGTACCTGGCTTCCCACCCGGCCGAATCATATCGCCCAAAGCAACCTTTTACGCCTGAACCTTCGTGTGAACTTACCGCAATACGTCTTTACGAATGCCTGAACTATTATCTCGACGACCACATGATCCTTCTTTCGGAACCCGGCGATGCTTTTTGTGCAACCCCTGAATTCCATATCGAAGAAGCCGAGAACTTCATCGTCCAGTCCTATTATTGTTCCATCGGGTTCTGCACACCGGCAGCGTTGGGTGTAGCCCTGGCCCGCCCCGGAAAACGACCCGTGGTACTTACCGGCGATGGCGCCTTCCAGATGACAGCTCAGGAGATCTCCACCCTGATCAGGGAACGCTGTCCGGCGGTGGTGGTGCTCATCAACAACGACGGGTACCTGATTGAGCGTAAACTTCACAAAGACGGACACTACAATGACATTCAGATGTGGCAGTATGCTAATTTGCCCGGAATGTTTGGCGATGGATCTTTTGTTACTGGTATCAAGGCCTCGACTGAGGAAGAACTGGAACAAGCGATTAAAACCGCTATCCGCGAAACCGACAAACTGGTGTTTATCGAGGCTTGTATACCAAACCGGGATTGTTCCAAAGGTCTCGAACGTCTCGGCAAAACCTTCATGCAATCCCAGCAGAAGTCATAAATTCAATGAATTACACCCAACTTTCTTAGAAATCTGATGTATAACTAAGAAAGAAACTAATATGAAAAAATCTTTACACTGTTGTTGCTTTCTTTGCTAACACTGAACATGATCAATGCACAGAAATTCTATGCCCGCCTTGGAGTTGGAGGAGGAATCAGCACATCTTCGTCATTAGATATGCTGTATAAATACGAATGGGAAGGATCTACTTTAACCTTTTAAGTAGTTCAAATTCATGATGTTAATGATTAACTGCGGGTGGGAACCGTAAAATTTAATTTCGCTTTTAAGTGGCATCAAATTAATTACCATACGAACTGATTACATTATTTTTGGGAATGCTCCTGTCAGGCCGTTAAGGATAAACTGTATCCCCAAGGCAAGGGTAATCAGGCCAAAGATCTTGGTCAGTACATCAAGGCCGGTGGCTCCCAGAAATCTGACAATCTTCGGCGAATAATAGAACGTAAGGTAGATAATCCCTGTCATTACAGCGATGGCCACCATCAGGGCAATATGAAGATACGGTTTGTCATGCGCACTCTCTGCGAACAGGATAATAGTAGACATTGTCCCTGCACCGGTTGTCATGGGAATGGCTATGGGAATAATGGCTGTCGAGATAATCTTGGAAAATGTCTGTTCTGCTATTTCAATCGACCGCTGAACAGAGTTCATCATTCCGAACCCGGTACTTAGCAGCAAAAGTCCCCCTGCAATTCTGAATGCCGGGATGCTGATCTGGAAAAAGTTTAAAACTGCCAGCCCTGCAAACATGGAGGTCACCATTGTTACCAGGGCCGCAAATGTAGCAGTGGTGCATATTTTATGTTGCTCTTTGTCAGTTCTTCCGTTAATCAGGTTGATATACAGCGGTATGGCTGCAATGTTATTGGCTACGGCAAACAAACCGAGCAGATAATGCTGAAATGACATTTCGTCCATAGGGAAAAGTTTGTATCACAAAGATATATCAATTGTGCCATTTTACCTCAAATAGAATCTATTTCAATAGTCACATTTTCAATAACCATCAGTTAAACTGAGGCTTTTTTCGGTCAGAGTCTACCGGAAAATATATCTATATTTGTTTTTATATTTAAACCTGCCCATGTCATTTATAACCGATTCTGCACGTATCCCAGCCATCAGGCAGGGAGATCCGAAAGTAATCAATGGATGGATTATGTACGATTGGGCGAATTCGGTTTACCAACTCACGATTGCCTCAGCAATTTTCCAGGTTTATTACAATGCGGTGACCTGCAGCGGCGACAATTGTATGGTTTCCTTCCTTGGCATCAAGGTGGTCAACAGCGTACTGTATTCATATACCATCGCTGCTGCTTATTTCATCGTAGGCGTGTTTTCACCGCTTTTCAGCGGGCTGGCCGACTACACCGGACGCAGGAAGACCTTCATGAAGGTTTTCACCCTTATAGGTTCGGTATCCTGCATGGTCCTCTATTTTTTCGACCGCGACCATATTTCGTTGGGGGTGATCGCATTCGGCATGGGAACGCTTGGTTATGCGGGGAGCATCGTATTCTACAACTCCTTCCTCCCCGTTATTGCGGCTCCCGAAGACCAGGACAAGATCTCAGCCCGTGGCTATTCCATGGGCTACATCGGAGGAGTTATACTCCTGCTATTCAACATATGGATGATCCAATTCCCTGGCTTTTTCGGAATTCCCGATGGGTCTTCGCTCCCTGCACGCATCTCATTCCTGTCGGTAGGTATATGGTGGATTGGCTTCGCCCAGATTACCTTCCTGAGGCTCCCCAAATATACATTCCGTCACCGGACGGGCCATGAAAATGTGATCACCAGCGGATACAGGGAATTAATGACCGTATTCGTCCAGGTACGAAAGTCGTTTAACCTGAGCTGCTATCTTACAGGCTTCCTCTTTATGATGATGGGCGTACTCACCGTCATGTTCATGGCCGCATCATTCGGCACCAAAGAACTTAAACTTTCCGACGAGGTCCTTATTCCGACCATTCTACTGATCCAGTTTGTGGGAGTAATCGGCGCATGGTCATTTTCCAGACTGTCGAAACGGATTGGGAATTTCCGCGCACTTATCATATCGGTTGTTATCTGGATTTTTGTATGCTTTGGAGCTTATACAGTTGAATCGGCAAAAGGTTTCATCATTGCCGCCGTGTTTATTGGTCTCGTTATGGGCGGATCGCAGTCACTGGCGAGGTCGACCTATTCAAAGATGCTCCCCGAAACCACCGACCATACCTCCTATTTCAGCTTTTACGATGTCATGGAAAAACTGGCCACAGTATGCGGACTGGTTTTGTTCGGCCTGATGAACAGCCTCACCAGCGGAATGCGCACCGGGGTGCTGATGATCGCCATTTTTTTCGTAATCAGCCTCGTTTTCTTTTTACTGCTTTTGAAAAAAGGGTTGAAGTCCATCAATTAGAGCATTCATAATAACCTCCTTTTCTTTTTACGACCTCCTGAAGTTACAAAATTTCAGGCTGGATAGCAATGCAAAAGATCAAAATTTCAGGAAGCCCGGCCTCTGATTTTCAATGGAAATAATGAAATGCTGTTACTGTTTCCGTATGCCATTATTTTGAAGGAACGATAAACTCGATTTGGTCTTGAATGCAATGGGCTGTTAATTCCCACTTGTATAACCCATTGGTTTCTATGATTGCCCAAAAACCAAACCAGGGTTCTGCAATGTCGCCGGCATCATTCAGTTTGTAACCCGAGGTTGGATTTCCATTGGAATAGGAAGCACAAATAAGGGGAAGTCCTTTCTTAAAGCCATCGAAGCTATAATCACCCAATGCCTGGGAGGTTAACGCATAGATTTTAACCGCATCATAATTAAGCAGGCAATTGTCATTGGGAACCATGCCGGTGGCCGACTTAACTTCATCAATTATTTGCTGGTATTCGGGCGTATATGGGCCATCCCAAACATGGCCTACCTCGAAAATAGGGGCCAGGAATTTTACCATCTTTGCAAATGAGGCGGCATTGCGATTATCAACCAGGCTGTTTAGCCCCGCATTCCCGTCACAACCGATCCATTTTACGGAGGTAAGATCAGGAAAAGTACGTGCAATATCGAAAATGGCAGAAGTTTCGGTCGAAGAAACAATGACCACGGCTACTTTATCGCCACCATATTGCTGCCTGGCAGCTGATACTTTTTCATTGAGCGAATTGACCACCATCGTATAATCACCCGTAGCATTGGAGTAAGAAACACCTTCCGATACGATTCCTCCTTCAGCCAAAAAGGCCGAAGTGATCTTTTGCATCAGTCCGCTGCCGTAAAGATCATTCACAAACAGCGGAACAAAAGCGCGGACACCGTAATATTTGAGCATTGCCACAATGCCCAGGGCCTGCTTTGTATCGTCGGGAGCCAGTCTGAAAATATTGTCACCTGCGATTGAAAGTTTGGTGGATGTACTGTAGACATTCAGCATCAACATCTGGTTCTGATCCAGGTAGCTTTTAATGGCCGAAAGTTCACGGCTGTTATATGGGCCTCCCAATAAAAGTTTGATTCCCCGGCCATTCAATTTTTTCACCTTTTCCAGGCATATATTTGTATCGCTCTGCGAATCCTCGATGACACAGGCATACCTTGTGGATGAACCTATATAGGTCATAAAATTATTCAGATCATTGATTGCAACGTTGACGGCCGCCTGGGCTATTTTTCCTCCTTCAGCATCGGGTCCGCTTATCGGAAGCAATGCACCAAAGGTCACCACAGGAGAAACCGGTTTGGGATGCTGAGTTTCCTTTTTGCAGGATGTTGAAAAAACAAACAGAACAAGGAGAAGTAAAAAAAAATTCAAATTTAATTTCTTCATGATTATACGTATTAAAGATGAATAAGTTGCTGCCTGCGGGCTTACCCGGGCATCTGATTTCTCGCTCATATTGCCAAAGGTAATTATTTCGTGCGGCCAAAGGGAAAAAACCTGGGAACTCTTTTTTGATATGCTGTATATTCCTGGTATTTCCCGGCGCTAATCTCTTCACTGAAGCTCGAACTGCCCTGAAAAAGTACAATAAGTAGCAGGCAGCCGGCAATACTCCAGTTGAACCACTGACCGCTGGCTGCCACACTGAAAAGGTAAAAACATACCCATATAGCCTGCTCGGCAAAGTAGTTTGGGTGGCGGCTGTAAGCCCACAAACCTTTATCAAGGAATCCCTTCTGGTAATCACCGGTAAGTTCATTTCCGGTTCTGATCATCTTCAGTTTTTTGTTTTGAAAGTTCCATTGCTGGATGTCGGCAAGCGTTTCGTATGCAATAAAAATAAACATCAATCCGGCTGCGGCATAGTCGAAAACTCCCAGTGGCACTTCATTGTTTTGAAGGGCGACAATGGCCGGTAGTGTAAAAAGCAGAATGAGGATGTTTTGATACCCGGAAATGAACAGCAGGTTGAAGAGGGTCCACTTCCATCGTGGGCTGAATTCGGGCTTCTGGCGCAGAACCAGCCAGCGGTAATCCTCTTCACCGGTCCAGAAACGCCATTGGTAGGCTCCTTTCAGGGCAAAGTTTATCGTCAGCCTCACGCCCCACAGGGTAACCAAAGCGCTCATCAGTACAAGCCTGGGTGTATAGTCCCCGTAACCGGCAACTATCCATGAATAGGCTATCGGCGCTATGCTCCAGAGCTTGTCAACCTGGCTGTTGTTATTGGTAAGTTCCCCGGCGATAAATGCGTAGGCAATTATTACAGCAGTTATGATGATAAGGGTGTTAAGGGCCTTCCACTCGGAAGAACCCAGCGCCGTACCAAAAAAATAGCTGAACAGTGGCACTGCCAGCAGGGTAATTATCAATAAAATCGCAGTAGTTATAATTTTCATACTATGTTGCTAACCGTCAATACGTTTATAATATATTCCTGTCCATGTAACGGCAAAGATACATTACATTTGCAAAATGCAAAATGCAAAATGCGAAACCATTAACGTTGTAAACCAGTCTGTGGCGATCACTTGCCTGGTAAGGTTGATCACTTTGCTGGCCGTTTTCGGATCGAGGGCAGCTGTAAGCTCATCCAGCAGGAGCAGCGAATTAATTAAGAATTGAGTCGAAGGATGCAAACACCTGACGATAAGGACACTTCGACTTTGCTCAGTGTCCGGTTTTTGGTTAAATTGCCTTTTCAGAGTAGACTCAAGTAAATAATCTCTTTAGATTTCCGGGATTATATAATTTTGTTACGGCGACTTTCTAACAACCTATAATATGCAACTGATTTACCGGATCTTTTTATTATCCTTTGTAACTGTCTGGATGGCAGGATGCATGAAACATGAGACTTCCTACACTCCCTGCTCATCAGATGATATCCGTGTTGCCGCGCTCCTTGCATTAACAGGAAGTGCATCTTCAACAGGTCAAACCTCGCAGGCTTCGCTCGAAATCGCCCGGCAGGACATGCTGAAATACATG
>Ga0247840_10011967_pt1 | contig 10424 bp, 7 predicted proteins | sample LaCruzMarch2015__FD_192404 | JGI IMG/M metagenome (GOLD analysis project Ga0247840, IMG submission 192404) | Freshwater microbial communities from meromictic Lake La Cruz, Castile-La Mancha, Spain - LaCruzMarch2015_17m | ecosystem: Environmental > Aquatic > Freshwater > Lake | place: Spain...
GGTCGGCAACGAAACCGGTACGCTGGTGAACGCCCTGCTCCACCACTGCAAAGACCTGACCGGTATCGGCGGCGAGAAGCGCCCCGGCATTGTTCACCGGCTGGACAAAGACACCAGCGGCGTGATGGTCGTCGCCAAAAACGAAAAGGCGATGAACGAGCTGGCGCGGCAGTTTAAGGAGCGCGAAACGGCCAAGGAATATCTGACGATTGTCTGGGGCGTTCCGTACGGCAAGCGCGGCACGGTCGAAACGACGATCGGGCGCAATCCGCTGCACCGCAAAAAAATGGCGGCGAATGTCCGTAACGGACGCGAGGCGGTTTCGCATTACGAAGTGCTGGAGGCGTTCGGCGAAGCGGCGCTGGTGCAGATAAAAATTGAAACGGGCCGGACCCATCAGATCCGCGTCCACATGGCGCACATCAAAAATCCCGTCATCGGCGACACGGTTTACGGCCGCGGCCGGGCGTCACCGATTAAAGCCGACCGCCAGATGCTGCACGCCGCCAAACTTTCGCTGAACCATCCGGTCTCCGGCAAACGGATGACGTTTGAAGCGCCGCTGCCGAAGGATATGGAAACGCTGCTCGCGCAGCTTCGCAATAAAACTTCCGCCGCGAAGTAATTTCCGGTATCCATACGTTGCCATGGCGGATATCAGACAGTTTGTCAGCAACTTGCAGGACTTCCTCGAATATAAAAAAGAGGAAGGCTTTCAAACGCTGGAAGTTTCGCCGGAAACGCTGGCTGCGGTCAGGAATCAGGGGTCGGGAGTCAGGAGTCAGGAGTCAGGAGTCAGAGGTCAGGGGTCAGTCCCGCATTCTGTACCGCGGCCGATTCCGGTCGCGGCATCCGCTCCGCAAAGCAGCGTGCGCGTCACCGGAAAAACACTCGAAGAAATCGCCGGTCAGGTTCGCGTCTGTTCCGCCTGTCCGCTCCACACCTCGCGAAAAAACACCGTTCCCGGTGAAGGCAATCCGAACCGGCCCGATATCCTGTTTGTCGGCGAAGGTCCCGGCGCGGATGAAGATGATCAGGGCCGCCCGTTCGTCGGCGCGGCGGGCCAACTGCTTGATAAGATGATTGAGGCCATGGGCTACAAACGCGATGAGGTGTTCATCGCCAACATTGTTAAATGCCGCCCGCCCGGCAACCGCGTGCCGATGCCGGAAGAAATGACCGCCTGCGTTCCGTATCTCAAAGCACAGATTGCGCTCATCCGGCCGAAGATTATCGTCGCGCTCGGCAAAACCGCCGTACAGGGACTGCTTCAGGAAGACGTCGCCATCACCAAATTCCGTGGAACGTGGTGTCAGTACGAAGGCATCGCCCTTATGCCGACTTACCATCCGGCCTACCTGTTGCGCTCCCCCGGAAAGAAAGGCGAAGCATGGGCCGATCTCAAAGCCGTACTCGCCAAACTCGGCAAAGAACCACCGGTAAAAAAATCATAAAATTGGCCGTTATTTTCTGAAACATGGGGGTATAGTCTGCCCTCATGTCGCCTTTTAAACTTCATCGTTTTACCACGGCGGCAGTCCTGCTTTTGCTGGCGGGACTGCTTTATGCCGATGATTCGCTGACCTGGCAGGACTGCTTTGGCCGGACGGTAGAGAACAATATCGACCTCGCCGTCGGGCGGCTGAAGCTGAGGGAAGCGGAAGCCGCGCTCAAATCCCAGCAGTCGGTCTATTATCCTGAAGTGACGGCAAGAGCCGGGCGCTCCACCGGCGAAAGTAAAACCGAGGGCAAGAGCTGGGCGGATACAGACAGCCTGACCACCTCGCTCAATGCCAGTTATACGATCTTTGACGGGTTCGGCAATCGGGCGCGAGTGACCAAGACAGAAGCGGAGCTCTACGCGGAAAAGGCGAATTTCGATCAAACGCGTTCGAATGTTGAATATGACCTTCGCAAAGCTTTCTCCGACCTGCTCTACGCGCAAAAACTGCTGAATATGGTGAAGGGGATCGCCGACCGGCGCGCGGACAGCGCGAGGCTGGTGCAAATGCGCTATGAAGGCGGGCGCGAGCATAAAGGCTCGCTGTTGCTCAAACAGGCTCAGCTTGCCGATGCGCTTTACAGTGTCGGCGAAGCAGAACGGGCGCTGGAACTGGCCCGCCGCCGGCTGGCTGGCATAATGAAACAAACAGTATTTCCAGCGTTCGCGGTAACCGGAGAATTGCGCACAAATGCTCCGCCGACTGATGTATCATTGAATGACCTCGCCCGGCAGACACCGACCTATCATTCCGCCGAGGCCAATATAAAAGCGGCTGAACAGGGGTTCATCATTACGCGAAGCGCCCGTTTTCCTCAAGTCGTCGCCAGCGCGGCTCTGACGGGTACCGGCGAACAGGATATAAAAACAAAAAGCTGGCAGACCGGCATCGCCGTTTCCCTGCCGATCTTCACCGGAGGACAGCTTTCGCAGGATATAATTGTTTCCGGGTTAAAGCGTGAACAGTCCCGGCTGGATGCCGAAAATACGATGCTGGATCTGCTGAACAATCTGCAAGCCGCACTTAACACCTACCGCAACCGCTACGCCGCCATGAGCGCGCAGAATGCGCAACTGGAAGCGGCCGATGTGCGCGCAACGGTGGCGCGGGCGCAATATCAGCAGGGCTTGATCAGTTTTCAGGACTGGGACACAATTGAAAACTCGCTGGTCACCAGTCAGAAAAACTGGCTGTCGAGCCGGCTAGCAGCCGATCAGGCGGAGGCCGCATGGCGGAATGCAATGGGGCTTAGTTCGATTCAGTAAGGAAAACGGTTATGAAAAAATTTATCTGGCTTTTCGTCGTACTCGCGCTGGCGGGCAGCGGTTACTGGGCTTACGCAGCACACAAGAAAAAGGCCGACGCCGCAGCGGAAGCACAAAAATTTATTCCGGCAAAAGTCGAAATCCGGACCCTGCGCCACACGGTCGAGAGCACCGGCCAGGTCAGTCCGGCCAACCGCCTGGAAGTCAAATCGCCGATCGCCGGGCGTATTGAAACCCTGCTGGTTGATGAAGGTGATAAGGTGGAGAAGGGTCAGGTCGTTGCCTGGATCAGCTCCACCGAACGCGCCACACTGCTCGATACCGCCCGTGCCAAAGGCGAAGAGGAACTGAAGTACTGGGAAGAAATTTATAAAGCGGCGCCGCTGGTTGCTCCGCTCAGCGGAACCGTCATCGTCCGCTCGCTGGAACCCGGACAGACCATTTCCTCCGCCAGTGCCGTTATTGTGGTCGCCGACTATCTGATCGTTGTAGGACAAGTGGACGAAACCGATATCGGCGCTCTCTTTGCCGGACAGCGTGTAAACGTAAAACTCGATGCCTATCCGGATTCCGCCTTCGAAGGCACCGTCAGACGCATCGCTTATGATTCCAAGATGGTCAGCAACGTGACGATGTATGAGGTCGACGCGACTCCTGTCAATCTGCCGGACTTTGCCCGTAGCGGCATGACCGCCACGCTGACTTTTCTGGTGGAAGAACATAAAGACGCTCTGGCCATACCGACCGCCGCGCTCGAATACCGCAAAGGCAACGCTTTCGTACGCCTGCCCGTCAAAGACGGTAAAGAACCGGAATCGCGTCCGGTCAAAACCGGTCTCAGCGAAAATTCTTTCACCGAAATAACCGAAGGTCTCGCCGAGGGCGAAGAGGTGCTTATCCCTCAGGTTGTCCGTAAAAAAGAAACCGCCAAGAATCCATTTGCCATGGCCCCGGCCAGCACGCGCGGTTCGGGTTCCGGCGGATCGCGTTCAGGAGGCGGCTCCGGACGGAGCGGAACTCGATAATCGCCATGCTCCGCCTAAGCAACATCTGCAAAAGCTATCAAATGGGTGAGCACACCGTGCACGCCCTGCGCAATGTTTCGTTGACGGTCGAACACGGCGAATTTATCGCCATATCGGCTCCTCCGGATCGGGAAAATCCACGCTGATGCACACCATCGGGCTGCTTGACCGGCCCGACAGCGGGACCTACGAGATCGACGACAAGGACATCACCGGACTTTCCGATACGCAAACAGCGCGGCTGCGCAACCGCACCATCGGGTTTATCTTCCAGCAGTTCAACCTGCTCCAGCGCGCTTCGGCGCTTGAAAACGTCAACCTGCCCCTGCTCTATTCGGGAAAGACATCGGAAGGCCACCGCGGACAGAAAATGCTCGAACACGTCGGGCTCGGCGACCGGATAAACCACCGCCCCAACGAACTCTCCGGCGGACAGCAGCAGCGCGTCGCCATCGCCCGGGCGCTCGTCAACAATCCTTCCATCATTCTTGCCGACGAACCGACCGGTAATCTGGACTCCAAAAGTGCCAAAGACATTATGGCGCTGTTCCGCGCGCTCCACCGGCAGGGACTGACGGTTGTTCTCGTCACCCACGACATTGAAGTGGCTGAACACGCCGACCGTATCATCACCATCCGCGACGGAGAAATCCAGGAAGACCGCCGGAACGAAATGCCGGCCGTTCAGGACGACGCCCGGGCCGAGGTCCTTGAACTTCTGCGCGAAAGCGCAAAAAAGAGAAGCTGGCTGGCCTTGTTCCACGAAGGGACCGCGCTCACCCGGCAGAGTCTGCGGGCGCTCTGGACGAATAAAGCGCGCACCTTTCTCTCTGCGCTGGGTATTTTGATTGGCGTCGCCGCCGTCATCGCCATGGTGTCTCTCGCGCTCGGCGCCAAAGCCTCTGTGAAGGAACAGCTGTCGCGCCTCGGCTCCAATATGCTGAGCATCCGGCCCGCTTCACGCAATAATCAGGGCGTACAGCTGCAGGCGGGGGAAGTTTCTCGAATGGTTCTTGATGATGCGACTGCCGTCGCCACCATGACCCCGAACGTCAAACGTTCCGCCGCCATCGTTCGCGGCGGCGTACAGCTTCAATACGGCTCCAAAAACTGGGCCACCTCGGCCTACGGCGTTTCGCCGGATTACGCCTCCATGCGCGCCGAAGTGCCGCCGCTGGGACGCTTCATCACGGCGGAAGACGTCACCCTTCGCGCACAGGTTGCTGTGCTCGGCATGACTCCGCTCCGCTCGCTGTTCGGAGAAAATGAAAATCCGATCGGCAAAACCATCCGCATCAACCGGCGCTCCTACGAAATCGTCGGCGTACTGCCCGAGCGGGGCGCCAGCGCCTTCGGCGACCAGGACGACACCATCCGGATTCCCGTCACCACCGCCATGTACCGCCTTTTCGGTAAACGCTACCTCGACGGAATCGATGCCGAAATCGATAAGACCGAAAACATTCCCAAGGCACAGGACGATCTAATGAATCTCATGGCTAAACGCCATAATCAGGATCCGGCGGAAAATCCGTTTGAAATCCGCAACATGGCTGAAATTCAGGAAGCTCTCAGCTCGACCACCAAGATCATGTCGCTCCTGCTCGCCAGCATCGCCGGCATCTCGCTGATCGTCGGCGGTATCGGCATCATGAACATCATGCTGGTTTCCGTCACCGAACGTACCCGCGAAATCGGCCTGCGCAAAGCACTCGGCGCGCGGAGGCAGGATATTATGGCGCAGTTCCTGATCGAAGCGCTCGCCATCAGCCTGCTGGGCGGACTCTCCGGACTCGGACTTGGTATTGGACTCAGCCTTGGCATGTCGCAAGGCGCGGGCTGGCCGATGCAGATCAGCGGGCTCTCATTAGTCGTCGCCTTCGGCTTCTCGGTCTTCATCGGCATCTTCTTCGGCCTCTGGCCCGCCATGAAAGCCTCGAAACTCGACCCGATCGAAGCCCTGCGCTACGAGTAGGTCCCGGCGCTTTGAACCTCTCACGCGGCTTGACTGCCAGAGCTTCTCATAGATAATGCAACGGTTATTTAAGCGCCTCGATCGGCGCGGAATAATGGATCGAAGGATGGGGGGGATGGATGGGGTTTATTTCCCTTCATCCAGCAATCCAAGATTCCGGTAATCCAAGGATGTTCTGCATGATTAAGGTTTCCCATCTGACTAAACAGTTTTCGGGCCATACGGCGGTGGACGATGTTTCGTTCGAAGTCGGACGGGGTGAGATCGTCGGCTTTCTCGGCCCGAACGGCGCCGGAAAAACCACGACGATGCGGATGCTGACCGGATTTCTGCACCCGACGCGCGGCGCGGTGGAAATCGCCGGCTGCGATGTATTTGAGGATCCGATTGAAGCGCGCCGCCACATCGGCTATATGCCGGAAAGTTGCCCGCTCTACCACGAAATGCGGGTGGATGAATATCTGACGTTCCGTGCACAGATTAAGGGCGTAGCACGTAAAGCGATCCGTGGACGGCGCGATATCGTTAAGGAACAATGCGGGCTTACCGAAGTCGGCCGCCGGATTATCGGCCAGCTTTCAAAAGGGTACCGGCAGCGCGTCGGCCTCGCCGACAGCCTGCTCCACGACCCCGACCTGCTGATTCTCGATGAACCGACCGCCGGGCTGGATCCGAACCAGATCCGCGAGGTGCGTGAACTGATCCGCCAGCTGGCCGAACGCCACACCCTGCTGCTTTCAACCCATATTCTGCCGGAAGTCGAAATGACCTGCCGCCGGATTCTGATTCTTAATAAAGGCAAAATCGTGGCCTCAGACTCGCCGGAGAGCCTGCAAAAGCGGCTGGAAGGCGACGTGCTGGTCAGCGCGGAGATCGCGGGCGACCACGTCGCGATCGAAGAGGCATTGAAAAGCCTCGGCACGGTGGACGTGGTTGCGCACGAACCGCTTGAAGAAGGCTGGAACCGCTACCGGATTGATTCGTCGGCGCCTGACATCCGCACACAGGTTTTTGAATGCGCGGTATCCAGGGGGTGGAAACTGCGCGAACTGCATCTGGAAAGCCGTTCGCTTGAAGATGTTTTTGTGACCATCATCCGTGATGATCTGGCAACGGAGGCTAAACGATGAGAACTTTTTTTGCACTCTGGCGGCGCGAACTGGCAGCCCTGTTTCTCTCGCCGATCGCCTATGTGATGCTGATGTTTTTCCTGCTGGTAACCGGCTGCGGCTTTTACTGGCTGGTGAAAGAAAATCTGGAAGTGATGCGCTCCGTGCAGGGACTGATGGTGGTGATCTGGGCCTGTATGATGATCGTTCTACCCATTCTCACCATGCGCACGTTTGCCGAAGAGCGTAAAAACGGAACGTTTGAAACGATGATGACCGCGCCGGTCAAAGACGCCACCGTCGTCTCCGCCAAGTTCGCCGGCGTTCTTACCTTCTTCATACTGATGTGCATTCCGACACTGCTCTATGTGGCCATCATCCGCCTGCTGGCACCCGAAGCCGCATATCTGATTGACGCCGGGCCGATTGCGGGCGGCTACCTGATGGTCATCCTGATCGCCGCCGCCTTTATTGCGCTGGGCCTGCTGGCCTCGGCGCTGACTTCCAACCAGATCATCGCGGCCATTTCCACTTTTTCGATCATGAGCATTTTCTTTTTCGCCGGACTCTTTGAGCCGCATCTTTCAAAAAACCCGATGGTCCGCGAGATCGGCGGTTACCTTTCCTCTGCACTGCATCTGATGGAGGCGGCGCGCGGCGTCTTTGACACCCGTACACTGGCGCTCTATCTGAGCGTGACGGTGTTTTTCCTCTTTGCAACCGTGAAGGCGGTCGAAGCCCGCCGTTAGAGAATGGCGTAATTGGAATACCGGATGAATGGATTGTTGAAAAACGAAAGAGCTCCTGAAAAACTGACTGCCAAGATCCAATAACAAATAACGAATAACTCTAATGATGAAAAACCGCAGACATCGTTTATGGATCACGCTCAACACCAGCGCCGCTCTGCTGCTGGCTCTGGCGGTGACGCTGATGATCAACTACCTTTCTTTCCGCCACTACCACCGCGACGACTGGAGCCGCACGCAGCTTTACAAACTCTCCTCAAAAACCACCGGCCTGCTGGAGAGCCTCGAAAAACCGGTCGAGATCACCGTCTTCTTTCAACCCGGCAATGTGCTCTACGAAGACATTCACAACCTGCTCCGTGAATACCAGTTTCACTGCAACCGCCTGACGATCCAGTGGGTCGATCCGGATCGCGACATCGCGCAAACCGAAGAGCTGGCGGTGAAATATAAAGTGACCGACCCCAACGTGGTCGTGTTTGATTGCGGAGGCCGCAGCAAATATGTCCGTGTTGACGAAATCGCCGCTATCAACTCTTCCAGCGGAATCGACCGCATCACCGCGTTCAAAGGTGAACAGGCCTTTTCCTCTGCCATTCAAGGTGTCATTCAAAAAACAGTGCCGGTCGTTTACTTCCTGACCGGCCACGGTGAACGCAATATCACCGACTTCGACCGCCGTACCGGATTTTCCGGCGCCGCCCAGCTCATCGAGCGCGACAACATTGAAGTCCGGCCCTTACTGCTGAGTACAGCAAAACAGATTCCGGCCGACTGCAGCGCACTGATTATCGCCGGCGTTTCGCAAAGCATGTCCAAGGCGGAAGCGGAACTCATCGCCGTCTGGCTGCGCCGCAGCGGACGTTTAATGGTACTGGCCGACGCCGGACAGACGTCAGGGCTCGAAAAGACACTTCAGGAATGGGGCGTGCTGCTGCGCAACGATGTCGTCATCGACCCCGACCGCACCATGACAGGCCGCGAAGTTTTTGTGTCCGCCTATAACCGCCATCCGATCACCGCAAAACTCGGCACCGCCGCCGCCATTTTCCATCTGCCGCGTTCTGTTGAACCCGACAGTTCACAGCCTAAAACAACATCGGCCGACCGGCCGCAAGTAACCCCGCTGGCACTTTCATCCAAAAACAGCTGGTCGGAAACGCAGTCCGATCAGGTGCCCGCCAAATACGATGCCGGAACCGACGACCTGCCCGGCCCCGTTTCCATGGCCGTTGCGGTTGAAAAAGGCGGCACAACCGGTCTGCTTGATATGCAGATCCGTCCTTCGCGCATGGTCGTTTTCGGCGACTCCGGCTTTGTTTCCAACAACGGCCTCACCGGAGGCGATGCCAGCTTCTTCATGAGCTCTCTCAACTGGCTGATCGACCGCGAACAGCTGATGGCGATCGCGCCGAAAGAAGTGGATGACACCCGGCTCAAGCTGACGCGCGAAAAAATCCATCTGCTTTTCTGGAGCACCGTCGGAATCATTCCGGCGCTGGCGGCACTGCTCGGCACCGTACTGTGGTTCCGGAGAAGAAAATAACTTCATGAAACACAAAGTCACCAACTGGATGCTTTTGATCGGCGCCCTTCTGCTCGGCGGGTTCATCCTGATCTTTGAACGCGGCACCGAAACCTCGCAGCAGCAGGAACACCGTACACGAACCGTTTTTTCGGTTTATCCTGCGAGCATCGAACAGATCCTGCTGGAGCGTGACGGCAGAAAGATTGAATGCACTAAATCGGCCGGTATCTGGCGGCTCACCAAACCGGCCGATGCGCCGGTCGATTCAGGCATGGTCGAAAAAATGATCGCAGGATTGGCGCGCGTCGAGCGCGGCGAACTCATCACCGCACAGACCCTCCGGGAACGGAACCTCACTCCAGCCGCCTACGGCTTCGACGCTCCGCGTGCACGTATCACGTTCAAAAATAACCGGGGAACCTTCACCTGGCTGATCGGTCGCGATGCGCCGGTCGGCAAAACGCTCTACGTCATGCCCGAAGGCGGCGGCGACATTATCGCCGCGCCGCGCACCCTGCTCACCCTCGTCCCGCAGGATCCGGCGTGGATCCGCGACCGGACACTTTTCTCCGGCGAACCGGCGGCGGTACGAGGTCTCGATCTGCGCCGGGCCGCCGGATTTCTGCAGTTGCGCCAGCCGGAAAACAACGGCTGGATTATGCAGCAACCGCACACGAGCCGGGCGGACAGCCAACCGGTACACCTGCTGATCGAAAAAATATATTCCGGGCGCATTATTGATTTCATCAGCGACGAAAAAGTCGACCTGACCGCCTACGGCCTCGAAAAGCCGGCTTATGAACTGACGGTTTTCACGCAGGCCGAGCAGACACAGACCATGCTTATCGGCAAACCGCTGCCGGAAAAACCGGAGGTACGTTACGCCAAACGGGTCGAAAGCGATTCGGTTTTCACCGTGCCGTCCGAATGGACCAAAGAACTGGAAGCGGAGGCCGGTCTGCTGCGCAGTCGCCATGTACTCGGCCTGCCGCCCGAACGTATCACCGCCATACAACTCACCCGCGGCGAGCAGCAGATCGGACTGCTCCGCACCAATACCCAGTGGCAGGTTGTCCGGCCTGTGCGCTGGGATGCAGATACAGAACAAGCCGGCGATCTGTTGAAAGCACTGACCGGAGCTGTCATTGAAAAATTTATTGACGCCCCTTCGGCAGAGCAAACCGCGCAGATGGATGCCGCGCCCTGGAAAGCTGTTCTGACCGCTGATGGCAAAACGAACACCCTGCACATGAGCGAGCCCGGAACGAACG
>Ga0247840_10011968_pt1 | contig 10422 bp, 6 predicted proteins | sample LaCruzMarch2015__FD_192404 | JGI IMG/M metagenome (GOLD analysis project Ga0247840, IMG submission 192404) | Freshwater microbial communities from meromictic Lake La Cruz, Castile-La Mancha, Spain - LaCruzMarch2015_17m | ecosystem: Environmental > Aquatic > Freshwater > Lake | place: Spain...
CGGTTCCGTCACGCAGCCCCAGTGCCGTGGTGTTTCCTCCGCCCACCTCGATGGCCAGCAGATTGCCCTGACAGAGCGCCGGTTCTTTTTGCAACAGAGGCAGGATGCTGAAATAGGTCAGACGGTTTATTTCTGCCGTATCGAGGATCTCTACACTGATGCCGGTGGCCATAAAAATACGGTCAATCAGGACATCGCTGTTGGCGGCTTCCGCCACGGCACTGGTCGCCACGGCCCGGACACAGGCCGGGTCGTGGATTTGATATTCACGCAACAGTTCGCTGAAGTCGCGACAGACCTGCACGCAGGCTTCGATCGTTTCCGGACTGATTTTTCCTGTGCTGAAGGTATCCCGGCCCAGACTCACGCTCTGCTCCAGCGACTCCAGTGTTCGTACGGCACGGTCTTTTCCGATTTCTGCAATCATCATGCGCATGGCGGTGGCGCCGATGTCCATAACGGCTTTGATAGAGGGCCTTTCAGCGGGCGCGGCGACCGGGGATTTCAGGGGCTGTTTTTTTTTCATAACTGTTATCACTGTACAATACCGGGGTGGACTCGGGTGAATAAGATAAGATTAGATTACCATAAGCGGCAAGCGCAACGACTGGTTTTGGCAAAAACGGCAGTAATTCCCGTAAGCATTGAAAACCAAACTTTAACCGGACCCTTATCAAAACGTAACGCTGTTATTATTGAATGCGTACTGGACAAATGACTCCGGAGGCAACGATGGCGAAGACGAGCATACTGATTATCGAAGATGAAGAAGATATTCGCGAGCTGGTGAAATACAACCTGCAACGCGAAAATTTTGATGTACTGGAAGCAGAGTCCGGCGAGGAAGGTTTGAAGCTGGTTGAACGGGTTATGCCCGACCTGGTTCTGCTGGATTTAATGCTGCCCGGTAAGGACGGCCTTGAAATCTGCCGGATTCTCAAGCGCAATTCACGTACACAGAATATTCCGGTGGTGATGATGACGGCCCGCGGCGAGGAAAGTGACATCATAACCGGCCTCGAGCTGGGTGCGGACGATTACGTTGTGAAGCCGTTCAGCCCGAAAGTTCTCGGAGCGCGCGTAAAAGCTGTGTTGCGCCGCAAAGCGTCAGCACCCGAACTGGCGCCGGAAGATGTCATAAAAATTTATGATTTGGTAATTCACCCCGGGCGCCATGAAGTGCTGGTAAAAGACAAGCCGGTTGATTTATCGGCGACTGAATTCCGTCTGCTTCACTTTCTTGCCCGCCGGCCCGGCTGGGTTTCTACGCGCTATCAGATCGTAGATGCTGTACACGGCGAAGACTATCCTGTCACTGAACGGTCGGTGGATGTGCAGGTTGTAGGTTTGCGCCGCAAGTTAAAGCGGGCCGGGGACTACATAGAAACGGTGCGCGGAGTCGGCTACCGCTTCTGCGACAAATAAAGGCCGGGATTCCGGCGGCATCTCCTCCAAGCCCCTGGAAACAGGGGTTTTTTTATTGTCCGGAATCCGCACATAAAGCACATCAAAGTCAAAAAAAAGCCTCACAAATCGCAAACATATATTCCCTAGAGTGTCGCGCAATCTGGGGAAAGGAAGTTGATGAGTTGTTCGGTCGTTGCGTTGTCAGGTTGAAAACTGAAGACCAGAGATTAAAGGACAGATATGGAGTTTAAAAAACTTATAGCTCCCTTAACAACTGACAACAATCAACTCAGCAACTAAATCGCGTAGCGGAGGCGGTTTAACCGAAAGATAAAAAGGAACTCATCAAGCGCACACAGACGGAATGTAGATTTTTTCACGAATCAGGCGGGGTCTGCCAGAGGCCGTTCCAGAAAGGGATCGGGAGCGGTTTCCGGCAGAGCCCAGAAAATAACAGGCAGGAAAACAGGAGAAACAATGAAGATGAAAGCAAGTGCGATAACAGCAGCAGCGCTGCTGGCATTGGCCGCCCAATCGGCCAGTGCAACGGAAGCGGTGGGGTATAATACCCTCACAGTTCCCACAAATTCGGACGTGCTGGTCTCAGTGCCGTTCAACCAGAATGCAGTCGGCTCGTTTACGGTCAGTTCCGTAACAGCCAACGGCGTGACGGTGGCGGATACACTGACGGCCAATGCGTATACGAACGGCTACTATGTGCGTTTCACCACCGGCGGTGGTGCAGGGCTCTGGAGCACAATCAGTACAAACGGAACCGGCGGCTTCACGTTGGCGGATACGAATGCGCTGACAGGCGTAACGGCGGGAAATACCTTTAAGGTGTATCCTCACCAAACGCTGGCTAAGGTGTTTCCGGATGGTTTGATAGATATTGCCATGGAAGCGTCTATAAAGCATCCGACTCTGCCGTCGATTCAGACTTATAAAACGCAGGTGTTAGTTTATGACGGAGCCGCTACGGCTTGGAATAAAACGCCGCCGCTCAAGTATTATTTTTACAATGGTGCTTGGCGCAAGGTCGGATCAGCGCTGACAGCTAGTTTTGATAATTCAGTTTTGCGCCCGGGTGCATATTTTGCGATTCGGAATCAGAACAGCAGTAATGAACTGACTTACATTTCCAACGGTGATGTGCCACAGGATACTCTTGCCATGACGCTCGTGTCCGGAACGGCAGATGATGTGCTCACAACCACAGGACGCCCCATTCCGGTGACGCTTGCGGAACTTGGCTTAGGCGGAACATCTGCCTTTGTCAATTCAGTCAAACATCCGGCTCTGCCGTCGATTCAGACGTATGGTGACCGCCTGCTGGTATTTAATAATACCGGATCGATTGTGAACCGTACTCCAAGTGCTACCTATTATTATTATAATGGTGCTTGGCGCAAGGTTGGGCAGGCACTCACAGCAAGTTTCAATACAGCCGTAATCAACCCTAGTGAGGGGTTCATTATCCGCAAGGGAAATGCGTTGGGGTCCGGTGTACATGTTTGGGCAAATTCAGCGTCTTACTAACAAGCGCTGGAATCTATTAAATAAGAAACAGGGAGAAAATAAGATGAAGAAGATGTTGGTTACACTATTGATGCTCGGCACTGCCGTTGCATCTCAAGCGTCGGTGACGATTGACGCTCAGGCTGCTTATGTCTATGCAGATACAGGCAGTACGTTGCTGGGAACTGGCAAATTGGTAGCTTGGGTTGCTGACGTTGATGGCGACGGTTTTGGTATGTGGAATACGCTTGGCACCACTGGATTTACCGTTGATGCCGACGATGTACTGCTTGGAATCGGTTCGTCAGGGGACGCCGGAGAAGGACTTATTTGGAACACCTTTGTATGGAATAACGTAACCAGCCCCAACGTTCAGGGAAAAGATTACGCGATGGTCTGGTTTAATACGGACTACGTAGAAGGTGCAACCGGAGCTGGTGCGGCCGGAGTCAAATTCGGTGTATTCGAAACCGGGGAAGTCGTTCCAAATGACGGAATTATGCCGGATGCCTATAATTACTACACAGCTGAGGTTGGCGGGACTTTGGCGAACAACACGTTTCACGCCACCTACCAGTCTATCCCTGAACCGACGACAGCCGTTCTGGCGCTGATCGGTGGCGGACTGGCCTATGTGGCTCGTCGGAAACAGAATATCTTTGCTTAATAAACCTCAAGAAAAGGAGTTTGAAAAATGAATAAGAAATTAGTACTCGCCCTGATGGGCATGACCGCGGCGGGCTTTGCCCATGCCGCAGATGTATCGATTACAAACAATATTACCACGTCCGCCAACTGGACTTCGAACAATGTGTATCACCTCGGAAGTAAGGTTTACATTGAGCCGGGCGCGAGCTTGACGATTCAGGCCGGCACGATCATCCGTGGTAACACCGAGAGTTCACTCAACGTTTGTCCGGGCGCCAAGCTGTATGCCAACGGAGCCAAAAACGCTCCGGTTATTATGACATCCGAACAAGATACAAATAATGTTTGGCGTTCTTCCTGTCAGGAGTGGGGTGCTCTCACTGTGATGGGTAAAGCGCTGATTTCCGGCACGCTGGACTCGCAGGGCACTGGACAACCAGACGGTACCGACACCATGCAGATGGAAGGCCTGAGTGCGGATGGTTCTCTGTCGCTCTTCGGTGGCAATGACGACAACGACGACAGCGGTTCGATCAGCTACCTGTCGCTGCGTTACGGCGGCTTTGTTCTGGGTCAGGCCAACGAGCTGAACGGTCTGTCGCTCGGCGGTGTCGGTCGTGGAACCGATATTCATCACGTCGAAATCATGAACAATGTGGACGACGGGATCGAAATCTGGGGCGGTACGGTCAACCTGAAATATGTTTCGATCTGGAACATCGGGGATGACAGCTTCGACCTGGATTCCGGCTATCGCGGCAAATGCCAGTTCGGTCTGATTGTGCAGGGCGCTTGCAAAGATTTCGCTCAGGGTGACGGCGTTGGCGACAACTGCTTCGAGATGGACGGCGCTGAAAGTGCCTTCGCTCAACCGGTCGGTGCTCCGTTGTTCTATAACTTCACCACCATCGGCCAGCCTCTGCAGGGAGATGTGGGAACGGAATGGCGCGACAACATGCGTGCTCAGTTCCATAACTGCATCTTCATGGATCTTGGCGATGTCATGATCAAAGACGGCGGAACTAGCGGCGGCAGTGTTGGCTATACAGGAATCGGAACGACTCTGGCTGCAATGTTCACGACCCCTTACAGCAACTATCCGTCCAACACGGCTGGCGTTGACCCAACGGTTCTGTATCCGAACTTCACCCAGGGCTTCTGGGCCGAGTTCAAAGACTGCGTATTCAAAAGTCTCTGGGGAACCGATACGACTCTGACCACCTTCGGACAGATGGATGCTTCCAAGCGCAATACGATTGCGACCCTGTCTCCGGTGGCTCTGGTGCAGCGCACGGCGTCAACAAACTACGGCGGCAAAGCAATGCAGCTGGTGACCAACCTGAATCCTTGCGCGGCCAACGATGCAGTCTACTCTGCTTATCCGGCGCCGAACGACGGGTTCTTTACTCCGGTCAAGTATAAAGGCGCATTCAGCCCGAACTACAACTGGCTGGCAGGCTGGACTGCTGCGGCGGCCTTCGGCATGACCGACACCAGCATGAATGGCAACGATCCGTCTTCGACAATCCAGATGACGTCTTCGACCTTCTGGCAGTCTGAGTACGATGTGACCTACACCGTCGAAGAATCCGCCAACATGAGCAACTGGTCCCCGGTTGCCACGGTTGTCGGCGACGGTTCGATCATGGCTGCGACCGATCTGGCCTCGTTTGACTCCGCGAAGTTCTATCGCGTAGTGGTTCAGTAATCCAGTTCTGTGAATCCGATCTGATGGCAGCGGCCATAAGCCCTGCCATCAGATTTTTAATAACCAAAATTGTGAGCAACCTATGAGAACTGTATTAAGACCTTGGGAAATGGGGCGCGTGACGACCCGCCTTCGCCAGAAGGCTTCGGCGCGGCAGGGTGGCGAGTGGCGCAAAAAATTCTTTTCTTTTCTGACACCTGCTTCCTGTCTCCTGATACCTGCTATTTGTCTTCTGACCTCTGTTAATATCGGTTGTGCTCCGCAACAGCAAAAAAACACGGCCCCGCAAGATAAACCGTTGGCGGCTTTTCAAACCAATTTGCTTCAGACCGCTTTTGATTTTGCAACCGCGATCCCAGTTGTTCCTCATATTAAGGAGCGCTCTAAAATGCAGGCTTCTGTTGTTACAGCCTGTTTGGAACTTGACCAGCCGCAGCGGGCACTTGGCTATATTGAAAAAATCAGTGACTGGCGGCGCGGTCTCGGCTATGCCGACTACGCTTTCTATTGCACACAGAACGGTTTTACCAATGATGTGAAGAAACACCTGAATCTCGCGGAACAAATTTCCTCTATTGCCGATCAGGACTGGCGCAGAGACCGCATTCTGGTGAAGATCGCCTCGGTATGTACATTGCTCGGTGATCAGGAAACCTCCGCCCGGCTGACCCGGGATATTGAGCCTTCCGAAGCGGGTAAGATAGAGCAGACAAAAGCCGATCACTGCACCGACAGTTCTTTTGAGACGCAGTTTGAGTCCGTCAGGCTTCTTATAGCGACAGAAAATTTTGACATTGTAAAAAATGCGCTGACGGCCTGCGTCAGACTGTTTGATCGGTTTTATAAGGATACAGAACGGCGCAGTTTGGTTGAAAAAACAATCCGTGAGTCCTGGGGCCGTCTGCCGGTGTTTGTTCGAATCGACCTTCTGGCAGGGATGTCTGATGCGGCGTTGACGAACGCTGATTTACAGAAGGCTCGGGAATTGCTGAATGATGCGAAGGCTCTGTTTAACGGCGCGAAATGGGCTCCCGAACATGGCATCCCTGTAATGGCGCGTTTGGCTGCGTTGCGGTTCCGTTGCGGCGAGCCGGATCTCGCCCGTGCAGAGGTCGCGGCAGCGTACAGCTTGTATGATCGTGAGCACAGCCGGATCGTCAATATCTACAAGGCGGACACGCTGATTCCGCTCGCTGAAGCGTATCAAGTCATTACCGATGTGACCGGTGCAGTGACGGGTTATAAACGGGCAGTTGAGGCTGCGGTTGAAAATCCGAATTCCCGTCCGCGTGCCGAAGATTTATCGGCCATCTGTCTTTCAATGGCGCGGAACAACGTCGAACCGGATACAGCACTTTGGTTGCGAATTCGGGAAGTCAAAGGCGCTCTCGGAGAGCCGTGGTAGCGTGCGAAGCGCGACAAACTTGAAACTCGAATTTTGAACTCATTGCGGCTGAAAAGGTTTAACCGCGAATCACACGAATGATCGCAAATATGAGAGAGATAGAAAAAAAAGACGAGCAGAGCATGGTTCAAAAAACCTTCGCGTTCATTCGCGTTCATTCGCGGTTTCAATTCAGGTTTTTATGCCTTTTTGTGGCGATAATCTTTTCGTCTACGCAGGGGTTTGCGCAGCAGGCGGGATCAATTCGCGGAACGGTTTGTGACCGGGAAGACGATACCCCGCTGTCTGCCGCGCAGGTTTTGATTGCCGAAACCGGAGCGAAAGTGACGGCGTCGGAAGAAGGAAGTTTTGTGTTCGGGCAGGTGACTCCCGGTAAATACACGCTGGTTTTTTCGAAAGACGGCTATACCCGGCAGGTGACGGCCGATGTGATGGTTGAGCCGGGGCGGATGACAGATGCCAATGCGACGATGATCGGCGAGTACACGGAGATGGATGAATTTGTTGTTCAGAAGGTGGAGACCGGCGGCGGAACGGAAGAAGGGTTGCTGAATCTGCGCATGGAAAGTCCGGCGTTGATGGATTCGGTGAGTTCAGACCTGATGAGCCGCGCCGGAGCTGGGGATGCCGCCAGTGCATTGAGGCTGGTGACCGGCGCTACGGTGCAGGATGGTAAATATGCCGTGGTGCGCGGACTTCCCGACCGTTACGTCAATTCTCAGATGAATAATGTGCGTTTGCCGACAGCGGATGCCGATAAACGGGCTGTACAGCTGGATCAGTTTCCTGCGGAAATGGTCGAGAGTGTTCAGGTTTCGAAAACCTTTACTCCGGATCAGCAGGGGGATGCCTCCGGCGGCGCGGTGAATGTGATTCTTAAGGGTATCCCAGACAAATCGGTGCTGAAATTCAGCATGGGTACGGAATACAACACGCAGACGACCGGCAATGATGATTTTCTGACCTATAAAGGAGGCGGGGTAAACACTTGGGGTCAGGACGACGGAGGGAGATCACTTCCGATTGAATCTTCAGATGCGCTTTATTCCTATTCTTCGTCAAAAAAGGCGCAACATCGGGCGCAGACTGAGCTTTTCAGCGACACCATGGGCGTTTCACGAGGACCTGCTCCGGTGAATTATAACTGGGCGCTTACGGCGGCCAATAAGCATGAGCTGAATAATGGATTGAAAATCGGCGGACTTGGAAGTTTTTATTATAAGCGCGACAGCAGTTTTTATGATGAAGGCCGTAATGATAAATACTATGGAACAGTCAGTCCGTCCGGAGCGAATGAATTTCTGCCAGTTGCAGTACGCAACGGAACAGCGCTTTACGATGTGACCAAGGGAACTGAAGAGGTGCAGTGGGGTGGGCTGGGTGCTGTGGGCGTTGAGGTGGAAGACCACAAAGTGACCTTGCTTTATATGCAAACCCAGGCGGCGGAGGACACCGCCACACTGCTGGAAGATACCCGCGGTTATGATCAATGGAGGGTAAAGAATCCTGATTACGCTGATTTAGAGAATTACATTCGCAGTGAAGCACTGAAGTATGCGGAACGCTCCACATCGACTTTACAGTTGCGCGGTGAACATACGCTGGCGGTTCCGGAGTTTGGGATACAGGATTTCTGGCTTTTTAAACGTCCGGAAATCGACTGGACAGTGGCCCGAAGCGATTCGACCCTTTGGGAGCCTGACAAACGTCTGCTGTGGACCGTTTATAACAATATCGACGGTCAGCAGGTGAACGCTGCATCTGAAAGCGGTAACGCACATCGGAGCTGGAAGGAGATTACCGAAGCGAGCGATCAGTATTTTTTAAATGCAAAAATTCCGTTTGAGCAGTGGAGCGGCGATGAGGGATATTTCAAGTCCGGCCTGTTTAATGATGCCGTGAATAGAACGTATGAACAGGATAGTTTTAAGTATGAACGCGGCAGCACATGGTGGCCCGGTAGCTGGGATGAATACTGGAGCGAAGTTTATACGGATGACACCAACCGGGTCGTTTTGGCCAGCAGTGCGGATATTGATTACACCGGGACTCAGGAAATCAATGCCTTCTACTATATGATGGATTTACCTCTTTGTTCCCAACTGAATTTGACCGGCGGACGGCGGCATGAGTTCACTGGAATGGAAATTAAAAATACGTTTTCCGGCGGAACGACTAAACGACGGATTGTTGTTGAACAGGCTAACGGATCACATCTATGGAAAGAAGTCACAGCAGCTGAACTTCCAGAGTATGCAGATGTCTCTTTGGAGCAGGAGGACGTGCTCCCTTCTCTGGGTTTGGTGTTTAAGCCTGTTAAACCACTGACCTTCCGCGGAGCCGTAAGTCGTACAATGGCCCGGCCGACCTTTAAGGAGCTTTCGCCACTGGAGCAGATGGAGTATCTGGGCGCGGATACTTTTGTGGGAAATCCTGATCTGCAAATGAGTTCGGTAAAGAATTATGACCTGCGGGCCGAATATATTCCGGTCGAGGGAAGTCTACTTGCTGCGTCGTGGTTCCGGAAGGACATCAAAGATCCGATTGAATACTATCAGGCATACAACACATCGTATTTTACCCGTCCCGCCAACTATCCTGAAGGATGGCTGGAGGGGATTGAACTCGAAGCGCGTCAGGAACTTGGACGTCTTTGGTCGCCGATGGAAGGCTTCTCCATCGGCGCGAACGCCACGGTTATCGAATCGGAAGTGACCATGCGGGAAAGTCATCGCGGTACGCCGGGAGGGGTGCAGTTGCCGGAAACCCGGGATATGCTGAATGCGCCCGAACATCTCTATAACTTTAATTTCATGTACGATAATAAGGACTGGGGAACTCAGGCCGGACTGTTTTATACCGTAATCGGAGACACGCTGGTTTCGGGCGGTTCCATGATTGGAGCTTACAACCCGAGTGTTTATGCCAAAGGGTACGGAACGCTGACTTTCAGTCTTTCTCAGAAGATCGGAAAAAACTGGAAAGTCAGTTTTAAAGCAAAAAACCTGCTCGATCCTCAGATTCAGGAGGTCTACCGGGCCGACCAGTTGACCGGGCCGTCCGGAATCATTGAAAAAATCCCCGGAGAGGCTGTGAAAACCTCCTATACGAAGGGGATCGAGTACTCGATCAGTGCAAGTTACGAATTTTAATAAATGACTCACAGAGGGCTAACATGAATGTGATTTATTGGGGCGGTGAAGGTGTGGGGATTTAAAACAGATGAGGGAATTATGAAGGCAACTCGGTTATTGGTTGTTGGTTATTGGTTATTGGGAACTCTTATTTCCGGTGAGGCGGTGTCCGCTGAAAGCGCGGCGGCCATTTCCGGCGGGATGCCGCCCCAGTCATCGCTTGAAGAGACCCGGCTGAAGATGGATAAATGGATTGAGACTCAGCAGATCATTTCAAAAGAAAGCAAAGACTGGCAGCAGGGAAAAAATATTCTCAACGGACGTCTGGAACTGGTCAATAAAGAGATCGCGACACTCACAGAAAAAAACAAGCTGGCTGAGACCAGTCTTGCCGATACCGGCAAAAAACGCGGCGAACTTCTCGCCGAAAACGATAAGTTAAAAGCGACCGTTACCCAACTGGCCGAGACGATCACGGGCGTAGAAGCTGACATCCAGCGGATTTATAAGCAGCTTCCGCAGCCACTTCAGGAAAAGCTGCAGCCGCTGCATCAGCGGATCCCGGCCGATCCGGCCAAAACCACCGTCGCCACAGCGGAACG
>Ga0247840_10011971_pt1 | contig 10416 bp, 7 predicted proteins | sample LaCruzMarch2015__FD_192404 | JGI IMG/M metagenome (GOLD analysis project Ga0247840, IMG submission 192404) | Freshwater microbial communities from meromictic Lake La Cruz, Castile-La Mancha, Spain - LaCruzMarch2015_17m | ecosystem: Environmental > Aquatic > Freshwater > Lake | place: Spain...
CATCCGCACCCGCGGCCTGGTGGTGAGCCCCAACCGCATCGCCCGCTCGGACTACAACCTGGCGCATGTGGGGCCGGCGCAGGTCGTGCCCTACGCGGACCTGCACGACCTGTTCCGCCAGACCACCCGGGCGCTGCGCCGCGAGCGGGTGCCCAAATATGTCTATTGCTATTGGCCGGAACTGGACTCCATCGGGCACCACCAGGGGATGGGCAGCGCGGCGGCGGCGGCCCACCTGCGCGCGCTCGAACAGGCGATCACCGACTTCCTGGTCGCCGCCGCCGGGACCGATACCCTGGTGCTGGTGACCGCCGACCACGGCCAGGTGGACACGGGGCCCGCCGACCTGATCGATCTGGCGGACCACCCGGCCCTCGCCGACTGTCTGGCCCTGCCCCTGTGCGGCGAGCCGCGCGCCGCCTTCTGCTACCTGCGCGCCGGGCACGAGGACCGCTTTCTGGACTATTGCACCGGGCCCCTGAGCGCCCTGGTGGAGGTCCGGCCGAGCCGGGACCTGGTGGACGCCGGCTGGTTCGGCACCGGCCGCCCCCATCCGCGCTTCAGTGACCGCATCGGGGACTACTGCCTGCTGCCCCGGGGGCACCGGATCGTGCGCCAGTTACTGCCCTTCGAGGAACCCAAGACACTGATCGGCCAGCATGGGGGTCTGAGTCGGACCGAGTTGCTGGTGCCGCTCTGCGCCTGGCGGGTCTAGGCATAAGCGCCGAATGCCCCGCCGCCGGGGCCTGATTGCCCGCGGCAGCGAATCATTGCCCGAACGTTGCCCACGGCAGGCCTTGGCCCAACCGGCGCTATCCCGGCGGTGGCAGCGGTATCGGGTTGGGGCTCGCGGCCGGTCCCGGCGGTGTCGGGGGCGGCGGCGCTGGTGGGGGCGGCGGTGGCGGTGGCGGTGGGGGCGGCGGCGGCGGCGGTGGCGGTGGCGGTGGCGGTGGCGACGCTTTCTGAGTCGAGGAGGATGTCGACGATGACGAGGATGATGACGAGTACGAGGATGACGATGAGGAGTAGGATGGCGACGACGACGACGATCCATAGCTTGACGTCGGGGCTGGACTCGATGACGGACGATAGGACGGGGGCACCGGCCGTTCCACCGTGGGCGAGTTCGACGCGGACGAGATTGAAGCGGATGGGGAAGACGGCGACGCCGCCCGCCCCGCCGTGGGTGAGGTCAACCCGGACGGCATTGAGTAGGATGGGGGCCTGTAGGACGGGGGCACCGGCCGCGCCACCGTGGGCGAGGTCGACCCGGACGGCATTGAATAGGATGGGGAACTATAGGACGGGGGCACCGGCCGCCCCACTGAGGCTGAGGTCGAGCCCGACGGCGGTGAATAGGCTGGGGCCGCCGACACGGAGGACGATGGCGTCGGACGGCGCAGCCCGGGCGACCCACCCCGATCCCAACCTTGGCTGGGAGAGTATCCGGCAACGGCGGCCCCGCCGCGGGGGAAGCGTTTGACTGACGGCTGCCACCGCCGCTGCTGCCACCCATTGTAAGGCTGGTAGCCGCCGCCGCCGTATACGCCGACACCATAGACCCCAACACCGTAACCAGGATACCCGTAGTCCACCGACGCGGGAGGCGCTCCCCGACGGGGGGCCGTGTCAGCGACAGCGGCCGACCGCAGACTGAACTGTGCGATTTTGACCGCCGGCATGCGGGTGGTGTCAACGAGTTGGAAGTTAAACCGGCTGCCGCTTGGTTGCGCCCGCAGCCAATACAGGGTCCCGCCGACCAGTTCCAGTTCGACGACGCCCGCCGCGACCTGAGGCCCGGCGTAGGCACGCAAATCAACGCGGTGCCGGCCCGGCGACGGACAATAGGGCTCATCGCCGTCGGTTGGATAGCCATCGATCGCATTGATCTGGACCTCCGCCTGCTGCCGCGGGGCCACGGGGTTGTAGCCCATGAGGCAGGCCAGATCGGACGGAATCAGTGCTGTCGCCACCGCGGGCGGGGGCGGGTCCGCGGGCGCCGTTACACAACCGGACAGGCCGACCGTCAGGCCAACCAGCGCGGCGGGAACCAGGGCAAACCACCACATGAGAACCTCCAAGGTCTAGCTGTTGCACGCGGGGTCGATCAATTGCGCAAATTCATCCAGCGGCATCGGCCGGCCGAACAGGTAGCCCTGGTAGAGGTGACAGCCCAGGCCGGCGAGCAAATCGCGCTGGCCGACCGTCTCCACGCCTTCGGCGAGCACCGCAAGGCCCATGGTCTGACCGAGTACGACGATGGTCTGGGCAATGGCCACACTGTTCGAGTCAAGCAACAGGTCGCGCACGAACGACCGATCGATTTTCAACTGGTCCAGGGGCAGGCGCCGCAGGTAGGACAGCGACGAATATCCGGTGCCGAAATCGTCCAGGACCAAACCAAGGCCCAGTTCCTTCAGGGCCGACATCTTGGCGCTGATGTCGCTGACATCTTCCACCAGCAGACTCTCGGTCAACTCCAGTTTGAGCCGCCGTGGATCGGCCCCGGTGCGGGCGAGGGTCGCCATCATCGAGGCGACAAAATCGGCCCGGCAGAACTGGCGGACACTGACATTGACGGCCAGCGACAGGTGCGCGCTTTCCGGCCACGCCGCCCAGGCGGCCAATTGGGTGCAGGCGCTCTCCAGGACCCACTGCCCCAGGGGCAGGATGAACCCGGACTCCTCGGCGACCTCGATGAACTCCGCGGGCGGCACCAGGCCGCGGACCGGGCATTGCCAGCGCACCAGGGCCTCGGCGCCGACAAGACGGCCGCTGCCGTCCACCTGGGGTTGGTAGAAAAGTCGGAACTGCCGCTCGCGCAGGCCCTCGCGCAGGCCGCTCACCAGCGCGGCCCGCAAGGTGACGGCCTCCTGCATCTCCGGGTCGAAGAAGCGCAAGGTGTTGCGCCCGGATGCCTTGGCCTCGTACATCGCCAGATCGGCCTGCTTCATCAGCGCATCGACACTGGTTTCCTGACTGGAGAACAGGGTGATACCGATGCTCACGCTGCCCACGTACTCATGCCCCTGGAGGCGGTAGACCTGGTTGAGCGAGTCCAGGAGCGTCTCGCCCAAGGCCTCGGCCTGAGTGGCGGCGTCCTCTTGGGTAGGGCTCAGGTCTTCGAGCACCACCACAAACTCGTCCCCCCCCAGACGGGCGGCGGTCGCGTTCTCGCCGATCGCCCGCGTCAGCCGTTCGGCCACCTGCTGCAACAGCAGGTCGCCCAGGTCGTGACCAAGGGTATCGTTGAGTGTCTTGAAATTGTCCAGATCGAGGAGCAGCAGGGCCCCGACGCACTGGTTGCGCAGGCTCGAGACTGCCGCCTGCTGGAGCCGGTCGAGCAGCAGCCGCCGGTTCGGCAGTCGGGTCAGGGGGTCATAGAAGGCCAGATGCAGGATCCTGGCCTCCGCCTCCTTGCGCTGGGTCATGTCGGTCTGGGTCCCGACATAGTGGGTCACCCGCCCGGCGTCATCCGTGACGGCGGAGATCGTGACCCAGACCGCATAGACCTCGCCGCCCTTGCGCCGGTTCCAGAGTTCGCCCTGCCAGTGCCCGGTAGCGAGCAGACCGCGCCACATCTGCGCATAAAAATCCGGGGGGTGCCGGTCTGACCGGAGCAGGCGCGGCGTCTGTCCCACGCACTCCTGCACCGAGTACCCGGTCGCGCGGCTGAAGGACTCATTGACCCGCAGTATCACGCCCTGCGCATCGGTAATGATCATGCCCTGCTGGGACTCGAAGGCGGTGGCGGCCACCCGCAGTTCGGCCTCGGCGCGATCCAACTCGCTCATATCCGAGTCCATGCAAAACAGCACGGGGACCTGGCCCGGGACGGCAACGATGGTGTGGCTGGAGTAGACCGGTACCGTATGCCCGTCCTTATGCCTGAGGGTCAGACGCCCGGGCGGCACACCTTGACCGGTCTCGAACATCCAGCGGACCCCCTGCTCTACCTCACTGTGTAGCGCAGGAGGGATGATCAGGTCCAGCAGATTGGCGCCCAAGGCCTCCTGCGCCGTATAACCGTAGACCTTTTCCGAGGCGTGATTCCAGTAGACCACGGTTCCATCAGGGTAATAGCCCTGAATCGACATGGCGTCCGCCTCGTCGAACAACTTCTGAAAGCGCGCCTCGTTGAGCTCCCGAGAGGGGCTGCCCCCCCAGCTCGCCGGGCGGTCTGGTTGCTGCGCCATCGCTGCCCGCGGGGCCGACAAGGCGCGGGCCTCGTCACCACCAAAGCGTGCGCCCGGAGATTCCATTATCGTTACCACAACCTCTCCCCCGGTATGTGGAATTGACCAGACGCGCGGCGCCCCGCGCGTCGTCTCGACTCGGATTCTAGGACTTATACCACCGAAGGGTGTGAACTCGGTAGCAGTCCTTACCGTGAAAGTCACGCAGTGATGCTTGCGTCGGCGCCAACGACAAGGCCCGCGCTGGGCGGGCCTTGGTGGGATGTGATGCCGCGGGGGCGGGTTTGACGCCCGCCCCGACAGGTTCAGATGGCCAGTTGCAGTCGCAGCTTCTTCATCGCGTTCTTCTCGATCTGGCGAATCCGCTCGGCCGAGACGTTGAACTGCTGAGCCAGTTCATGCAGCGTCTGCTTCTTCTCCGTCAGCCAGCGCTCGCGCAGGATCACCTTGCTGCGCTCGTCCAGGCCCTGGATGGCGGCGTAGAGGCGCGCCTTGTCCTTGCTCTCGGTGTCCTCGCGCTCCAGCATCCGCAGGGGCTCCATGCGCGAATCCGGCAGGTAGGTGGAGGGCGCGGAGGGGGACTCGTCGTCATCGTCCTCGTAGCCGTCGAAGGCCAGGTCCTGGTTGGACAGGCGCGACTCCATCTCCAGCACCGTCTCGGGCTTCACCCCCAGGTCGGCCGCGACCGCCAGCACCTCGGCGTGGGTGAACCAGCCGAGCCGCTTCTTGGCACTGCGCAGGTTGAAGAACAGCTTGCGCTGGGCCTTGGTCGTCGCCACCTTCACGATGCGCCAGTTGCGCAGGATGTATTCGTGGATCTCGGCGCGAATCCAGTGTACCGCGAAGGAGACCAAACGCACCCCCATGTCGGGCTCGAAACGCCGCACCGCCTTCATCAGGCCCACCGTGCCCTCCTGGATCAGGTCCGGCAGCGGCAAGCCGTAACCCAGGTAACCGCGGGCAATACGGATTACGAACCGCAGGTGTGACATCACCATCCGCCGCGCCGCCTCCATGTCGCCATGGTCGCGCAGGTTCTCGGCGAGGCTCCGCTCCTCCTCGGGGGTCAGCACCGGGATCTGGTAGGAGGCGCTGATGTACGCATCGATATTGCCGGTGGGCATGAGAGCGAAATCTTTGGCCATGTGCTTGGTACCTGAGTTGGACGCCTGGAATAAAAGCCTAGCAGAACACTGCGGATTTTACCAGCAACTTTGCAGTGGTTGCGGCGACCGCCCTGCTTCAAGGCTTGGGAGGACTTTAGGCAAGGTCGGCGGTTTGTACAATAGCCATTCCGGCAAACGGGGCATCGAATGTTCCGATCCTTCCGATATGCTTTGACGATGCCTTGAAAATATCCTTATAATTCATTAATTTTAGATATTACCCGCACAGTATTACAGGCAGATTACAGTTACTTCATCCAGCGCCACGTGTGCAGTTAGCGACCACTGCGGACCCGCCTACTGCCCCAGCAGGGCATCCAGGAACTCATCGGCGTCGAAGGGCCGCAGGTCCTCGATCGACTCCCCCACCCCGATGAAGCGGATCGGCACCTTGAGCTTGTCGGCGATGGCGAAGACGATGCCGCCCTTGGCGGTGCCGTCGAGCTTGGTCAGGGCGATCCCGGTCAGGGGCACCGCCTGGTGGAACTGCACCGCCTGATTGAGCCCGTTCTGACCCGTGGTGGCGTCTACCACGAGCAGCACCTCGTGCGGGGCCTCCGGGTCGATCTTGCGCATCACCCGCGCGATCTTGGTCAGTTCGTCCATCAGGTTGGTCTTGGTGTGGAGACGCCCGGCAGTGTCCGCGATCAGCACGTCCACCCCGCGGGCGGTCGCCGCCTGCAGCGCGTCGAAGATCACCGAGGCGGAGTCCGCCCCGCCCTTCTGGGCGATCACCGGCACCCGGTTGCGCTCGCCCCAGGCCTGCAACTGCTCCACCGCGGCGGCGCGGAAGGTGTCCCCCGCGGCCAGCATGATGCTGTTACCGTCCGCCTGCAGGTAGCGCGCGAGTTTGCCGATGGTCGTCGTCTTGCCGGCCCCGTTGACCCCCACCATCAGGACCACCTGGGGCCGGTCCGGGGCCGCCTGCCGGACCGGGACCTCCGCGGCAATGAGGATCTGGCGCAACGCCTCTTTCAGCGCCGCGAGCAGTGCCTGCGGGTCCGCCAGCGCCTTGCGCTTCACCCGGCGGGCCAGATCGTCGATGACGCGCGCGGTCGCATCGATCCCCACATCGGCCGTCAGGAGCAGGGTCTCCAACTCCTCCATCAGCTCATCGTCGATCCTCTTGCGGCCCAGGAACAGGTTCCCGAGCCCTGCTCCGAGCTGGGTGCGGCTGCGCGAGAGCCGTTCGCGCAGGCGGCTAAAGAGCCCCTGCCTGACCTCCGGCAACTCCCAGTCCACCGGCTGGTCGCGGATCGGGATGATCTTCAGCGCATAGGGCGGCTTGGGGGGTGGGGTCGCCGGGTCGGGCAGTGCCGACTCGAGCCGCGCGGCCGGGGCCTCGTCCGCACGGTGGAAGATGCGTTTGAAGAGCCCGGCCTTGGGCACGGGTGACTCGCCGGACTCCGCCGACGGGGGGGGGCCGGGGGTCGGCTCAGGCGCGAGCGCGCGCTCAGGGGCGGTCTCGGACTCGACCGGGGTCTCGGGCACCGTCTGCGCGACCGGAGCGACCGCGCCGCCCGGCGCCGCAACGGCCGCGGGCGTGGGCACGGCGGCAGGCTCCCCACCCGCCTCCGGCAGCGGCCCGAGCCCCGGCACCCAGCCCAGGTCCTCGCCGTCGCGCGCCCCGAACAGGCGTTCAAAGATTCCGCCCTTGGCCGCTGAGGATTCCTCACCGTCGGGCGGCTGCCCGTCCTCGCTAACCGCCGTCTGCTTGAGTTTTTTTCTTCCGAAACCGAACATAGGAGTCGCCAGGATGGGTGCGTAGGGGAAGGATCGCCGCACGGGCACATCATGCTACCAGATCGACCGCCCCCTGGCCGTGTGGGAGCACCGCACGGGTGCGATCGGACCTGATGTGGTGACCGAGATCGCGGGTACGTTGTCGTTGTCGTTGTCGTAATCGAATGATCCGACTACGATTACGACAACGACAACGACGCCCGGTCCGTGAGAAGGTCCGGTCGCTGCAGCGTACCCGGCCCTAGAGGTTGCCGCGGCTCGGTGGGCACGCGATGCGTACCCTACGACATGTGCGTTACCACATCAGTTCTGATCGCACCCGCGCCGCACACCCGGAAGCACCGCGCGCCCGCGCGGCGCATCGCACGACCGTGCGACTGGCCGTGCGACTGGTTTTCCGCGCGCCAAACCGTATAGTGACGGACCAGTATCCGGTGATCGACCCTGTGACGAGGAGCCCCGCCATGGCAGTACTAAACCTGGAACATTTGCGCCCGCTGCAGGAGCAGATCAACAACCACCCACTCTACAGTGCCATCCGCGAGCTGCGGGACCTGCGGGTCTTCATGGCCCATCACGTCTACTCGGTTTGGGATTTCATGGCGCTGATCAAGTACATGCAGCGGCACCTGGCGCCGACGCAGGTGCCCTGGATGCCCCACGGGGACCCGGCGTTGCGCTACTTCATCAACCGGCTGGTGTTGGAGCAGGAGTCCGACAGCGCCCCGACCCGCGACGGCGCCGTCCGTTACGGGAGCCAATTCGAGCTTTACTGCGAGGCCATGAACGAGATCGGCGCCGACGGGGAACGCCCCAAACGCTTTCTCGCCCTGGTCGCCGAACGCGGACTCGACAAGGCACTCTACTCCGACCTGGTGCCCCAGCCAGCGCGCTACTTCGCCGAAACCACCTTCTGCTTCATCCACGAGGACAAGCCACACGAGGTGGCCGCCGCCCTGGTGATGGGCCGCGAGCACCTGCTCCCCGGCATGTTCCGCGGCTTGCTGGCGCACCTGCCGCTCGGTCCGACCCAGGCCCCGGGCTTCCACTATTACGTGAACTGCCACGTCCACCTGGACGAGGACTTCCATGCCCCCCTGTCGATGCAACTGCTGACCCAACTGTGCGGCAACGACGCCCTGCGTCTGGAGGAGGCCGAGGCCGCCGCCGAGGAGGCGGTGTGTGCGCGGTTGCGCTTCTGGGACGGCATCCTGGAGGCCATCGAAACCGACCGCGGTGCCTGACCCTCAGCGAGCGGACCGTCTCACGGACCGGGCGTCGTTGTCGTTGTCGTAATCGAATAATCCGATCACGACAACGACAACGACAGCGTACCCGGGATCTCGGTCACCACAGCAATTCTGATCGCACCCGATTCTACCCGCCGGCGCGCGCCGACCACAGATGCTGGAGTACCTGCCGCACATAGTTCTGGGTCTCGGCGTAGGGCGGGATCTGGCGGCCATTGCGGATCACGGCGTTCTCCCCCGCGTTGTACCCGGCCAGCGCCAGGCGCAGGTCCTGATCGAACAGGTCGAGCAGGTCGCGCAGATAGGCCGCCCCGCCGCGCACGTTCTCCACCGGGTTGAAGGAATCCTTGACCCCATAGCGCGCGGCGGTGCCGGGCATCAACTGCATCAGCCCCTCGGCGCCCGCCCGCGACACCGCCTCGTGGTTGTAGGCGGACTCGGTGCGGATCACCGCGTGCAACAGGTCCGGACTCAACCCGTAGACCCGCGCATAGGCGTTGATCACCCGCTCGAAGCGGGCGCGGCGGGTCGCGACGGGCTGGCCCCGCGCGGCCCCCTGAGTCGGCGCGAGCGCCGCCGGGGCGGCCGCCGCGACCGGCCCCGACGTGAGACCCGCGATCCGGCCGAGGCCCCGGCTCAGCTTGGCAAGGCGCTGGCGATTTTCGCTCACCAGCCGCTCCGACTCCCGCTTCCACGCGAGCCGGTATTTGGGGCCGGTGAGTGGGGCGTCGGTAAAATAGGTATTACCCTTGGCATCGACGTATTTATAGACGTCGGCCCGGGCATTGGCCGCAAGCAGCACGGCCGCCGCGAGCACCAGCATCGGCAAAACCCTCGGCATCTCTCACCCCCCCCTTAAAACCAAAGGCCTAACCCCAGAAAAAACAGTTTAGCCGCAAATCGACGCAAATCGACGCAAATCGACGCAAATAATCGCAGACTTGGCCTTTACTGCCTATTCACCATCCGGGTGACGCCCGCGATGATCCTAACCAGCAGATTTATTTGCGCTTATTTGCGTTCATTTGCGGCCAAATACTCTGCATTGAATAACGTGACAGCCGCCGACCAGCCGCCGCAGGCGCCGACGTGCGCTCAGGCGGGTTCGCCCGCTGATGCGGCCCACAGGTCTTGGACCCGGTGCCGATTCAAGGCCAACCACTGGACGGCGATGATCAGCGTGGCGGGGGTCAGCGGCTCGCGGCCCAGCCCACGGATCGCCCGCTCCAGGTCCCACACCAGGACCCGCGTCCACTCGCCCTCCCGCGGTTCGCCCCCAAACCGCGCGACCCCGGCAACCCTGGTCTCGCCGCAGTAAAGCGCAACCGACTCGTCGCTGAACCCGGGGCTGGGGCGACAGACGCCGATCCGGGTCATGGCCCCGATCCGGCACCCGGCCTCCTCCCAGGCCTCGCGACGGGCAGTCGCGGCACCACTGCAACCCGCCTCGATCACCCCCCCGGGGGGCTCCAACAGCAGCCCGCCGGGGACGCTACCCAGGGCACCGACACGCATCTGCTCGACCAGCACGATGCACCCCGACACCGGGTCGTAAGGCAGCACCGCCGCGGCGCGCAGGCCGTCGATACACTCTCTGTCAACGACGGTCGGCGCGTCCGAACCCCGCGCCACGCGGGCAAGCCGATAGCGCTTGAGCTTCAGAAATCCGTCGCTCAGCGGCTCCCGACCAATGATCTCGAACTCCCGGGCCATGCGCAAACCTTAGCATTGATTTAGGGAACGCCGACACCGCTACTTTGGAACACGTCGCCCGCCGAATCAAGTAGGCTCCGAGGGCTTCATTATTTCCAGATGATTTTGATATGGTTATATTTGTTTCTTAGTGTGGTGCAAGAACCGACGAACGGATGCATCTCAAGGCAAATTTGTTATTGCCTTTCCGGTCGCCCCGCCTATAATCGCCCTGCACTATTCGCAACGTCACATTGTCCGGGGGGAACATGAACAGACGTTATTTTCTAGGGGTTTCTCTGTCCGCCATGGCTGCACCAGTGCTGGCCAAGAGGCCAACTGAGCGCCCGCGCGCCCTGTCGCTGCACC